>OGOL01000157.1_pt1 | contig 82443 bp, 58 predicted proteins | sample 1552641 | NCBI WGS metagenome assembly OGOL01 (sample SAMEA2580140, study PRJEB22360) | human gut metagenome | biome: human gut; feature: human-associated habitat; material: faeces | place: Denmark | collected 2008/2010 | reverse complement strand
ATTCGACAAACTGTTATTTTTCTATCTATTTATTTGGGTGGGAAACTTTAGTTAAGTAATTTATCGGACATTTCTCATAGATTAATTGGAATAAAAAACGTATATTTATGTCGATATTTTGTCTATCCGTAAAACTCTTTTTGAGGCTTCAATGAAAAAAAATGAGTTTTTTGCTCTCATAAATTGTTTTACGTATTTTTGTTTTTATGAAATAAGGGTTGGAGGTATGAGTTTAAAAATGAGATATTACTATATAGTGGGTATATGGAGTTTTTGCTTTGTGTTACCCATTATGATGGGTTGTATGCGCGAGGAGAAAAAGAGCTCGAAAGACTCTTTTGAAATGCTTTATCAGCAAATGGAACAAGCTTCCGTTGAATCTCCGGAACAAGTTTCCCAGATGGTAGATAGTGCGCTTCCATCGTTAAAAGACAGTATGATGTATTATCGCTTGCTTTTTTTGAAAGTAAGAGGGTACTTTTTGTCTTTTAAGCTTGATTCTGCATCTTATTTGCTTGACAAGGTTACTGCTTTTTGTGACAGAACAGAGAAAAATAAAGATGTTTATCAGCTGTATGCATTGATTTATAATGCCCGGGGAAATTTGTTTGTCCGTACTTCGCAGATAGATTCTGCCAGTTTCTGTTTTCAGAGAGCTTTTGAATATGCTAGTCGGGGAGGAAAAAGAGAGTCTCTTCCGGACATTTGTCTGAATCTGGCAGATGTGTTTGTGAAGCAGGGACGTTATGATTTGGGCTCTTTCTGGTATAACCGTTCCTTGTCAATTTCGGATTCTCTGAATATGCCCGATGAGCAAAGATTTCCTGCTTATTATGGCTTGGCTCAAGTGAATATGGAATTAAGAGATTTTGCGCTGTGCGATTATTATTATGATTTGGCATCGCACTATTATGATAAAATGCATCCTTTTGAGAAACATATTTATTTGAACAACAGGGGAAACTCTTATTATTACCGACAGGACTATGAAACAGCGTTAGGGTATTTTCGCCGCTCGCTCGAAGTGGTAAACCAGTATCCGGATATGACTTTTGAGAGAAATCTGACCATGATAAATCTGGGAGAAATTTTCCTGATGCTGGATTGCACGGATTCGGCTTCTTACTATTTGCAGGAATGTCGGGGATTCTTTGATTCTATTCATCATGCCACAGCCTTGTACTGTATTGATACGCAGCTTATGGAGCTGGCATTGAAGCAGGGAAATGTGGCATTGGCCAGAGAGCGTTTGAAACATGCTGTAAAATATGATAATGTAGAGCCCAATATGATTCACGTTCGTAATCGTTATTTGCAGCGTTATTTCGAGAAGGTGGGAGATTATGAACGTGCATATCACTATTTGAAAGAAAATCATCATATAGATGATTCTATTCGTAATGAAAGAGTGAAGATGCGGGCAGCAGAAATTAAATTGAAGTATACTCAGGACAGTACCTTGATGAAGAAGGAGATTTCTATTCGGGAAAAGGAGAATCAGGTACTTCAGCTCTATCAATGGCTGTATATGATTGTGGGCGGAGGTTTCCTGTTGGCAGCTGTCGTTTCTGTCATCGTGTTGTATCGAAAACGGTTGCGTGACAGGGAACAGTGGCGTATGCAAAATGCCATAACTTCCTTACGACTGGAAAATGTACGAAACCGGATTTCTCCCCATTTCATTTTTAATGTATTGAATCGTGAAATGAATCTTCATAAAGGAGAGGAGGAAAGCCAAAATCTGATTGGATTGACCAAACTGATACGCCGGAATCTGGAACTGACCGATTGCCTGGCTGTATCGTTGGCAGATGAATTGGAGTTTGTGGATACGTATGTGGGATTGGAAAAGGAATCCTTGGGAAAAGATTTTGACTACCAGCTGGATTTGGACTGCAAGATAGATTTGAAGGTGGTGAAAGTTCCATCTATGTTGCTGCAGATTCCTGTAGAGAATGCTATAAAGCATGGACTGAGATTAAAAGAAGGAAAACGATTGTTGCGCATACAGATACGTCTGCTGCTTGATAATCAGGTTGAAATTGTGGTGTCTGATAATGGTGGAGGTTATCGTAAGGTAAGTGTAAACCATGGAACTGGCACTGGAATGAAAGTTATTACACAGACCATTCAATTGCTAAACACATATAATTCACGCCCTATTCAAATGAAAATTAATAATGTATTAGTCGGGGAAGAAAAAGAAATGGGGTGTGAGGTACGCTTTGTGATTCCTTTGAATTATTCATATCAACTAAAGAAAAACTAGAAAAACATGAATGATAAAATAAGAGCTGTCATTATAGATGACGAGGAAACTGCCATTGATAATCTTTGCTTTGAGCTGAAGAAATATCCATGGATCTCTGTAGAGGGAATAGCCTATAATGGAAAGGCCGGAATCCGTTTGCTTGAAAAAGAACGTCCGGATTTGTTATTTCTGGATGTAGAACTTCCGGATATGTTAGGGATGGATTTGGCCATAAAAGTGCATGAACAGTAAAATTGGGATATGCATATTGTTTTTTATACCGCATACAACAAGTATCTGATAGATGCCTTGCGTAGTTATGCTTTTGATTTCCTGTTGAAACCTGTTGATTCAGAAGAGCTTTCGGTTGTGTTGGGACGTTTACGTGGTGAAGGCAATATGAAGAACTCAACCAGTTTTCTGGCAGATACAGGTCATGGAGCTGAGAAATCATTTATGGTAGTCACTCCGGTCGGAGATTTACGTGTATTGCGTGTATCTGATATAGGATATTTCCGTTATATTTCCGAACGTAAAATCTGGGAGGTAGCTTTGGCAAATGGTACTTTTATTCCTTTAAAGCGAAATACCAGAGCTGAGAATTTGTGTGCGTATGATACTGCTTTTGTGCAAATTCATCAGTCGTATATTATCAATATGAATTATTTACTGATGGTGCAGGGTTGCCAGTGTGTGATGTATCCTCCGTTTAATAATGTGAATGAACTTCAGGTCTCCAAAAAGTATCGTAAGGAAATGATGGAGCGTTTTTGCCAATTGTAATAAAATGTTTTTTGACCACTTAGTAGCAAAAAACGTTTGTTTAGTGTGGAAGATGTGATATTTGGTCGGCAAGTCCTGTTTCCTTGTTTCTTCTTTGATATAGATATTTTTATTTTTGCATTAAAATTTACTAAATAAAATTCATTATGGGAAAATTGGGATATAAAGGTTTGCTTCTTTTGGGGGGCATGATGATGTTGGGGGGAGCGGCACAAGCTCAGTATTTACGTTCTTCTTATTTTATGGAGGGAACAAGTGCCCGTTTACAATTGAATCCGGGTTTGCAGCCTACCAAAGGATATTTTAATATGCCGATTATTGGCTCATTTAACATGTCTGCTTCTTCTAATGTGTTGGGAACAAGTGACATTATTGACCTTATGGATTCTGGAAGTGACTTATATTCAAATGACAAGTTGTTTGACCGTTTAAAGGCTGATAACCGTTTGAATGTAAACTTGAACACAGACATTCTTTCTTTTGGCTGGTATAGAGGTAAAGGATTCTGGAGTGTAAATGTAGGCTTGCGTGCAGATTTCGGTGCGGCATTGGCAAAGGACATGTTCTCTATGATGCGCACGATGAATGGTTTTGCATTGGAGGATGTGGCAGGAACCAATCAAAGCTATAGCTTATCAAATCAGACACTGAACATGAAGGCATACGCTGAAGTTGGTTTGGGATACTCACGCCGTATTACAGAAAAATTGACTGTAGGTGGACGTGTAAAAGTGTTGTTAGGTCTGGCTCGTGCAGAAATGAACATCAATCAGTTTGATTTGAATTTGGATGTTCCGAATCCTCAATATACAAATTATGCAGATTATGAGTCTCGTGGCGAACTTTCTCCTTCTGATTGGTATGGAGCACATTACGATTATTCTGCGAATGGTAACGTAATTACTACCTTGAAAGGTGGAGGTATGACTTTTGATAACAATGGAATGATTGATAACTTTGACTTGGATGCAGGCGACTTAGGTATTGCAGGTTCAGGTTTTGGTATTGATTTAGGAGCAAGTTATAAAGTATGGGATAACCTGACCGTATCAGCTTCTATTCTCGATTTAGGTTTCCTGAAATGGAAGGAAAGCGAAACAACTGTAGCTACGGTGAGTGGAGGAGATGAAGTGACCATTAATTCAGAGAATTATGATCGTTATATTGGCGGTGATTTCTTGTCGTTCGAACGTTTTGATTTTGAAGAAGGTTCACCTGAAAAGGTAAAAACAAAAACCCGTTTGTATTCTACACTGTTATTGGCTGGAGAATATGGATTGTTGAATAATAAGTTGAGTGTAGGTGCTATGTACACCGCTCGTTTTGCAGAGCCCAAAACATTGAATGAATTGACTTTCTTGGCCACATTCCGTCCAAAGAACTGGCTGAATGCAGCTATTAGTTACTCTCCGATTCAAGCAAGTGGTAAGTCAATTGGTCTAGCGGTGAAGTTGGGTCCGTTGTTTGTAGGAACCGACTATATGTTCTTTGGAGGTAATTCTAAATCAGTGAATGGTTTCTTGGGAATTTCTTTCCCTTTGGGTGGAAAACCAAAGCCATTTTCTGAACTGTAATATATCTTGTCTATTGCTATAATTCAATAAGATGGGGAGTGGCTGCCTTCCGAATCGTAATGTATGTATTGTCTGTTATGGGTTACGATAGGTTGGCAGCCTTTTTTATGCCCTTTTGGTTGTTATAGTGGAAGTTCTTTCAGTATTTCGCCATTTAGATGGTATATAGTGATTTTCCCATTTTCATAGCTAGCAAAAGTGGGAGGGTTGCCTCCTTTGGGGAAAGTAATGGAGCCCGTGTTACAGATGATGCCGTTTGCCGTTCTTTCCAGTTTCCATAAATGGGTATGTCCGTAGAAAAAGGCATCATATCCATTTTGCGGGCGTTTTTCTTCATTGTAGATGTGCCCGTGGGTGAGGAATAACTTCTTGCCATTATCTACGATTAATGTGTAATCTGATAAAATAGGGAAGTTCAGCAACATCTGGTCTACTTCAGAATCACAATTTCCTCGTATTGCTACGATTTCTCCTGCCATTTCATTTAGTTTCTCTGCAATACCTTTTGGATTGAGTCCCTCAGGAAGTCCGTTACGTGGCCCGTAATTCAATATATCTCCCAAAATAATGAGCATATCAAAGTGATGTGCCTGGTAAAACTGCAGGACTTTTTCTAATGCAGGAAGGCATCCGTGTATGTCGGAAACAATTAAGTATTTCATAAAGCTTTTCGTTATTGATAATTCAATGCAAACATAAGAAAAAGCTTGTAATCAAAAAAACGGCCACCTTTGCAGGCAGCCGTTTTTCGTTGATTATATGCTAAAATAAATTATTCAGCTTTTTCGTCGCTCCAGTCCATTGCAGCCATACGCTTGTAAGAAGCATAGCGTTTCTTAGCCATGTCTTCGCAAGCAGCGAACAAGTCAGCAGCTTCTGTCGGGTATTGTTTCATTACAGATGCGAAACGAACTTCACCCTTCAGATAATCCTGGAAGCCTTCCCAGTTCGGTTCTTTAGAGTCGAGTGAGAACGGATTCTTACCTTCTTCTTCCAGAGCCGGGTTGAAGCGCCACAAGTGCCAGTAACCACATTCTACAGCCTTAGCTTCTTCAGCCTGAGATTTACCCATACCAGCTTTCAAACCGTGGTTGATACATGGAGCGTATGCGATAACCAATGATGGTCCAGGATATGCTTCAGCTTCGCGGATAGCTTTCAAAGTCTGAGCCTGGTCAGCACCCATTGCAATCTGAGCTACGTAAACGTAACCGTAAGTAGTAGCAATCATACCCAGGTCTTTCTTGCGAACACGTTTACCAGAAGCAGCAAACTTAGCGATAGCACCCAGCGGAGTAGCCTTAGAAGACTGACCACCAGTGTTAGAGTAAACTTCAGTATCCAATACCAGGATGTTTACATCTTCGCCAGAAGCGATTACATGGTCAAGACCTCCGTAACCTATATCGTAAGAAGCACCGTCACCACCGATGATCCACTGTGAGCGTTTTACCAGATAGTCTTTGAATTCAGCGATAGTAGCGCAAGCAGCACACTTGTCTTTTGCAGCTTCTACCAACGGAATAATCTTTTCAGCAGCAGCTTTGCTCTTATCAGCATCGTTGCGGCCGTCAATCCATTCCTGGAATGCTTCTTTGTATTCTGCCGGAGTAGCTTCGTTTGCGATAGCAGACTTCATAGCTTCTTCCAGACGGTTGCGCAGTTTCTTGTTAGCCAATTCCATACCTAAACCGAATTCGCAGAAGTCTTCGAACAATGAGTTAGCCCAAGCAGGACCCTGACCTTTTTCGTTAGTTGTGTAAGGAGTTGAAGGAACTGAACCAGAGTAGATAGAAGAACATCCGGTAGCGTTAGCAACCATTTCACGGTCACCGAACAACTGAGAAATCAGTTTCACATACGGAGTTTCACCACAACCAGAGCAAGCTCCAGAGAACTCGAACAACGGCTGAGCGAACTGAGAGTTCTTCACGTTAGCCTTGATGTCTACCAAGTGCTGTTTAGACTTCACGTTGTCAGCGCAGTAAGTCCAGTTAGCAGCTTCAGCCAACTGAGTTTCAAGCGGCTTCATAGTCAAAGCCTTGCCACCCTTCTTCGGGTTACCCGGACAAACGTCAGCACAGTTACCGCAACCCAAGCAGTCCATAACGTCTACCTGTACACGGAATGTCATGCCGTCGAACTGTTTACCTACAGCTTTCAGAGTCGGGAAGTTAGCACCAGCTTGTTCTTCAGCATCCAGTACGAACGGACGGATAGCAGCGTGAGGACAAACGTATGCACACTTGTTACACTGGATACAAGTTTCAGGATTCCATTCCGGAACGAATGCAGCTACACCACGTTTTTCGTATTTAGCTGTACCCTGATGCCATGTACCGTCTTCGATACCCTTGAATGCAGATACTGGTAGCAAGTCACCATCCTGAGCGTTGATAGGACGAACAACTTCGTTGATGAATGCCGGATCGTTGTTTGCAGCAGCAGCTTCAACTTCTAGGTTAGCCCATGCCGGGTCAACAGTCAATTGTTTGTATTCACCACCACGGTCAACGGCAGCGTAGTTCTTGTTAACCACGTCTTCACCCTTCTTGCCGTAAGACTTCACGATGAATTTCTTCATCTGTTCTACAGCCAGGTCAACTGGAATTACGCCAGTGATACGGAAGAATGCAGACTGCAGGATAGTGTTGGTACGGTTACCCAAACCAATTTCCTGAGCAATCTTAGTTGCATTGATATAGTAAACAGTGATGTTGTTTTCTGCGAAGTATTTCTTCACTTTGTTCGGCAGGTTCTTAGCCAATTCTTCGCCTTCCCAGATAGTGTTCAGTAAGAATGTACCGTTCTTACGCAGACCGCGAGTCACATCGTACATGTGCAGGTAAGCCTGTACGTGGCAAGCTACGAAGTTAGGAGTAGTTACCAAGTAAGTAGAGCGGATAGGATGATCACCGAAACGCAAGTGAGAGCAAGTGAAACCACCAGATTTCTTAGAGTCGTATGAGAAGTAAGCCTGGCAGTATTTGTTGGTGTTGTCACCGATGATTTTTACAGAGTTCTTGTTAGCACCTACAGTACCGTCAGCACCCAAACCGTAGAATTTAGCTTCGAACATACCTTCGCCACCCAAAGCGATTTCTTCTTTCTGAGGAAGAGAAGTGAAGGTGACGTCATCTACGATACCGATAGTGAAGTGGTTCTTAGGAGTCGGCAATGCCAAGTTTTCGTATACAGAAAGAATCTGAGCAGGAGTAGTATCCTTAGAACCCAGACCATAACGTCCGCCTACGATAAGAGGAGCATTTTCCTGTCCGTAGAAGCAGTCTTTTACGTCAAGATACAAAGGTTCGCCGTTTGCACCCGGTTCTTTTGTACGGTCAAGAACTGCGATGCGTTTTGCGGTCTTAGGTACAGCTGCCAAGAAATGTTTAGCAGAGAACGGACGATACAAGTGTACAGAAACCAAACCAACTTTTTCGCCGTTTGCTACCAAGTGGTCGATAGCTTCACGAGCAGCTTCAGTTACAGAACCCATAGCGATGATTACGCGTTCAGCATCTTCTGCACCATAGTAGTTGAACAAGCCGTAGTGACGTCCTGTAATCTTATTGATTTCGTTCATATATTCTTCTACGATAGCAGGAACTGCTTCATAGAACGGATTGCAAGATTCTCTGTGCTGGAAGAAGTGATCCGGGTTTTCAGCCATACCGCGAGCAACCGGTTTGTTAGGACTGAGTGCACGTTCACGGAATTCAGCCAAAGCTTTCTGGTCTACCAGCGGAGCGAGGTCTTCGTTTTCCAGCATTTCAATCTTCTGGATTTCGTGTGATGTACGGAAACCGTCGAAGAAGTTCAAGAACGGAACCCGAGACTTGATTGTTGACAAGTGAGCTACACCGGCCAAATCCATAACTTCCTGTACAGAACCTTCACAAAGCATAGCGAAACCAGTCTGACGGCAAGACATTACGTCCTGGTGGTCACCGAAGATACACAATGCGTGAGAAGCCAGTGTACGTGCAGAAACGTGGAATACGCATGGCAAGAACTCACCTGCAATTTTGTACATGTTAGGAATCATCAACAGAAGACCCTGAGAAGCAGTATAAGTAGTTGTCAATGCACCAGCCTGAAGAGATCCGTGTACTGCACCGGCAGCACCACCTTCAGATTGCATTTCCTGAACCAAAACAGTTTCGCCGAAGATGTTTTTACGACCTGCGGCAGCCCATTCGTCTACATATTCAGCCATTGTAGATGACGGGGTGATAGGATAGATAGCTGCAACTTCTGAGAACATATATGAAATATGTGCTGCAGCCTGGTTACCATCACAAGTGATGAATTTTTTTTGTTTAGTCATACAATTACTAATTAAATATGAAGTAATAAAATCGTTATTGTCAATACAAAAATCCAAATAACCATAAAGGTATCTGGTCGCCGTGTCCTATTTCCATTTTATGCATGGCATAGTATATGTTCGGATTGCTTTTATATTTGCTTCCTTCTGCACAAATCCGGAAATGCAGTGTATTGTCTACAAGGAAAGAGGTTCCTTTATCTCCTTTGTTGATTTTGTGGTCTTTCCACAAGGTATTGACAAAGAAGGTTTCCAGCACATCTTGTTCCTCCACCTTTACCGGATAGATGCTATACATCAGGTTTGTGTTGTGCATCATGATTTTAGCCGGTTTTTTAGGAAAGCTTTCCCCTTTCGGGTAAACCATGTTGATGAGTCGTGCATCTGCCAGGTATTTTATGTAGTTCATGACCGTAGCACGCGATGTCTGAATTTCAGTAGCCAATTGGCTGACATTGGGTGCGACCGGACCGTCTACTGCTAGCAAATATAATAATTTTTTGATTTTGGACAGATATTTCAGCTCGATTTGTTTAATCAGGAGAATGTCCACTTCAATCATCATGTTCATGGTCTTCAGCAGATTTTCCGAGAAATTTCTTTTTTCAAGGAAAAAAGGATAGAAACCATGATGGATGTAATCCTGGAAATAATTGAGCGGGTTGATGTGTGGTAAGATTGTTTTCACGATATGCTCGTGATTGTGCAGAATCTCATCCAGTGTGTAGGCTGAAAAATGGTTCCCAGTTTGTAAATTCAGAAATTCACGGAAAGAAAATCCTCTCAGGTTATACGATTTGACAATCCCGTTCAATTCGGGGTTCTCATCTTTCAGACGCATTACAGAAGAACCGGTAAATACGATTTTCAGTTGCGGATAACGTTCGTAGCATGTGCGCAAATCGTGACTCCAGTCTGGAAGCTTGAAAACTTGGTCAATAAGCAGAACTTTTCCCCCTCTTTTAACAAATTCCCCGGCAAAGTCTACTAAACTGTATTGTGAAAAGTAGAAATTATTCATGTTTACGAACAAGCATGAACGGTCCGTTCCGAACTTTTCTTTTGCATATTGTAAAAGAAATGTGGTTTTGCCTACCCCTCTTGTACCTTTTATACCAATCAAGCGATCATTCCAGTCTATTTCATCCATGAGATCACGGCGAACAGGAGCGTTGGTATGTTCCACCAAATAATTATGTGTTCTGTAAAATGCTTCCATGAATTCTGTTTCTAGGCTGCAAATATACGAATACTTCATAATATTGCAAACTGGAGATGACAAAAATTCATTCTTCGATTAAGTTTTTTTGAATCTCTTCTGGTGCATCAAAGGTGGGGATTTGTTGGTTTGCTTTTCAGGTATAGATTCTCGATTTGATATTTGTAAAGAGGAGGATTCGTAGCTGTTTTTGTGTAATCTCAGTACTTTCAAAGAAGTACTACAGTACTCCCGTGAAAGTACTGAAGTACTTCATGGGCAGTACTACAGTACTTCCTCGGGAGTACTGGAAACTTTGACTTCTGTTTGTTTTTGGGGAGGGAGAATTAGAATTGATAATTCTTTTCCACCCAGTCGATGAATGCCTGGTTCACCTGGCGTGTTCCTCCCGGGGTAGGATAGTCTCCACTAAAATACCAATCTCCCGGATGGGCCGGACATGCCTCATGCAGTCCTTCCAACGTTTGGTAAACAATTTGTACTTTTGCCCGCGTAGTGGCAGGAGTCAGTAATGCAGCAATTTTTTCTGATATTTCTTCATCGCTGAAAGGAGCATAAATTTCCTTTACGTAGTTGCGCATTTTTTCTTTAGGCAGGTTCAGCTGTTCTTTTGACTTTCTATAGGCATATTCAATGACGTGCTGCATGTCGCGTTCTTCCAACAGAGCGATGGCAGCCTTGAAGGCGATGAATTGCTCCATGCTGGCCATGTCGATGCCATAGTAATCCGGATAGCGGACTTGTGGGGAAGAGGATACGATGACAATCTTTTTGGGTTGCAGACGGTCGAGAATGCTGATGATACTTTGCTTCAAAGTCGTTCCTCGTACGATGCTGTCGTCGATGATTACCAGGTTGTCTTCCTGTGGCACGAGGCTTCCGTAGGTAATATCATATACGTGGGCTGCCAGGTCGTTGCGGGTATTTCCTTCTGCAATAAAGGTACGCAACTTAATATCCTTGATGGCTACCTTCTCGCTTCGGATGCGTTGAGAAAGAATCTGTTTCAGTTCTTCATGACTGGGTGTGTGACCCAAGGCCTCGATTTGTTTGATTTTAAGTTGGTTCAGGTAATTGTCCAGTCCTTCCAGCATTCCATAGAAAGCTACTTCGGCTGTATTGGGAATGAATGAGAATACGGAATGGGCAATATCATGATTGACAGCTGAAAGAATCGGTTCAATCAGTTTTTCTCCTAATTTTTTACGTTCTCGGTAGATGTCCACGTCACTTCCCCGGCTGAAGTAGATGCGTTCAAAAGAGCAGGGTTTTAATTTCCCGGGTTTGTTGATTTGTGCCAGTCTGAGCTGACCTTTTTTATTGACCAATACAGCTTGTCCTGGCATCAGTTCATGGATGCTTCCAGCAGGAATATTCAATACCGTCTGAATGACAGGGCGTTCCGACGCTAATACCATGATTTCATCGTCCTGATACCAGAACGCCGGGCGAATGCCCCATGGGTCGCGTACGGCAAAGGTTTCACCACTTCCTGTCATTCCGCAGATGACGTAACCTCCATCCCAGGATGGGGAAGATGTTTTCAGTACGTTTGTCAGGTCAATCCGGTCTTCAATGGCATGCGTGATGTCCATTCCCTTCAAGCCTTCTTCTTTGCACTGGTTGTAAAGGCGCTCCACTTCTCTGTCCAGCCGGTGGCCTACCTGCTCCAGCATGATATAAGTATCTGCGTATTTACGGGGATGTTGTCCGGCTTCAGTTATGTCGGCAAAGATTTCGTCTACATTGGTCAGATTGAAGTTACCGCACAATGCCAGGTTCTTGGCACGCCAGTTATTCCGGCGGAGAAATGGATGAACATACGAGATACCGCTTTTTCCGGTGGTCGAATAACGCAGGTGTCCCATGTAAAGTTCTCCGGCAAAGGGCAGGCACTTCTTTGCAAATTCAGCATCGTGCAACTGTTCTTCCGTTAAATCTTTGTATTGTTGATGAACGTTGTTGAAGATTTCTGTAATGGCTCCCGCTCCGAGTCCTCTTTCACGGAACATGTATTCCTCACCAGGGTTGGCTTGCAGTTTTACGCAGGCTAATCCTGCAGCTTCTTGTCCTCTGTTGTGCTGCTTTTCCATCAGCAGATAAAGCTTGTTCAAGCCATACATCCATGTACCATATTTTTCCTGATAATATTCCAGTGGTTTCAGGAGCCGGATAAGAGCGACTCCGCATTCATGTTTTAATGTTTCCATCTGTATTTTGTTTTCAAGCCATATTATGATTTTCGTTTACAAAATAACAGACAATTATTAAAAGAGGTATGTGCTGTGCCTGAAAAAATACATTGTTTCTGTCTTTTTGTGATAAATGTAATCAAAATGTATTTATTCTGTTTTATTCTGAAACTTTTCTGCTTGCTATATAAATAAAATGAAAGCTTTGGTTTGTGTAGATGAAAATATTGTAATGAAAAATCCTACAAAAGTGTCATATTGGAAGTGATATTATTATTTTTGTGGACAAATAGAATGTAAACTCTGTTTTGGGTATTAATAATGAAAGATAAAATGAGGTTAGCAGGAAAATTTATGAGAAAAGAAGAGCAGGAAGTAACAGAATGTCATCAGACATCTTCCGGGCTTTATCAACCGGAGTACGAGCACGATGCTTGTGGAGTAGGTATGATTGTAGATATTCATGGTAATAAATCACATGAATTGGTGGATGCAGCCTTGAAAGTCTTGGAAAATATGAAACATCGTGGCGCAGAAGGCGCAGACAACAAGACGGGTGATGGTGCAGGTATTATGCTGCAGATTCCACATGAGTTTATATTGTTACAAGGAATTCCGGTGCCTGAAAAGGGGAAATATGGTACGGGATTGGTTTTTCTTCCGAAAGACGCGAAGGAACAGGAGTCCATTCTGAGTATCCTGATTGAGGAGGTAGAGCGTGAAGGCTTGTCATTGATGCACTTGCGCTCCGTGCCCGTGAATTCTTCTATTTTAGGAAAAAGTGCGTTGGAGACTGAACCAGACATTAAGCAGGTGTTCATTACCGGGGCAACCGACCTGGAAAACTTTGAACGTACCTTATATATTGTGCGTAAAAAGATTGAACGCCGTGTACATCATAAGGACTTTTACATTGTTTCCTTGTCCAGTAAAAATATTATATATAAAGGTATGCTGTCTTCGGTACAGGTGCGTGAATATTTTCAGGACCTTACCCAGCCTTACTTTACCAGCGGACTGGCCATCGTACATTCTCGTTTTAGTACGAATACATTTCCTACCTGGAGTTTGGCACAGCCTTTTCGCTTGTTAGCCCATAATGGAGAAATCAATACCATTCGCGGCAATCGAGGATGGATGGAGGCGCGTGAAAGTGTACTTTCCACTCCTTTATTAGGTGACGTGAAGAAAATAGGTCCGATTATACAGCCGGGAATGAGCGACAGTGCCTCACTCGATAATGTGTTGGAGTTTTTCGTGATGTCAGGATTGAGCCTGCCGCATGCCATGGCTATGCTTGTGCCAGAGTCATTCAATGACAAGAATCCGATTAGTGAGGAGCTGAAGGCGTTTTATGAGTACCATTCCATTTTGATGGAACCTTGGGACGGACCGGCTGCCTTGTTGTTCAGCGACGGACGTTATGCAGGTGGTATGCTCGACCGTAACGGTTTGCGTCCGGCACGTTACCTGATCACCAAAAATGATATGATGGTGGTAGCCAGCGAAGCTGGAGTCATTAATTTTGAACCTGAAGCCATTAAGGAAAAAGGCCGTCTTCAGCCTGGCAAGATATTGTTGGTAGATACTCAGGAAGGACGTATTTACTACGATGGCGAACTGAAGAGCCAGTTGGCGGCTTCCAAGCCTTATCGTCAGTGGCTTTCTACCAACCGTATTGAACTGGATACATTACGCAGTGGACGTAAGATTTCCAATTCTGTACCTGATTATGAACGTCGTCTGCGTGCATTCGGATTCACTCGCGAGGACATAGAACGTACGCTTACTCCGATGTGTATGAATGGGGCCGAACCCACTGCCTCCATGGGGAACGATACTCCTCTGGCTGTGTTGTCTGACAAGCCGCAGATATTGTTCAATTATTTCCGTCAACAGTTTGCGCAGGTGACCAATCCGCCAATCGACCCGATACGTGAGGAACTGGTGATGTCGCTGACGGAATATATCGGAGCTGTAGGAACCAACATCTTGTTGCCGAGTGAATCGCATTGTAAGATGGTGCGTCTGCCACATCCGATTCTGAACAATACGCAGCTTGATATATTGTGCAACATTCGTTATAAAGGGTTCAATACCGTGAAGTTGCCGATGCTGTTCGATGCAGCAAGAGGAGCGGAAGGTCTGCGTGAGGCATTGAATGAGTTGTGCAAAAAAGCCGAGGCGGCAGTGGACGAAGGTGTGAACTACATCATTCTTTCCGATCGTGAGATTGATGCAGCACATGCAGCCATTCCTTCTTTGCTGGCTGTAAGTGCCGTACACCATCACCTGATTTCTGTACAAAAGAGAGTACAGACCGCATTGGTGGTAGAAAGTGGAGAAATTCGGGAAGTGATGCACGCTGCCTTGTTGCTGGGATATGGAGCAAGCGCCATCAATCCGTATATGGTATTTGCTATTCTGGATGACATGGTGAAGAAAGGCGATGTGCAGTTGAATTATGAAACTGCCGAAAAGAACTACATAAAAGCCGTTTGCAAAGGACTCTATAAAGTAATGAGTAAGATGGGTATCAGTACGATACGTTCTTACCGTGGAGCCAAGATTTTTGAAGCCGTTGGTTTGGGCAGTGAAGTGCTTTCTACTTACTTCGGTACTCCTTCTTCATCCATTGGAGGTGTCGGATTGGAAAGCATTGCCAAAGATTACCAGGCGTTCCATGATGCAGGTTTTGCAAAAGAGGTCGACGATTTGTTGCCTTACATCGGTCAGTTCTCCTACCGTAAGGATGGCGAGAAGCATGCCTGGAATCCGGAAACTATCAGCGCTTTGCAGTTGGCCACTCATCTGGGAAGCTATGCTAAGTTCAAGGAATATACGCGTCGGGTAGATGAAAAGGAAAGTCCGATATTCTTGCGTGACTTCTTCTCTTTCCGCCGTAATCCGATTCCATTGGAAGATGTAGAGCCGGTAGAGGAAATTGTAAAGCATTTTGTAACGGGCGCCATGTCTTTTGGTTCTATCAGTAAAGAGGCGCATGAAGCCATGGCACTGGCCATGAACAAGCTGAACGCTCGCAGTAATACGGGTGAAGGAGGAGAGGATTCCGACCGTTTCCATGAAACCTACGATGGCATTTCCTTGTGCAGTAAGACCAAACAGGTCGCTTCCGGACGTTTCGGTGTAACCACTGAATACTTGGTGAATGCCGAAGAAATTCAGATTAAGGTAGCACAGGGTGCTAAACCGGGTGAAGGTGGACAGCTTCCGGGATTCAAGGTAAATGAAGTGATTGCCAAGACGCGTCATTCTATTCCGGGTATTTCGTTGATTTCGCCTCCCCCTCATCACGATATTTATTCAATTGAAGACTTGGCTCAGCTGATATTCGATTTGAAGAACGTGAATCCGAAAGCCAAAATCAGTGTGAAACTGGTAGCTGAAAGTGGTATTGGTACCATCGCAGCCGGTGTGGCAAAAGCAAAGGCTGATTTGATTGTCATTTCAGGAGCAGAAGGTGGAACAGGAGCTTCTCCGGCCTCTTCCATGCGCTATGCCGGTATTTCTCCGGAAATCGGTCTGAGCGAGACACAGCAGACACTGGTACTCAACGGACTCCGTGGTCAGGTACGTTTGCAGACTGACGGACAGTTGAAGACTGGACGTGACATCATCAGCATGGCTTTGCTGGGAGCAGAAGAGTTTGGATTCGGAACTTCTGTATTGATTGTTTTGGGATGTGTCATGATGCGTAAATGTCATGCCAATACGTGTCTGGTAGGTGTGGCTACACAGGATCCGCAGTTGCGGGCACATTTCCGCGGACATTATCGTTATGTGGTCAACTTCTTCCGTTTCCTGGCACAGGAGGTACGTGAATACCTGGCAGAGATGGGATTCTCCCGTCTGGAAGACATTGTAGGACGTACGGATTTGATTGAAATACGTCCGACAACTCATGAAAAGGCTTCATTGCTCGATTTCAGTAAATTGTTGCATAAAGTCGATAACGGTGCAGCCTTACATAATGTAACGGAACAGCGTCATGAGATAGAGCACGTGAAGGATGTCAGCATGCTGGCTGCTGCACGCGAAGCACTGGAAAACCGTAAGGAGGTATCGTTGGAATATGCCATATCCAATACCGACCGTTCGGTAGGAGCCATGCTTTCTGGAGCCGTAGCTGCCAAGTATGGACAGGCTGGATTGCCCGCACAGACCATCCAGGTGAAGTTTAAAGGTTCAGCCGGACAGAGTTTCGGTGCTTTCCTTCCGCATGGGGTCAGCTTCAAGCTGGAAGGTGAAGCGAATGATTACCTGGGTAAGGGTTTGAGTGGAGGACATATTTCGGTACAGCCTCCGGTAAGAAGTAATTTCCTGGCCGAAAACAACGTAATCGCAGGTAATACATTGTTGTATGGTGCCACAAGTGGAGAGGTGTATATCAATGGATGTGTAGGTGAGCGTTTTGCCGTACGTAACTCCGGAGCCATTGCGGTAGTAGAAGGAGTAGGCGACCATTGCTGTGAGTACATGACCGGCGGACGAGTAGTCGTATTGGGTAAGACCGGACGTAACTTTGCTGCAGGTATGAGTGGGGGAGTTGCTTACGTATGGGATAAAGACCGCAACTTCGATTATTTCTGTAACATGGAAATGGTAGAACTTTCTCTGTTGGAAGATGCTACAGCCCGCAAGGAACTGCATGAACTGGTTCGTCAGCATTATCTGTACACCGGTTCTCAACTGGCACGTACGATGTTGGATAACTGGAGCCGTTATGTAGAAGAATTTATTCAGGTAACTCCGATTGAATACAAGAAAGTGCTGGCTGAAGAGCAGATGCGCAAACTGCAGCAGAAGATAGCCGAAGTACAGCGTGATTATTGATTAATTGTTGAACAGTAAAAAACTAGATATATGGGAAATCCAAAAGCATTTCTGACCGTTCCCAGACAAGAGGCCGGATACCGTCCGGTACACGACCGTATCATGGACTTCAGTGAAGTGGAACAGACGTTGAACACAAGCGAGCGAAAGCTCCAGGCATCGCGGTGTATGGACTGTGGGGTACCTTTCTGCCATTGGGCATGCCCGTTGGGCAATCGTCCTCCGGAATTCCAGGATGCCATGTACAAAGGAAAATGGAAAGAAGCTTATGAGATACTTACCGGAACCAATGATTTTCCGGAGTTTACCGGCCGTATATGTCCGGCATTGTGTGAAAAGAGTTGTGTGTTGAAGTTGAGTATGGATGCACCGGTAACCATTCGTGAAGATGAAGCTGCTGTCATTGAAGCTGCTTTTCGTGAAGGGTACGTACAGCCTCGTCAATATGAACGAAACGGAAAATCTGTGGCTGTCATCGGTTCCGGACCTGCAGGACTGGCCGCCGCCAATCAGTTGAACCGCAGGGGATATGCGGTGACGGTGTTCGAAAAGCTGGAATACGTGGGAGGCTTGTTGCGGTTTGGTATTCCGAATTTTAAGCTCAGCAAGTCGGTTATCGACCGCCGTGTGGCAGTGATGGAAGCAGAAGGAATCACTTTCAAGGTCAATGCCGATATTGACGTGACAAACCTTCCCGAAGGATTTGATGCATACTGCATTTGTACGGGTACGCCGCAGGCACGCGATTTGAATATCCCCGGACGTGAACTGAAAGGTATTCATTTTGCCATGGAGATGCTGGCACAGCAGAACCGCGTGCTGGCCGGGCAGCACATTCCAGAGGAGGAACGCATCACGGCAAAAGGCAAGCATGTGCTGGTAATTGGAGGTGGAGATACGGGTAGTGACTGTATCGGAACAAGTAACCGTCAGGGAGCACTCAGTGTGACGCAGATTGAAATTATGCCGAAGCCTCCTGTAGGTCATAATCCGAATACTCCGTGGCCGCAGTGGCCGGTGGTTCTCAAAACCAGCAGCAGTCATGAAGAAGGATGCATACGTCGGTGGAGTTTGACCTCCAACCGCTTCTTGGAAGAAGACGGGAAAGTGTGCGGTGTAGAAGTGGAAGAAGTGGAATGGACTCCGGGAGCCGAAGGAGAACGTCCGGTGATGAAGCCGACTGGGAAGAAAGAAATCCTAAAAGCCGATTTGGTATTGCTGGCGATGGGATTCCTTCGTCCGGTACAACCTGAATTCCCGGCAAATGTTTTTGTGGCCGGTGATGCAGCTACCGGAGCCAGTCTGGTTGTGAAGTGCATCGCAGGCGGTCGGAAGGCCGCAGCCGACATTGATGCATATTTAAGCCGAAAATAATTGATTACATACAAAATATAAATACAACTTTACGATTATGTGTGGCATTGCAGCTATTTTAAATATCAGAAAACAGACTCCAGAGTTGCGTGAAAAAGCATTGGCCATGGCTCGAAAGATTCGTCATCGTGGTCCCGACTGGAGTGGAATTTATTGTGGAGGATCGGCTATCTTAGCGCATGAACGTTTGTCGATAGTAGACCCGCAGAGTGGCGGACAGCCATTGTACTCACCCGATAAGAAAGTGGTACTGGCCGTGAACGGAGAAATCTACAATCACCGTGAGATTCGTAAGGAGTATGCCGGAAAATATGATTTCCAGACAGGAAGTGACTGTGAAGTAATCTTGGCACTTTATCAAGAATACGGAATACATTTTCTGGAAAAGCTGAATGGTATTTTTGCATTCGCGCTGTACGATTCAGAAAAAGATGAGTTTCTCATCGCTCGCGACCCTATCGGGGTGATTCCACTTTATATTGGTTATGACAGCGATGGCAAAGTCTATTGTGCCAGCGAACTGAAAGCGTTGGAAGGTTTTTGTGAACGCTATGAACCCTTTTTACCCGGACATTGTTATTATAGCAAGGACGGGAAGATGACCCGCTGGTACGTTCGCGACTGGACTCAGTATGAGGCAGTAGCTGATGCTCCGGCATCGGTTAGCGCTTTGCGGGAAGGCTTGGAAAAAGCCGTACGTGAGCAACTGATGAGTGATGTACCCTACGGTGTATTGCTTTCAGGAGGTTTGGACAGCTCAGTCATTTCTGCCATTGCCAAGCGTTATGCAGCCCGTCGTGTGGAAACGGATGGAAAGATGGCGGCATGGTGGCCTCAGCTTCATTCCTTTGCTATTGGTCTGGAGGGAGCCCCCGATTTGGCCAAGGCACGTGAAGTGGCTGATTTCATCGGTACCGTGCACCATGAAATTCACTACACCATTCAGGAAGGTCTCGACGCACTTCGCGATGTGATTTATTACATTGAGACTTACGATGTAACGACAGTTCGAGCTTCTACACCTATGTACTTGCTGGCTCGTGTCATCAAGAGTATGGGTATCAAGATGGTGCTTAGCGGAGAAGGAGCAGATGAAATTTTTGGTGGTTATCTGTACTTCCACAAGGCCCCCGATGCACGGGCTTTCCATGAAGAGACTGTACGTAAATTGTCCAAGCTTTATTTGTATGATTGCTTGCGGGCCAATAAGTCATTGGCTGCTTGGGGAGTAGAAGGACGTGTGCCGTTCCTTGACAAGGAATTCTTGGATGTGGCCATGCGGTTGAACCCGGAAGCCAAGATGTGTCCCGGAAAAACCATCGAAAAGAAAATCGTACGCGAAGCTTTTGCCGACTTGTTGCCTGAAAGCGTGGCATGGCGTCAGAAGGAACAGTTCAGTGACGGTGTGGGATACAGCTGGATTGATACGCTGAAGGAATTTACGGCAAAAGAGGTATCCGACGAACAGATGGCGCATGCGGCTGAACGTTTCCCGGTGAATCCTCCCCGTAACAAGGAAGAGTATTACTACCGCTCTATCTTTGAGGAGCATTTCCCGAGTGAAAGTGCGGCTAAGAGTGTTCCCAGTGTACCGAGTGTGGCTTGTTCTACAGCTGAGGCACTGGCTTGGGATAAAGCTTTCCAGCATATCAATGAGCCGAGCGGACGTGCGGTAACCGATGTACATGAAGAGGGATACAAAAACTAAACTGATTAGTAGATATGAAAATAGAATTTACAAAAATGCATGGTCTGGGTAATGATTACATCTATGTGAATACGATGAAATACCCACTGACTAATCCGGAAGAAAAGTCCATAGCTTGGAGTCGTCCTCATACGGGGATAGGCAGTGACGGACTGGTGCTGATTGGCGATTCGGACAAGGCTGATTTCAGCATGCGTATTTTTAACGCAGACGGTTCTGAGGCCAAGATGTGCGGAAATGCCAGTCGCTGTATCGGGAAGTATTTGTATGAATATGGACTGACTACGAAGACCGATATTCTGCTGGATACGCTTTCCGGTATCAAGGAACTGCATTTGCAGGTGAAGGAAGGAAAAGTAGAGTCTGTTCGGGTGGATATGGGAATCCCTGCCGATATTCACTGGGTGGATTTGGGCGATGCTTATCCCTTCCAGAAAGGAGTGGCCGTGTCAATGGGAAACCCTCATCTGGTTATTTTTGTAGATAAAATGGAAGAGGTGGCTCTTGCAGAAGTAGGACCGGTGCTTGAACGTCATCCGCTTTTCCCGGATCGGGTAAATGTGGAGTTCGCTCAGGTGTTGAATAAGGAAAACATACGCATGCGGGTATGGGAAAGAGGATCCGGTATCACACAAGCTTGTGGTACGGGAGCATGTGCTACCGCTGTGGCGGCAGCTTTTTCCGGACAATACGGCTCCCATGCAACAATCTGTATGGATGGAGGTGACCTGACCATCGACTGGGCAGGAGAGGGACAGCATTTGTATATGACAGGACCCGCAGTGAAAGTGTTTGACGGAACAATCGAATTAAAAGAGTAAGACAAGATATATATGATACAAGTAAACGATAATTTCATCAAGTTGCCCGGAAACTATCTGTTTTCGAGCATTGCTAAGAAAGTGAATGCCTTTAAATCGGCTCATCCGGAAGCTGCACTTATCCGATTAGGAATTGGCGACGTGACTCGTCCGCTTCCGCCGGCTTCTATCAAGGCCATGCACCGTGCGGTAGATGAATTGGCCGATGCCGGAACTTTCCATGGATACGGTCCCGAACAAGGATATGATTTCTTGATTCAGGCTATTCTGGAACATGATTACCGCTTGCGTGGAGTAGAATTGCGTCCGACAGAAATTTTTGTGAGTGACGGAGCTAAAAGTGACACCGGTAATTTTGGAGATATTTTAGGCACAGGCAATAAAGTTGCGGTAACAGACCCCGTGTATCCGGTGTATATTGACAGTAACGTCATGGCCGGGAGAGCTGGAGAATTGCAGGCGAACGGACAATGGAATCGTCTGACTTATCTGCCTTGTACGGCAGAAAACCATTTTATCCCGTCTCTTCCCCAAGAATCGGTAGACATGATTTACTTGTGCTACCCTAATAATCCTACGGGAACGACGCTGACCAAAGCCGAATTGCAGAAGTGGGTGGACTATACACTGGCACATAAGGCACTGATATTATATGATGCGGCTTATGAGGCTTACATTTGTGAGAGTGATGTGCCACATTCTATTTATGAAATAGAGGGAGCCCGTTCGTGTGCCGTAGAATTCCGTAGCTTCTCCAAGACAGCTGGTTTTACCGGCGTACGCTGCGGTTATACCGTAGTACCGGAAGAAGTGAAAGCTATGACGGCTTCGGGTGAACAAGTGGCTTTGAATCATTTATGGAACCGTCGGCAGTGTACGAAATTCAATGGTACCAGCTATATCACCCAGCGAGGGGCAGAGGCTATCTATACCGCCGAAGGACAAGCTGAGATTAAGGAAACCATAGCCTATTATATGGAGAATGCCCGTTTGATGCGTGAAGGATTGCATGCTGCCGGATTTACACTTTATGGAGGAGTGAATGCGCCTTATATCTGGGTAAAGGCACCCGAAGGACTGGATTCATGGAGCTTCTTTGAAATGTTGCTTCACGAGGTCAATGTGGTGGGAACTCCGGGAGTTGGATTTGGACCAAGCGGAGAAGGATTCCTGCGACTGACAGCCTTTGGCAAACGTGAGGATTGCCAGGAAGCTATGAATAGAATAAAAAACTGGGCCGGACGTTAATCCGACCCAGTTTTTAAAACCGCCAGCCTATCCCGATCGAGAGTGAATGAAAAAATGGGCGCTTCTTTCCGAGATTCAGCATGTTTCCGTCGAAAACGGTTTCCCGGACGCCCGAGTAAGGGTCAAGGTTAGAGAGGGTGTATCCCAGAGAGATTATCAGGCTTTCTTCTATTTCCAACGAAACGGAAGTTTTCAGCTGAAAGGATAAAGGCTCCGCACGGGAAGTTGTGATTTCTTCATAGTGGTGGGGAGTCCATACACCTGTGGAGTTTGGGAAATAGGCCAGGGTTATATGTTTAGTGGGTGAAAACGAACAAGTGATGCCTGGACTGAATGTCAGGTACAAGGCATATTCTTGGTCATGTCCTAATATCCACGAAGGCGTGTAGAATTGTGGCGCAATTCTGCATGCGAGGTGGGTGGACAGAACCTTTTCATCGTTCAATTCAAAGCGGAATTTTTTGTTAGCAGAGACTCCATTGAGATGGATGTCATCCAGACTTTTGCTAAAAAGAAAGCTGACTCCGATGCCGGCATACTTGAAAGGCTGGAAAGTGACAGACGGTTCTACCTCCCATCTGCTGTAATTGTCCAGTGCGCCCTCCAGTTGTATTTTCCAAAGTGGGCGTTTTTCAGTCTGACCGTACACAGACAAGCTACAAATTAGCAAAATGATTACAAAAATTCCTCTCATTTTAAGCTATGTCTTGTTATTTCACCGTTACTTCTTTTTTGTCGTAGAAAACCAGCCTGATTTCTCCTTTGGCGGGAGCGTCATTGTCTTTGGTTTCCAGTTTCAGGATGCGTTTCAGCGTAAGCATATATTTTCCTTTCGGCACATTCTTAAACGAAACTCCGTCACGGCTTTCATTTAATGTACCATAATAAGCGGTATATTCCTCCAAATGTGAGGGGTTGTCCAGCGTGGCCTCCAGTTCTTCATTGGACGCGATTTTCTCACCTTTCCATCCAATCATTTCCTGATTGGTAATCGTGGTAAGTTCCGAAGGAATATGTATCTCATTAATCCATTCCTTGTAGGCATAATTGGTCAGCATACGGGTTTCTTGCTGCCGTTTGCGTTGGAACACGAATGAGACTTGTTCGTCTTTTCCGAGTGCCAGTGAATAGGAATAACCGAATATTGTATTTCCATCAAAATAATGGTATTCCATCTCTTTGCCATTGGCCATGATGGATGCTCCGCCTGTAAGCTTGATTTCTTTCAGGGGTACGTCTTTCTCTGGGGAGAAACGCGCGTAGGTCAGGGTAGGCTGTGAATCAGAAAAAGCTACCAGGTAGCTTTGATAAATGGCCACATTGTCTGGTAGATTTTCTGAATTTTCTTCACTGCAAGATACAGTGAAGAAAATCAATAAGCCGTACATCATCCCATAAAGTAGTTGTTTCACTTTCATGAGTCGCGTATGTTTAAATAGATTTACGGCTGCAAAGGTAAAGTGAACAGGTGGAAGTCAGGGAAAAATCTGATGTACACAAGTAGAATTTAATCTATTGAAAATTAGATAGTTGATAATTTTTATGATGTACATGACACTTAAAATGCGGTGATAAACTCATCAAAACTGCTGTTTTCGATGTGCATTTTCTCCTTCAGTCTCATTTTCCGGCGCGAGATACTTCCTTTGGCAATATGGTAGATTTCAGACAGTAATGACATGGGAAGATCCATCTTTACCAGACAGCAGAAACGAAGTTCCTCTTCCGTAAGTTGCGGGTAACACTCCTTCAGTCGTCTGGTAAATCCGTCGAAGCAAGTGTCTGCGTTTTGCTGAATAATGTCCCATTCCTCTTCCGTCAGGTGAAGCGCACCTTGCGAGTTCCTTTTCCGCAACAGAGAAGGAAGCGTGATGGCATTCAGTTGCCGGTAGTATGCTACGCTTTTATTCAGCCGGTCAATTTCCTGCTGCTTCAATTTCTCCTGTTCGTGAGCCAGTGCCACTTCCGCTTCTTTCCTTTTCAGCGTTTCTTCCATGCGCATCCACTGGGTCGTTTTTAGTTCTTCTGTTAGCTTTTGCTTGTGCACGCGGATGCGGTGAAGAAGTAAAAGCAGGATAAGAATCACCACGCCTAAGGTGACTGCAATCCGGTAGAAAACCAGCTTGTGGTGCGCTGCCTGCATCTCTGCTTTGTTGGTTCGTTCGCGTTGCAGCTTGTATTCGTGCATATCCTGTATCTTTTCGATGACCATTTCCTTTCGTTCGGTACTTAGCGAGTCATGCGACAGAATGTATTTTCGCATGTAGATGTTTTCCTGCTTCTCATTCTGTTTCTTTCCGTACATTTCGAACAGACGACGGTAGGCTTCCGTGCGTTGTTTTAAGGAGGCATCAGGTAAAAAAGGCAAAATATGATGCGTGGCCGAGTCAGCTTGCAGAAGAGAGGCAAAAATGTAGCCCTTCTGAAGGTGTAAGGCGGCAGTTTCCTTTCTCGGCAACTTTTGGCAGATGGCATTATTGATGTAATGGAAGGCACTGTCCGTCTGTCCTTGTTCCAAATAAATGCGGGAAAGATAAAGTTCACTTTGTGCGATGGAGATCGGAGTGCCGGAAGGCATATAAGCAAGTGCTTTCTGAAAGAATTCTTTGGCCTTTTCCGGTTGATGCGGCAGGTAAAGCATGGCTTTCTCTTGCCATAAGTTTGCATATACAGACGAGTCGTTCAGGCATTGAGCGATACTTTCCGCAGCATCTAAGAAATGAGCTTCTTCCTGATTCTCTCCTTTAAAACGGCTGATGCGGGCCTGTTCAAGATAAATCCTGAACTGCAACAGGCTATCGGTATGAGTATTTATTTCTGTAGATTCAGGGGAAGGTGCTTCAGTTGGGGAGGTACACGAAAAAACGTATACTCCCACGGCAAGTATCCCTATAATGATGAAATAGCGGAGTACAGACATAGGTTAGTCAGGTTAGTTTGGAGCGAAGATACTAAAAAACTGCCTTTAAATGTATATTTTCTGAATAAATAAAGAAAATTTGGGGCTTTTTAAGCACAGGGGAAAAACGTACTTACGTTTGATAGAAAACACAAGTGCGTTTGGATTCAAACGCAAGTACGTTTTACTTAAAACGCTTAGGCGTTTGAGTTGAAATGTACTTGCGTTTTTTGAGGTTTGAAGTGTACTGAAAATAGTTGTCAGTTTGAAGATTAATTCCTGACTAAGTTGACAAGTCAATATGTGAGGGATAGATTTAAATTTAGACAGAGTAAATTATATCATAATTTTATGCATTATCAGTAGATTTACACCCCCAATTATAAAACCAATAAATGCATAAAAAACTAATAATTGAAATGGTAATATATGGATGGTATTGTATATAGCCCAAATACAATATGGAAGACAGCATAAGGTTGTTACAATTGCAGGTATATATTTTTGCCAAATGATAAATTGCAATAAATGAATGAGGAGATGTAAGCTGAATGCCGCAAGACAACAATACCAGTAGATGATTTGCCCTGTATATATACTGATAGTACAACATGTGGACACAATGATAAATTCTTCAGCAACAATTATAGAAAATTTATGTGTATCAATCTTTGATGCTTTCTTTATTATTGGGTATAAATGGGGGAATCGTTGAGTTAATTTGATTTGATTATGATTTATCCATTTTTGTATCATGATTATTTCTTCAAACTCATGTATCATGAAAAAGATTGGAAAAAGGAATATTATAATTATGAAATCACTCATGTTGTCTGTTCTTATTAAATTCTATATTATTAATTCGTTTGCAAAAAGAAATCAAATATCTTTTTTAGCTAATCGTATATGATGGACATTTTTTATCGCAGCCAGTTATTAATTTTTTGTTTGTTTGCCTATGCAAGAAGTGAAAGTTATAGTATTAATAAAGTGTAATTTGTTTGATTCTCATGATGTTTAAAAGTTAGCTTGATAAAATACAAAAATATAAAAATATGGATAGGACTCATCATTAAAAGAATTCATTTTTCATTTGTTATTCTATTTCTTATTCTTTAGATTTGCCGTTATAGTGTAGAAACATAGTAAAACGAAATGGAACATTTGCAGGATAGGCTGTCCAAATGGCAGGTAATGGCTTTGTCTCGCGAGTTGCATCATGATGAGGCTGGCATCGGTAAGATGTGTGACCTTATGCTTTATGCGGATGATGCACAGTCGGCATACAATGCGGCATGGATATTGTATTATTTACCGGCAGAAGACAAAAGACTTTATGTCTCTTCCTTTTATGATAAGATTGCAGACTGGGCAATGAAGCCTTGTTTACATATACGTCGGGGACTTGTTATTTCTATTTTGATAGACTTGTCTACGAAGCAGAACTTCAGGACGGACTTGTTTGATTTTTGTCTTGCCCATGCTGCCGACAAGAAGGAATCGGACAGCAGCCGCTCGATGATGATAAAACTGGCTGCAAAAATGTGCCGGTTTGTTCCGGAGCTGGCAAATGAACTGGCGGCCTGTCTTGATATGCTGGAATACGAAATGACGCCGAGCATCGTAGCAGCCAGGAGAAATGCAATGAAAGTAGTCGAATTGCTGAGAAAGAAAAATGATGAATTAAAAAATAAGATATGACTGACAATCAGGAAAAATCATCTTTACGAAAAATCCCTAACGTAGGTTCACAGACTGAACAAGACCTGATAGCCATGGGGTATACCTCTGTCGAATCGCTGAAAGGAAAGAAAGCGGAGGATTTGTACGAGGAAGAATGCTGTTTGCGTGGGTGTACGATAGACCGATGCCAGCTTTATCTGTACCGGGCTTTAGAGTATTTCGTTCATACGGAAAACCCGGATAGAGAGAAATGTAAATGGTGGTATTGGAAAGATGATTATTTTTATCCCTCTCCGTGTGGAGCAAGGTGTGTGGATTGTGCGTCATTTCCAAAGGAATGCAAAGGATGCAGAAAGATAAAAGGCAAGGTGTTCTGGCTTCAGTATACAGGCGATGCGGTATGTTCCATCTGGAAATGCTGTAAGGAACAAAAGCGGGAAAATTGTGGAGGATGTCCGGATTTACCTTGTGGTCGTTTTATGAAAGATCCTTCCATTTCGGATGAGGAAAATGAAGCTAATTTGAAAAAGATGATAGCTAATCTTGCAATGTATAAAAAATAAAATATACCGCACATAATTATGGAAACAGAAAGACTGATACTCAGACCGTGGCGTGAGGAAGATGCCCCTTCGCTCTATAAATATGCCAAGAACCCGGCTGTAGGGCCGATTGCCGGTTGGTCGCCGCACACATCTGTAGAAAACAGCCGAGAGGTAATACGTGATATTCTTTCAGCACCGGAAACTTATGCGGTAGTGCTGAAAGAAACCAATGAACCTGTTGGCAGTGTGGGTATTATGTTTGGAGACAGCGTACACAGCGCCGACATGCAGGACGGAGATGCAGAGATAGGTTATTGGATTGGAGTCCCTTATTGGGGAAAGGGGCTGATTCCGGAGGCCGTCAATCGCCTGTTGAGGCGTTGTTTTGAGGAACTGGGAGTAAAACGAGTGTGGTGCGGTTATTATGATGGGAATACCAAATCTCGTCGAGTAATGGATAAATGTGGTTTCAAGTTTCATCATACGGAAGAGGATAAACTTTCTCCATTGGGTGATGTGCGAACTGAACATTTTACTTTGTTGACGAAAGAAGATTTTCTTAAGGACAGTTGTAAAGAAACAAAGCTTGTTTATGCTTTACGTCCGCTTAAAGAAAAAGACATTCCAGAAATGCAGCACTTGTTCCGTTCTACTGTGCTTAATGTGAATTTAAGGGACTATACAAAAGAAGAGGTAGTAGACTGGGCTTCTTGTGGTGATGACGTATCCCACTGGAAGGACCTTTTGTCCCAAAATTATTATATTGGGGCCTTTGATGAACAAGGTAAGATGGCTGGTTTCTCTTCTATGAATAAAGAGGGGTATTTACATTCCATGTTTGTACACAAGGACATGCAGGGCAGGGGAGTCGCTACTCAGTTGCTTTCGGAAGTGGAAAAGATGGGCAAAGCGTATGGAGTTGATGAAATTACCTCGGAGGTCAGCCTGACTGCAAAACCGTTCTTTGAACAAAAGGGCTACAAAGTGGTTAAGTCACAAAAGTGCAGAGCCAATCAGTTGGAACTGACAAATTTTGTGATGTGTAAGCGGATTCTTTGATTTATCAGACTACTTTTGTGGTTACAAGTGTGTTGAGTTTATTTCATGTTGAAGCTTTTCCAGAAACTGGGCAGCATGAGCTCCGTCCATTTGTGTATGATGAAACTGAAATGACACGGTCAGGTGTTTTCTGAAAAAACGTTTTTTGAATTTTCCCCATATCAGGAATGGATTATTGAAAATACCGCTGTACATGCCAACTGCACCGTCTATCTCATAGTTTACGAGTGCAGAAGTACCAATAACCATGCTTTCCGTTAAATCGTGGTTCTGACAGGTTTCGGCCACTTGTTGGGTCAGCTGGAGGTAGTTGTGATTAAACTGATTCAGGTCTTCAGAAAAAGGTATGTCGCAGGAGCTTACTTCTCCATTTTTGTTGGCTACAATTGTATTCACAGCGATTGTATCATATAGAATCAGCTTGTCACCAACTGGAAGCATATAGAATTCCTTGATGCTGGAAGCTGCTTTTCCGATGCACCAGCACATCAGCATGTTCAGTTTTAGTCCTTTCTTTTTACTGATTCTTACAAGATTAGTTACATCAAGTGTCTTGAAAAATGTGACCATTGGCATAGGGGCCTGCATCCACATTTTGTATGCGTATGCACGTGTCGTTAAGGCGGGGTTTATTTCTCTCATTTTTGTGTGTACTTTAAATTAGAGCACAAAAATAAAACAGGCCTTTGATTACGGATAGAATAAAAGAGACATTATATTGGAGTAGTAAATAAATCGGAATATGGCTCGCATATTTTTATCAGTGATAAGGGGGTATATCTGCTTAATTCCCTGAATTCTCTTATGAAATGCGATTGGTCTGAATAACCGCATTGATAGGCTATCTGGGTTTGACTGATATTTTCAGTCTGATTCTGCATAAGCTTAAGGGACTTCTGAAAACGTACGATTCGTGCATATTCTTTCGGATTCATCCCGACTGTCGTAAAAAATATGCGTTCAAATTGTTTCTTGCTCAGGCAGGCAATAGATGCCAGTTCTGAGATTGGAGTATTGGGAGTAGAATACATTTGATGAACGACTGCCGCAATCCGGTTTATATCCACTTCACGTTTTGTGGTAAAGTTGGTTCTTAGTTGTGAGAATAACCATTGTTCGATAAGACTTATACAGAGGTCATTATCGTCACAATCAAAAATTCTCGTCGCAAGACAATTTAATTTCTTGTTCTCCAGTCCATAACCGGAGACTTCCTGATTGTAGAATACAGAAATGGGAATATTAAGAAAAGCACTCATGGCATAAGGATGAAATACAACTACAATCATTTCGACACTATCTTCTGCACTGATATGGGATGAGAAATTCACCTGTCCACTAATAGTCAGTCGATCCTGCTTTGTGTTTAATTCCGGAATATATAAAGCTGATTTCTTATGAAATATGAGTTGAGGGCAACCGATTGGGAAGGTGTAAGTCTTTATCGGCTGATTACTTTCAAATATCCAATAATATCTGACGTAATCTTGTAATAATTGGCATGGCTTGTAAAATTTGAATCCCTCTGTCATTGCTTTTCGGTATTCAGTTAGACAATGTACAAAAATATTGAAGATATTTCGTTATTTTTGAATTTTGAAAATAATAATTAATATTGAAAGATAATGAATTTGTAAGGTGCAAATTGAAACAACAAGAGATGGAAATACATAATTTACTGGATGCAAAATCAAGAGCCGAATTGCGTGAATGGCTCATGCAGAACCATAAAAAGGAAACGGAATGCTGGGTAGTGGTGAAGCGTGGAAGGCCTGTGGATGATGATACGTTCTGGTACATTGATGCTGTAGAAGAAGCGCTGTGCTTCGGCTGGATAGACAGCACTACAAAGAAAATGGCGGATGGCGTAACAGCCCAGAAGCTTTGCCCACGAAAGCCACGAAGTAATTGGTCGGAGCTCAACAAGGAAAGATGTCGCAGAATGGAACGGTTAGGGCTGATGAAAGATGCTGGAAGAGCCGTTCTGCCGGACATGTCACCGCAAGGTTTTACCATAGATAAGGATATATTGCAAAGATTACAATCCGATTCTGTAGTATGGAATAATTTCTGTCAGTTACCGGATTTATATAAACGGGTAAGAATTGATACCATTCAAATCAAGAGGAATCAGCCAAAACTTTTTGAAAGCCGCTTGAATAAGTTTATAGAGAATACACGAAAAGGGCTTCTCTATGGGGAATGGAATGATAATGGGAGATTATAAGAATACAAAAAGTATCAATCTGTCTCTATTTTCATTACCTTTGTGACATAGATGCTAAAAATAAAGATTGTTCAACACTATGAAATGGCAAGTGTGCATATAGCTGTGCATAATAATAGCATTCTCAATACAGGCTATTAATAATATATAGGTTTGTGATATAAGTCTGTATCTCTCTATTTTGCCATTATATCAAATTATTACATTATAAATAAGTTGTGTCATCGGTTGACATGACTTGTAGTATTTTATCATGTTGAACAATGAATTATACGTATAAAAATATATGGCTCATCAACTTTCCGGTTATGATGAGCATTCTTATCGAACAACTTATAAATATAACTGATGCCATTTTCTTAGGTCATGTAGGTGAAATAGAATTAGGAGCATCTGCACTTGCCGGAATCTGGTATCTTACCATTTACATGCTCGGCTTCGGATTCAGTTTGGGGTTGCAAGTGGTAATTGCACGGCGTAATGGTGAGCGACATTATCAGGAAACTGGTAAGACTTTCTTTCAGGGATTGCTTTTCATGGTGGGTTTGGCAGTTTTGTTGTGTACTATTTCGAAAGTTTTTTCACCCATGATTCTAATCCAACTGGTTGCATCAAAGAAAGTATATTCTGCGGTTATTAACTATTTGGACTGGCGCATTTGGGGATTGATGTTTTCTTTTCCATTTCTTGCGTTACGGTCTTTCCTGGTCGGTATCACACTAACAAAGCCTTTGGACACAGCTGCCTTTACTGCCGTATTGGTAAATATACCTTGTAATTGGCTTCTTATATTTCATTTCGATATGGGAATAGCCGGTGCTGCAATAGCATCTTCATTTGCAGAATTATGCTCATTGGTAATATTGTCTATCCATGTTTTACGAAAAATGGACAGAAAGGTTTATGGCCTGAACTGGCAGTTTGATAAAAATATATTGCGCCATGTCTGTCAAGTTTCTATTTGGAGTATGTTCACCCCGTTTATAGGGGTGGCTTCATGGTTTGCTTTCTTCGTAGCCATTGAACACTTGGGAGAGATTGAGTTGGCGGCAACGAATGTCATACGTAGTATATCTACTCTGTTTTTTGTGATAGTTAATTCATTGGCGGCAACTACCGGTTCATTGGTTAGTAATCTGTTGGGAGCAAGACAAAAGCATCTGGTTATCCCATTATGTAACAGAATTATTCGTTTAGGATATGCTATAGGTTTCCCCCTTATTGTTCTTTGTATTATTTTCAGCAATTATATTTTTTATATTTATTCAGGAAATGGAAACTTAATACAGATGGCTCGTTTACCGTTTATAGTAGCCCTGTTGAATTATGCTTTTGCCTTACCTGGTTATGTATATATGAATGCTGTAACCGGAACCGGTGCTACGCGTATCACTTTCATATTTCAGACTGTAACTATTGTAGCTTATCAGATTTATTTATGGTCAATAAGCTATTTCAGTACATCTCTTTCTGTATATTGGACCGCTGAATATTTATATGTGATATTACTTGGACTACTCGCTGTTATCTATCTCAAAAACAAGAACTATTAAAAGTTTGAATTTTCTGACTTCGCGTCACCCTTTTAGAGTGATGCGAAGTCAGAAAACTATCTATCAACATCAACGTATTGTAAAATTAATGTTTTGATATGATGAGGTCAGGAATTGATTTTAGATTACATGGAATCCTTGTCGGAAAGTGTTGACGGATTAGATTTCATCTAATCCTCTTTAATACCGTATTGGGCACCGTAAAGCCGCAGTGCGTCATGAACCGCCTTTTCTCCGAATTGTTGTATCATATCTTCCAGGTCGTATTTCAGTGCTTTATCGTCATGAGGGGTGAGACACATGACGCGCGACTCCATGTCGCAGTAACCAGGCAGCCTGAGGAACATACCTTGCGTAGACTGGTTGTGCAGTGACCACGCCGTTATCGGATATCGGAACGAGGTCGCTTCGCAGAACATATAGGCCATATCCTTGACATTGGAGATGTCCCAGCGGTCGAGTGGCTGATTGAAGCTTTTCGCTTCGTTGAACATACAGTACATATTCTGTACGTTCGAGACATTCCAATCGTTCAACGGCTGGTTGAAGCTCGAGGCTTTGGAGAACATCTCGCGCATATCTTGCACATTTGAGACGTCCCAGTCGTTCAGCGGCTGGTTGAAGCTCGACGCTTCGCAGAACATTTCACGCATGTTTTGTACGTTCGAGACATTCCAATCGTTCAGAGGTTGGTTAAATGCTGATGCGCGCACGAACATCTCTCTCATATTTGTGACGGCTGATACGTTCCATGCACCGACAGACTGGTTAAAGCTCTTTGCCATATCGAACATGTAGCACATGTCAGTAACGCTGGAGACATTCCACGAGTTCAGACTCTGATTGAAGGAGAAGGCACGGTAGAACATGTACTTCATACTGTGAACTTTTGAAACGTTCCAGCCATCGAGCGGCTGGTTGAAGTGCTCTGCGCAGGAGAACATGTTGCTCATGTCTGTTACGCTGACCACGTTCCATTTCCGTAAAGGCTGGTTAAAGCGTTCGGCTTCGTTGAACATGAAACTCATATCCGTAACAGATGACACGTCCCAGGCTTCAAGTGGCTTATTAAATCTGTGTGCTCCTTCGAACATGTGGGACATATCCCGTACGTTAGAGACATCCCAGCTGCTTATGTCGTGGTTGAAGTAGATTGCGCTGGCAAACATGTGCTTCATCGTTACTATATTTGATGTATCCCATGTCTCGATACCGGCGAAGTTACTGCGTTTAGACTTTCGGAAGAGGCCTTCCATGTCGGTTATCAGAGATGTGTCGATATTGGCGAGCGGCATTTTTGCACCCATGTCCAGAAGTTCTATCAGCTCGCGTTTGGAGCGGGGCTTGCACTTCACGTCTCCCACATTGGTGCGGACGGAACCTATCAGCTCCGGATGGGCCGCTTCAAGTTCGCGCATATATTCCGCGGTGTGTTCGCTGCCGTAGCGTGAGAGTTCCGTGTATACTTCCGCCGGGTGGAGCTTGTCCAGTTTTTCTTTCAGCCTTGCGCGGCAGTTCTTTTTGGTAGCAAGGTGGAAGCAAAGCGTCAACGTCTTGACGTCGGTGAATTTCGGAGCGTACAGGAACATATTGCTTATGTCGCAGAACCGCGGTATCAGCCACATATCGAGCGACTGGCTGAAACTGCGTGCGTTTTTAAACATACGTTCGGCATCTTCTACGCGGCTCACGTTCCAGCGGTCGAGCGGCTGATTGAAGCTTTTTGCACCGTCGAACATGCGTAACATATACCGCACGTTCGAGACGTCCCAATCATTCAGCGGCTGGTTGAAACAGACCGCCCCCTCAAACATCCCTTCCATCCTTATTACGTTCGATGTATCCCACATGCCGATATTCTGATTAAATTTGGTGCAGCCGGCGAACATCCACGCCATTTCACGGACTTCCGATGTATCCCATTTGTCGAGCGGCTGGTTAAACTTCTCGGCTTCGCAGAACATACATGAAATTTTTTGGACCTTTGAGACGTCCCAATCATTAAGCGGCTGATTAAAGTTGCTGCAGCAGCCGAACATCGACTCCATATTTGTTACGGACGATACGTCCCAATCCTCTAACGGCTGATTAAAATTGCTGCAGCCGCAAAAGATGCATTCCATGTTCGTTACGGACGAAACGTCCCAGTTTCCTATGGGATGGTTGAAATATTTCGCCCTGAGGAACATTCGCTCCATCGTAGTGACGTGCGATGTGTCCCACGTTTCCAGTCCGTCGAAGTCGGTACGTTTTGAATCGCAGAACAGCCAACTCATATCCGTTATCAGGGAAATGTCGATGTCGCCGAGGCAAACAGTCTCATTGTTCACTAGCTCCCTCAGTTCTTTCAAACTGCCGGGTTTGTACAGTTTACTCATAATTATGTTCCATATATTTGTAAATACCAATAGAAAAGTACACCATTGGTTAACTGAACAGTGTACTCATAAAAAGATTTTTAAAGGAAGGAAAGAAAGCCGAATTAATCAACTGAATAAATTAAATTTGGGGTTTCTTAACTCAAAAGGATTGTCAGGCTATGATTGTGGAAAGATAAGCCTTTTCAGCTAACAATCCAAAAAGAAAACACAGAGGCCACGACCTTCACGGTCGCAGCCTCTTTCTCAAACAACCAATAAGAAATAAGAGATAATCCTTTAGGGGATGGATTATCTGATGAACAGCAGTTCTCTGTATTTGGGTAATGTCCACATCTGATCATCCACAATCAGTTCCAGCTTGTCGATGTGGTAGCGAATCTGTTCCAGCATCGGAGTAATCTTGTCGTGATATTCGATGGCTTTTGCACGTTCGTCTACAATCTTGTTGGCTACTTTTCGGGCTTCTACCATGGTATCTACGTGTTCTTTGATGTAAGAAGTGTGTTCTGCAATCTTACGGATGATGGCCATGTTTTCAGCAGACAGCTTTTCGGCCTCTTCTGTAGGGAAGATTTGCTTCATCTTGTAGACATTGTCAATCAGTTTGCTCTGATATTCAATGGCTACTGGAACTACGTGGTTCATTACCAGGTCGCCCAAAACTCGAGCCTCAATCTGGATTTTCTTGGTATAGGTTTCCCATTTCACTTCGTTGCGTGCTTCGAGTTCCTTGCGGGTCATGACACCGGCAGATTCGAACATGCGTACGCTGTCTTCTGTCAGATACTGGTCGAAGATGACCGGACAGCTGGTTTCGCAATCCAGACCACGGCGTGCAGCTTCTTCTTTCCATTCGTCGCTGTATCCGTTGCCGTCGAAGCGGATGGGTTTGCTAATCTTGATGTATTTACGGATCACCTGAATGATGGCCGAAATTTTCGGTTCACCTTTCTCTATCAGTTCGTCCACTTCTTTCTTGAATTCGGTAAGCTGTTCGGCTACGGCTGTGTTCAGGGCAATCATGGCGCTGGCACAGTTGGCCTCAGAACCTACGGCACGGAATTCAAAGCGGTTTCCGGTGAAGGCAAATGGTGACGTACGGTTACGGTCGGTATTGTCAATCAACAATTCCGGAATCTGTGGAATGTCGAGTTTCATACCGTGTTTGCCTCCTAAGGCAATCAGTTCGTCGGTTGAACTGTCTTCCATGTGGTCGAGTACTTTGCTCAACTGGCTGCCTAAGAAGGAAGAGATGATGGCGGGAGGTGCTTCGTTGGCTCCCAGACGGTGTGCGTTGGTAGCGCTCATGATGGAAGCTTTCAGCAATCCGTTGTGGCGGTACACAGCCATCAGGGTGTTGACGATGAACGTGATGAAACGCAGGTTCTCTTCCGGAGTCTTTCCTGGAGCCATCAGCAGGGTACCGGTATCTGTACCGAGTGACCAGTTGTTGTGCTTACCGGAGCCATTGACACCCTTGAACGGTTTTTCGTGTAGCAGTACACGGAATCCGTGTGTGCGGGCTACTTTCCGCATCAATGACATGATGAGCATGTTATGGTCTACGGCCAGATTACACTCCTCGAAAATCGGAGCCAATTCAAACTGGTTGGGAGCTACCTCGTTATGGCGTGTCTTCACCGGAATACCTAATTCGAGTGCTTGGATTTCAAGGTCTTTCATGAAAGCTGCCACACGGGTGGGAATAGCACCGAAGTAATGGTCTTCCAACTGCTGGTTCTTGGAGGCTTCGTGTCCCATCAGTGTGCGTCCTGTCAGCAACAGGTCCGGACGTGCGGCATACAAACCTTCGTCTACCAGGAAGTATTCCTGTTCCCATCCTAAGTAAGCCATCACTTTTTTTACATTTGGGTCGAAATAGTGGCAAACGTCTACTGCCGCTTTGTTGACTGCACGGAGGGCTTTCAGAAGCGGAGCTTTGTAGTCGAGTGATTCACCGGTATAAGCGATAAAGATGGTCGGAATGCACAAGGTGTCGTCTACTACGAACACAGGTGATGAAGGATCCCATGCGCTGTATCCGCGAGCCTCGAAGGTGTTACGGATTCCACCGTTCGGAAAGGAAGAGGCATCCGGCTCCTGCTGCACGAGCAGCTTTCCGGAAAATTCTTCCATCATGCCGCCTTTCCCATCGTGTTCCACGAATGCATCGTGCTTTTCGGCAGTTCCTTCTGTCAACGGCTGGAACCAGTGGGTATAATGGGTGGCTCCCAGTTCTCCAGCCCATCGTTTCATTCCGGCGGCCACTTCATCGGCAATGTCCCTGTCCATTGGTGCCCCGTTGTCCATGGCATCCACCAGTCGGGCATAAACGGTGCTGGGCAGATACTTGAACATTTTTTCACGGTTGAACACGTATTTCCCGAAATATTCACTCGGACGGCCGTCAGGTACAGCCACGGGTTGCGGCTTGGCCTGAAACGCTTTTTCAACGACATTGAATCTTAAACTTGTCATCATACTTCAATTTTTTCGTTAGTTGTTATTCAGTTATTCTGTTATTTGTCTTTTTGTGTTGCCGGAAAAGCCTGACAGTTGCTTTTCCGGCAGCAAAGAATCATTATCGGTTGTAGGCTGATTCCCCATGCTCATAAATATCCAGCCCTTCTTCCTCTACCCGTTTGTCTACCCGGATGCCTATCATCCTGTCTGTGACCTTGAACAGCAGATAAGTCATGACTGCGCTGAATACGATGGAAATCAAAGTAGCTGCCACTTGTATCCACAGCTGGTGCCAGTCACCGTAAAGGGCTCCTTCCGCCCCTTCTTCGCCTGTAATGAAACGGGTGGCGAAGACACCGGTCAGGATAGAACCGATGATACCGCCCACTCCGTGCACACCGAAAGCATCGAGAGTGTCATCGTATTTCAGCTTTGGCTTGATGACGGCTACCATGTAGAAACAGACTATCGGGGTTATCAGTCCGATGAAGAAGGCTCCCAGAATACCGGTGCTTCCGGCAGCGGGTGTGATGGCTACCAGTCCTGATACTGCACCCGTACAGGCACCTACGGTAGTCGGCTTCTTGTTGTAAATCCAGTCGATAGCCATCCAGGTAAGCGCAGCCACACAGGTAGCCAGGTGTGTCACCAGAAAGGCATTGGCGGCGATACCGTCGGCACAAAGGCCGCTTCCGGCATTGAAGCCAAACCATCCCAGCCACAGAAAGGCGGTTCCCATAAAGACGAAGGTGATGTTGTGCGGAGCCATGGGATGTCCAATCTTATAATCGCGCCGTTTCCCTATCAGTATGGCCATGACCAGGGCTGCGATGCCGGCATTGATGTGTACCACGGTTCCACCGGCAAAGTCGATGGCACCCATCTGCTGGAGAAAACCTCCTCCCCATACCCAGTGGGCCATCGGTATGTACACCAGGATGCTCCAAAGCACTGTAAACATCAGGAAACCGGCAAACTTGACCCGTTCCGCAAAAGCTCCCAGAATCAAGGCGGGAGTAATGACGGCAAACATACACTGGAAGAGTACGAACATCAGTTCCGGAATCCGGCCTGTAGTCAGGCTGGAAGTAGTGATTCCTTGCAGGAAGAGCTTGTCGAAACCACCGATGAAATGTCTCCAGACGCTGTCAGTCTCCATCAGGCTGCTGCCAAATACGAAACTGTAGCCGAACGCTACCCAGAGTATGCTGACTGCTCCTACGATGAGCAGACTCTGCATGATGATGCTCAAGACATTTTTCTGTCTGACCAGTCCGCCATAGAACAAGGCAATGCCCGGAATAGTCATCAATAGAACGAGCAGGGTGGCCACGATTATCCAGGCCGTATTCCCTGAATCCAGTATCATAGTTGTATCCATATATCAATTCGTTTTAGTTGTAAATGTATTGTATAGTAGCTTGTAAAACTTTTATTTCTCCTGTTCGGCATTGTAGAGGGCGATGTCGCCCCGTTCTCCGGTGCGGATGCGGATGGAGTCTTCCACGGGGATGATAAAGATACGTCCGTCGCCGATTTCTCCGGTACGGGCCGATTTCATGACAGCCTGTACGGTCTTCTCCACATTTTTGTCACGTACTACAATGGAAATCAGGATGCGTTCTATGGAACTGGTGTCATACACCACTCCCCGGTAGATACGACCTTCACGGGTCTTTCCGACACCTCTTACTTCATAGTAGGAGAACCATTCGATGTCGGCGGCCAATAATGCCTCCTTTACTTCTTCGAATTTGGTTCTACGGATGATTGCCTCAATCTTTTTCATAATAAATTGTATTTGTATTTTGTATTGTTTGTTATCCTGTATAATCTTTTTTGCCTCTTGAAATCACTAATCCTATTGATGTTGTATTGTATTTGTATTGTAGTATATCTTTTGGGTTAGAAACTTATGCCAAACACAAAGTAGGCTCCTTCTGTGGCTGGATTCCAAATGGCCTGTGCAAATACGGGAAGCGAGTAGGAATCTGTGATTTTGATTTCCTTGCTGGCTCCGAGGCATATATTTGAAACTTCAAATCCGCTTGCCCCATTGTTGTAGAAACTGGTTTCCCATGGGGTAGCACCTATTTCTGCCGACCAGTCCAGACCACCTAACTTGAAGGGGGCTGCGATGCTGAAGTAGGAAGAATAAGCACGGTCACCGTTTGCTTTTACGCCATCAGCTCCTGCAAAGTTTGTATACCAGTTCACGGCTAAGGGACCGAAATCGTAACCTACTTGTGCTTCGAACACATGTGAAGTGTTGTGGGCACCATAGTGAAAATACTCAGGACCGCCATCAAACCAATAATCAGTGACAGATACGCTGAATCCTCCTGTACTGTATCCAAAAGTAAGGTCGAATTCCTTGGTATCTTCTTTATCCAGTCCTACAGAACCCCAGCCTGAAAGGGAGAAGCCTTTGTAGGATACGGAAGCAGAAGGTTGGATGCTCACATTTCCTAAATCCTGTCCACGCCAGATGTATCCGCTTACAAGGTCAGCTCCAATATCAGCTTCTACTTTGTTTTGTGCCATTGAAATGACTGGAATGCCTGTCATTAAAAGCAGTGCGATTCCGGTAAGTTGCATTCTTTTCATTGCTTTCGTGTTTTTAGTTAATGTTTAAAACTCTTTACTTTTAGTTGTAGTGTCTTTTTGTATTGTATTTAGCTGTATTGTCTTTCTTTTTGTTTTATCGATATGCAAATATACTTTCTTTTAGCTGTTCTTAAGCATAAAAAGGTGTGCTTTCTTCTTTTATATTTTCCGTAGTGCAAAATTACTTGTTTTTACCCTATTTTAGGTTTAAGTTTGAAATATTTTTCATTGATTTTTTGCGAATTTGTTTTTCCGGGAGAAAACTCTCAGAGAAAAAATATTCTTCTTTCGACGATGAAGAGGAGGAAGTTGGAAATACGGAGCTGTTTTTTCGTATTTTTGTAGGGTTTTAATTGAAAAAGCATGTTTCCGAACGTATATTTGTTTAATCCGGATTATGATATGGCGATGGCCAATTTCACTCCTTATTATAAGTCTCCTGCAGAGATTATGCGTATGATTGCGGATTTATCTGTTCTTCCATGGTGGTTTGCTGAAGAAGGAAATTGTGTGAAGGTGGAGAATATGGCTCTTGTATCTCTTTTGCAGAAGCAGTTGAGAGAGGTGTGTGGAGGAAGCATGGAGGTGGAAAGAAGGCTCGATGAGTTATTGCCACGTGCTGCTTGGACGGCAGAATGGCCTTCAGTTCGTTATATTCCTTGGGGATGGACACCTGCCTTGGTGCATCGGCTCAGACAGGAAGGAGTAGAAGAATGCTTTTTGCCTTCGGAGGAAGCTGTCAGGCGTTTCCGTTTTCTCTCGTCTCGTCAGCGTTGTCTGGAGGTATTGCCTGAATTACTGAAAATAGACGGGACTTGCGGGGAGATGAAAGCCTGTGTATCTCTGTCTGAACTGGAAGCGTTTCTGCAGGAAAGAGGAGAATTGGTATTGAAAGCTCCATGGTCGGGAAGTGGGAGAGGACTGCTGAAAGTATCTTCTGTCAGTTGGAATACGCAACTGGCTGGGTGGGCCGCACGTATTCTGAGAGTACAGGGAGCTTTGATGGCAGAACCGGTTTATGATAAGGTCGTTGATTTTGCAATGGAGTTTTATACAGGGAAAAAGGAGGGAACCCGTTTTGCCGGATATTCTTTGTTTGAAACGGATACGCATGGAAATTACAAACTCAATTTTCTGTTGCCGGATGCCGAAATAGAAAGACGGCTGGAGGGATATGTATCTCGGCAGGTTTTGCATGAGGTAAAATCAGGTTTGCTATCCGCATTGCAGCATTTATTGAAAGATGACTATGAAGGATATTTGGGAGTGGATATGATGGTTTGCCGTGTGGCAGGAAAGTATAAGCTCCATCCTTGTGTAGAAATCAATCTTCGCATGAATATGGGAGTGGTGTCTCGCCTGTTCTTTGATCGTTATGTCTCCCCTTCTTCTTCGGGGCAATACGTGGTGGAACATTACGGAGCTGAGGGGGAGGCTTTGGAAAATCATCACAGGTGTTTATCTGCCTATCCGTTAAAGATTGCTCAAGATGGGCGTATCCTTCAAGGGTATTTGTCACTGACTCCGGTACAGGCAACCACGCATTATCAGGTGTATGTGGTGTTGAGTGATGCGGGAGTGTAAAGAGAATCATTCGCTTTTTAAAATAAAAAACAGACCGTTTTGAATGTGAAAGCATCAAAACGGTCTGTTTTTATTTAGGATTCTTATTCAACTAAGTATTAGAAGAAGAGGTAGCGCTGGTCTACAACTTTTGCTTTCTGATACAAGTCATTGATTAACTGGTTACCTGCAATACGCACAGCCATGTTAGTCAATGTAGTTTCTTCTTGTTTTGCATCAAACTTCTCGCTTCCTTTTTCTTTTGCGTATACCTGAATCATGTATACTCCACCATTACCTTTGATAGGTGCGCTTACCTTGTTGGCAGCTGTCTTAGCAGCTACAGCACCGATAACCGGTTCGCTGCTGCGCGTAACTGAAATGTAAGCAGGAGCACTGAATGTAACGTGTTTTACAGAATCACTTACAGCATCCTTCATTCCCTTCACCTGAGCAATGGAGTTATACTTCTTCATTTCTTCCATAATCTTTTCAGCTTTCTTATCGCGGCGGATTTCAGCTCTCAGCATTTCAGCTACTGAGTTGATGTCGCGATAACCGGCTTCATGAATCTTGTCAAGAGCAACTACCATCAGATGGTCATTTTCACCACATTCATACAGCGGAGAAACTTCACCTGGTTTCGCAGCAAAAATCCATTTCAGTGCTTCACGAGTAGAACGTACGCCACCTACATAGTGTTCTGCGCTTGAAAGGTCTGTGCGAGGCATCAGTGTATAACCGCTTTCTTCTGCATTCTTCACCATTGAGTCGATAGTAGTGTTCTGTGCTACAAACTGGCTGAATTTGTTGTATGCTGCATTGTAAGTTTCTTTGCTGAATTCTACTTCACGTTTAACGACAGCTACTTTGTATTTAGTCTGCATGCTCTTTTTGTTCATTACCTGCAGAATCAGGTTAGCTTGTCCCATGTTGAGGTTAGCCAGTTCGTTTACAGGCTGGTTCAACAATGTGTTGATGAACTTGCTGTTGTCTGCATCCAGTTCAGAACCTTCCCAGCTCTGTGCATTTACCCAAGTTGCTTCACCTGTCTGTCCGTAAATCTTAGCTACGGCTGCGAAGTCAGCACCACCTTTCAATGCATTGTAAATACTGTCGGCCAGTGTTTTTGTCTTTTCTTCAGTGTCAGCATATACCTGAATCTGACGGAACTGGATTGAGTCAGGAGAAGAAACTTTTGCAAGCAACTTGAATGCATTGAATGAATCGTCTGTCTGATTGTAGTAAGGACCGTATACTTCGTTTACATTTGTAGAGTCAAGGCGTGAAGCTACGTCTGCAGGGAATACGGATTTGCTTACCGGAACATCAGAGTAGTTTACTGAAGAACCTGTAGAACGAACGAAAGTACCAAAATCAGCTGTTGTGCTAGCCAATAGGTTGCTGTACTCAGTTACTTCTTTTTCTACAGCCTTACGGTCTGCATCAGACGGAACTACTTTTACGTCAATGTAACGGATGTCGCGTGTTTCTACAAGCTGCTTGAACTGTTCTTTCTTTTCGTTGTAGCGGTCTTTGATTTCACTGTCAGAAACCTGAACTGTAGAATCATTGATAGAGCTGTAGGGAACACCAGCTAACAACAGGTCGCTCTGTTCTGTGCGTGAGTTGAATGCATCTTCAGCAGCTACAGGGTTAGAGATTAAAGATTTTGTTACCAGGTTCTGGTATTTTTCAGCCAAAGTGCTTTGTGCCAAAGTCTTTTCTACAAACTGCCAGAAAGCACCCATTTTCTGATAGTATTCTACATACTGTGCAGGCATTTGGCTTGCATTCAGGTTTGCATAATCTACCAGGAATTTCTTTAGCATATCTTTATCGAACATACCAGTCTGCGGGTTGCGGAAAGGAGTCTGCATCAGCAGCGGGTGGGTACCTTGGTCAATGATGCTTTGTATTTCAGCGTCTGTCACTTTCAAGCCTAATTTTTCTGCCTGTTCAGCAATCAGCTTGTTGTTGACATAACTTTGCCATACCTGATCTTTCACATTGTTCAACTGGTCTTCTGTCAGCGAATTCAATCCATTGGTCAGTTTGATGACTTCACTGAGTTCGTCCACCATTTTCTGATAATCTTGTGCACTGAGAACTTCCCCGTTCACTTCTCCTACGTCTTGTTTACCTTGGTGCGGCTGGAGTACTTTCCATGCGTCACCGGCAATAAATGCAAAAAGGGCAAGACCGATTACGATGACCAACAAAGGTCCTTTGCTTCGAATTTTTTGTAAAGTTGCCATTTAAAGTTATTATTTTTTTGTTTATTGTTTTTATAGTTCTGTTATTAGCGCACGAAGATACAAAAAATACTGTTTAGTCACTATTTTCTCTCAAAAAAATGCTTATTTCGTGGTAAACAGTTTGACCAATTCTATTTTATTGGCGCTTACTTTGATAATTTTGAAGGTAAAATTCTCAGTCTGAATGACGTCGTTTACTTTGGGTATGCTTTGACATTCATTCAGAATAAGTCCACCGATGGTCTGGTAGTTTTCGCTCTCAGGCAGATTCAGGCCAAAGGTTTCATTGGCTTTTTCTATATCTATTCTTCCGGAGAAAATGTATTCGTTATCCGATATCTGCTTGGCGACGATGGATGTGGTATCATGTTCATCTTCAATGTCGCCTAGGATTTCTTCAATCAAATCTTCCAGTGCCACGATACCTGAAACGCCTCCAAACTCGTCTACTACTACAGCTAGTGAACGCTTTTGCTGTTTGAAAATTCGCATCAGTTTGTGGGCAGCCATTGTTTCAGGCACAAAGGGGATGCTACGAATACCGTTTTGCCATTCGTCGTTGCTGCGGAACATTTCAGATGAATGAATGTATCCCACAATGTTGTCGATATTTTCTTTATAAACGATTATCTTGCTGATACCATTTTCAATAAATACCTTTTTGAGTTCAGTGAGCGGAGTATCAAAATCCACAGCTATGATTTCCGTTCGTGGAATCATGCAGTCACGTATTTTGACATTGGAGAAATCAAGTGCGTTGCGGAATATTTTAATTTCATTGTCTATTTCTTCTCCTTCTTTGCCTTCTTCGATACTGCTTTGAATAAAGTAATCCAAATCGACCTTGGTAAATGCTTTTTCCCGGTCTTCTTTGTTTGTCTTTACCCCCACAAGATGAAGAATACCGCTTGAAAGCAACGATGAAAAACGACTGATGGGGTAGAGTATGATGTAGCATGCAAATGTAGGCACGCTGAAAAATTTCAGAGTAGCGTTGGGATTAATCTTGAAGAGCGTTTTGGGAAGAAACTCTCCGGTGACAAGAATAATCAATGTGGAAATTACGGTTTCTATAGGAACAAGCAGTGCCTGATTTGAAATCACATCTGCCAGTATATAATGTTCAATAAGTTGAGCCATCAAAATACCATAGATGACCAATGCAATGTTGTTTCCTACCAACATGGTGGAAATGAAATTATTAGAGTGCCGGTAGAATACGGAAAGGATGTAAGACGATACATTGTTCGTCTTTTCCATTTCAAAACGTAATTTGTTGGAAGAAACAAAGGCGATTTCCATACCAGAAAAATAGGCTGAAAACACCATAGATATAAGTAGTTGGATGATAAGCTCCATACTAATAGTTTTATTTGGAAGTTTGTGTGCTGTCTGCCTGGACAGCATTGTCTTCAACGGTAAAGATTCCCGTGTTGTTATAGATTTGGTATTCGGTCATTTGCTGATTGGATTCAAAACCGTATCCAGTCAGTACCTTGTCAACCTGTTCGATTCGGATAAATTTATCAGAATAGATTTTCTCTTTGTCCTGATCCCAGAACATTAGTTCCGTGTCGAATTTGTCGCCTCTTTGGCTTTGAATATGGACGTTTCCACGTAGTTCCCATAGTTTCTTGGGCTCGTAGTAATAAGCTGTGTCGGCTTTGATACTTGCATCTACATGGAAAAGACTGTCGAATTTCTCCAGATAGATTCCTTTTTCAAACGCCCAGAACGGAGGATTCCGGTGGTTGTAGATAAGCCATTCAGCTGTAATAATCTTGTATCTGATCATTCCTGAGTCAGACACGAGGGTGGTTACTCCTGTAGTACGCATGTCGGGAAGAGAATCTCCTTCTTTTACGGCTGCAGCAGTAGGTTTCTCTTTGTTTCCGCATGCAGGAACAAAAAGAAACATAACAGTTGCCCATGTGGCAACTGTTATGTTGATAAATAATTTATATATGTGCTTTTTTAGTCTGGTTGACATATACTTATCTGATGGTTGTTGTTTCACCAATCCATCCACCGATTGTTACCGAGTTACCTTTCTTCAAGCCAAGGAAGAAGAGGTCTTCGTCTTTCGGAGTATGTCCGGCGTATGTATTGATCAGCTTCTGAGCTTCTTCTGCTACGCTAGGATCTACGCTCTTTGCGCGCTGCAATTTATCGATGGCTGCAAAGTAAGTACATTTGTTCAAAGCTGCTTCGTCGCTCCAGTTCGGGCTTGATGCATACATCTGTGCAATCAGGATATAAGCTTTTCCGTAGCTTCCGTTGAAAGAGATAGCTTTGTTTGCATATTGTTTAGCCTTGCTCAACTGTTTTTTGCTGAACAATACTACTGCTGCGCTATATGCATAGTCCGCTTTTTTGTCTGCTTCCTGTTCCAGTTCAATGGCCTGGTCAAAATATTGCACACTCTTATCCATGTCACCTTTCTTGTAATACATGTATCCGCATCCTGCTGCGGTAGCGGCTGTAGGTTCAATGGCATGAGCAGCTTCGGAAGCAACGAAATAAGCTTCTTCTTCTGTACATTTCAACATCTGCATAACGTTGATAACCTGTTTCAAGTAATCCAGATTTGTCTTGTTCTGGCTTACTTTCGGACCATAGATAGCCTGCAGGTTTTCACAACTTGCTGCACCACTGTTGATGAAATATGCATCCACATTGTCTTTTGCTGTTTTCAACAACTTTTTGTCTCTTTCTTTTGTCGCAGCTTTCAAAGCTTCATCGGCATAGCCTGAAGCAGTCAGGTAGTCTTGGATGAACTGTTCCTTGTGAGTGTCATCGCTCTTCAATTTGCGGGCAGAAATATCCATCAAATCCTGGAACATGAAATAATCTGAGGCTGCCTTTTCCAGGTCAACAGCTTCTTTGACCATCTGATAAGCCTTATTTATATCTATGTTTGCTCCGGAGAACGCAATGTAATCGTGGGCTTTCATTCCGAGGATAGAGCCTTTTGTGGTCGGAGTTCTTACCAACTGGTTCAATCCGTCAAGGTACTTGATACGTTGGTCATGTACAGCCATCAATTCATCCAGATACTTTTTCTGCTGAGCAGCATCTTTAGAACTGGCAATTAAAGCACGCAAAATCTTAGCTCCGTTTGTATAAGTACTAACCTGAGCTAAAGGTGCTTCTGTAAATACAGCCATCCAAGGCTTGTATGCATCTGTAAAGTTGTCAGTCTTTACGTATTCACTGTAAATACTGATGTTCTGCAAACAACGGATACTGTCTTCTCCATGTCCGAAACGAGATCCGTCTTCTACACCTTTCTGAGCGAAAGCTGCTGTGGTACCCAAAGATAAAGCACACAGCATTGTAAACATTTTCATTTTCATCGTATGTAAGATTAGTTGTTCATTGTGTTTATTTTCATATTAATTTACTCTCCATTTCATGAACCAGTGTTCGTTGAATGTCAATCCAATCTTTAAGACAAATCGATTTTCTGATAGCATGTCGCTTACAGAAGGATTGGCATGAATGTACTGTCCGGTAATGCTTAATACACTGTTTCGTTGGTATAGCTTTAAAGGCAAGCCCAATCCGACACTGACACCGTATTCTTTAGGACCGTCTATCATATTTTGTGACACTGGAATTTGGAGATTAGAGTTCGCATAATAGGCACCCGCTCTATAGCGTATACGGCTAAAATAGCTTCTTCCAAACTCCTTGGGTAAAAATTCAGCTCCGATGGCTACTTTAGAGCGGTTTTGGTATAAATCTGTCCGATTGTTGTATTTTACTCCACTCCATTTTTGCAACGTATAATCCACTTCTACTGTCAGATTCTTTTTATGTTTCCAGGCTAAACCTCCTCCATATATATGAGGTATTCCGTAAGAGTCATCTATTTGCTGCTGGTTTACGACAGAATAATTAGTACCGTTAGTAATCTGTGTACCTCGGGTATCGTGCCCGTTAAGGGTATGTCCTAAGCTATAAGTAAGACCTAAGGTCAATTCATTTTGTTTGTTTATCGGCTGAGTATATTGAAGACCAAAACTTGCATTATAGCTGCTGATAGATACCGTATTGTAGGTGATGGTTTGGAGGCCATCGTTGCTAAGACTGGCTGTTGTCTGGTAATTAAGCTTGCCATATAAATAACCGATATTAGCACCGATAGATAAATTGTCCAGAATCTTGAATCCAATACCTCCAAAAATTTGCTGCAATCCTCCATCTCCGTAAAAATTATTGGATATGGTAACATCGCTGCTGTTCTCTATTTCTTTTGAACGGGTAAAGTTATATCCCACTGTAGAAAAAGGAGTGTATCCAATCGTCATACCCAGTCTTGGATGCAAGCGAAACTGCATTCCGATATAGTCGAAGCTGGAGTTCTTGGCATTGGCTTTGTATTTCCCTTCCTGAAAGTTGGAGCTTTTTAAAGACATTCCGGCATCAAAAATAAAAGAAAGAGAATCGACAGCCGTATAAGAAGCTGGATTCATGGCATTTATATGCTCGGGTGTCCGGAGTGCATAACCTACTCCTCCCATTGCTGCATTGTTTGTAAAGCTCTGGTCGAACATGTCCCCAAGTCCATAACGTGTATAAGGTGAGTTAGTGCTTATTTGCGCACACACCACTGTAGAGCTAGCTAAAAGCCATGAACCAACAAGTATTTTCTTACTTAACATTATAATTCAATATTCTGTTTAAACCTTTCAATACTAAAAATCTATCTGCAAAGATGATACTTTTTAAATTTGTATCAAAAGAAAATTTATCTCCTCCAGTTAAAAAAACCAAAAGGTCGGGATATTTCTTTTGCAGCAGGGTGATGTAGCCAATGATTTCGAATTCTATTCCCCTGATGACTCCGGCACGGATTGCAGTCTCCGTGTCAAATCCAAATTCGGGTGTCTCGCCTTTTCTTTCAATTAAAGGAAGTTTATCGCAACAGGCGTTCAGTGTTTTAAAACGAGTGTATATTCCGGGTGAAATATTTCCTCCCCAGTAATTCCCTTCTGCATCTATAAACTCGTAGGTCAGTGCAGTTCCTGCATCTACTACCAGCAGATTTCTTCCGGGTGAAAGGTAGTTGGCACCCACTACGGCTGCCAGTCGGTCCATGCCCAAAGTTTCGGGCGTTTTGTATAAATTACGGATGGGAATAGGAGTCAGGTGGTTCAGCTCAATGATTTCAAATGGCACTCCCGCCAATTGGCGTCGTATGGTGTTACTGAGTGTGATAACCGATGCTATGATACCTCTTTCGATTGGATATTTGTTGCATAACATTGACAGCCAGTCCAGCGAATGATTGGACCCTCTTAAAACCTCCACCACTTTATCACCATCAAATACTGCCAGTTTTGCTACAGTATTACCAATATCAATTACTAGATTCACGTTTTCTTTCTTTGTTTCGCCTGCAAAGTAAGATAAAATTTTGGATATGCACATCAATAAAACTGATTATTTATTTCGCTCTTATGGTAGAATCCGTGTATTTTTGCATGCGAAAAAAAATATTATGAATTATTCAGATACTTCAGGATATACCGGTGTCTGGTGATATTTGTATTTGTTTATGAAAAAGAAGCTTGTTTTTCTGTGTTGGGTGGTCTTGATAAGTTGCCTTTTCTCTCCGGTAAGGGTTAGGGGAGAAATCTCGGATAATGTGGAAAAAATGCCGCAAACTGATAGCATTCAGTTCAGTTTGCTGACTTGTGCGCCGGGTAATGAAATCTATGCACTTTTTGGTCATACAGCTATTCGTTATCAGAATTTTTCCAGAGGCGTGGATTTGGTGTTTAATTATGGAATGTTTAGTTTCAATACGCCGCATTTTGTATATCGCTTTGTAAAAGGTGAAACAGACTACCAGTTAGGAATTACACCTTATCCTTATTTTGAATCGGAATATGCATTCAGGGGCTCTTCGGTTTATCAGCAGATCCTGAATTTGACATATTCGGAGAAAATGTCGTTGCTGAAATTGCTTCAGGACAATTATCTTCCGGAAAACAGAATTTATCGTTATAATTATTTCTATGATAATTGTACGACCCGTGCTCGTGATCAGATAGAAAAAAGCATTCAGGGACAAGTCGTGTATCCTTCCGTAAGTTGGCATAAAACTTTTAGAGGAATTGTGCATGAATTTACCAAAGGGTCTCCGTGGGATGAATTAGGTATAGATTTGTGTCTTGGAGCGGAAGCTGATAAGCCGATAGATATAAGGCAGCAAATGTTTGCTCCGTTTTATATGCGTTATTTTGCTCAGGATGCATACATTCAGACTCCAGACGGAGGCAGACGGCCTTTGGTCTTGCGTGAGGAAAAGATTGTGGATGCCGAATTGGAAGCAGAATCTTCCTGGGGAATAAGTCCGATGGTAACCGCTACTTTATTTTTGCTTTTGAATGTAATTATCGGATTCTTCCAGTGGAAGAAACAAACGATTTTCTGGGGATGGGATATCTTATTGTATGCAGCTCAAGGAATAGCTGGTTGTATTATTGCCTTCCTGTTTTTCGTCTCTTCTCATCCGACTGTAGGTTCAAACTGGTTGTTGGTTTTGTTTAATCCGTTGCCATTGTTTTACCTGCCTTTTATGATTTATCGTGAGTTAAAACATAAAAAAGACTTGTATCATACTTGTAATCTCGTGTATTTAACACTTTTTATAGTGCTATTCCCGTTTTTACCGCAAGATTTTAATTTAACAGTATTACCTTTGGCACTCGGTTTGCTGGTAAATGCTGCAAGCCATGTATTAGTATTGAATAAAAAGTAATGAAAGAACGTATACTGACATCTTTATTGACTGTATTTGTCATCTCTGGAATTCAGGCGCAGGCTCCTTCTCCAGTTCCAAAATTGGTGGTGGGGTTGACGATTGACCAGCTGAGGGCAGACTACATAGAAGCTTTTTCGGCATTGTATGGGGAGAGAGGATTTAAGCGCCTTTTAAAAGAAGGACGTATATATACCAATGCGGAATATGATTTTATCAATGTAGACCGTTCGTCTGCTACGGCTTCGATTTATACAGGTACTACACCTTATTATAATGGTATTCCTTCTAACCGCTGGATGGACCGTGGGTCTTTACGGATTATAAAATCGGTAGATGACCAGGATTTTATGGGGGTATATACATCGGAAAGCTCTTCTGCTAAGTTGTTGCGTTGTTCCACCTTGTCGGATGAATTGAAGGTGGCTACTCAGGGACGGGCTGAAGTTTATTCTATTGCACCGACTCGTGAAATGGCTATTTTGGCTGCCGGCCATGCAGCAAATGGTGCTTTCTGGTTGAATGATGAAACCGGGAAGTGGGCTGGTACGACTTATTATGGAGATTGCCCGTTGTGGGTAAGCAATTATAATGATAAGGAAGGACTTGATTTTCGTATCAATAATTTGGAGTGGCTTCCTTATTTGCCGGTAACTTCTTATCAGTATATCACTACTGAAACCAAGCAGCTTAGCTTTAAGCATAATTTCTCGGATGAACGTCTGGATAAATATAAAAAGTTTAAGACAAGTCCATATGTAAATGACGAGGTAAACCGTCTGGTAAATGCATGCTTAAGCAATACGCAAATCGGGCAGGATGCAGCTCCGGATTTGCTGACATTGTCTTATTATGCAGGAAATTATGATCACAAGCCCAATACGGAATATGCGATGGAAATACAGGACATGTATGTCCGTCTGGATAACAGCATTGGAGATTTGTTGGATTTGATAGACCGTAAGATCGGGCTTCGTAATATCTTATTCTTTATCACTTCTACAGGTTATACCGATCCGGAACCTGTGGATCCGGTTAAATACAAGATTCCAGGTGGAGAATTTCACATTAAACGTTGTGCAGCTTTACTGAACATGTATTTAATGGCTCTTTATGGACAAGGCCAATATGTGGAGACGTATTATGACCGACAAATTTATTTGAATCACAAACTGATAGAAGAGCGCAAGCTGAATTTGGTGGAAGTGATGACGCGTTCCTCTGAATTTGTGGTGCAAATGAGTGGGGTACAGAATGCTTATTCAGCACAGCGTTTGCTTTTGGGAGCTTGGACTCCGAAGATTGGAAAAATTCGAAATACATATAATCCAAATTGCTCGGGCGATATTTATGTAGAAGTAATGCCGGGATGGTCTGTGGTCAACGAATATTCTCAGAAGGTAGAAGTGGTTCGTGAAGCATATACTGCGGCTCCGCTTGTGTTTATGGGATTTGATGTTAAGCCTGAAAAGCTTTATTCTCCGGTAAAAATTACTTCAATTGTACCCACTTTAGCTCATTTCATGCGCATACGAGCGCCAAATGCTTGTTCGGAGGCTCCAATGATTAATATTCGTAAATAAATAGTATGCGAATAATTCACAATTTACCTATCTTTGTAGCGGTAGGATGAATAAAAAATTAATTAGTAAATAATAAAAAAGAAATATACAATGGGATTTAATGAATTTATAAGCAAGCTGTTCGGAAACAAGGCGTCTCGTGACATGAAGGAAATTCAGCCGTGGGTAGAAAAGGTAAAAGCCGTTTATCCGGAAATTTCCAAGTTGACGAACGATGAACTACGTGCGAAAACAGAAGAACTGAAGAAGTTTATCAAGGATTCAGCCGCAGAGGAAAATAAAAAGATTGAAGAGCTGAAAGCTACGATTGAATCTACTGACCTTGAAAAACGTGAGGCTATTTTCTCTCAAATTGATAAGTTGGAGAAAGAAGTCCTGGAAAAATACGAGAAAGCACTTAGTGAAGTGTTACCGACTGCTTTTTCTATTGTAAAAGATACGGCTCGCCGTTTGTCAGAAAATGAAGAATTGGAAGTAACTGCCAGCGATTTTGATCGTGAACTTGCTGCACAGGGACGTGACTTTGTTCGTATTGAAGGTGACAAGGCTATTTGGAAGAATCATTGGAATGCGGGTGGAAACGAAATGACCTGGAACATGGTACATTACGATGTGCAGTTGTTTGGTGGCGTGGTATTGCATCAAGGTAAGATTGCGGAAATGGCAACCGGTGAAGGTAAAACCTTGGTAGCAACACTTCCGGTGTTCCTGAATGCTTTAACTGGTAATGGCGTACACGTAGTAACTGTCAACGATTATTTGGCAAAGCGTGACTCTGAGTGGATGGGCCCGCTCTATATGTTCCATGGACTGAGTGTAGATTGTATTGACAAGCATCAGCCTAACTCTGAAGCTCGTCGTCGTGCGTATATGGCAGATATTACTTTTGGTACCAACAATGAATTCGGTTTCGATTATTTGCGTGATAATATGGCCGTTTCTCCGAAGGATTTGGTACAGCGTAAGCATAATTATGCCATTGTCGATGAGGTGGACTCTGTATTGATTGATGATGCACGTACTCCGTTGATTATTTCTGGTCCGGTGCCTAAAGGCGACCAGCAATTATTTGAAGTACTTCGTCCGTTGGTAGAACGTCTGGTAGAAGCACAGCGTAAACTGGCTACCCAGTATCTGGCCGATGCCAAACGTTTGATTGCTTCAGATAAGAAGGAAGATCAGGAAGCTGGTTTCCTTGCTCTTTTCCGTAGCCACAAAGCATTGCCTAAAAACAAACCGTTGATTAAGTTCCTGAGCGAACCGGGTATCAAGGCTGGTATGCTGAAGACGGAAGAAATCTATATGGAACAGAATAACAAGCGTATGCCGGAAGCGGTAGAACCTTTGTATTTTGTGATTGATGAAAAACTGAAGAGCGTAGATTTGACAGATAAAGGAGTAGACCTGATTACCGGTAACTCACAGGATCCTACCTTGTTCGTACTTCCTGATATTGCAGCTCAGTTGTCTGAACTTGAAAATCAGAAAGGGCTGTCTGATGAAGAACGTCTGGCTAAGAAAGATGAGTTGATGACCAATTACGCCATTAAAGCAGAACGCGTACACACCATTAATCAGCTGTTGAAGGCATACACCATGTTCGAAAAAGATACGGACTATGTGGTTATGGATGGTCAGGTAAAGATTGTCGACGAACAGACAGGACGTATCATGGATGGCCGTCGTTGGAGCGATGGTTTGCACCAGGCTGTAGAAGCCAAGGAAGGTGTGAAGGTAGAAGCTGCTACACAGACCTTTGCAACTATCACCTTACAGAACTACTTCCGTATGTACCATAAGTTGTCAGGTATGACCGGTACTGCAGAAACAGAAGCTGGAGAGTTCTGGGATATCTATAAGCTGGATGTAGTGGTGATTCCGACAAATCGTCCGATTGCCCGTATCGATATGAACGACCGCGTTTATAAAACGAAACGTGAGAAATATAAAGCTGTAATCGAAGAAATTGAGAAGATGGTACAGGCTGGTCGTCCGGTGCTGGTAGGTACTACTTCAGTAGAAATTTCAGAAATGTTGAGCAAGATGCTTACCTTGCGTAAGATCGAACATAATGTATTGAATGCAAAGTTACACCAGAAGGAAGCTGAAATTGTAGCGAAAGCAGGTCAGAGTTCTACGGTAACTATTGCTACGAACATGGCTGGTCGTGGTACCGATATTAAGCTGAGCGCAGAAGTGAAAGCTGCCGGTGGTTTGGCCATTATTGGTACAGAACGTCACGAATCACGTCGTGTAGACCGTCAGTTGCGTGGTCGTGCCGGACGTCAGGGAGACCCGGGTTCTTCTGTATTCTTCGTATCGTTGGAAGACGATTTGATGCGTCTGTTCTCATCCGACCGTATTGCTACTGTGATGGATAAGTTAGGATTCAAGGAGGGAGAAATGATTGAGCACAAGATGATTTCTAACTCCATTGAACGTGCGCAGAAGAAGGTGGAAGAAAACAACTTCGGTATCCGTAAACGTCTGTTGGAATACGATGACGTGATGAACAAGCAGCGTACAGTGGTTTACACCAAACGTCGTCATGCACTTATGGGAGAACGTATCGGAATGGATATTGTGGATATGATTTGGGAACGTTGTTACAATGCCGTACAGCAGCCGACTTATGATGATGCCAAGATGGAAATTCTTCAGGTACTGGCTATGGAAGCTCCGTTTACTGAAGAAGATTTCCGTTCCAAGAAGAAAGACGATCTGGCAGAGCAGACTTTCCAGGAAGCTATGGCATTGTTCAAACGTAAGACTGAACGTATGGCTCAGATTGCTAATCCGGTTATCAAGCAGGTATATGAGGCTCAGGGACACATGTATGAGAATATCATGATACCTATTACCGATGGCAAGCGTATGTACAACATTTCAGTAAATTTGAAAGCTGCATACGAAAGCGAATCAAAAGAAATTGTGAAGTCGTTCGAAAAAGCTATCTTGTTGCATACAATTGACGATGCATGGAAAGAAAACTTGCGTGAACTGGATGAACTGAAACATTCTGTACAGAACGCAAGCTATGAGCAGAAAGATCCGCTGTTGATTTTCAAACTGGAATCTGTGAATCTGTTTGATAACATGGTCAACAAGATAAATAATAATACCATTTCTGTATTGATGCGTGGTCAGATACCGGTACAGGAACCGGAACAGGTGCGTGAAGCAGCTCCTGAACCTCAGGCTCCTCGTCAGCAGTATCGTGAAGAAAAGCAGGATTTGACTGACCCAGATCAGCGTGAAGCTGCAGGTCGCGATACTCGTGAACAGAAGCAAGAGCCTTATCGCGCAGAAAAGACAGTCGGTCGCAATGACCCATGTCCTTGTGGCAGCGGATTGAAATATAAGAACTGTCACGGTAAGAATGCCTGATTAAGCATTTGATTGAGATATTTGAGACACGGTTTTCACCGTTTGCAGATTTTTATTTCTTAATTTAGAATAATCTGTGAAAACGATGGAATCCGTGTCTTTTTTATTTATTATTTTTGTTTGTGAACAAAAAAGTAGTGAATTATGAAGAAATACATCGTGGCCGGAATCCTTTTTGCAGCTACCATGCTGGTTTCATGCGGAGGACTTCAGTCTTTTACATTTGATCAGTTATATCCTGCAGAAGTCACTTTTCCAGAACAAGTCCGCACGGTGGCAGTAGTAAATCATGCGCCTGCCATTCCTTCCCCTAAAAAGAATTTGCTGACATTGGGAAAATTAGATGGAGATGGAAAAGTGTTGTCAGAAACTCTGGCCGGAGGCCTGGCGGATAGTCGTTATTTTCAGCAGGTAGTTATTTCTGATTCAGCGATTACACAGGAGCTGACAGAAGGAGAAATTCTTCCTCAACCGGTAGTGGACAGCCTGGCTCAGGTACTTGGAGTAGACATGATTCTTTCCGTAGACAGAATCCAATTGCTGACTGGTAAGAAAGAGATTTATTATCCGGGCTTGATGGTTCCTTTTGCTGCTTTTGATTTGAAAATGCGTCCTGTGCTGCGTGCATATATTCCTTCTCGGGTAATGCCAGTCGTGACTATCAGCAAGGTGGATAGCCTGTTGTGGGATTTGAATCCTACACTGTCTGATCATGACGTGGTGAACGAAGCCTCTCAGCACACAGGTTTTACACTCGTAAATCAACTGGTGCCTCATTGGAAGAGTGTGGAGCGCATTTATTTTGATGGAGGAAATCCGGATATGCGTGATGCGGCTGTTTCGTTGCGTGAAGGAGACTGGCAGGAAGCCGGTCGCTTGTGGAAGAACTTATACGACTCATTGAAGAAGGGAAAGTTAAAATCGCGTGCCGCCTTCAATATGGCTTTGGCTTGTGAGGTACAGGGAATGATGAGCGAAGCTGTTGACTGGATTGAGAAGTCAAAAAGCTGTGCTACTAAAGGTTCGGAAGAAGAACGTGCTGCTCTCTTTTATTCTACAATTTTACAGGAGCGGGCTAAGGATTTTCAGTTGCTGAACCTCCAAATGGCGCGTTTTGGCAACAAATTCAATTAATAATATCTTGTTCGATTCATTTTTTTTGTACATTTGAGTACATAAAAAGAATATAGCCTATGAAAATGAGTGAACAATCACGTGCTTCAATAGTCTCGGCTCTGAAAACAGCCCTTTGCCGGTATACATCAGAAGGAGATGAAACGGTCGTTACAGATATTCATTTGCAACCCAACTCAGAAAGTGGTGAGCTGATTATTTTCGACGATGACGATCAGGAATTGTCGCGTACGATTATCAATGAGTGGGTAGAATATGAGAGTGATGACTTCTATACTGTAGTAGAACCGATTCTTCGTGCTGAGGTTGAGGCGCTGAAAGAGAGCGGAAAACTGGAGAAGCTTTGTCTGATGAAGCCTTACTCTTTTGTGCTGGTTGACGAAGACAAAGAAACGGTAGCCGAATTGCTTCTTGTGGACGAAGATGATACCTTGCTACTGAATGATGAGCTGCTAAAAGGGCTGGATGAAGAACTGGATGCCTTTTTGAAGGATTTGCTGGAACGTTAAATTCCGATAGAATGGGAGAGCGAATCACATTCCGCCGCAATGAGGGGTTGCGAAGCATACATCCTCATTGGAGAGGGAATCCGACCGTGAATGGCAAGTTTTTTAACCGTCAGCACCGTTGGAAACCGGGGATGGGAAGTGTCCTGAAATGGCGGTTCTCTCCTAATCCTCAGCGGAAGGAAAAGCGTACAATCAAATGGAATCCTAAGGTACATTATCTCACCTCTTTGGAGAAGGTGGTGGGTAATTCATTGATATGGCTCGGGCATAACTCTTTTTTTCTTCAACTGGCTGGAAAGCGTTTGATGATTGATCCTGTATATGGAAGTATTCCGTTTGTCAAACGCCGAAGTCAATTTCCTGCCGATCCGTCTATCTTTCGTCAGATAGACTATCTGCTTATTAGTCACGATCATTTTGATCATCTGGATAAACCAAGTGTGGCACGTCTGGTGGCAGATAACCCTCAGCTTAAGCTCTTTTGTGGTTTGAATACGGGAACTTTGATAAAAAGCTGGTTCCCCAATCTGGAAGTGATAGAAGCTGCATGGTATGAACAGTATGTCGACGGTGATTTCCGCTTGACTTTTTTACCTGCACAGCATTGGAGCAAGCGTGGTGTGAGCGATGGAGGAGAGCGCTTGTGGGGTTCCTTTATGATTCAGGGAGATAGTATTACCATCTACAATAGTGGAGATACCGGATATGCCCGGCATTTTGAAGAAATAGCCGGATTTTTCTCTCACATAGATTATTGCATGGTAGGAATCGGAGCTTACAAACCGCGCTGGTTTATGAAGCCGAATCATATATCTCCATACGATGCATTAACAGCTTCGGCCGATTTGCATGCAAAGGTTACAATTCCGATGCATTATGGCACTTTTGACCTATCCGATGAACCCTTGTTCGATCCTCCTCATGTGTTTGCGGCAGAAGCCAAGAAGCGCGGTATGCCGGTCATTATTCCTGAGTTAGGAGAAATTATCAAGTTGCAGTCGATTCGATAGAGATTATATCATCAAGAAAATAAAAAAGTCCGGAAATCTCATCTTCTGCATGTTGTCAGAAAATAGATTTTCGGACTTTCTATTGTCAATTGTTTTGTTTTCGAATCATAATAAATCCGCCGGTCATCGGCAGCGGGTTACTTCGTGTGAGCGTTTTCACTCAACATGACGTACCCCCAGATCATAGGATCTGCATTTGCAATCTTCTTGAAAATCTTTGTTACCTTTTTCATAACTGTTATCCTTTCATTTGCTTTTTGTTAGTACCTATTGTATATTAATCTCTAGTTTAGTTATTGTTTCTCGAGGTGCTCTTCGCAGAGGACCTTTCAAATCTTTGTTACCTATTGTTGTTATCCTTAATCTTTTTATCCTTTCTTCCAGAACCCTTTCAGGTTCCTTCGTTCGTTTTATTACACTGCAAAGGTAATGCCTTTTTTTTGAAAAACATGTTTTAAAGCATATAATTTTATTTTTTCCTCTTTTTATTGACATAAATCAATGTATGAGGATAAGCTGACAATAGGCCTTGTCCCCTTGTCAGTAGTATCTGACAATTTGTCTTCTCTGGCATAAAAATAAGGGCTGCCACAGTGTCATGTGACAGCCCTTATAAATAAATATTTCTCGGCTAAAAACTTAACGCTTCAATGCCGCAATGCTTTCTTTCAATGCCGCAATTTTTGTTTCGGCATCAGCCTGTTTCTTGCGTTCCATTTCAATGACATTGGCCGGAGCCTTGCTGACAAACTTTTCGTTGCTCAGCTTTTTCATTACGCTTTGCAAGAATCCTTCCTGATATTTCAGGTCAGCTTCCAGTTTCTTCAGCTCTTCTTCTACGTTAATCAGGTTACCCAATGGTACGGCATATTCTGTAGTACCCACCATGAAGGCAGCAGCTCCTTCCGACTTGGTTTCTACCTGCTTGATTTCTGACAAGTTGCAGAGTTTGGCAATTACAGAACCAAAGCCGGCTACCGGATTTTCTCCAGTTACTTCAAGTGCCAACGCTTCTTTCTGTGCGATGTTCTTCTGCAGGCGGATGGTACGGATACCACTGATTACTTCTTTCACTGCTTCAAACTGTGCAATCAGTGTTTCGTTGTAAGGCATGTCTTTTACGAGCGTCTGTGTCATGATGCTTTCGCCCGGCTGACGGTCGTAAATGTGCTGCCACAACTCTTCTGTGATGAACGGCATGAACGGATGGAGCAGTTTCAGCAAGGTTTCAAAGAATGCTAATGTCTTTTCGTAGGTTACCTTGTCGATAGGCTGTCCGTATGCTGGTTTTACCATTTCCAGATACCAGCTTGAGAATTCGTCCCAGAACAACTTATATACAGCCATCAATGCTTCGCTCAGACGGTATTTACCGAAGAGGTCGTTTACTTCTTCTGCGGTCTTAGCCAGCATAGAGTCAAACCATTCAGTGGCCAGTTTGGCATATTCCGGCTGTTTGATGTCGGCTACCTGCCAGCCTTTTACCAGACGGAAGGCATTCCATATCTTGTTGTTGAAGTTACGTCCTTGTTCGCAAAGTGCTTCATCGAAGAGAATATCGTTTCCGGCAGGAGCAGCCAGCATCATACCCATACGCACTCCGTCGGCACCGAACTGTTCAATCAGTTCCAGCGGGTCGGGTGAGTTACCGAGTGATTTTGACATCTTACGGCCAATCTTGTCGCGTACGATACCGGTGAAGTATACGTTGCGGAACGGCATGTCGCCCATGTATTCGTAGCCAGCCATAATCATACGTGCTACCCAGAAGAAAATGATGTCCGGTCCGGTTACCAGGTCGGCAGTCGGGTAGTAGTACTTGATTTCTTCGTTGCCCGGGTTATTGATACCATCGAACAATGAAATCGGCCACAACCATGAAGAGAACCAGGTGTCGAGACAGTCATCCTCCTGACGCAAGTCTTCCATCTTCAGGTTTGCGTCTCCGGTTTTTTCCTTAGCCAGGTCCAATGCCTGTTCCGGAGTCTCAGCTACTACGAAGCCGCCTTTCGGCAAGTAGTAAGCCGGAATACGGTGTCCCCACCACAGCTGACGGCTGATACACCAGTCTTTGATGTTTTCCAGCCAGTTGCGGTATGTATTTTTATATTTGGCAGGGTAGAACTTCAATTCGTCGTTCATTACCGGCGGCAATGCCATATCAGCGAAGTGCTGCATCTTGAGGAACCACTGCATAGACAGTTTCGGTTCGATGGCTACGTTGGTACGTTCAGAGAAACCTACCTTATTTGTATAAGCTTCTACCTTTTCCAGCAATCCTGCTGCATCCAGGTCTTTTTCAATCTGCGCACGTACGTCGAAACGGTCCATACCTACATACAGTCCTGCAGCTTCACTCAGTGTACCATTGTCATTGAAAATATCAATAGAAGGAAGGTTGTATTTTTCTCCCAGCATGTAGTCGTTCACGTCGTGTGCTGGAGTAACTTTCAAACAACCAGTACCGAATTCAATGTCTACATAGCTGTCTTCAATAACCGGAATCACACGTCCTACCAGCGGAACGATAACTTTCTTACCTTTCAGCCACTGGTTCTTCGGGTCTGCCGGGTTGATGCACATCGCTGTATCACCCATGATGGTTTCCGGACGAGTTGTAGCTACTACGGCATAACGGCGACCCTGTGCGTCGCGGTGTACGATTTCACCTTCAGCTCCGGTTTCACCGCTCATGTCGTCATCAGCTACGTAATAACGCAGGTAATACAGTTTGCTATGCTCTTCTTTGTAGATTACTTCTTCGTCAGACAGTGCAGTCAGTGCTTTCGGGTCCCAGTTTACCATACGTACGCCACGGTAAATCAGTCCCTTGTTATAAAGGTCCACGAATACCTTGATTACGCTCTTGCTACGGGTTTCGTCCATGGTGAAAGCCGTACGGTCCCAGTCGCATGATGCGCCCAGTTTGCGGAGCTGCTTCAGAATGATGCCTCCGTGTTCTTCTGTCCATGCCCATGCATGTTTCAAGAACTCTTCACGCGTAAGGTCTGTTTTCTTGATGCCTTGTTGAGCCAGACGGTTTACCACCTTTGCTTCAGTAGCGATGGATGCATGGTCTGTACCCGGTACCCAGCACGCATTCTTTCCCATCATGCGGGCACGTCTTACAAGAATATCCTGGATGGTATTGTTCAGCATGTGTCCCATGTGGAGCACTCCCGTCACGTTAGGGGGAGGAATGACGACGGTGTAAGGTTCACGTCCGTCGGGTTTAGAACTGAAAAGTTTGTGGTCCAGCCAATACTGGTACCATTTTCCCTCCACGTCAGCGGGATTGTACTTACTTGCTAATTCCATGGTTATAATATCTTTATTATTTATGTTTATCGTATAATCGGCTGCAAAAATAATAAAACTACTTGGATTTTAGGGGGCTTTGCCCGAAAACTTCATTTGTTCTGCCCCGATAGTGTAAGTACAGGCATTTTTTCTTTACCTTTGCGTTAATAAATTATCAAATTAAGCGCGTATGAAAAAAATAGCTTTACCTACAAGAAACGGTCTGATAGACGACCATTTCGGTCATTGTGAGTTTTACACCATTTTTACGGTGGATGAAGAAAACCGCATTTCACGCACACAAGTACTCCCTTCTCCGCAAGGATGTGGATGCAAGTCGGACATCGCTTCCAAATTGCAGGCCGACGGAGTGACCGTGATGCTGGCTGGCAATATGGGGGCTGGTGCACTGGCCAAACTTTCAGCTTGTGGCATAGAAGTAATCAAAGGATGCCATGGCTCAGTGATGGAAGTGGCTGAGGCCTATCTGGCTGGAAAGATACAGGATTCCGGTGTAGGATGTGACCATCATCATGAGGATGGAGAACATCAGTGTCCGAATCATTGATTTATAATCTCCTTTGTATGTAGGGAGAAATGAAGCACGGCATTTTATGTTTTCCTTACGCAAACCGTACGTTTCTCGTGGCGGAGCTATACGTTTCCCGTCCGGAAAACATAAGGTTTCGCGCAGGGAAACATAGAAAGTATAGAGTGACTTTAAAAACAATTTATGTGCGTATGAAAATACTGTTTTGAAGAAAGTGAGTAGCGTGCATTCTTTCTTGTAAAATCCTTATATTTGCAAGAGATTTTCAACCAATTCGTTATGAACAGAATAATGAAAATATGTCTTGCAATCTGTCTGTGGGGAATGATTTTGCAAGGCAGTGCACAAACGCAGATTGCATTTATTCCAGATGCACATATTCAGGATGTGGACGGCCATGCCGAACGGGTGCGTTCTATGGAGGCACAGGTGCAGTCCACCCGCTTGTTCAATGAAAATTATTATGCATTTTTAGCTGCTCTTGATGATGTAGCTCGCAGAGATATACGCTGGGTAGTGTTGCCGGGCGATTTGACGGATGACGGGCAATTTTTCAATCAGCAAAAAATAAAGGAACTGCTGAATTCGTATGCCGCAGCGAAGGGAATGCGTTTTTTTGTGACTACGGGTAATCACGATCCGGCTCTTCCGTTAGGGCTCGTGAAAAAGAATACGCATTTTTTAGCCGCCGATGGAAGCCGTGTGACGCGTGAGGATTCGTGTGCGGGTTATGTGTCGCAGATGGAGTGTTATACCGATTTCGGTTTTTTTCCTCGGAAGGACGACTGCTATTGGGAAAGTCCTTTTACCTCTTATACGTATGACAAGTATGCTTACGAAGAAGCCTGCCGTGAAAGCGTATTGGATAAGCGGACTTACACACTGTGTGATTCGTTGACGGCTACAGATGCCAGTTACCTGGTAGAACCGGTAGACGGACTTTGGCTGCTGGCTATTGACGGGGGAGTTTATCTTCCAAAAGAAATGAAGGATGGAAAGTGGACCTATCAAGGTTCCAGTGCCGGATATAATCTTGTACTGAAACACAAACCCTTCTTGTTGCCTTGGGTGCGGAAGGTAGTAGAAGAAGCACGGAAACGCCATAAGACGTTGGTAGCATTTTCACATTATCCGTTGGTCGATTTCAATGACGGAGTGTCGGAGTCTGTACATCGGATGTGGGGGGACCGTCGCTTCGATTTGCACCGTGTGCCGGAGGCCGAAGTGAGTGAGGCTTTTCTGCAAGCTGGACTTCGTTTGCATTTTGCCGGACACATGCACGTGAATGATACTGGTATCTGGGAGGGAAAAGACGGAAAACACCTATATAATATACAGGTTCCTTCAATTGCAACCTATGTGCCGGCCTATAAGATTCTGACCATTGAAAGCGATGAGGCATTTCGGGTGGAAACGGTGACGCTGGACACGGTGCCAGGATTCGATAGCTTGTTTCCTTTGTATCGGGCGGAATACCAGTCGGATAGTTTGAGAGGACATTCACCTGTATGGAATAAGGAAATTCTTTCCGCCCGAACGTATGGAGAATTCTGTGATTATCAGTTTCGTGATTTAGTTCGCTTGCGATTCATACCGCGCGACCTTCCGGAATCCTGGCGGGCCTGCCTGGATTTCACCGGTGCCCGGATGCTGGAAGCCGTGTCGGGAGAAGATAAGTCGGATGATGCTGACTGGACTGACTGGTGTATGAAAGATTTGGTTCTGGATTTATATCGTCTGCGTTATGCAGAACGCCTGGCGTTGAAAGATATTCCGGAAACTCGTTTGGCGGCTTATCGTTATCTGTTTGACCGTGCGCGTATTTCTTCACTTCGTTCGGCAGAAGTGGAGATTGTGAACGGGCTGGGTACGCTTTTCCTTGCTTTTCTGAATGGAGAACCTTGTCAGAATTTTGTGATTGACCTGGAAAAAGATACAATCACAGGCGATTAACTTCCTGAAGTGTACTATTTCCCTCTTAGTTTGCATTATTTTCCTCTTTAGGCTGGGTGTTTCTCTTTACTTTTGCCTAAAATGAGAATTAAATGTTTGCTTAAACTTTTGTTGAAACTATATTACTTATGTGGAACACAAAATCAATATGCTTGTTTCTACTGGGGTTCATTGGAGTAGGAACAGTGGAAGGACAAACTTCCGTAGATTCTTATGAGTATTCTTCTTATGTCGACCCTCGTATCGGTTCCGAGGGACTGGGACGTGTATTTATCGGACCGTCGTGCCCGTATGGCATGGTAAAGCCTTCGCCCGACTGTACGCCTTCGCCCAATAGCGGATGGTTGCCTATGCCGGAACGGGTGGATGGATTTGCTCAGGTACATGTCAGTGGTACGGGGGGAGGTCCCAAGTATGGTAATGTGCTGGTCACTCCATTTGGAGATGGAATGGACCGGGTCAACCATTATGATTACCGTGAGTATGAAACCATTCGTTTGGGATATTATGACACGCAGTTTAAGCAGAACGGCATTCGTACGGAAATTACTACTGCCAATCGTGCTTCCTTCTATCGTTTTACTTATCCGGAAGATTCTTTGAAATCGCTGGCAGTGGATGCGGGTTTCTTTTTGGGAGAAAATCCGGTGCCGGATGCACGCGAGGCGCAGCAGTTTGTCGGTTCTGAAACTCAGGTACTTTCCGACCATGAAGTAGCAGGCTATACACGTATTCGTGGCGGATGGAACAACGGAAAGGCTTATACGGTATATTTCTATGCGGAGACCGATCGCCCGTTTGTGCAGTCACTTACCTGGAAAGGTAACCGTATTACGAAGGCGCAGTCGCAGTATGACTCTGCAGAAAAGACCGGTGCCTTGTTGCGTTTTGCGAAGAACGATAAAGTGGTGCAGTTGAAGGTAGGCATTTCTTTCCTGAGCATGCAGAAGGCAAAATTCAATGCACATTCCGAAATTCCTCACTGGTCATTTGAAAAGGTACATCAGGATTTGTTAGGACAGTGGGAGCAATTATTTCAAAAGATAGAAATCGATCCGTCTACTCCGCTTGCAAAGAAACGCATGTTCTATACCGGTTTGTATCACACCATGCTGATGCCGGTAGACCGTACGGGCGAGAATCCGCTGTGGAGTGATCCGGAACCTTATTACGATGATTTTTATGCCATTTGGGATACGTATCGCAGTTCTTCTCCGTTGATAACTTTGATTGACCCGAAACGGGAGGCCGACATTGTACGTTCGCTGGTAAATATTTACAAACGTGATGGTTATATGCCCGATGCGCGTAGCGGTAACAGCAACGGTCGTACACAGGGTGGTTCGAATGCGGAAATTGTGATTGCCGATGCCTTTGTGAAAGGATTAAAAGGAATTGATTATGAACTGGCATTGGAAGCCATGCTGAAGGATGCTACGGTGCCTCCCGGTGGAAATGAAGAGGCAGAAGGCCGAGGCGGGCTGATTCCTTATCTGGAATTAGGTTACATACCTCATGGTATTGACCGTGCTGGCAACCGTACGGTAGAATATTCTTATTGTGATTATGCCATTGCGTTGGTAGCTAAAGGTTTGGGTAAAGAAGACCTGTATCAGCGTTATTTGAAACAGTCGGGAAACTGGAAAAACTTGTGGCGTAGTGATTATGAGCATGAAGGGGCGAAAGGCTTTATCATGCCGCGCGACAAGGAAGGAAACTGGTTGGACTCTATTCCTTTCGGTCATTCTACTCGCATGCAGCCGAAGTTTAAATATACACCGGTCACCTTCGAAGGACCGTGGTACACTCCCTGGTGGGGCATGTTTTTCTATGAGGCCAGCTCTTGGGAATACTCGCTGAGCATTCCGCACGATGTGCCGGGGCTGATAGAGAAATGTGGCGGGGCGGCCGATTTTGAGAAACGACTGGATATTTTCTTTGACAAAGGTTTCTTCAATGTCAATAACGAACCGTCTTTCCTGACACCTTGTCTGTATCACTGGCTGGGTAAACCCTGGCGCTCAAGCGACCGTATCCGTGAGATTATTGCAAAGAACTACAACGACGGTCCGGTAGGTTTGCCGGGTAATGATGACTCAGGTGCCATGTCTTCTTGGCTGGCATTCCACATGATAGGCTTGTATCCGAATGCCGGACAGGATTATTACCTGATTCATACACCGTTACTGGAGTCTACGACTTTCCATCTGGAAGGAGGAAAGGAATTTAAGGTAGTGGCCAAAGGACTTTCGGATAAAAACTGTTATATCCAGGGTGTGACATTGAATGGAAAAGACTATCCATATTCTGTTTTGCGTCACAAGGATATTATGGCCGGAGGTGAACTGGTATTGAAAATGGGAAAGAAACCCGGAAACTGGGGAAAGGAACTGGGATTGGATAAATAAGGAAAATGCGTATGAAAAAAAGATATTTACTTGGATTTTTAACGGTATGCCTGTGGGGCACGGGCATGCTGTCCGCACAGACTGCCGTATCGGATACATTGAAGTTTGTGTTCAAGTTGCATGGTCAGACACGGCGTTATCAGGTGGTTTTCTGTCAGCAGGGAGAGAATATACAGATGAATTGGGGCATTGAACGCAACTTGCACTGGCAGTCGGGTGGTTACACCATGACACCGGAGGCCTTGAAAAACGGAAAGCAGTTGTGCTTCCTGCAGCCGGAAGATGGAAATCATCTGACACTTTCATCTCTGGAAACAGCGTATGTGTTACCTCAGAAGGCTCTGCAGGAATTAAAAGAAAAAGGAAGCATGGAGTTTAACCGGACGGTATATGACCGGGTAGCCGATGAGTCGGAAAAGAATGCCGGACGTCCGTTATTGCATGTCGTGGACCGTCATGAGGGGGGTGAGATGTGGATATGGGACAATCCGTCTCTGCCCGTAGTGTGGCGTATGAAAAACAATCCGCTGGAAATAAACTGGCAGGTGGAAGTGAAATAGGATTTGCTTTTTTGTCGTACCTTTGCAGGGTCAAACAGAAAAATAGAAAATCATGCATACAAGAGAAGAAAAGATGGAAGCGTTCGGACGCCTGCTCGACGTGCTGGACGAGTTACGGGTGAAATGTCCGTGGGACCGTAAACAAACCAATGAGAGTTTGCGTCCGAACACGATTGAAGAAGTGTATGAACTCTGTGATGCCCTGATGAAGGACGACAAGAAAAATATTTGCAAGGAATTAGGCGACGTATTGCTCCACGTGGTATTCTATGCCAAGATTGGCAGTGAAACGGGCGATTTCGACATCAAGGATGTGTGCGACAAGTTGTGCGACAAACTGATTTTCCGCCATCCGCATGTATTTGGCGAAGTGAAAGCGGATACGGCAGAAAAAGTGTCTGAAAACTGGGAGCAGATTAAGTTGAAGGAAAAAGACGGTAACAAGTCTGTATTGAGCGGGGTACCCGATGCCCTTCCTTCATTGATTAAAGCGTATCGCATTCAGGACAAGGCCCGCAATGTAGGGTTTGACTGGGAAGAACGTGAGCAGGTATGGAGCAAGGTGAAGGAAGAGATAGGCGAGTTTGAAGCAGAGGTAGGTCAGATGGACAAAGAAAAGGCAGAGGCCGAATTTGGTGATGTGATGTTCAGCTTGATTAATGCGGCTCGTTTGTATAAAATCAATCCGGACAATGCACTGGAGCGAACAAACCAGAAGTTTATCCGTCGTTTTAATTACTTGGAAGCGCATACCATTAAGGAGGGGAAGAATCTGAAGGATATGTCGCTGGAAGAGATGGATGCCATCTGGAACGAAGCAAAGGCAAAAGGCTTGTAAAGAAATCGAGATAGCGCCTACAAAGTGTCATGTTTTTTGTGGAAACACAACTTTCTTGAAAATAATTCTCATGAAAAGGTGACACATGGGAAGAAATGTCTACCTTTGTGGGGCATAAACAACAATTTATTTTAGAAACAATGGTGAACAAAGCTATTATTACAGTGGTGGGTAAGGATACGGTAGGTATCATTGCTCAGGTGTGTACCTATCTGGCAGAAAATAAAGTGAATATTCTGGATATTTCGCAGACCATCGTGCAGGAGTATTTCACAATGATGATGATTGTGGATATGACCAAGCTGGAAAAACCTTTTGAACAGGTGGTGAGCGAACTGACGAATATCGGTTCAGGCATTGGGGTACAGATCAAATGCCAGCGTGAAGAAATCTTTGACAAAATGCATCGTATCTAATAAAAACGGGAAACGGTATGATTAATATAACTGAGGTTCTTGAAACCAACAAGATGATAGAACAGGAGAACCTGGATGTGCGTACCATTACCATGGGGATCAACCTGCTGGATTGTGCGGACAGTAACCTGGAGGTGCTTTGTCAGAATATATATAACAAGATTACCGGTCTGGCAAAGAATCTGGTGCAGACGGGTGAGGACATTTCCAAGGAATTCGGAATTCCTATCGTAAACAAGCGTATCTCGATTACGCCTATTGCATTGGTGGGAGGAACGGCTTGTAAGACTCCGGATGATTACGTGCTGATTGCCAAGACGCTGGATAAGGCTGCAGGAGAATTGGGCGTAAACTTTATCGGAGGATATTCGGCTATTGTGTCGAAAGGTATGAGCCGTAGCGATGAGTTACTGATTCGTTCTATTCCGAAGGCTTTGGCTTGTACGGAACGTATCTGTAGTTCAATAAATGTAGGCTCTACCAAGACCGGCATCAACATGGATGCAGTGAAATTGATGGGTGAAATCATTAAGGAAACGGCGGAAATGACGAAAGAACGTGACTCATTAGGTTGTGCCAAATTGGTGGTGCTTTGTAATGCTCCGGATGACAATCCGTTTATGGCCGGTGCTTTCCATGGCGTTTCAGAACCGGATGCCGTTATCAACGTGGGTGTCAGCGGTCCGGGTGTGGTGAAATATGCCCTGGAACAGATTCGTGGCAAAAGCTTTGAAGTGCTTTGTGAAACCATCAAGCGCACGGCGTTCAAGATTACGCGTGTGGGGCAGCTGGTGGCACAGGAAGCTTCTCGCCGTTTGAATGTGCCGTTTGGTATCATCGACCTTTCGTTGGCTCCAACTCCGGCAGTAGGTGACAGTGTGGCAGAGATTCTTCAGGAAATCGGATTGGAATATCCGGGTGCACCGGGAACAACGGCTGCCTTAGCCCTGTTGAACGACCAGGTGAAGAAGGGTGGTGTAATGGCTTCTTCTTACGTGGGCGGACTGAGTGGTGCGTTTATTCCGGTCAGTGAAGACCAGGGAATGATTGATGCGGTTGTGGCTGGGGCCTTGACCATTGAAAAACTGGAAGCCATGACGTGTGTATGCTCTGTAGGGCTGGATATGATTGCCATTCCGGGTAGTACTTCAGCAGCAACCATTTCAGGAATGATTGCCGATGAATCGGCCATTGGTATGGTTAACCAGAAAACGACGGCAGTGAGAATCATTCCGGTAGTAGGAAAGGAAGTGGGCGATACGGTAGAGTTTGGTGGATTGCTGGGCTATGCACCGGTAATGCCGGTCAACCGTTTCAGCTGTGAAGCTTTTGTGAACCGTGGTGGACGAATTCCTGCTCCGATTCACAGTTTCAAGAACTGATTTTACGGATACATAAATAAAAAAAGAGGGAGGCTTTGCCGGATTTGACAGTCGGTAAGCCTCCCTTTCTTTATAACCTTAATACGATGGTAATTGTTTTACTGTACCAACTACTATAACACCTCAAAGGGGAAAATTGTTTAAGGGGAGAGTCGAAAAAAGTGTTAGGACACTGACGGATTTGTGCTATCTTTGTGGCGGATTTATTTTGACCTGTATGACAGACTATTTGAATGAACTGAATGAAAGTCAGCGCGAGGCGGTATTGTACAACGAAGGCCCTTCGCTGGTGATTGCCGGAGCCGGTTCCGGAAAGACCCGCGTGCTGACATACAAGATAGCCTATTTGCTGGACAACGGTTATGAGCCGTGGTCCATTCTGGCCTTGACCTTTACCAATAAGGCCGCTCGTGAAATGAAGGAGCGTATTGCCCGTCAGGTAGGGCAGGAACGTGCCCGTTATCTCTGGATGGGGACTTTCCATTCTATTTTTTCACGGATATTGCGGGCCGAGGCTGAGGCGCTGGGTTTTACTCCCAATTTTACGATTTACGATGCGACGGATTCCAAAAGTCTGGTGAAAGCCATCATAAAAGAAATGAACCTGGACGATAAGGTCTACAAGCCGGGGATGGTGCAGGGCCGCATCAGCAATGCCAAGAATCACCTGGTACTGCCGGAGGCATACGCGGCAAATGCCGAACTCATAGAAGCTGACCGGGCTGCGAAGGTACCTCTGTTGCATGAAATCTACCTGCGTTACTGGAACCGCTGCCGGCAGAGTGACGCGATGGACTTTGACGACCTGCTGCTGTATACCTATTTGCTGTTCCGCACTCGTCCAGATATATGTGATAAATATGCGGCGCGTTTTCGTTACATCTTAGTAGATGAGTATCAGGACACGAATTTTGCACAGCACAGCATCGTGCTCCAGCTTACGCAGAAACACCAGTTTGTGTGCGTGGTAGGCGATGATGCCCAGAGTATCTATTCCTTCCGTGGAGCTAACATCGATAATATCCTGAATTTTACCCGTACGTACAAAGATGCACGATTGTTCAAGCTGGAGCAGAATTACCGCTCCACGCAGACCATCGTGAATGCGGCGAACAGCCTGATTGCCAAAAACCGCGACCAGATTCAGAAGGAGGTGTTCTCCGAGAAAGACAAGGGGGAACCTATCGGCGTGTTTGCAGCTTATAGCGATGTGGAAGAAGGAGAAATCGTGACCAACAAGATTGCGCAGCTGCATGCCAAGTCGGGATATGCCTATCATGATTTTGCCATCCTTTACCGTACGAATGCACAGAGCCGTATTTTTGAGGAGGCATTGCGCAAGCGCAGCATACCTTACCGTATTTATGGAGGACTCTCGTTTTATCAGCGGAAGGAAGTGAAGGATGTGGTGGCCTATTTCCGTCTGGCGGTGAATCCGCACGATGAAGAGGCTTTCAAGCGTGTCATCAACTATCCGGCAAGAGGAATCGGGAATACCACATTGGGCAAGTTGGCCGAGGCGGCCGGACGTTGTGAAGTGAGTTTGTGGAAAGTGCTTTGCGAACCACTGAGCTACGGAGTGGAGCTGAATAAAGGAACTTATACCAAGTTGCAGGGATTCCGCGACCTGATTTCGGAATTCGTTACTTTGGCTCGTGAGCAGGATGCCTATACGTTGGGTATGGAACTGGTGAAACGTTCGGGAATCATGGCAGAGATTTATCAGGACCGTTCGCCGGAGAACATGAGCCGGCAGGAAAACATTGAGGAACTGGTGAACGGTATGCGTGATTTCTGCGACGGCCGTCAGGAAGAAGGAAACCCGCATGTGCTTTTGTCGGACTATCTTTCAGAGATTGCCTTGCTGACCGACCAGGATGAAGAGCAGGGAGAAGCACAGCCGAAGGTGACACTGATGACCATTCATTCCGCCAAGGGACTGGAGTTCCCGAATGTGTTTGTGGTGGGGCTGGAAGAAAATCTGTTTCCGAGTCCGCTGTCATCTGCTTCTTATCGGGCACTCGAGGAAGAACGCCGTTTGTTTTATGTGGCAGTGACACGGGCTGAAGACCACTGCTACTTGTCGTATGCCAAGAGCCGTTTCAAATACGGAAAGATGGAGTTCTGTAATCCAAGCCGTTTCTTGAAAGATATTGACATGCGTTACCTGCAGGTGCCGCAGGGGGAACTGATGGGTACGCGCATCGAAGAAAAGGCCAGCCGCTTCCGGAAAGAAGCCAGTCGTGCATCTTACGAACGCGAACCTCGCGAAACGGGTCCGTCTATGTTTGATGGCGGACCGATGCCGGAAGAACCTCATCGCTTTGTACCTCCTCGTACGCTTCGCCGTATACCTGATGCGAGTCCTTCGGCAGCTCCGGCCGGTCCGTCGGCAGGGGGACTTTCTGCCGGTATGTGGATAGAGCATGAACGCTTCGGCAAAGGGGAAGTGACCCGGGTGGAAGGCAGCGGAGACAACTGCAAAGCCACCGTACAGTTCCAGCACGCCGGCGTGAAACAGCTGTTGCTGAAATTTGCCCGTTTTAAGATAATTGATTCAAACACTAAATAACAGAGAAAAAGAATGATAAAAGACTGGGATAAGATACCTTCTCCATGCTATGTCATGGAAGAAGATTTATTGAGAAAGAACTTGACGCTGATTAAGCATGTGGCCGATACGGCGGGAGTGGAAATTATTCTGGCATTTAAAGCCTTTGCCATGTGGAAATCGTTCCCTATTTTCCGGGAATACATCCGTCACACCACGGCCAGCTCGGAATACGAAGCACGGCTGGCTTTTGAGGAATTCGGCAGCAAGGCGCATACGTATTCGCCGGCTTATACTGCACAGAACTTTCCTGCGTTCCTGAAGTACAGCAGCCACATCACGTTCAACTCCCTGTCGCAGTTCGCGCGTTTTTATCCGCAGGCAAAGGCGTATCCGGAGCATGTGTCGTGCGGCATCCGTGTCAATCCGGAATATTCGGAAGTGGAAGTCGAACTCTATAATCCTTGCGCGCCGGGCACCCGTTTCGGCGTGACAGCCGACCTGCTGCCGGAGCAGTTGCCCGAAGGCATTGAAGGTTTCCACTGCCATTGTCATTGTGAGTCGAGCTCCTACGAACTGGAACGCACATTGCAGCATATCGAGGAAAAATTCAGCCGCTGGTTCCCGCAGTTGAAATGGCTGAATCTGGGCGGAGGCCATTTGATGACACGTGCCGATTATGACGTAGACCATCTGATTCGCTTGTTGCAGGGATTGAAGTCGCGTTATCCGCATCTGGAAATCATTCTGGAACCCGGTTCGGCTTTCACCTGGCAGACGGGTCCGCTGGTGGCATCGGTGGTAGATGTAGTGGAAAGCCGGGGCATACGCACGGCCATTCTGGACGTGAGCTTCACGTGCCACATGCCCGACTGTCTGGAAATGCCCTATCAGCCCCGTGTACGTAATGCCGAATCACTGCCGGCTGAGGCCGTGAAGACAGCGGACAGGGAAGAGCACGTCTACCGTCTGGGAGGGAACAGTTGCCTGAGCGGAGATTATATGGGCAGCTGGAAGTTCGACCACGAGTTGCAGGTGGGGGAACGCATCGTATTTGAAGACATGATTCATTACACGATGGTCAAGACCAATATGTTCAACGGTATCCAGCATCCTTCCATCGCCCTGCTGCATGCCGACGGCGGGTTGGAAGTGTATCGCACCTTCCATTACGAGGACTATCGTGACCGGATGTGTTGATGCCTTGAAAACACCAGTACGTTTGAATCGGAACGCAAGTACGTTTAGGTCGGAACACAAGGACGTTTGGAGTAAAACGTAAAGGCGTTTGAACCAAAACACAAGGACGTTTGAACCAAAATATAAGGACATTTGAACTGAAACACAAGTACGTTTCCGGTCAAATGTCCTTGTGTTTTTTTGAGGAAGTGAAAACGATGTCTGAAAGTAGTCAGCCCGGCCATGCAGCGTCCTCCTGACCGGCTCCTGCTTGCTTTTCCGGCATCGCTCCTCTATAACCGTTTCGGTGTTAATTTCCATCTTCACGTCACTGCAACTGTTTAGCATACAGCGGATTGCAGTGAACGTTTCTCCGTCCGTCTCTACCGGACCAGGAACCTGCCTCCTCCTTTATTTGCCTATGTTCACTGCAACGCGTTGGATTTCAATCGGTTATTTCAAAAAGTGAAGGTGAAGGAAAAAATTTTTTTATCCTATATAGAGAACCGGAAAAGTATGGGATAAAATCGTCCGGTTTCAGTGCGGACAATTTTACCTATGTCGGTTCCGGCACATACGGGCCCGGATGGAAAATAGCCCGGGCATGTTTTCGGATTAAGAAAACGCCGAAGTGTTTCATCCCATACGCTTTTACACTTGCATCGATACACCGAGGCGTTCCGGTTCAAACGTCTTTACGTTTTTAGCCTGAACATCAAGATGTTTCTGCACCTCACGGCGGAAGGTTACGGAAAATTCCCGAAAGAGCTTTTTCTTGCATGCCGAAGCGTATTCCCCTGTACGCCGAAGCGTTTGAAGCTGCACGCCAAAGCATTTTTCAGATTTCAGGGAAGCATACAGGCCACCTGATGTATGACGGTTCTTAAATGAAAGAACCGTGTCCCACCCCAAGAAAAAAATCGAAAGGGTTGATATTGTCAGATTTTAGCTGTAATTTTGTTTTCAGAATTAAGGTTAATCACAAAATTTCATACTATGAATCATTCGAATACTATTCAAGCAATTCTAATTGCATGTGCTTTATATTCTTGCACTTCGAACGATTACGAGAAATCTGCATGGAATGTTGCAAAAGAACAATCAAATAGCGAACTTGTAAGATTTCTTAATCACTACAAAGATGATAAAAATCCACAGAAATATGAAGCAGCATGTTATTTAGTTGCATATATCCCTCAAAAGTTATCAGTAAAAAATAATGTAATATCTTATGATATAGATGCAATCCAAGCAGACTCTCTAATATTCACACTTGAAGAATCTTTTAAAATCAAAGACTTAAGCCCGTTTTTAAAACAATACAGCTTTAAACAATTTCTTGAATATATCTTACCATACAGAATCTCCAATGAGCCTATGGAATTTTATTGGAAAGCTGATTGCAAAAAATATTATTTTTCGGAAGAAACAAATGACATAATTAAAGCGGCTGAAGATATTAATTCGCAAGTACAACTCAATCTGTCTCCACAATTTTATGGAGACGATTTGAAACCTTATTCCACTCTAATGAAGGACGGTTATGGTAAATGTGATGACCGTACTAATTTACTCACAATGGCACTAAGGGCAAACGGAATTCCTGCTGTGTATGAATTTGTTCCCAATTGGGGAAGTAGCAATAATGGTCATTCATTTGTTTCAATTATTCTTCCTGATGGAAAAATACACCCACTCCAGAACACGGATAAGATTACAGGAGACACCTATCTTTCTAGAAAAGCACCTAAAATATATCGTAAAACGTATAAACAGACGATAGAAAGCAATAATTCAGAATCACTGCCTGAGTTATTCAAGCAGCAAGATGTTTTAGATGTAACCGAACTACATGCAATCGGACATAACAATGTTAATCTTTCAGTCCCAAAGAACAAAATTAAATACGTTTATCTATCTGTATTTACCACTTCAACGTGGAAAATTGTAGCGCAATCCACAACTGGTAAATTCTTAAATGTAGGCACAGGTACCAGATTTTCTTCGGATGGAAATCTCTCTGAAGGTGTAAATCTTGGTGATGGTATCGTTTATTTACCTGTAGAATTTACTAATCAGTGTATTAAACCCATTGGCCATCCCATCATTGTTTCTGACTCATGCATTACAGAAATCATTCCAAATACATCTGAAAAGGAAACCGTAACTTTATATAGGAAATATCCTTTGAATAATCGGATTGTAAATTTTGCACGTTCAATGGTCTACGGACATTTCGAAGTAGCTAATAAAGCCGATTTTTCTGATGCAAAAGCAGTTTATAGGATAGTCAATGTTCCGGAAAGCAGATTGCAGAACATAAAAATCCAACTGGATAAACCATACAGATATGTACGTTATGTTCGCCCAAGAGGGATATTTAGTATCGCAGAGTTTGCTTTGTTAGATAAAAAAGGAGAGCGAATAAGTTTCAATCCTATTGCTTGCAATGCTATTATGGAAGACAAGGAAGTGACAAAGATATTCGATTCAAATCCTCTTTCTTATTACGAAGTTAACGGCGGAATCGACCTTTGGATAGGAGCGGACATGAAGAAAGCAAAAAAAATTCAATTTATACAGTTTGCCCCAAGAAATGATGACAACGCCATTTCACCTGGTGACGATTATGAATTATTTTACTGGAACGATAGATGGATTAGTCTTGGAACGAAAGTAGCATCTGATTTCAGTATTCAATTTGACAATGTCCCTAAAAATGCCCTTTTATGGCTTAAAGACTTAACAAAAGGACATGAAGAAAGACCGTTTACCATAGAAAACGGAAAACAGATATGGTGGTAAAACATGTAAATCAATATACTACGTATGAAAAAAATTATTTTTATGTTGGCCATTATGGTTTTTACTCTAGATGGCTTCTCACAAGATGGTAAGAATGTAACTCCAAAGCAGAGGAAAGAGTACATGATGAAAACATTCAAAATTCATTCTAAAAAAGCTATTTCTTATGGAAAAATCCGTCTTGAACTTATAAGCGAAAATGAAAAACTGAAGGAACAAAAGTTGTCGTCTTCGCAATTCAGAAATAAACAAAAGAAATTGTACAAAAAATATGGAGATAAGATAAGTCAGATATTTTCGAAAGGAAGATTCCGTTCTTGGAGTATTTTTACTCAAGAACTGGAGATATACCACATGTTATGCGACGAGAAACTCGTTTCGCGTCCTCAAATGAAAGCATTACAGAGATTGGAATCAGAAACAGAAACCAAAAGGCTGGCATTATGGAGCAATAACACTGAAGAGAGTGAGAAACTTAACCAAAAAGACCAAATGATTGAAAATTACAGGAAAAGAATTTATGGCATCCTCGGAAAAGAAACAGGAGAATGGTTTATAAACTACAAACAAATGTATTTCTTCTCACTCTATAATATGGATAAATACAAAACATGTTTTAAGGATGCCTATACTATCGCCGAAATAGAAAAAGAATTCCGAATAAAGAGAACAAGCATCCTTAAAAGCAAGATGAAGAACGCACAAAAAGAAGAAGAATTCATACGACTTGAGGAAGAAAAGGCAAATAAAATTTTGGCATCTATCCCAGCAGATGTAGCTAACAGATGGAAAAAAATAAATAGCAATGCATTAGACTATGTCATGGTTAATAAATACGGATTACAGCAAAGTCGGTTGGCGAAATTTAAAAATGCATATAATGGATATGCAATAAACTCATACAAAATCTTTTCAAATAAGAAATTGACAGATTCTGATAAATACGCACAATTGAAGCAACTTAGCGAACAATTTGTAAAAAAGGTATCTCCTTTGTTCAGTGAAGCAAATCTAAAGAAATGGAAAGGTTGGTGGGAATATGACTTTCAAAGGAAAATGAAAAGAAAAGGATTCGTTAACACACAAAATTAATCTTACATCACAGAGATATGAAAAATCTATCTTATCTTCACATTATATTTATTGTTACAGTATGTGCTGTTGTCTTTCCCTGCTGTCAGGACACTCTTTCTTTAGGGAATGAAAAGATTATTGGAGGAGAAGGTAAAGGACTTTCAGTAACCGAAGCCAGAGAGTTCTTTGAAAAAGATATGTCAGAAAAAGCATCTCGTTCCAGCAAAGAAGAAAGGGAACAGAAGTATTACACACAATATTTCATGCTACCAGTAGGGGACTTTACTCCCAGATGGGAAGAAGGGATTTCTACAGATGCGCCAACGTTATATAGTGTAGATGTCCCAATTGAGACCTCTTACAGGTATCGCGCAATTCGGATTGATGAGCAAACCAATAAGCCGTATACTACTACATGTTATCATGAAATGGTAGTTGTCAAAGACCAGAATGGAAAGATGGGATACAGAATTGTATTTTACATTCCGGACAGAGAATATGACTTGACGCATGGAGGCGACATCAGCCGTCAGCTCACTAACGGGCTGGATATGGGAGATTATTCCGGGCTAAAAATTTACACCAATACAGAGGGACAATTTACAAGGGTAAACCGTTTCTTAAATGGAGAGAAAATACAAGCCATTAATTTGAATACAAAGCAGTCGCCAAAGGAATTTGCGATAAATCTTTTGCGTTCATTAAAAATCATCGGAAAAGTCCATATTCAGAGACAAAAAATTAAAACTGCTATGAGCAGGGGAGAAGATGACTGGTATGATGACTGGAATGATTGGTGGGATGATTATTATGATGACAATTCTGAAAATGAAGACCCGTACAATAACTCTGACGATAATTCGAGTAATGGCTGGTGGGGTGACAACGAAGATGCACTGAATGTCAATAATGATTATTTTTGGCAAGTAGCGGAAGATACGTATTATAATACAGAGGACGGGCTATACTACATAGACATTGATGGAGATGGGCAAATTGATACAGGATGTCCAGAGCCAGGAAGTGATTATACACCGGATGATAACTGGCCAGAAGATGACGATCCTATTCAGGATCCGATAGAGGATAATAATACTAATTGGGGAGATAATACTGATAATAGTGATATTGATAATAATTTCAGTAATAATGAAAATAATGGAGAGAATGACGAATATGATGAATATTATAAGAATTTAGGTAATGAAGGAATCGAAAAAATCCGTGCGGATTTGAGGAATCGTAACGTTAAAATCCAACAGGTTAAGATGAGTGCTGGAGAAGCTATTCTTAATGCATCTGGTATAGGACTAAATACCAATGGATTAATAACCTCTTGCATTAATTTTATTAAAGATGCACCACCTTCTGCATTAGCATTTGGAAATGCGATTTCGATAGCTGGTTTCGCCGTAGGAGCTTCACAAACGTGGATTGGCTATGGTGATGGCGATATAACGACGCAGGATAAATTAAATCTTATTTCTACGGCATTAAATGCAGCAGGTCTAGCTTGTGCGCTCATTCCTGGGGGACAAATAGCATCAGGTGTATTGGGTGCTACTAGTTGTGTTATTGGTTTAATTTCAACGTTTGTAACAAGTGAAGTGCCTCGAGAAATCCATTTGGAATTTGAGGACGGTACTTCATTTCATATGTACTTAATAGCATAAATTCAATGAAAATATATAGACGACCTTTTTATAAAACACCCATAATGGTAATCTTAGGAACATTTATAATAACTTCTGTTATATTGTTTCCTGTTATAGTAGAGCGCTTTAATATGGCATTAAGTAATGGAGTGGAAATTGATTACTTAATAAAAATATCTATATTTATTTTTGTACCTTATATTATTTTTATCATCTTCATTATAGTGTACAATTGTTTTTATGTCGTTGTATCAAGTTCTGGAATAGACATAATAAATGGTATACTACCCTTTATCAGAAAAAGATATTTGTACAGAGATATTATTAGAGTGGAAATAGGAAACAAAGGAGGATTGTCACACAATTATATTAGAGTGATAAAATCCAATAAAACTAAATCACTACCATTTGTTATTTGTTTAGTCTCAAAGGAAGATTGCAAGTCTATACTTAATGATATTATATCTTATGGTATAGATATTGAGATAAACGGTCAATTAAAATAGCTACGATGAAATCTTACAGAAAAAAAAGAAATCTGTTCTACGATTTTATGTTGTCGTGTTGCATACTTTTATGTCTTGCGATACCTATTACTACCTTTATAACATATAATATACCTGTTATGGCTTTGCCAGGTCTCTGCCTGGCTATTGCCACAACAGCATATATATATAATTCATTGTGTTACGTTTCACTTACAGACAATTCGTTGATAATAAGGCATAAGAGTAATGGCAAACAAAAAACTGTTTATAGTTTCTCTGAAATTGATGTCGTAATTTTCGAATATAGTTTTCTGGAAGGATGGAAAATAGGTATAAGACAAGGATACATCAGGAAAGATTACTCTATATTGTTAGTAGGGAAGAAAGAATTGGATGAATTAAAAAAAGATTTGGAGGATTACGGTATTCATGTATGCAAACTTTAAAAGGCATTTGTCCAGTCTTGGCTGTTGTGATTTAAAACCTGACTTTAAACCTGTAATATTGTCGTATGGCTATTAAGATTCCAAGCAATGGCCTGATAATATTATCTGGATTTCTTGCTTTGTATTGCTCCATAGAGATGTACCATTGGACTTCTCAATGTTATATTCTATAATGTCAAAGAATTCAATTCTCCATTTAACGAACTGTAATGAATTTGTGTATGAAAGTTTACATTAAAAAGCCTTGGAAAGAGATTTTGATTTGGGGCTTCGTTTCTCCAAGTATTATGTATATGTTTATTGAGATTTATGGCGAACAAATAATCATTAAACTAGCAATTACCTATCTTATAATTGCCTATACGTTAGCTTTTTTAGTATGGGCCATTTATTTCAATTATTTAATCTTATACGACAATCGTATCGTACTGAAAAACAGAATTTATAGGTTTTGGAGTCGGACATTTATGTACCAAGACATAGAAAAAATTATGATAAAAGATGATTTAGGTCGGTACAATTATGTATATTTTCAATTTGTTTCAAACGGAAAGAAATCACATAAGTATCTTGTGTCAAGTATTGACCACCGCCATGATTTAAAACAAATAACGGAAGAACTACTTCGGAAAAAGATAAATGTGGAGGTTAGTGAGAGTGTAGTGGCACGTTTTTTTAATGACGTAAATTAAAGTAGAATGAATAGTATGAAGAATTATCGAAAAAAAAGATGTCTGTTCTACGATTTTATGAAAGTAAGCAGTATATTGTTGGGAGTAGCGCTGGTCATTACTCCCTTTGTCATAGGTAAGCTGCCAATTTTTGCAATCCCGGGATTCGTTTGTGCTCTTTATGTTACATTATTATTCCGGCGCTCTTTGCAGTATGTAATCCTTACAGACGTATCTTTGATTATTCGGCATCAGAAGAACCCAAAATATGAAACGGTCGTTTATTTTTCAGAAATAGATTCTGTAAACTTAGAGTATTCTTTTATTGACGGATGTAAACTGGGCATTAAACGAGGGTATATCACGAAAGACTACACTTTATTATTGGTAGGGAAGAAAGAATTGGGTGAACTGAAAAAAGATTTGGAGGATTACGGTATTCATGTATGCAAACTTTAAAAGGCATTTGTCCAGTCTTGGCTGTTGTGATTTAAAACCTGACTTTAAACCTATAATTTGTCGTATGACTATTAAGATTCCAAGAAATGGCCTGATAATATTATCAGGATTTCTTGCATTGTACTGCTTCCATAGAGATGTACCATTGGACTTCTCAATGTTATGGAAAGGAGGAGTTTTAGGAATCATTTACATACTTGCCATTTGTATTCCTAAAAGAAGCACAGTCATTCCTTACCTTGTCATCTTATGGGGAGTGTTGGAAAGCGGTGTGGCCTTTCTGCAAAAAATGCACTGGCTGGAAAGCAACCACCATGCATTTGATGTGACCGGAACATTTGGAAATCCGGGTCCATTAGGAGGGCTTACTGCCGTGTCTTTCACACTTACATTGGCAGGAATCTATAAAGCTATAAATTTAAAGCAGCACATTCTTGTCAAAATTACATACGCAATGACTGGTTTGATAATCGCTGCCGGACTTATCCTTTCTGAATCAAGAGCTGCCTGGTTGGGTGTCATTGTTGCGGTGATGTGGTCAATGTCTCAGATTCACTCCTTTCCACATCTCATCCACAAGAAAAAATATGTATTCCTATCCGTATTTATTATAATTGGTATCATTCTTTGTGGGCTCTATTCTATTCGTCCACAATCAGCTGACGGACGAATATTTATTTGGTATAATACGGTTAGGATGATTGCGGACTATCCGCTATGGGGGACTGGAACTGGAGGATGGCTGGCCAATTATATGTACTATCAGGGTGATTTCTTTATTAATCATCCTGATTCCATTTATCAGATGCTGGCCGATGATGTGATTTATCCTTACAATGAATACCTCCTTGTGATAGCAGAGCATGGCTTGGCTGGATGGCTGTTTCTTTTCTGCCTCTTTTATGAAATATGCAAGAATGGAACTATGGCCGAAAATAAATATTTAATGCCGTCATTAATGGTTTTTCTTATATTTTGTTTCTTTTCATATCCTATGCATATATTCCGGTTGCAGGTGCTCTTCATCTGCATTTTGGCACTGTGGCAACGGCCATGCAAAGGTCGTTTCTCTCTTCCGTCATGGATTATCTGTATTCCTCTTTTACTGGTTTCTGTTCTATCCTTTCTTCTCTATCGAAAGAGCTTTTCGGATGGAACATCATTGTACTCGTATACTTGTTATAATTTGGAATTGTTGGAACATTATGCTGAAATAGAAAAAGAAAATAGCCTAAAGTTCTGGAAACAGTATTCTCAAGTTTATCCAAATAGTAAACTTTATCTTGAAATGGGGGAAAGGTGGGAAGAAAAAGGGGTTTTAGCCAAAGCAGAAGAATGCTATTTGACTTCTTCTTATATGGTTCCTCAATTCCTGAATCCCCAATATAAGCTATTCAAGATTTATTGTGTTAGAAAAGATACGCTATCAGCAATAAAAATAGGAAATCACATCTTGAAACAAAAGTACAAAAAAGTTGGTACAAAAACACTGCGTATAAAGGCGGAGGTTGTAGAAAGTCTGAATCGGCTTAATAAGAATATTGATTCTGTCTATAATAAGTAGATTAAAAAAATCATCAAAAAAATCATCGATAGTTTTGGTAGTTTCAAAAAAAGGACTACCTTTGCACTCGCAATCGGGAAAAAGATGAACGGTTGCAGAAGCAATGCGGAAATAGCTCAGTTGGTAGAGCATAACCTTGCCAAGGTTAGGGTCGCGA
>OGOL01000152.1_pt1 | contig 83164 bp, 84 predicted proteins | sample 1552641 | NCBI WGS metagenome assembly OGOL01 (sample SAMEA2580140, study PRJEB22360) | human gut metagenome | biome: human gut; feature: human-associated habitat; material: faeces | place: Denmark | collected 2008/2010 | reverse complement strand
ATTAATTAATGGACTGGCCCGGAAGCTGCACAGCATCCGGGCTTATCCCGTTTATGTGGACGAAATCAAGAACAACGTGCAGTTTCCGTGCTGGCGCATCAAGCTGTTGGACGATGCCAGCGTGAAGTTGGTAGTCGGGGACCGGTATCAGCAGGAAGCTACCTTCGATGTGTGGATGATCCTCAACGAGAGAGGGGAAATCGGAGATGTTCGGGGGCAGGTTGTCGACTTGGCAGAAGCCCTTATGTATGACCTGGAAGTCATTGCCCTGGAAGATGGGGCAAAGGTGCGAGGGAGTGACCTGCACTATCGCATCACCGATGGGGTGTTGCACGTGTTTGTGACCTATGCCCCGTTTACCCGGAGGATTAGACCGGCTGGAGAGGTTATGAAACACCTTGATGTATCTGGCAAGACGAAAGGATGAACGAAATGGACGAAGAAAAAACGGAAGCGACTGCAACCGTTGCTGAAAAGAAAATGGATGCCCAGACCATCCTGGCATCCAAAAAATACGCACCCCATGTGAATCTGCTGTGGGCAATCCTGGATGACGGTGTAATGTACACCGAAAGCCAGGTGGATCAGATGATCCAGGAAGCCCAGGCCCATGTGGTGATCAAAGACATTAACGAATAGGAGGAATGACGAATGGCACTTGGTGGTGGTACGTGGCTTTTTCAGAACAAGGTTCTGCCCGGCACGTACATTAATTTTGTGTCCAAAGTTAGGGCAAACGCTGAGATTGCAGACCGTGGCTTTGGGACTATGGCACTCGAACTGGATTGGGGACCCAGTGACCAGATCTTCCGTGTGGAAGCTGACGAATTCCAGACGGAATGCCAAAAGATTTTCGGTTATGACTATGGCAACGACAAGCTGGCAGGACTGCGAGATCTGTTTCTCAATCTGAAAACCGGTTATTTCTACCGGCTGAACGGCGGCGGTGTTAAAGCGACCTGTACTTTGGGGACTGCGAAATATGCCGGTACTCGTGGCAATGATATTTCTATCGGCGTGCAGGATGATCCGGATACGGACGGAAACAAAGTCGTCTACACCTATCTGACCACTGACGGGATCCTGAAAACCGTGGACAAGCAGAGCGTTAAAACGTCTGCGGACCTGGTGGACAACGATTACGTGGTGTTCAAAAAGGATGGGGCACTGACCGTTGCGGCAGCAGTCAAGATGGACGGTGGCACTAACGGCGAAACAGTGACCACGGAAGATTACCAGAAGTACCTGGATCTGATCGAGCCGTATTACTTCAACGTCATGGGCTATGCCGGGAGCGATACCAAGATTCAATCCCTTCTGCTGGCGTTTACAAAACGGCTTCGGGACGATGAAGGGAGCAAGTTCCAGGTCGTTCTGTTCGGGGCAGAAAGTCCGAACTACGAAGGTGTAATCAACATCAACAAGGCAAATGAAGTGACCGACTCCGGGAAGGAAAAGGGATCCCTGGCATACTGGGTAACCGGGGCCGAAGCTTCCTGCGCTATCAATGCCGATCTGACCAACACCATCTACAATGGCGAATTCACTGTCAAAACCCAGCTCAAACAGTATGAGCTGAAACAGGCAATCAACGATGGGCTGTTGACTTTCCATGTAGTTACGGATCCGGTTGATGGAGATGTAACTGGTGATGTTCGGGTACTGGAGGATATCAACAGTTTCACCGAGTTCACCAAGACGAAAAACAGTGATTTTGCGCTGAACCAAGTGATTCGTGTTTTGGACAACACTGCTATCGACCTGGCCCATGCCTTTAACAAGGTGTACCTGGGGAAGGCACAGAACAATGAAGACGGCAGAGAAGCTCTGTGGGCTGACGGCTGCTACATCCTGGAACAGTATCAGAAGGTTGGTGCTATCACCAACTTTGTTGAAAGCGATCTGGCGAAACCTGTCCAGGGTACTGACAAATCTTCTGTCGTGTGGGCTTTCCAGGAGCAGCCTGTAGTCAGCATGAAGAAACTGTATGCTACTGTGGTTGTAGCGTAAGGGGGTGGATTGAATGCCTAATGCGATTAAAACCATGCTGGCCAAGGATGTAATCAATGCGAAGCTGGCTACTGCTTACATTACGGTGGATGGGAAACGATATCTACTGTTCCAGGCTAAAAAACTGGAAGCGACCATTGAGAAGGAAAAGAAAGAAGTTTCCATCCTGGGCAGGGTGCAGAAAGGGAATAAAGCTTATTCTGCGAAAGGCTCTGGCACACTGGAAATCTACAAAAACACCAACCTGTTTGATGAAATGATTCAGAAATTCGTCAACGATGGGACTGATACCTACTTCGATATGCAGGTAATCAACGAGGATCCTACGTCTGACGCAGGCCGGAGAAGCATTATTCTTCAGAACTGCAATATCGATTCTGGGACGGTTGCTAACTTTGATGTGGACGGTGATTGGCTGTCCGACTCTATCAAATTTACCTTTGAAGGATTCCGGATTGCCCAAAAATTTACTGAACTCGATGGAATGAATGCCTGATTGTAAGGCAGGGGCTTCCCTGCCTTTTCTTTTATAAACAAGGAGGAAAATACCATGGCTGAAGAAAAAAATATGCGTGCTTTTTACCGGGATGCAGTCGAAGAAAATAAAACGGTGTTTTACCCTGCCAGCAAGAGAATCAAAGATACCGAGGGGAACCCCATCCTGTGGGAACTGCGTGTCCTGGGGTATGACGAAATCAAAGCCATCACCAAACGCAATACCAAGACCGTGCCCAATAAGATGACCGGGGCCGCCGAAAAGAGAACTAATGCGGAAGAGGCCACCATGGAAATGACGCTGGCGTCTGTTGTATATCCGGATCTGAATGATGCAGATCTGCAGGATTCCTGGGGGGTTGTCGGGGCCGAAGCCTTGCTGAAAGCGATGCTCACCCCTGGCGAAATCGTTGACCTGGAAAACGCTGTCCAGTCTGCCGCCGGCTACAGCACGGAAATGGATGAAAAAATCACTGCGGTAAAAAACTCTTAAAGGGCAATGACGTGGACGCCAATGTGCTTTACTTGATGTTCATCAAATTGCACATTCTGCCCCATGTGTTTTATGAATTGCCCGTTTGGGAACAGGCTGTGATCTATGCGTTCGTTGACGTTTATCTGCAAAATAAAAAAGCCGAAATGCAAAAGATGAAAAGTAAGTAAGAAGAAGGGAGGGACAAAATGGCCAAAATAACAGACACTATCGAACTTATTGATGGGGTTTCCCCTACGTTCGCAAAAATTGCAAGTGCGGTAGAAAACTATGCCAACAGGATGCAGAGCGTCGGGAAGGCGACTCAATCTGCATCTGATTCCGCTGACTATGCGGTAGGGAGATTTTCCGCTTTGAAGAATGTGTTCGCCGGAAGTTTTCTAGCCAACATGGCCACGGGTGCCATGGATATGGTTAAGAACCAGATCATGGGAGTTGTGGAACTGGCAGACCATGTAGCCGGTACAAATGCCAGGTTGCAGATGATCTCCGGGAGTCAGGAAAACGTTGTTGCACTGAACAACATGATTTTCGAATCTGCACAGAAAGCCCGTGGGGAGTATATGACTATGGCCGACACCGTGGCCAGCCTGTCTGTCAATGCCAGGGACGCCTTCCCGGACCCACGCGAAACTATCGGATTTGTTGAGAATCTGCAAAAAATGTTTGTGATTGGTGGGGCTTCTGCGGAAAATCAGAAATTTGCACTACTTCAGCTGCAACAGGCCCTGGCTTCTGGCCGGCTGCAAGGGGATGAATTCAGGTCTATCACTGAAAATGCCCCTATCCTGCAAGATATGATCGCTAAGACTATGGGAGTATCCCGAGGCGAGCTGAAAGAGCTTTCTACTCAAGGCGAGATCACTGCTGACATCATCAAGGAGGCAGTTCTGGGCAATGCGGATGAAATTGAGGCGCGCTTTGCAAAGATGCCCAAAACGTGGGCGAACCACATGACCGATATTCGGAATACGGCACTGCAAGCTTTTACGCCTGTGATCAATTATCTATCCAGGATTGCCAACAGCCCTGGTGTTAAATCAGCTGTGGAAGGCATTAAACAGTCGATCAGGGGCATTGTTCCAGTAGTTTATACCGTGGTTGATCTTATCTCCAGAGGCATTAACATGGCTCAAAATGCCTTTGCTGCAGCTTCCGGCTTCATCCAGGAGCATTCTACGGCAATCCGGGTTGGGTTGATCCTTGTGGCTACGGCCATGGGCATTATGGGGGCTCATGCTTTGTTTGCGGCCTCTGGCGCCATTGCAGCTGCTGTTGCTACTGGGTTACATGCCGCGGCTAGTGTAGCCACAACGGGCGCCTTATTCCTGATGACTGCAGCTACCGAAGGACTTACTGCTGCTTTTATGAGCTTGAATGCAACGACGTTTTCCAGTCCTATCTTTCTGATTCCCGCGGTTATTGTGCTGATTGTTGGAGCCCTTTACTTAGGCGTAGCTGCCTTTAATCATTTTACGGGAGCGTCTGTTTCTGCTACCGGAATTGTGGTCGGCGCTTTTGTCTGGGCCTTCACCCTCGTTCGGAATATCCTTGTTATGTTTGCAAATTTTGGCATTGCAATCGCCAACTTCTTCGGGAGCGTGTGGAACAATCCACTGGATGCCATCTATAACTTGTTTGCCGATATTTGGAACGGCATCGTTGGCCTGGTCGCCTCTGCGGTTAATAATATCATCGATATGGTTAACAAGATTCCCGGGCTGGATAAGATTAAGCCCGGAGGTTTTGAACATGTTGACTGGACGCTGGAAACAAAACAGATCGAAGGAAGATATTTCAAACCGATTGAGTACAACGATATGACCAGTGCCTTCCAGTGGGGATACGACAAAGGAGCTAACTTTGGTGGATTTAAAATGCCAGGAATGGAAAATCCTCCTTTTGATCCCTCTAAACTGGATAAAATTTCGGATAACACTGGAGATGGAGCCAAGCAGGGAAAAAGAACTGCTGATGCCCTGGACAGTGCCCAGGAGGATTTAAGATACCTGCGAGAGATTGCAGAACGAGAAGCAATCAACAAGTACACCACCGCCTCCGTGATCATCGAGATGGGCGGTATGACCAACAATATTAACAGCGAAATGGATCTTGACGGGGTTGTGGATGCGCTTAGCGATGGGCTGCTGCAAGGTATGAGCGCTGGAGCAAGAAAGGTGCACGCATGAGTTATTATTTTTACTTGGGGCTGGTGCAGCTTCCTATTGCACCAGCCAAAATGAATCTGAAAATCAAGGGGAAAAATAAAACGATCAATCTGATCAACGAAGGAGAGGCCAGTATAATCAAAACGCCTGGTCTCTCTGAAATTGAATTTGAGGCCCGGCTGCCGAATAACCGATATCCTTGGGCGGAGTATGATTCCAGCCTTTTGGGGAGTGTTACGAACTCCCTGCTTTCAGAAGCAACTGGGATTGACAACGTCTTTAGCTACAAAAGCGCTGAATACTTTTTAAATCAATTTGAGACCTTGAAAGTATCCAAGAAGCCATTCCAGTTCATTGTTTGCCGAATGATGGGGCTTAACGTCTTATTTTCGACAAACATGACCGTTACGCTGGACGATTACAGCATTGTGGAAGATGCGGATAGTGATGGAACTGATGTTACTGTGCCCTTAAAGCTGAAGGAATACCGGTATTTCGGGACCAAGACAGCCAAAATGGAGAAAGACAAGGATGGGAACGAAAAATTGGTGGTGCAGGATAACCGGCCCACCGTTGGAAAGAATATCCCATCCCTGGCCAAAATCTCCAAGAATGTGACCTGCTACGAGGCAGTGAAGATGCTGACTGGTGGGAAAGTTAACTGGCGATCTGTGCTGGCAAGCAATCTAATCACCAATCCACTGCAGTCCATGGCAGGGAAGGTGTTGAAACTATGACCGAATCTGCTCAACAGCCAAATACGAACAGTGTAGTCAACTACTCGGGTGGAAACACCGAAGGGCTGACCATGGTCGTACATGTGAAAAAGACGGACGAATACTTTGTGCCGGCTGTCCTGGATGATTTGCGGCTGGAACTGCACCGCAAGGGCGCCCCTGGAAAAATGACCTTCAAGGTCGTTCGGGATGAAGTGCTGAAGATGGGGTACGGTGATACGATCGATGTAACATGGAAGGGGAAGCAGTTTTTCCATGGTTTTGTCTTCGAGAAAAAGAAAACCAAGGATGATCTGTGGAGCGTAACCGCCTATGACCAAATGCGGTATTTGCTGAACAAAGATACTTTCTCGTATGTGGCAAAGACCGCTACTCAAGTAATCCGTGAACTGGCCGAGGATTTCGAACTAAAAGTTGGGGAACTGGACGATACCGGGTATGTGATCCCAAAGCACAGGGACCCAGATTCTACCATTCTGGACATGTGCCAAACAGCATTAGATTTAACCCTGATGCAGACCGGGAAAATCTTTGTGATTTTTGATGACTGCGGGAAACTGACTCTGCGTGAAATATCTCAGCTGAAAACGGATCTCTATTTTGATGGAGAAACCGCTGGAAACTATGATTACATTGGATCCATTGACAAGGAAACTGCTAATCTAATCAAGCTGGATTTGGATAATGGTAAAAAGGGGCATCAGGTCATCTACGCGCCGGCCAGTAATGAAGATTACCAAAAATCCGCCACCCGGAAACAGTGGGGGGTGCTGCAGTATTACGAAAGTCTAAATCCATCTGGCATGACCATGGCTCCGCAAGCTCTAGCAAATAAAATGCTGGAGATGCGGAACCATGTAAGGAGAACTTTCAAATTAAAGGATCAGGCAGGGGACCTGCAGATCCGCGGCGGATCCATGGCTTGGCTGAATGTGAACATTGGTGAAGACGATATGGAAGCAAAGAAAGAAGATCAGGCCTACCAAGTCATTGTTGACAATGTGACCCATAAATTCAGTAATAACTGCCACCTGATGGACCTGGACCTCGTAGGTTCTTTCCTCAATGGGGGCTCTGATTCTTCTGACACAGCATCCAGTTCGGGAAATTCTTCCAATAGTGCTAGCTCCGTCCACGAGGGCCTGAGCCAAGGGGCGGATGCCTGGGTAGGCGCCACTATGGACAATGGACCGGAAGGCTGCGCGGAAGCGGTAGGAAAGGTCGGCTCTTGGTATTCCCCATTCCTGCAGCAGGAATCCCAGGCCGGTGTGGTCAGATGCGATGATCTGGTTCGGGATGCCGGCAGCAACTGCATTCCCTTTAATGCTTCTCAATTAGAGGAGGGGGATGTGATTATCTATGATGATAATGACCACGCGGTTATTTATGATGGTAATGGCGGCTATGTGGGCAATTCATCTAGCCAAGATATGGTGGTCAATGGGAGTAACTATTGGGAGATGGACGGCATGACGCCGACCAAGATTATCAAAACATCGAGATTCTGAGGTGGTTAAATGAATGCAAAATTTTATCAGGCATTGCAGGGAGTAATTGCTCAGAATGTCCAGGATATGAAATTGAGCGATTACATCTTGGGCACGGTAGAAACGGTTTCTCCGTTGTCTGTGAGAATCAGCAACAAAGATGTGATTTCAGCTGATTTTCTGATTTTGACGGATATGGTCAGAGACTACCAGGTGGATATTACGGTTAACCACAAGACTGAAGATGCAGCAGGAGGCAGCGGCGATGCCCAGTATGCTTCCCATAATCACGCCTATGTGGGGCGGAAAACCATTACTGTCCACAATGGGCTAAGCACAGGGGAAGTGGTTGTACTCCTGCGACAGGCTGGGGCACAGCAGTACCTGGTTCTGTGCCGATACGGGATGCACGCCAACCTCAGTGGGCAGTGGGGGTGAGTGAATGAGTCTTTTACCTGTGGACCCGGCCCGGCCTGTTGGGGCTGTGGACATCAAGACTACGGAAGTATACCCGAATAAAACGTATCAGATGCAGATTGATGATGACCGCATTAATGGTATTATAACGGGGAACCTGGAAGCCATTGAACAAGCTGTGTATAAAATCCTGAATACGGAAAGATACCAATACCTGATTTACAGCTGGAATTATGGGGTGGAGCTGGCCGACCTTTTCGGTAAGCCCATCCCTTTTGTATTGCCTGAAATTCCTAGACGGATCAAGGAAGCACTGACCCAGGATGACCGAATCACCGATGTGACCAATTTCGACCTGAATTACGACAAGAGCGGCAGTATCCTAGCAAAGTTTACAGTAGTCACTGTTTATGGAAATTTGCAGGAACAAAAAGAGGTGAGAATTGCCAATGTATGAAGGACAGACCGAAGAAGTCATTGAAAAACGCATGCTTTCTGTAATGTCGAATGCAATCGACAAGCGGGAAGGATCTATTGCCTACGATGCCACCATGCCTGCAGCCATTGAATTCATGCTGCTGTATGCAGCCCTGGATTACTTCATGACCAACACCTTTGGGGATACGGCAGACAGGGAACACCTGATTGAGCGCGCCAAGGAAAGGGGCTTGGAGCCTTACGAGGCGACTTATGCTTATGTGACCATTGAGGCTACTCCTGCCGATGTGGTTCTCCCTACTGGCAGTCGTTTTTCTGTGGATGAACTAAACTATGTAATTACCAAACGCGTAACTGCTGACGGCAATCAGTACCTGGCCCGGTGCGAAAAATCCGGGACTGAGGGCAATAAGGTCAGCGGCAGGGCAATCCCTATTGATTATGTGGCTGGACTACAGTCCGCCAACATCGTTAATGTTGTCGTGCCTGGTGAAGACGAAGAAGAGACAGAAGCCTTTCGGAAAAGGTATCTTGAAAGCTTCCAAACACAGGCATACGGTGGGAACATCGCTGACTACCAGGAAAAGGTGAACGCCATAAAAGGGGTGGGGGGTGTGAAGGTCTACCCAGTATGGGATGGGGGTGGAACTGTGAAAGTCGTGTTCATGACCAGTGAATACAAGCCACCCGAAGCCGAGTTCGTGAGCGAGGTGCAGGAAGCCCTGGACCCGGTCCCGTATCACCAGCAGGGTGTGGGTATTGCCCCCATCGGGCATCGTGTAACTGTGGAAGCCGCCGCCCAGAGTGCAGTCAACATCGGGCTAAACATTAAATTTCTGGGCACAGATACCTTTTCCACCTGCCTTGCAGATATTACAGCAACCATCCAGGCATATTTTGACGAGCTGAACAAGGGGTGGCAGGACACCGAAGTGGTGACTACAAGCCGGTACGAAAATCGGGGCATTGTTATCCGTATCAGTCAGCTGGAAAGCCGTTTGCTGGCCCGTCCGTATGTGGCCGATATTAGTCACACCACTCTGAACGGGACTGAGGAGAACGCGGAACTGGCAGATAATGCCCTGGCTACTCTTGGGACGGTGACTGATATCAGTGGGGGAGCCTAATGAAAAAAATTACTCGTAAGGTAACGCTGGAAAAATACCTGCCCTGGGTGCTTCAGAATGCTAAAGAAATGAAAGCCATATGCCAAGCTGAAAATGTCGAATTTCAAACTTTGTATGATCAGCTTTGGAGATGGTTCGCGAATACTTTCATCTTTAACACCGACATTGCCGGCGTAGAAAGGTGGGAAAGCATGCTCGGAATTTATCCGCCCCAAAATGCGACTATTTTTGATCGGCAAGCAGCTATCTTTTTAACCGTCAATGGAACAAGGCCATATACCGAAAAATCTTTCGAGAAATTGATTGCTGGAATGTATCACCAAGGTGCTGTAACCCTAAGCGTGGATCCAAACAGTTACACGGTTATCCTTAATCTTGACACTGATATGTCTGAAAGAATCAATGAAGTACGAAGATATGCAAGGCTGATTATTCCTGCAAATATGATTATCCAGGCAGCTAGAATTGTACCTATTGCGAATCCTATGTATGCCGGATCAATCGTGAGAAAACACTGCAGCACAGAAGTGGGCAGACTAGCTGGAGACAAGATCAACAGAAAATCAATTAGTTTCAATGTGGCCCGGGGAATTCATGAAGTAGACTCCAGCGGAAACATTGAAATAACTTTGAATGGGTTGAAGCCGTCAGCGGTGATGGCCCGCAACGGGCAGGAAGTCAGCCCGTCCCCAACTTCTCAAATCGGGGATTCGGACGACCTGTTTTATATCGATTCTGACGGGAATATCCGACAAAAGGAATGAGGTGAATCAATGAGCGAATTTAGTAATGTTAACGTCGGGGAAGCAGGGATGCACCTGATTGAGCTTTCTGCAACCATGGGGAAGCCTCTGGTGTTTACGAAAATTGAAATCGGGGATGGAATCAGCGATGGTTCCACAAGAACCGATTTGATCAGTAAGAAGCTGGACGCGTCAATTACGAAAACAGCTGAGGTGGTTAATGCGGATGCGTCCGAAGCACGTACAGTGCTTTATTTTGCATACTCCAATAGCGGAATCGCAGAGGGCGGTGGGTTTTCTGCTACGGAAATTGGTGTGTACGCAAAGGTCTCTAGCGAATCTTACACTGATACCGGCTGGGGAGACTATAAAGGAGAAGAAACCTTTTATGGGTATGCTTATGCGATTGACGCCATTCATGGGGAATGGGTTCCTGACAAAACCCACAAAATGGATATCCAGGAATTTGCGGTTTACACTTCCGTGGGTAATGCATCCTCGGTAGGTGTGGAAATCCATTCCGACACCTATGCTCGAGAAGAAGATTTCGAATATCATCTCGCTGACCCAGAAGCCCACAGCGATTTCAAGGGTTGCTCTGATGCTTCTTCCGGGGTGCGTGGGTTCGTACCAGCCCCCAAAGCCGGGGATGGGAAAAAATTTCTTTCTGCCACCGGAGGATGGGAGAGGGCTGGGCACAGCCCGTTGGAGCTGTACGATTTAATTTACCCTGTTGGGATCGTCGTCGAGTTTGAAAACAGCACTGACCCGAACACCGTGTTCCCTGGCACTACCTGGATTGTGACGCAAAAAGGCCAGGTCGCAGTAGGGGCTGGTGACTATTGGGAAAACGGGACGAAATACACCTACACCCTGGGTGATACAGGCGGCGAGGTCAAACACCCACTATCTTCCGATGAAATGCCATCTCATAGTCACTCTGCATCCTGTTCCACAGACGGGAATCATAATCACACATTCTACCTTGCGGCTGACGGAAACCCGGACAACGGGAAGAAAGGCGCAAATACGGGGCATGCTTCAACTGGGACAACGAGCAATGCGGGAAGTCACTCTCATACAATCACAATCGCTTCTACTGGCGGCAACAAGAGCCACGAGAACCGCCAGCCATATAAGGTCGTCGCAAAGTGGCTCAGGACGGCTTAGGCAGTCCGACACCATTTGTTCACGACTTTGTACGGCTGTCTGTTTTCATGCGGTACGTTGCCCCCGGATTTATCAATGGTGATTGTATGAGCGTGCGTCGCATTAATCTTGTAGGTCGTTCCCCAGTCGTCGGCATCGCCTTTTGCGTTGTTGACATTGAAGTTTCCGGCAGACGAAACGATTCCGTTACCGTAAGGGGCGCTACCTTGAGATCCACCACGCCGCACAACGCTAAAATTACCTGTAAGATTAGCGGTGGAGCTAGACGCATTATGTCCGTGTTGAGCCATTTCATTGGCAGTGAAGGAGGAAAAATGAAAGTATTTCAGATTTTAAACAATGAGGTAACAATTATCCAAGGTTCCAAGGTCTATATCGAGACCCTAGATAACTTCAAGGCAGATTCCGGGGTAAACGACCTGCCCAAAATGATCGTTTATGACGAAAACCAAAAATGCTGTGTTGTCGACAGTATTTTCCAGATTTATCCCAATGACACCTACGAAGGATTGATTTCCCGGCTTGATGATTTTATCGCCGCAAAGGAGCAGCGGGAGTACGTGCCCCCTGCCGAGCCTACTGTAGAAGACGCGAAAGCATCTCTGACAGATGACTATAACGAAAGCGTAGATGAACTGACCAAGTCCTACAACATCGCCCTTCTGAGAGGCGATGCAGAAGCACAGGCAAGCATTAAACAGGATTTCGAAGATTTACAGGAAGCCTATAAGGCGGAAATGGAGGATTTGAAATGAAATTCAGACTGCCTAAAAGATGTCCGTATTGCGCTCATAAGCTAGACGAGAACGGGCAATGCGTGAACAAGGACTGCATAGCCTATGTTGCCCCTACTGATGGAGCTGGTGAAACTACTACTACAAGTGACAAAAAGGGGGTGTCTAAATGACTACCAGAGCATATGTTCCGAATGCAGATGGGGAAGGATCCCTTGGCATTGAGTCGAAAAGATGGGGCGCAATATATGTAAGCGACCCTGCTGCCGGCTCGAATGACAGCAAAGTTCCTAGCACAGCCTGGGTACAGGAACTGATAGCTACGGCATTGGCCAAAGCCAAACTCGACGCCCACCCCGTCGGGTCCTACTACTGGAGCAACGACAGCACGCACCCGGCCACTCTTTTCGGCGGCACGTGGGAGGCCCTGCCTGCCGGATATACACTGATTGCGCAGGGGTCTGGGAGCGATTCTTTCGGCAGCTACACGTACACAGCGGGTCAAAAATACGGCGAACGGAAGCACCAGCTCACCACCGATGAACTGCCCCATATCAGAGGAGATGTCCTCGATTTTGCTAGACAAGATCCAAATCAAAAGCTGACCACCCACGGCGTATTTTCGGCTCCTGCATCCATTGAAAAAGTCAGCTTCGGGTCAAATCCACAAAGCGGGCAAGGTGACGGGTTTGTCATGGATTTCGGTAAAGATGTCCCTCACAACACCCTGTCTCCCTGCGTGGCGGCCTATGTGTGGAGGCGTACCGCATAGCCACCGATGAGTTGCCCCAAATTAATGGGGCGTTCGGTTGTGCTGTTCCCGACGGCCACGCAGGTTACGCTTCTGGCGTTTTTAGCGGGACCACCATTTCCCAGAAAGGGACTATCATTTCGGGGAATAAAGGTGAATATATTATTTATGGCTACAAGTTGAATTTCGGTAAGAATAATCCTCACAACAACACCCAGTCTTCCATAGCGGCATACTGCTGGAAACGCACGGCCTAAGCGGTCCTGCGCCAGCCATAACAAGCGATGGACGGGGGCATGTTGTTGTGGGGCTGGTCGCCGCCTACTGCTTCCGTAGTTATCTTAGCAGTAGCTGTGGTTGAATATCCAAACCTTTGAGGAACAGTCGCTCCTCTTAAAGTCCCACTAGTTTCCAGGTTCACAATCGGATTAGAATTCCCGTCACCTGTTGTCATTTTCTCTTGATGAGTGTGAGCAGGCAACTCATCGGTGGATAACTGGAAAAGCAATTTTATGTCAAGGGTTCTCCATTTTATGTCATTGACAAGGCCGCAACGGTACCACGTTAAGCACAGACAAAGCACCTTCTGCATCGGCTTATGATGCCGCTGTCGGGGCGATGGCTAAAAAAGGAAAAGACCTGGTTACTTACAAAATATCCACCGCTTTTCTGAGTTCGGACAAGGTTTTATGCGTGTATACGGCCTTCGTCACCCCTTTTCTGGCGTGGCCCAAAATCATTTTGACCACCGTGTCGTTGATACCAGCCGAATCAAGCATTGATGCGGCTGTATGGCGTGCCTCGTGGGGTATGTGTGTCGCATGGCTAGTGCTTTCATGGTCTTATCCCACTGGCGGCGGAAAGAGTCGTAGGAGCGGCAGGGGCAGAGCCAGATGGATTCCTGGATTCTGGCCAGGACAAAAGGCCATATCTTTTTACTGACCGGGACCTGCCGGATGCCTGCCCTGGTTTTACTTTTTCTGATTACCAGACAACGCTGACGGATTTTAACGTCAGATGCTTTGATATTGAGATACTCGCCGCATCTGAGCCCGGTATAAATCAGAATCAATACATCAACTGCAAATGGTGTTTCAAGATTAGCCCACAACCGATTCCTTTCCCGGACGGTGAAGGGCTTTTTCTTGTGTACCGGAATGTGGGGGTCAATGGAAAGGCGACTGGCATAGTCCGTAGTTACTATGTCGTATCTAATGGCATAGTCGTAGAGCTGTTCCAGTAGCCCTTTGACTTTTTTCTGCGTGGCATATCCAGCAATCTTTTTCACATCGTCAATGGCCGCTTGCAAATCTCTGTATCGGAGAGAGGCGAAAGGCCGGGAATGGAGGGTTGAGAGATGGCGAAAACAAATCTCATAGGCTTTCTGAGAGGACACGGACAGCCCCGGAAAATGTTCCTTCTTCCATCTTTCGTAAATGGCGGAAAAAGGGATTTCCGCTTGCATGGTGTCTGTTTCATTGACGGAAAAGAGATGGCTCAGACCTTCCACGTAGGTTGCAAAGTACCCTAGCGTTTTCTGGTGGCCGTTGATGGTCCTTTTTACGACCCAGGGGCGGCGGCGATTACCGCCTAGCTTGTAACAGGTTCCAAAGCCGTTGGGAAGTTTCATCAAATCACAACCTTTCATTAATTATATAAGGAGAATATCAAATAATGAATGATATTGTAATCGAAGGACTTAGTACCCTAGTTAGTTTGGCCGTTGGCGGATTAGCCGGATATGTGATCGCTTATGTGACCGGTTTAAGAGCGGTGCGGAAGGGAATGCAGTTGATCTTGAGGGCTTCCCTCAATGATATGTATGTGAGATTCCAGCGCACGCCACCGACAGTTGATGAAAAGCGGGTGTTCGAAGAGATGTATGAAGTATACGAACGCCTGGCCGAAAATGGCATCATGACTGCAAAGCACGAGGAAGTGTTGAAGATGCCGGAAGAGGTCCGAAAATGAAGAAACTGCAAAAAGTTTTACTGAATATCCTGGGCTCAGTAGGACGGATGAAAGTGCGAGGTCTGCCCCGTGCCCTGGTGATAGTCCTGATGCTACTGATTATCGGCAGCATTTTTTTGTACTGTGCTGGCTGGATCTGGCTGTGGGCAGTGCTGGGGCGAGTTGATCTCCCGGCTCTTAACATGCTGCTTCAGACCCTGACCGGCGTATCTTTCATTGCCGCCATAGGCTTCATCGGAAAGAGTCTGGTGGACGATGATGAAGACGGTGTTCCTGATGAATGGGAAAAGGAAAAAGAAACGGAGGAAAAAGAACATGCTGGAACCAACATTCACTGACTATGGCCTAGACTTTGGCTATCTGGAACCCCGAGACGTGACGGATCAGATTGTGATCCACCACACCGGGAATCCTACGGACGACGACTTAAGCGCCGAAGAAATCCATGAAAGCCATCTGGCACAGGGCTGGGCTGGCATCGGTTACCACTTTGTCATTCGCAAAGACGGTGCCATTGAGCTTGGGCGTCCCATGGATACCATAGGTGCTCATGCCTATGGATTCAATAACCGTTCCGTTGGTATTCACGTTTGCGGCAACTTCGAGGTGGTAGAGCCAACGCCGCAACAGATTGAATCCTGCGCTACCCTTGTTGCTTGGCTGGCAGATGAATATGGGATTGACATTGACACTGATACCGTAGTCGGACACCGTGACTTAATGGCCACGGCTTGTCCGGGTGATACTCTATACAGCCAACTGCAGACTATCCGTGGTAAGGCGATATGGTATCAACAACACTACGACGAGGACGGGCAGTACCATGATTAGTCTTCAAACTCGTTTGAAACTACGCTTTTTTGCTTATACCGCCGTATGCTTTACGATTGGCTTTCTGAGCGGTTTTAGCTGGCGCGCGATGAATCACAAGTGCCCCACGCCTAAAGCCGTTCAAAACGAAAGTGTGACGGCAAAAACTGAGACAGAAACGAAAACGATTGTTCGCTACGTCGAAAAGGAGTCTCCGCAGGACGCTGATGTGGATGTGACCGTGCCAAAGCAGACTTTGACCGTCAAGGTCAACGGCGAAACTCAAACCTTTAATAAATCCGACAACGAGCAATATATTTTGGACAAAAATAAAATCGCATTGGAGCAGCAATCCAAGGCGACGATCGATATCAAGGTACCCGTCGTCGATGAGACACGCAAATGGGAGCTGGGCGTCGGTGTGGACAAAAAAGGCCAGCCCGCTGGCATGGTCGGTTTCCCGATTAAGTCCAATGTCGGCGGGTGGATTGCAGGAAGCAAGTCCGCCGTAATGGGCGGAATCAAGGTCCACTTCTAAGTCCAGAGCATACAAATCCTCTGCCATTCGATTGAATGGTGGGGGATATTTTTTTTGTTTAAAAAAGCATTGAAAAGGTATCGACAAAAACGATAAAAAGATAGTACATCTTAAAGGAAAAATTGGACGTATTGTACCCAGCGGAAAGAATGGCGGTTGTTGAACTCGTTGAAAGAGCTTTCAAGGATTAGAGAACAAAACGAGAACGAAATAGTTTGGAATCTTTTGGTGGATTGTGGAACAAACGAAAGCAACGATTTTGAAAACGGCTTGAAATCAGGCATTGCGAAGTCGTTAAAAATAGTTGAAAATCAAGTAATTAATGCCTGGCATGATGCAAGATGAATCGGGAGTTGTGCCGCAGGTAGGCTCCTTTTATCCTTAAAAAATCGCATACGCACCGTGAGGTGCCTGAAACGTCCCTATGGAGTGTTCCATAGGGACGTTTTTCTTGCTGTAATTTTTCTGTAAATAGTTAAAATAACTATTTACTAATCATTATTAAAGTGCTATAGTATACGTGTCGTATGAATGAATCATATGGATCATCCATTTTGCTATGATATAGGAGGAATGAATTATGGAAAAACGTTCTGGTGCAGTTACTTTTGCTGGAGGCCCTGTAACCCTTGTTGGTCCCGAAGTGAAAGTGGGAGAAAAGGCGCCTGATTTCAAGTTGCTTGATAATAGCCTTGCTGAAAAGACCTTGAAGGACTATGAAGGCAAAATCAAGGTTATTTCTGTTGTACCGTCCCTTGATACGGGTGTCTGTGATGCCCAGACCCGTTGGTTCAATAAGGACGTAACTGGTCTTTCTTCCGATGTCGTGGTCCTCACGGTTTCCATGGATCTGCCCTTTGCTCAGGCTCGTTGGTGCGGGGCTGCTGGGGTCAAGAATGTAGTTACCCTTTCTGACCATCGTGATGCCTCCTTTGGGACGAACTATGGCTTCCTCATGGAAGGACTGCGTCTTGAAGCCCGTGGTGTTGTTGTCATTGATAAAAATGATAAGGTCACCTATGTGGAATACGTTCCAGAAGTCACCCATGCCATTAATTTTGATGGTGTCCTTGCTGCAGTAAAGGCTCTGATTTAATTGTAGGGCTTCCTGATCGACCTATTCACCTGCACCGGTGAGCGAGACTTTTTGATGACGTATCGAGACCAGGACTTTCAAAAAGAAAACATCATCTACCGGAATGTGGATTGATTTGCCCATTGGTTTGCCTCTGTCCTTAAGACGTTTGATGGATCAGCCCAATCTTTGACTGTTTACTTGGGGGACCTTACGGAAGCTTATGCTGTTTCCAATGAGGAATTTTTTGAGATCCGCGGATTTTATACAAAAAGCGGAAATTCTGAAGGCTATTCGTTCAAGGTCCAGTATCAGCAGGATGAGGACGGCGAAATCATTCAAAATATGATCTTATAACTAGATAAAAAGAAAAATTCCCGACTGGAAATGATACCAGTCGGGAATTTTTCATGCTTTTTTCTTTATCATGGAAGGCGGGACGGGAACGAGGAAGGCGAAGAAGCAGCCAATGGCGGCGACGATCCAGAGAATCTGCAGGCTAGGACCAACACCCCAACGGTCGGCAGCCCATCCGACCAGGGGAGAAATCAGGCCGCCTACACTGGCACTGAGACCCAAGGTCACGCCGGAAGCAAAACCAATGTTGCGGGCAAGGTAGGTCTGTCCCAAGATGACCATGGGACTGTAAGGCGCAAAAAGGGAAAGAGCCGTCGGCACCAAGAGCAGGGTTGCTGTCGTTTGGCTGGTACTGTTTGTGAGAAAGAAGAGGGCGGGGACCATGACGAGGAAGGATATCCGCATGACCTTGATGTGTCCCACTTTGTCTGCCAGGATACCGCCCAAAAAAGTCATGACAACCCCCATGGAAAAAAGCAGGGAAAGGGCAAGACTGCCGCTGCTTGCTGATGTGCCAAGAACGCTGATCCAGTAAATTGGGATAAAGGAGTTAAGGATGGTAAAGCCAATTGAGCGTGCAAAAATAACGAAACTAAGTTTCCCGAAGGCGTTCCAATCATTTTTCGGCTGAGGTTCGTTTGAATGGCATTCCCTTTTTTCTGTCCCTTTGAGTCTTTTTTTGATTGCAGGAAGTTTCTTCATCAGATAGAGAGCCGTAAGAAAATTGACTACGGCGTAAATGATGAGCCCCTTGATGCCAAACTGATAGGCGCTGAACCCTGCTGCCACGGGACCGACGGCAAAGCCTGCATTGCCCCCGACAGAAAAAATCCCCATCGCCTTGCCTTTTTGGGCGCCTGAAATGCCGTTTACAAGACGAGCTGCTTCGGGATGGAAAAGGCTGCTGCCCAATCCGCTCAGCATGGCTAAAAAGAGGATGAACCAATAATTCTGGGTAAAGGCCATGGCTGAAAGACTGAACCCACAGAGAAAGACACCAAGGGGGACCAAATAAGGAAGGGATGCACGGTCCGAATAGTAGCCGATGAGAGGCTGCGTTACAGAGGCGAGGACAATATTTGCAAAGATGATGCCCGCTGCTTCCTGATAGGAAAGATGGCAGGCCGCGATAAAATAGGGGAGAAGGGCTGGAATCCCGCCTTGGGCCCAGTCTGTACCAAAATGGCCCAAGGTAAAGTGCAGCACGTTATTCTGGGAATGTTCCATGGAAGCCTTCCTTTCTGCATGGGGAGAAACGTTTTTCTTTCATTGTATTCGACAGCGCTTCATCCTGCAAGGTAAAAGAGGAGAAACCTCGAATAAGACCTTTTGGTGTGGATAAGTTAACTGGCAGTTTGAATCAATGGGCCATTATACGCCAAATATCGAATCATATTGTTTAGAAATGTAATGAATCCATAAAGACAATATCGAATTTGACCACATCACATGGATGAATCGCCGTTATTTTTGCAAAATTTTATATTTTCAGAAAATAACTAGCATTCTATCCTGACTTTGGGTATAATAAAGATGCAATCATTTTTCTCAAAGCGCCGTTTTTTCTATCGAAGGGGACGCAACGGTCAAACCAGCCGCGGCTTGGATAGACGGCTTAAAAATCCGGCAGGCGCTTTTAGCAGGAACGGAACCCAATTAAACAAAAGGAGGCAACAAATCGCATGCAACCATCTGTAAGAAAGAAATCGTGGATGAATCGATTCATCGACACCATTGAGTATTGGGGAAATAAATTGCCCCATCCTTTTATCCTTTTTGGGATGCTCGTCGTCATTACCCTTATTGGGTCCTGGATCTTATCCCAGGCTGGCTGCAGCATAACCTATATGGCAGCTTCACGAACCCCAGGGGAACCGGAAAAGGAAGTGACCATTGCCGTTACCAATCTGCTATCCGGAGAAAACCTGCGTTACCTGATTACGAAGTATCCTGATATTTTTATTGGGTATCCACCTATGAAACTTGTTCTTGTGATGATGGCGGCAACGGCCTTTATCGAAAAGACCGGTTTCTTTGGGACTTTTATGAAAAAGTATCTGCTCCGCGCGCCTCGGGGCCTCGTGACTTTTGCTGTTGTCTTTGTCGGCGTCAACTCCAATTTGATGAGTGATGCCGGGACCCTTTTTGCCTTGACCATGGGTGGAATTATTTTTGCTGCTTTGGGCCGAAATCCCCTGATTGGTGTTATTCTTGGTTGGGCAAGTTCGAGCGGCGGCTTTACGGCAAATCTCTTCCTTGCTGGGACGGATGCTCTGCTTGCTGGCATAACGGAAGGTGTTGTCAAGGAGATGGGCGTTGCAGTCGATATCAATCCAGCCATGAACTACTTCTTTATGGCTTCAGCGACCTTCTTCCTTTCTGTGACGCTTACCCTTTTTACGGAAAAGGTTGTCTGCCGTATGGTCGGTGATGGGGATGGAAAGGTCAATATGGCTTTGCTTGAGGAGCATAAACTAACGGCGGATCAGGAAAAGGGACTGCGTTGGGCTTTTTATGGATTTCTCTTCTTCCTTGCCGTTATGGCAGCCCTTACCGTTCCTTCCTGGGCCATCCTGCGCAATGCGAAGGGTGGTTTCCTGCCGAAATCACCGTTCTTTGCTGGCATCATCACACTTATTGCTTTCTTCTTTGTTTCCACAGGCCTGCCTTATGGTGTGGCAACAGGGGAAATCAAGAAGTGGAAGGATATTCCCCGCCTTGTTTCCGCCGGTCTGCGGGAAGCGATTCCCCTTTTGACGACGACCATGATGGCAGCGGTCTTCATCGATATGATGAATAAATCCAATATCTTTAAAATGGTTGCTGTAGCTGGTGCAGAAGCTCTGCGTGGAGCCAATATCGGTCTTTTGCCGCTTTGTTTGATGATCATTGTCGTGACCACCATCATCAACCCGTTCATGACAAGCGGTTCCTCCAAGTGGCTCATCATCGCGCCCATGATTGTTCCTATGTTCACCATGCTGAATGTGCATCCTGCTTATGCCCAGCTTGCGTATCGCATTGGTGACTCGGCTACGAATATCTGTTCCCCTCTGCAGGAACTTCTGCCCGTAATCATTGGCATGCTGACACAATACCAGGAAGACGGGAAAATCCCTCTGCGTCCAGGTGAAACGGAACATCGCAAGATTGGGATTGGTACGATTTTTTCCTTGACTATTCCCTATGCCATGGTTATTCTTCTGACCATGACGGCCATGCTCATTGTTTGGCTCACCTTTGGTCTTCCCATTGGACCGGGCATTCCTATGCATATTCAGTAACGTTCCGGCTTCCTTGATTTTGTCCCCCCTTAAGAAGGCATCAGACTAAGATGGAAAATCCCCTGGCAGCTAATCAGCTGCTGGGGGATTTGTAGAATCAGTAGAAATTCATCGCGATGAATATCCTTTTGGAGAGGCTTCTGGTTGAGGCTTCCTTTTTCTAAACGGAGAATAATCCTCATGAAAACAAAGAAAACCTTCCTCAATCGATTTATTGATACCATCGAGTATTGGGGCAACAAATTACCCCATCCTTTTATGCTCTTTGGCGGTATGCTCCTTGCTACTTTATTCATTTCCTGGCTTCTTGCCCGTATGGGTGTCAGTATCTCCTATATGAGTGCATCAAAGATTCCCGGTGAACCGGAAAAGCTTGTGACAGTTGCTGTTGTTAATCTTCTTTCTGGAGATAACCTGCGCTACATCATCATAAAATTCCCGGAAATCTTTGTTTCTTATCCACCGCTTAAATTGGTCCTTGTCATGATGGCTGCCAGTGCCTTCATTGAAAAAACGGGCTTTTTTGAGACCTTCATGAAAAAATATCTGCTCAAGGCACCACGCAGTCTCATTACTTTTGCTGTCGTCTTTGTGGGAATCAATGCCAATCTGATGAGTGACGCGGGGACGATTTTTTCCTTTACCATGGGCGGTGTCATCTTTGCCGCCTTGGGACGCAATCCTCTTATTGGGGTCATCCTTGGCTATGCGAGCGCCAGCGGCGGTTTTACAGCCAACCTCTTTCTTGCCGGGACGGATGCACTGCTCGCGGGGATAACAGAAAGCATTGTCAAGGAAATGGGACTTTCTGTACCCATTAATCCCGCGGTCAACTATTTTTTCATGGCGGCAGCCACTTTTGTTCTTTCCGTGACCATGACCATTTTTACCGAAAAAGTCGTTTGCCGTATGGTGGGCGATGGGGATGGGACCCTTGATGAGAGCCTCATCGCAAAACATCGCCTTACGGAAGATCAGGAAAAAGGACTGCGCTGGGCTTTTTATGGCTTCCTTTTCTTCCTTTTCATTATGGGACTTCTCACGATTCCAGAGGGAGCACTCCTGCGTAATGCCAAAGGGGGATTTCTTCCAAAATCCCCACTCTTTGAGGGCATCATCGTCATTATAGGCTTTGCTTTTGTGGCAACGGGAATTCCTTATGCGGCAGCAACAGGAACAATCAAGGAGATGCGAGATATTCCCCGTCTGGTATCAGCCGGGCTGCAGCAAGCCATTCCTCTTTTGACAACAACCTTGATTGCTTCCCTTTTTATCGATATGATGAATAAGTCCAATATATTCAAGGTTGTCGCCATTGTTGGAGCTGAAATCTTCAAAGGGGCCGATGTGGGGCTTATTCCTTTGTGCCTAATGATTGTTGTTGTGACAGCCATTATCAATCCTTTCATGACCAGTGGATCATCTAAATGGCTCCTTATTGCCCCCATGATTGTGCCCATGTTCACCCTCCTCAATGTCCATCCTGCCTATGCCCAGCTGGCCTTTCGCATTGGGGATTCGTGCACCAATATTTGTTCGCCCCTTCATTCCGCCCTGCCCATCATTATAGGACTCCTCACGGAATATCAAGCCGAAGGGAAGATTCCTTTGCGTCCCGGCGAGACGATGCAACGGGAACTGGGGATTGGAACCATTTTCTCTCTTACGATTCCATATTCCCTGGTTCTCCTATCAACCATGACGGTCATGCTGGTTCTTTGGCTGCTGCTTGATCTGCCTATCGGGCCAGGGGTTTCCATGTATCTGTGATTTTTGTGCTATACTGAAAGAAAACTCAATGAAGGAGGAACAGCAATGCTGATCAAAAATGCTCATGTACTCAGTCCCCATGTGACAGAGGGGTTCTATGATATTAGGGTCCTTGACGGAAAAATTGCCGAAGTGGGGGAGAGCCTTTCGGCAGAAGGTGAATCCGTTCGGGATGCTGGCGGGGCCTATGTGACGCCTGGATTCATTGATGCCCACACACATCTTGGACTCAAAGCAGATTCGCTGGGTGAATTTTACGCTGATCATAATGAGAAGAAGATGATTCTTTCACCAGAGATGCGTGCCATTGATGCCATCAATCCTCTTGACCGGACCTTTGAGGAGGCGCGAAATGCCGGGATTACGTGCTGCGCAAGCGGCCCTGGTTCGCTTAATGTGATCGGCGGTCAGTATGCTGCCATCAAGACGCGGGGCAAGATCATTGACGAGATGGTCCTTGATCCTTATTTTGCCATGAAATGCGCCCTGGGGGAAAATCCTAAAAAGGGATATGAAACAACTCGTATGGGGATTGCGGCAACACTTCGGGAATTTCTCCTTACTGCCAAAGTTTATGCGGAAACGCCTGTCCGTGATTATGACCGGAAACTGGAACCCATGGTGCCTGTCATGCGTGGCGAAAAACCGCTTAAGATTCATTGCCATGAGGCCCTTGATATTGTGACGGCTATCCGCATTTGTGATGAATTTCATTTACGGTTTACCTTGGACCATGTGACAAGCGGGACGGATATCTTGGAATTTTTGCGCAAACGTCCGGAGATCCCTCTTCTTGTAGGGCCCAGCCTGGGAAGCCGCGGCAAGGTGGAGCTTCACGGGAAGGGATTTGACAGTGTAGCGGCGTTAGCAGAAGGCCGTGATATCTGCATCATTACGGATGCTCCCGTGATTCCCCTGCAGTATTTGCCTGTTTGCGTTGGCCTTGCCATCAGCAAGGGCATGGCCTATGAAAAAGCTCTTGCAGCGGTCACCATCAATGCGGCCCGCGTCATGGGCGTTGATCAGCGGGTTGGGAGCCTAGAAAAAGGAAAGGATGCCGATTTGGTCCTTTTCAAGGATAAACCTTTTGTCACGATTCAAGATCCTTTGGCTGTCATGATGGACGGAATTTTTCTTGACGCCTCTAATTAAAAAGAAGCAATTTATGAACCTCTCCTATCAACTTTGATAGGAGAGGCTTTCTTTTTACTGAAAAGGATGATTTGTGTACAGATAATAATGATAATGGGAATAAAATCGGACGTGTTTGAACGGATATACAAGATAAATTATACTTACACAAATATGTATCATTTTATGAACAAATTGTAAAATATTTGACGGAGTATTTAGCAACATGTTAAATTAATATTATGAACAAATATTTTGAATAAATATACTGAAGAAAGGATGGTTTCATGAAAGCATTCAAGTTGATGATCCTTACTGCTTTTCTTGTTTTGCTGGGAATTCTATCAGGGTGTTCCCCTGACGAAAAGCGGCCTGTTGTCTTTGCAGATCCTGGATGGGATAGTGTCCGGTTCCATAACGCTGTGGCTCAGCTCGTTGCTGAAAAGGTCTATGGACTCAAGACGGAAATCCTTTATGGCTCCACGCCCATCACGCAGGCCGCCCTTGTACGCGGCGATGCAGATGTCAATATGGAGCTGTGGACGGATAACGTTCCCACTTATGAAGCTGATAAGGCCGCCGGCGGGATCGTGGATCTGGGCGTCAACTATGATGATAACCGCCAAGGGTTTTATGTCCCGCGCTACGTCATTGAAGGTGATGCCGAACGCGGTATTGCCCCTATGGCGCCGGACCTGAAATCCGTCAAGGATCTGAGCCGCTATGCGGCGCTCTTTAAGGATGAGGAAGATCTCGCGAAAGGACGCTTATATGGTGCCATCCCAGGATGGAATATCGATGCCATCCTCTATAAGAAGTATGAAGTCTATGGGCTTAATCAGAACTATATCTATTTTCGGCCTGGCAGCGAAGCTACGCTTTCTACGGCTTTTTTGACTGCCTACGAGAAAGGGCTTCCTGTTGTTGGGTATCAATGGGAACCTACTTGGCTTTCCGGTAAACTTGACCTTGTATTGCTGGAAGACGCCCCTTATGAGAAGGCCGCCTTTGAAGAGGGCCTTACGGAAGCCCCTGCCGTGAAGGTTGTGATTGCGGCCAATTCTCGTTTCCCCAAACGGGAGCCGGAGTTTTCAAAGTTCCTTAGCCGCTACCATACGTCAAGTACCCTTACGGCAGAAGCCTTGGCTCATATGGCGGATACAAAGGCTTCCTATGAGGAAACGGCCCGCTGGTTCCTCAAAAAACATGGGGAACTTGTTGATGCTTGGCTGACGCCAGAAGACGCAGCCAAACTGAGGGAAGCACTTTAACTGGGAAAGGAGCCCTTATGATCAATTATCTCACAACGTTTCCGAACCTTCGCATCAATGTGGCTGAGCCCGTCGATGCTTTTGTCCGTTATATCAACATTCATTATGGAGAATTCTTCGTCTCCTTCAAGCGTCTCATTGGTATCTTTGTTGGGGCCCTTAACAGCGGACTTGACGCAATTCCTTGGTGGATCTTGATTCTTGCCGTGGCCTATGGCGGCGGCAGATTGATGAATAGTTACCGCAAAGGCGCTTTTTTTGGCGGGCTGCTCTTTTTTATCGGTCTTTTGGGTTACTGGCAGATGATGTGTGAAACCCTTTCCATTGTCCTTGCGGCTGTGTTCTTTTCCCTTTTGATTGGTCTTCCCATTGGCGTCCTCCTTGCCTCCATCAAACGGGCCGATCCTTTGATTCGGCCTTTTCTTGATGCCATGCAGACCATGCCGACCTTTGTTTATATGATTCCCGCAGTCATGCTCCTGGGGCCAGGAAAGGTGCCTGCCGTCCTTGCAACCGTTGTATATGCAGTTGTTCCTGTCATTCGGCTGACCAGTCATGGAATCAAGCAAGTCGATCCAGAAGTAGTCGAAGCGTCTCGTTCATTTGGGGCCTCACGCTTCCAGACCCTCGTCAAGGTGCAGATCCCTCAGGCCCTGCCTACGATCATGACGGGTATCAATCAGACCATGATGATGGCGGTTGCTATGGTCGTTACAAGTTCCATGATCGGTGCCAACGGCCTTGGTATGGAAGTCCTCATCGCCATCAACCGTATGGAATCAGGTCGTGGTCTGTCGGCGGGACTCAGTATTGTCATCATTGCGATCCTGCTTGACCGTCTGACCCAAAGCGTGATTCGGAAGGAGGAATCCCAATGACACAAACGCCCATTCTCGAGGTCCGGCACCTCTACAAAATCTTTGCCCCTCTGGATTTTCGCGGTGAAAAGAAAATGGCCTATAAGCTATTGGAACTTGGGGCTACAAGACAGGATGTCCTTGAAGCAACCGGGATGACGGCGGCTGTGACGGACGTGTCCTTTCGGGTGGGAAAAGGAGAAATCTTTGTACTTATAGGGCTGTCTGGCAGCGGCAAATCGACCCTTGTGCGCTGCCTCAATATGCTGCATCGGCCCAGCCGGGGAGAAGTCCTCATTGACGGAGAAGATATCACTGCGTACGATGAAGTAAAACTTCAGAAGCTGCGGCGGACAAAAATTTCCATGGTCTTCCAAAACGGCGGTCTTCTCGCTCATCGGGATGTCATGGGCAATGTGGGCTATGGTCTTGAAATCCGCGGCGTCAAGAAGGAGGAACGGGAGGCCAAGGCTCTTGAAATGATTCGCATGGTGGGTCTTGAAGGGCACGAACGGGAGAGTCTTGATAGTTTGTCCGGCGGGATGCGGCAGCGCGTTGGTATCGCCAGGGCCTTGGCAAGCGACCCGGATATCCTGCTCATGGATGAAGCCTTTTCCGCCCTTGATCCCCTTGTGAAAAATGATCTCCAGTTTGAGCTGCTGCGCATCCAGGAGCAGACGGGAAAGACCATCATCTTCATTACTCATGACATCAATGAAGCATTTAAGTTGGGAAGCCGCGTGGGCATTTTGCGGGACGGACGCATGATCCAGCTTGATACACCGGAAAAAATGCTGAGCGCACCGGCCAATGACTATGTCCGCCGCTTTATTGACAGTGTTGATACAACCAAGGTGCTCACGGTTAAGCACATCATGACCGTTCCCGGTTCGGTCATAAAAAAGACCGACGGCGCCAATGTGGCCCTAAACAGTATGCGTGCGAGCGGCGTTTCAAGTGCCTATGTGGTGAGTGATTATATGCACTTTGACGGAATCATCACCTTGGAAGGAGCCCTTTCCGTGCGGGATGGGAAGAAGACTTTTGAAGAAGCCATCATTCGGGAGGTTCCTTTTGTACGCAATCTTGATGCTCCAGTTTCTTCCATTGTCCCTCTGGCGGCAAAGACGCAGTATCCTCTTGCTGTAGTGGATGAGCATGATGTCTTCCGCGGCATTGTGACAAAGGCCTCCGTCCTGTCTTCCCTTTCCGTCTAAACAAAAACGGGTCTTCCCAAAGGAGGACCCGATTTTTTGTTTTTATTTTTGTTTTAGCCATTTAGTAAAGAGGGGATAGCGTTGGCCCATCTTTTTTGTCATGACAAGAGAGTACTCAATCTGGGCCGATTGGTCCACAATCGGGACAGCCGTCCGATTTTTGAGAGGTTCTTCACTAAGGACACGGTCCGTAATGAAGGAAGGCAGGGAGGAAGCTTTCTCCAGCTCGAAAAAGTCATCTCTCTGTTCTTGGAGCAGGAAACGGGAATGGGGCATTGTTTCCTTGATGAGATCCTTCCAGAACCCGATGTGGGAATAAACAATCATGGCAGTCCCGTCCAAATCGGAAAAAGAAAGGGAGGAGCTTTTTTCCTGGGGATGCCCTTTGGGAAGGTTGAAGTACAGTGATTCCTTGCCGAAGGGGAGAGCGATGAGTGCGCTGTCAGTCGGCTTAAAAGGCAGGATAATGACATTGTATCGCCCATCCCGCAGCCCTTGAAGAAGGGGCTCGGTGCTGCGCAGTTCCGTTGTCAGTGACTGCGATGGATAGAGTTCCGTTGCTAGCCGTACAAAGTCCATGACAGGATAGGGGGCACAGCTTCCCAGTGACAAGGTATGCCTTGAGCGGTCGAGCTGACGGACTTTATCCGTCATGACTTCTATTTCGGAGAGAATCTTTCTTGCTTCCTTTATGGCAAGCAGCCCATTTTCATTGAGGGCAATGTGATTTTTTGACCGCGCAAATAGAATGACACCAAATTCCTTTTCCAAAAGTTTCATGTTCCTTGTCAGTGTCGGCTGTGAGACGTGCAGGATTTCTGCTGTTTTTGAAAGTGTGCCGTACATTCCAAAGGCAACGAATTGGAAAAGATGCTCAAATTCAATCATACGCACCTCCACTATTTATTTTATAAATACTATTATACTATATTACTAATGTACAAGAAACGGATTTCTCGCTATAGTATAAGAAAGATTGGCATATTCAGCAATCAATTTGAAAAATTATATGATAGAAAATAAGAAAGGTGGAATCCTTATGCAGGAAGTGACCCTTAATCAGGGAATCAAGATGCCCCAACTGGGATTTGGTGTTTTTCAGGTTCCCGACGAAAAAATTTGCAGGGAAAGTGTCCTTATGGCCCTTGAAACTGGGTACCGGCTCATTGATACGGCTGCCGCGTATTTCAACGAAAAAGCTGTTGGAGAGGCAATCAAGGAAAGCGGGATTCCTCGGAATGAGCTCTTTATTACGACGAAACTATGGGTTCAAGATGCTTCTTATGAAAAGGCTAAGGAAGCCCTGAAGGTTTCCCTTGATAAGCTGAATCTTGATTATCTGGATCTTTACTTGATCCATCAGCCCATGGGGGACTATTATGGTGCCTATCGGGCCATGGAAGAGGCGCATGACAAGGGACTTGTTCGAGCTATTGGGGTCTGTAATTTCTATCCTCATATCCTTGCTGATTTTTGTGAGACTGTTCGCGTCATGCCAGCAGTTAACCAAGTCGAGCTGCATCCTTTCTTTCAGCAGGAAAATGCCTTGGCACTTATGAAACACTATGGCGTGAAACCGGAAGCTTGGGGGCCTTTTGCAGAAGGAAAACATGGTCTTTTCACCCATCCGGTCCTAACAGAAATCGGGAAAAAGTATGGCAAGTCCGCCGCCCAGGTGGCTTTGCGCTGGAATCTTGACCGTGGCGTCATCGTCATTCCAAAGTCGACCCATCTGGAACGGATGAAGCAAAATATAGATGTCTTTGATTTTACCCTTTCAGCAGAAGACCGTAGCGCCATTGCAGCCCTTGACCGGGGCCGCAGCGACATTGTGAATCACTTTGATCCCCAATTTGTCCAGGCCCTTCACCAACTGAAGATCCATGATTGAGTGCCTTACCCACCCTGCCAGATCGATCTTTTTATTTCAACCATTTCATTGCGCGTAAGAAAAGCTCCAGCCCTCTTTAAAGGAGGACTGGAGCTTTTGATGCATCTGAAAGGGGCGCCGTTGGCTTCAAAAATCAATATCCCTATCGTAGTAGCAGGCTTGGAGCAGCTTTTTCATCTCACTTTCCGTCGGTTTACGGGGATTGGACGAGGTGCAGGCATCTAAAAGGGCGTCTTTGGCAATTTGGGGCAGTCTTTCTTCAAAGACGGCTTCCGGAATGAACCCTTGCTCTGTCGGAAGGGCATCCTTTCCATAGAAACGGATGGCACGGGGAATCCTCAGCTCTTTCTGCGTATTACGAATCCAGTCAATGAGGAGATGGACTTTTTCCTCGTCTGTCGTTCCTCCCAGCTTCATGTAGTCGCAAATGATGGCGTAGCGTTTTTTGGTCGCTTCTTCTTTCGCGTTAAACTGGATAACCTTTGGCAGATACATCGCATTGGCTGCCCCATGGATTAGGTGGGCCCCATAATCAGCAAAGGCTGCTCCTGTTTTATGGGCCATGGAGTGGACAATCCCCAGGAGGGCATTGGAAAAGGCCATCCCAGCAAGGCACTGCGCATCATGCATCTTATCCCTTGCTTCCATGTTGCCTTGGTAAGAGGGAATCAGATATTTTTGAATCATTTCTATGGCATGGATGGCAAGGGCGTCCGTAAATTCACAATGAGCCGTTGACACATAGGCTTCCACGGCGTGAGTAAAGGCATCCATACCAGTATGTGCCACGAGTTTTGGGGGCATGCCATGGGTTAATTCAGGATCGATGATGGCCATGTCCGGTGTAATCTCAAAGTCTGCAATCGGGTACTTGATTCCGCTTTTATAATCGGTGATGATGGAAAAACTGGTCACTTCCGTGGCCGTGCCTGATGTGGACGAAATCGCGATAAAATGGGCTTTGCGCCTTAATTTGGGGAGTCCAAAGACCTTGCGCATTTCATCAAAGGTGATGGATGGGTACTCATATTTGATCCACATGGCTTTTGCGGCATCAATGGGGGAGCCGCCGCCAATGGCGATGATCCAATCAGGACCAAATTCCTGCATGACCTTGGCGCCTTTAAGAACAGTTTCTACTGAAGGATCGGATTCGATACCTTCGTAGATCTTTACTTCCATGCCTGCCTCTTTGAGGTAGGCCTCGGCTTTACCGAGAGAACCGTTCCGACGGCTGGAACCTCCGCCGGTGCAGATTATGGCACGTTTTCCTGTTAAATTTTTAAGGATTTCCATGGAGCCATAGCCATGATAGATATCTCTTGGAAGTGTAAATCGCTGCATAATATGACCTCCTTTTTAGGTTACGGGTTCATCATATCATGGTTCGGATGGATTTCAACTAGTGACACCAAGGGTTCATATTTATGGTGTGAATCTGTAACAAAGTTACCATAAGACCCGCAGTTTTGGCCATGTTCTCAAATCAATTGCCCTTTGCTAAATGGGGTAAGGCTGTCCCATGATGAGGACGTACTTTCGGGCGTGCTTGTTTTTACGAAATTTTTACAGGAAGAAAAGGTCAATCTTTACAGAGGTGGGGTAGGCTATTCATAAAGCAAAACCAATACAGCTCATAAAAAAGATTGGTGTAAGAAAGGATGGATCATTGATGAAAGTAAAAAGCGCGTTAAGAAAAGGATTGCTGATGAGTTTGACAGCTATGATGGTGGTTGGGCTCGCTGGCTGCGGAGGTAAGAAGGCAGCAACGACGGGTGGCGAAAAGGCTCTTTCCGGAAACATTACGGGTTCTGGTTCATCGGCTCTCCTGCCGCTTGTCAAGGATGCAGCAGAAGCCTTCAAGAAGAACCATAAAGATGTATCCATCAGTCTTAATGCTGGGGGAAGCGGCACCGGTCTCAAACAGGTCTCCGAAGGCTCTGTCGATATGGGAAACTCCGATGTTCCGGCTGCATCCAAACTGCCTAAGGATAAAGCAGAAAATCTCCTTGACCACAAGATCTGCGTTATGACCGTTGCGACCATTGTCAATAAGGATGTAGCTGCCACTGTAAAGAACCTGACCAGCCAGCAGCTAAAAGAGATCTTTACGACGAAAATCAAGAATTGGAAAGAAGTCGGCGGTCCGGACGAACCGATTGTCCTGATTACCCGTCCGAAGACTTCCGGTACGCGTGCCCTCTTTACGAAGTATGCATTGGGCGGAGTGGAAGAAGTTTCCAATAAGTCCCTTGAGACGGATAACTCCGGACTCCTGCTCCAGAGTGTTGCCCAGAATAAAGGTGCCATTGGATATGTGGCCCTGCCTTATCTTGTAAAGAATGATACGGTCGCCGCCATAGCTATTGACGGCGTTGCCCCGACCTTGGAAAACACCTACAGCGGTAAGTATAACGTCTTTGGGTTTGAACATATCTACACGGCAAAAGACCCGAAACCGGCGGTCAAAGCTTTCCTCGAATTCATTGGTTCTGCTGATTACGGCAAACGGATTGAAGAACTGGGTTACGGTGTCAGCAGCAAGATAGAGCTGAAGGATCCAGACCACGATTAAGTCCATCTTTCCAGCTTTGAGAAAGGAAGATTTTTCTATGAAGGAAAAAGCGATGCTGCAGCATGCAGCAGCCATCCATCACAGGGAACTCCTTGCAACGACGGGAGTAAAGCTATGCGGGTTTACAGCGGCTTTACTTCCGTTTTGTATAGGCCTGTTCCTTTTTATGCGCGGCAGTGAGACGTTTCTGGTCTTTGGACATTCGTTACAGGAATTTCTTTTCAGTGGGCAGTGGGCCCCTTCTGATACAGCGTCCGGCGGAGGGCAGGTGGGGGCTGCCATGTTTATCTCGGGCTCCCTTGTCATCTGCCTCCTGGCCCTTTTATTTGCCCTTCCAGTCAGTCTTGCGGCGGCCATTTATATGACGGAAATTGCATCCCCTTCGTCACGGCGCCATGTCCAACCTTTTATTGAACTTTTTACGGGGATTCCCTCTGTCATCTATGGCTGGATTGGTCTTACCGTGCTGATTCCTTTTTTACGGAAATTTTTCACGATGCCTTTTGGCTTTTCCGTCCTTTCTGCTTCTTTGGTGCTGGCAACTATGATTTTTCCCGTGATTACTATGATGGCCTCCGATGCCATGATGGCTGTCCCCAAGAGCCTGCGTGATGCAGCCTATGGCCTTGGTGCGACACGTTGGGAGACAATCCGTACCGTTGCTCTTCCTTCTGCCCGGACGGGAATCTTTACAGGGATTGTCCTAGGTCTTGCCCGTGCTTTGGGCGAAGCCCTTGCCGTGGCTATGGTTGTAGGTCAAATGAAGGTTTTCCCAACCTCCCTATTTCTGCCGGCAACGGCCATGACAACGGTCATTGCTTCTGATATGGGAAGTGCCATGGAAGGCGGCGAATATAATGCCGCACTTTGGACGCTGGCGTTGCTGCTCTTTGTCATCTCATTCATCCTGATCTTTATTATCCATCACGTGGGTAAAAAGCGCTTAAAGGGGGCTGACCAATGATTGAAGAAATTCTTTCGCTCCCCCGCCATGATGAGTCCTCTAAGGAAACGGGGCTGAACCGAATCAAGCGAAAAAGAATGATATCGTCCATCATGACCGGCTTTTTTTATGCGGGGGCTTTTGGCGCGGCCTTGCTGCTCACTATCTTTGTTGCTTTTGTTATCGGGCAGGGTTTCTTGTCGGTAAATCCAGATATTCTCGATTCCCTTTCCAGCATCTTTTTCAATACCCTCTATCTTGTGGTCCTGGCCCTGTTTTTCAGCGCCTTATGGGGGATTCCTGCAGGAATCTTTCTTGCAGAATTCGCCGGTCATGGTAAATTGACCAAATGGGTCCGGATGGCGATTGAAACCCTCGCGTCCCTTCCATCGATTGTTGTTGGCCTATTTGGTTATCTGGTCTTTATCGTCATGACCGGTTCCCAATGGAACCTGATGGCCGGGGCCCTGTCTGTTTCCATCATGACCTTGCCCATGCTTGCCTCAGTTACGGAGGACGCCCTTGAAGGACTGCCGCCGTTTTATAAATTGGGCAGCCTGGGCCTTGGAGCATCCCGGATGCAGACACTGATCCACGTCGAGCTGCCCGCATGTTTTCCGCGTATCATGACCGGTCTTATCCTCGCTGCTGGCCGTGGCTTTGGGGAAGCGGCCGCCCTGATGTTTACGGCGGGAATGAGCACGGACATCGACTGGTCAAACTGGGATATTTTAAGCCAATCCTGTCCGCTGAACCCGTTTAGGCCGGGTGAAACCTTGGCCCTTCATATTTGGGCACTACGGACGGAAGCGCTTGATCCCAATGCGGCGCAAATCGCAGGGGTCACGAGTGCCATCCTGATGTTGGTCGTTGTTATTTTCAATGCGCTGGCTCGCTATATCAGCTGGCGCATGGAAAAGAAAATGGGAGGAATTTGATCCATGGAAAAACTAGATGCAAGATCGGAGGACCTGACATTTGATATTCAGCACGTGAATCTTTTCTATGGAAAGAATCAAGCTTTGAAGGATATTTCCATGCAGGTCCGCAAAAATGAGATCACTGCTCTTATTGGACCGAGCGGATGCGGGAAATCCACGCTTCTTAAGACACTTAACCGCATGAATGATTTTGTTGAGGGCTGCCGCGTTGAAGGATCCATCAAGTTTGAAGGGCTTGATATCTTTACGGAAATCGATTCCTTGCTCCTGCGTTATCGGGTGGGGATGGTCTTTCAGCAGCCTTCGCCGTTTCCTAAGAGTATATATGATAATGTTGCTTATGGGCCGCGCGTCCAGGGCATTACGAGTCAGTCCGTCCTAGACGGCCTCGTGGAGACAAGTTTAAAGCAAGCTGCCATTTGGGATGAACTCAAGGATCGACTCAACACGAGTGCCTTGGGCCTTTCCGGCGGGCAGCAGCAGCGCCTGTGCATTGCAAGGACACTTGCCGCGCAGCCTTCCGTGATCCTTATGGATGAACCAACAAGTGCCCTAGATCCGATTTCTACCCAGAAAATCGAGGATCTTGCCTTGGAACTTAAGCGACAATATACGATTGTCATCGTGACCCATAATATGCAGCAGGCCAAACGGATTTCCGACCGAACAGCGTTCTTCTACTTGGGTGAATTGGTGGAAATGGACCGAACCGAAAAACTCTTTACCAATCCTGACGAACCTCGTACGGAATCTTACATTACGGGCCGGTTCGGTTGATGCCAAAAGGAGGAATAAACATGCGGGATGCCTATGTAGAGTCCCTTGAAGAAATGCACAAAGATGTGGAAAAGCTCATTTGCGCGCTCAAGGATACAGTCAAAAGGACGGGGCAAGCCATGCTCAGCATGGATGTCGATATGGCACGGGAAATCCGTGATGGTGATGAGGCCTTTGATAACATGATCCGTGATATCATGCACAAAGACCTCAATATCCAGGTCCTGCAGTCACCCGTTGCCGGTGATTGGCGGGGTCTTGTCGGAACCTTCAAGATCCTAGGGGATATGGAACGGATTGCAGATCATTGTTCCGATATCAGCAGCTATGTGCTGCGTATTGCGGGAATGAAAAATCCCCTTCCACTGCCGAAAGGGGTCGATCATCTCTATGAAGATATGGAGGGTCTTGTCACGACGGCCTTTGACTGTTACCTAAGTGGGGATTCCAAGACCGCGGAACTGATCAAGGATAAGGATGATGTTGTCGATGCCCACTTCAACCAATTGCTTTATGATCTTTCCAATAAAATCGAGAACCAGGAAGACCGGTTAAGTACGGGTGCCTATGTGGATTACGTGCTCATCATCAAATATATCGAGCGCATGGCGGACCATGGAACCAATATTGGTGAGTGGGTCGTCTATCAAAAAAATAATGAATTGCCTGGACGGCCGAATCTATAATTTGGATATCCGGATGTGGGGAAGAAAAGGGCTCGGGTGATGGAGCCCTTTTTTGCTGTCTCTAACAAGTAGGAAAACGTTCTTTGCCTTCGTTCATCCTTTCTAAATCGCGGGACTATTACGATTTCATTGATGTGAGCAAAATCCGTGCAGCGAGCAGATTGTCAGAGCCTAATCAGCACCATGTAACAAACCGTTCCAACGACCATGGAAAGCATCATGCTGCGCTTTTTGAGCTGCAGGAAAACGGTGACGGCTGACGCACATAATTCTGGCAGTCCGTAGGGCGAAACAAGAAAGGTGATATGGCGCAGGCAGTAGACGCAAAGCATGGCAAAAATGGCGGGTGGCAGGGCCTTTCCCAGATAAGTCATGAAAGGCGGTGTGGGGCGCCTAGATGAAAAGACAAAGAAAGGAAGAAAGCGGGTCAGGATGGTTGCCGCGGCACAGACGCCAATCGTAATGGCTTCTTCAAAAAAGGTCATGAAGGAAAGCCTCCTTTTTGGGTAATTCGTTTGCGCAGGCCCGTTACGAGAATGAGAATCACGATCATGGTGGGAATCAGGAAGTGGTCGGGACCAAATAGAAGCCTGCAGATTACGGCAGAGCAAAGTCCGATGGATGCGGTGAGCGGCGTTTTTTGCTGGCGAACCTGTTCAACAAAAATGACAATGAACATGCTTGTCATGACAAAGTCAATACCTTTTGTGTCAAAGGGAACGAGGGAACCAAAAATGCCGCCAAGGGCTGCGCTTGTAAACCAGTACGTGTAGTCAAGCAGCGTAACAAAAAGCATGAACCAGCCTGGGTCAACGTCGGGATGGGGCTTTTTGGCAAAGATCAGGGCGAAGGTTTCATCACACATGCCGTAGATCAGAAACGGTTTTTTCCAACCCATTCCTTTATAGCGGTCCAGCATGGCAATGCCATAAAAGAGGTGCCGCGCCTGGATCATGAGAGCCATGAGAAAAGCTTGGAGCGGGGCAAAGGGAGAAAGGAGCATGGTCACTGTAACAAACTCCAAGGAGCCGCCAAAGATGATCATGGCCATCAGCATGGGATACCAAAAGGAAAACCCCATACGCTGCATATAAAATCCATAGGCTGCTCCGATAAAAAGAAATCCGGCCGCAATGGGAAGTGTAGCTGTCAAGGCCTCCCTGAAAGCATTTAAGATGGGTGGACGGGCAGGGGACTTGGGCAGAACCAATGTAATCACTCCTTATTAAAAGGGACTGCCGCCGTTTTGGCGCAGTCCCATTCATGTGCTGTACAATCAATCTTTGCTGGGAACAAGGTCCCCGGCCTTTAATTCACCGCGCTTGGCCCGTTCCGCAAACTCAGCCGTTGCCGTAAATAGGACATCACTGCTGCTGTTAAGGGCTGTTTCACAAGCATCTTCCAAAACGGAGATGATGAATCCAACGCCAACAACCTGCATGGCAAGGTCGTTGGAGATGCCAAAGGAAGCACAGGCGACAGGAATCAGAAGCAGAGAACCGCCAGCTACACCGGAAGCCCCACAGGCACCGACGGTGGAAATGAGGCATAAGAGGAGGGCTGTCAAAAGATCGACTTGGATTCCTAAGGTGTTGGCCGCTGCCAAGGCAAGGACAGAAATTGTAATCGAAGCACCTGCCATATTGATTGTAGCGCCAAGCGGAATGGAAATGGTATAGGTATCCGGATTAAGTCCCAAGCGTTTGCAAAGGGACAGATTGACGGGGATATTCGCAGCTGAACTTCTGGTAAAGAAGGCATAGATGCCTGATTCACGAATCGTGGCAAAGACAAGGGGATAGGGATTGCGGTGGATTTTGGCAAAGACGATGATTGGGTTCATGACAAGGGCTACCAAGGCATACGAGGCAATGAGGACCCCGAGCAGCTTTAAATAAGAAAGAAGGGCGGAAAGTCCGCTTGCAGAAATGGACTGCGTCACAAGACCCATGATGCCGAGCGGGGCAAAACGGATGACCCAGCTGACGACAATGGTGATGCCCTTCGAGAGGTCATCAAAGACTTTTTTCGTTTCTTCTTTAGCGACGCTATGCATGGCAAGGCCAATGATGACGGCCCAGGCGAGGATCCCAATGTAGTTGGCCCGCAGGAGGGCGTTAACAGGGTTATCCACGACGTTCATGATCAGCGTATGAAGGACTTGGGCAATCCCGCTGGGCGGATTGATTTCACTGTTTCCAATCGATAGCTGTAGAGTGACAGGAAAGAGAAAGGACAGCGTTACGCCAACAAGAGAGGCAGCGAAAGTGCCTAGGACATAAAGTGTGACGATGGGTTTCATGTTGGTATCACCATCACTCTTGCGCTGCGTCATGGCGTTCATAACGAGAATAAAGACAAGGACTGGAGCCACGCCTTTAAGGGCACTGACAAATAAATCGCCGAAGATACTGACGAAGGGGACCGCAGAGGGTACAAAGACGGCGAGCATGATGCCAATGACGAGTCCAATGGCAATCTGTTCAATGAGGGGCACTTTCTTTACAAAGGTAACAAGCGGATTCATGTGCAAACTCCCTTTCTTTCATGACTGAAACAAATGAAAATAAGATTCTTCTAGTATACTCGTTTCATGTTGCAAGTACAATAGTTTTCAACAAAATCATAAAAAAGGATGCACATTACAAATGCTATCTAAACAAGATAATTAAAACAAACATTGTAATCTTTAATTCGCTAATTCTAACATAGTGAGTTTTCTATCTCCCGTGCTGAAAAGGGAGAGTTGATCAACTGGCCGTTGATGAGTAGCGCCTGAATGAATCTTCTATTTGAAAAGGCCTGCCACAAGCGTTGGAGTTCGGGCAGGCCTTTATTTGAAATCAGGAGGGCTGTTAGGAGAGAACGCCCGTTGCCTCTTCAATCCGTTCTTCAATTTCTAGGCAAACATCCTCAAAATGATGCATAATATCGTCTCTGGTCAGATGAAGGATCTCATAGCCATATCGCCAAAGCTTTTTCTTGCCTTCGGCTGTATCATCTATGGGGGTTGTCGGATTGTTGGGATTGCCGTCTATGACAATGAGCAGCTTTGCCTTGGCGCAGTAAAAGTCGGCAATGAAGCCAAAGATACATTTCTTGCGGCCGAACCGGAGAGGGTAGGGTCGCATGAAGTCAAACCAAAGATGACATTCGGCTTCATTCATGGACCGTCTCATGGTGGCAGCAAGGCCTCTGTTTTCCCAATCTTCGTGTTGTTGGTAATAGATCATGTGTCGTGTCTCCTTCGTTATGGATTGGCGTGTAATGGGTTCATGTCCTTTATTATGCCCTAAATAGAACGGATATAAAAGGGGGATTGGATAAAAGGGAAGTTTTTGACGTTAAAAGGGATGATTTCGGGGACAAAATGATCCTTTTGGTCATTATCTCAAAAGATTTGCCAGCTATTTGAAAAATAAACAGAATCATAGTATAGTTATACAAAGAAAGAACCGTTCCGGTCTCCTTTTTTAGGGAATGACCGGTCAAAACGAAGGAATATCCTAAGAAGGAGCATCGGTTTATGAAAAAAATTATTTTAACAGGGGATCGTCCTACGGGTCATCTTCATGTCGGTCATTATGTTGGGTCCTTGCAAAATCGCGTAAGACTGCAGAATTCCGGTGATTTCGATGAAATCTATTTTATGATTGCCGATTCCCAGGCACTCACGGATAATGCAGAAAATCCCGAAAAAGTTCGTCAAAATGTACTGCAAGTTGCCCTCGATTATCTGGCTGTAGGGATTGACCCTGAAAAGGCCACCATTTTTATCCAGTCCATGGTCCCGGCCCTTTATGAATTGACTGCTTATTATATGGATCTTGTTACTGTTTCACGAGTACAGCGCAACCCGACCGTTAAAGCGGAAATTCAGCAGAAGAACTTTGAAAACAGCGTGCCCCTTGGCTTTTTCTGCTACCCTGTAAGCCAAGCTGCTGATATTACGGCTTTCCATGCCACCCATGTTCCCGTTGGGGAAGATCAGGAACCTATGCTCGAACAATGTCGGGAAATTGTGCGCAAGTTCAATTCCGTTTACGGGGAAACCTTGACGGAACCGGATATTTATCTGCCGCCTAATAAAGCTTGTTATCGGCTGCCAGGGATTGATGGCAAAGCCAAGATGAGCAAATCCTTGGGCAACTGTATCTATCTTTCCGACGATGCTGAAACCGTGAAAAAGAAAATCATGTCCATGTACACGGATCCCACTCACCTCCAGGTTTCCGATCCGGGGCACGTGGAAGGCAATACGGTCTTTACTTATCTTGACGCGTTTTCGAAACCAGAACATTTTGCGCAGTTCCTGCCGGAATATAATAACCTTGATGAACTGAAGGATCACTACCGCCAAGGCGGCTTAGGGGATGTGAAAATCAAGAAGTTCCTCAATAAGGTCATGGAGACCTTCCTTGAACCGATCCGTACCCGCCGCAGATCGTGGGAAGAACACCCGGACGACGTGTATGACATCCTTGAAGCAGGAAGCAAACAAGCTTCCCAAAAGGCTGGAGAGACCCTCGCTGAGGTTCGCCGGTCTATGCGGATCAATTATTTTGAGGACCGCAGTCTCCTGAAATAAGGAAGCGAAGACATTTTTTCTTGTCATTGAACTGAATCATCTGGAAAGGGAAGGGCCCGTGGCGGCGCTCCCTTTTCTTCATGCAAAGGAGCTGAAGCTATGGCCCATTCCTCAACCACTATGGATATGACGAAGGGGAGTATCTGGAAAAGCCTTTTCCTTTTTTCACTGCCGCTTTTGCTGGGTAATCTTTTTCAGCAGCTGTACAGCACCGTTGATAGTCTTGTTGTGGGAAATTTTGTGGGAGCCGACGCCTTGGGCGCGGTTACCAGCATGATGCCTGCCGTCAATACGCTGATTGGCCTTTTTATGGGAATCAGTACGGGGGCCAGTGTCATCATTTCCCAATACTTTGGCGCCCATGACCCGGACATGCTAAAAAAAGCCATCCATACATCCTTGCTGGGGACCTTTATCCTTTCCCTTATTTTTGATGCAATTGGTTATGTGGGAGCTCCCTATATGGTTCGATTCATGCGGACGGCGCCCTCCATTACGCCTCTTGCGACGGTGTATCTCCGGATCCTTTTGACGGGATCCACAAGTACCATGCTTTATAACATGGGCTCTGCCGTCTTACGGGCCGTCGGGGATTCTAAAAGGCCGCTCTATTTCCTTATCTTTACGAGTCTACTTAATGTCGTACTGGATCTTTATTTTGTGGTTTCCCTCAAGATGAGTGTGGCCGGCGCAGCGCTTGCAACCGTCATGAGCCAATATGTTTCGGCATTCCTTATCCTATTTGTTCTCTATCGCTCCCATGATGTTTATCAGATCCGTTTCAGGAACATGAAGATCCACGCCTTTGTTTTTAAGCAGATCATCGATGTCGGTATGCCGGCAGGATTTCAACAGGCTCTCACCAGTTTTTCCAATGTTTTTGTCCAGGCCTATATCAATTTTTTTGGGGCGGCGAGCACCACGGGGTGGGGTGTCTATTTCCGAATTGATGCTTTTATCCTCATGCCTATGATGACCATTGCCTTAGCTGTTACGACCTTTACTGGTCAAAACGCCGGGGCCCGGAATCTTTCCCGCATCAAGGAGGGTCATAAGGTCGCCTTGAAAATGGCGGAAATCGGGACGCTGATCCTGGCTCTGCCGGCACTCTGCTTTGCCCCGGAGATCGTTCGGATTTTCAATACAGATCCAGACGTTGTTTATTATGGCACCCTTTTCATCCGAACGAACTGTTGGTTCGCTCTCTTTGCCTGCCTGAACCAGGTCTACGCTGGCGTTCTGCGGGGCATTGGCGATGCCCGGGCGCCAATGGTCATCATGCTCTTTTCCTTTGTCTTTTTTAGACAAATCTATCTTTTCATTGTCTCCCATATCCAAAATGAGCCGCATCTCATGGCTTTTGGCTACCCCTTGGGGTGGATGATGTGCAGTTTCCTGCTTTATCTCTATTACCAAAAATCAGGATGGGAAAAACGCTTTGCTTGACTCGTGTATGTATGAGCTGCCTGCGGGCAGCTCTTTTTCTATCTCTTGTGGCCTTATGGCAGAGCAGGAAGCACCCTTGTTAGGGACGAGGAAAGCCTCACTTATGCATGAACAATTTTGTAATATATGAAATAAAAGTTCGAATTAGAATTGACAGCAAGGCTGCAGATTGATAGAATGTAATCAGCATTTATGCATTTGTTCAACTGACCCTAGAGAAGTTTCATGGTAATCGATTCATGGTAGGCTCTGGGTCTTTTTTATTCGGAGGTGCTTAAGATGAAAGTTGCAATGATCATGGGAAGCAATTCTGATTGGCCTAAACTGGAGAGCGCTGAAAAAGTCTTTCAGGAATTTGGCATTGACCTTGAGGTCACGGTTGCTAGCGCCCATCGTACGCCGGAACTCGTCAAGGCCTTTGCCGAAGGGGCTCGGGACCGCGGTGTTGATGTCATTATCTCCGCTGCAGGAGCGGCGGCTCACTTGGGTGGTGTCGTAGCTGCGTATACTACGCTTCCGGTCATTGGGGTGCCAATTAATGCAACGGCTCTTAATGGAATGGATGCCCTTTTGAGTACGGTCCAGATGCCAAGCGGAATTCCTGTGGCAGCCATGGCTATCGACGGGGCCAAGAACGCGGCTATTTTTGCTGTAGAAATCCTTTCCCTTAAGTATCCGGAACTGGTTCGGAAGCTTGCCACTTATCGTGCCAAGATGAAAGAAGAAGTCAGAGCCAAAGGGGAGAAGCTGGCAGCTGCCCGTGCTTCTAACTAATTGATTGTCATTTAAGGAGGAACTATGCGGGACCTTTTCTACGAAGCGGATAAGCTGCATGAAGAATGCGGTGTATTCGGTATCTATTCCCACAAAGACGATGTAGCACTTAATACGTACTGGGGGCTTTTTGCACTGCAGCACCGCGGTCAGGAAAGTGCGGGAATTATTGTCAGCGACGGACAGAACGTCCATGTGAAAAAGAATATGGGCCTTGTTTCCGATGTGTTCAAATCAGGACTCGAGGGTCTTGACGGATATATTGGCATTGGTCATGTCCGTTATTCCACGACGGGCAGCAGTATGACTTACAATGTCCAGCCTTTGAAAGTGTTCTATGATGGGGGAAATCTCTGCCTGTCCCATAATGGTAACTTGACAAATGCAGCTAGCCTGCGGCAGGAGCTTGCCAAGGAAGGACACGTATTCCAGACTACGGTTGATAGCGAGGTCGTTCTGTCCCTGATTGCCCGTTCCCGCAAAAAGACCTTGGAAGAGCGCGTAGCGGAGGCTGCCAATGCAATCAAGGGTGCTTTTGCCATCCTCATCATGAGTAATGATAAACTGATTGCGTTCCGTGATCCTTATGGTTTTCGGCCTCTTTGTTTGGGACGTCTTGATCATGGCTGGGTTGTTGCCAGTGAAACCTGTGCCCTTGATTTGGTGGGTGCTCATTATGTCCGTGACATAAAACCAGGCGAGATGATTGTTATCGATGATGCTGATAAAGAGCCGACAAGCCTCATGTATGCCCAGCATCAACCAGAACACCGCGCCCATTGCATCTTTGAGTTTGTCTATTTTGCCCGTCCTGATTCCATCATGGATGGAGAAAGCATTTATTTGGCCCGTGTCAATATGGGACGTATCCTTGCCCGTGAAACTAAGGATATCAAGGCGGATATCGTTATTTCCGTTCCTGATTCAGGGACGCCGGCCGCCATTGGCTATGGCCTTGAAAAGGGAATACCTTTCCTCGAAGGATTGACAAAGAATAAATATATTGGAAGGACTTTTATCCAGCCGACGCAGAAACAGCGCCTCAACGCAGTTCGGCTGAAGCTCAATGCCAACCGCAGTTTGGTGGCGGGCAAGTCTGTCGTCATGGTTGATGATTCGATTGTCCGCGGGACGACAAGCGGCAAAATTGTCCAGCTCCTGCGTGATGCTGGGGCTAAGCAGGTCCATGTCTGTATCAGTTCTCCACCGGTCATGAATTCCTGCTATTATGGCATTGATACGTCAGAACGCAAGGAACTGATTGCTGCGACCAAGACGGAAAAAGAGATCTGTGAATACATTAAAGCTGATAGCCTGCATTATATTTCCATGGAAGGCTTACGGTCATCCCTGTCCGTCCTTGATCCGGATGATATGTGCTATGCCTGCTTCAATGCCAAGTATCCTGATGGGGCAGATGAAGAGATGAAACAAGGTTCCAAGTATCAATTTGAAATGGGCTGCTAAGGAGGTACCAATCGTGAGTGATGAGAAAAAGAGCATTACCTATGCTGATGCCGGGGTAAACATTGATGCCGGCAACAAAGCCGTTGAACTGATGAAAGATAGTGTCCGCGCGACCTATCGTCCGGAGGTCATTGGTGACCTAGGTGGTTTTGGAGGTCTTTTTGCCCTGGGTTCCTACAAGAATCCTGTTCTTGTATCCGGCACTGATGGCGTGGGTACCAAGCTCAAGATTGCCTTCCTCATGGACCGTCATGACACCATCGGCCAGGATGCAGTCGCCATGTGTGTCAATGATATCCTTGTCCAGGGAGCGGAACCGCTCTTTTTTCTCGATTACATTGCAACGGCTAAGGTGGATTCCCAAAAGATTGCTGACATCGTTCGCGGTGTGGCCGGCGCCTGCAAAGAATCGGGCTGTGCCCTTATTGGCGGTGAAACCGCTGAAATGGCCGGCTTTTATGCCAAAGATGAATATGACATTGCCGGTTTTTCCGTCGGTGTGGTCGAACGGGACAAGATGATTACTGGTGATAAGGTAAAGGCCGGTGATGTGCTCTTGGGCCTTCCTTCCACGGGCATCCATTCAAATGGTTATTCCCTTGTTCGTAAGCTTTGCTTTGACGTGATGGGCATGAAGGTTGATACGTATATCCCTGAATTTGGCAAGACTCTCGGTGAAGAACTTCTTACACCGACCCGTCTGTATCCCCGTACGTGCCTGCCGCTCATCAAGAAGTTCGATCTCCACGGCATGGTGCATATCACGGGCGGCGGATTCTATGAAAACATTCCTCGTATTCTTCCGGCTGACTGTGATGCCGAAGTTCATGCCGATGCGTGGGAAATGCCGGCGGTCTTCAAGAAACTCCAGGAATGGGGCAACGTGCCTTGGAAGGAAATGTACCGCACCTTTAATATGGGTGTCGGCATGGTCCTTGTTGTCGGGGCCGATGAAGCAGATGCCGTCCGTGCCCATTTGAAGGAAAATGGGGAAACCTTCTATGAACTTGGTCATGTTGTACCTGGAACAAAGAAGACGGTCATGAAAGGCGGCGTTTTTGGTGAATAAAAGAAAGATCGGTGTCCTTGTTAGCGGTCGAGGAAGCAACTTGCAGGCCATCATTGATAAGATTGCGGCAGAATCCCTTCCCATTGAGATTTGCCTTGTTATCAGCGACAGTCCGGAAGCCTTTGCCCTTGAACGGGCGGCCAAAGCGGGAATCACGGGAAAGACCATTCTCCGTCAGGAGTTTAAGGATAAGGCTTCCTATGAAGCGGCCCTTGATGCCGCCTTGCGGAATGCGGGGGTCGAGCTTGTTGTCCTTGCTGGGTTTATGCGCATCTTAAGCGGTGAATTTGTGACCAAGTGGCCTCACGCCATCATCAATATCCATCCGGCCCTCCTGCCGAGTTTCAAAGGTCTTGACGCACAGGGGCAGGCCCTCCAGTATGGAGTCAAGATTGCTGGCTGTACCGTTCATTTTGTCGATGCCGGCATGGATTCCGGTCCAATTATTCTCCAGAGGGCGGTTCCCGTCTACGATGAGGATACACACGATACCCTTGCCGCGAGGATCCTAGTAGAAGAACATACAATCCTTCCGGAAGCTGTGAAACTATGGTGTGAAGACCGCCTGAGCGTTAAAGGGCGGAGAGTCAAGATCAGAAAGGAATAAGGTGATCGCTATGGCAATCAAAAGAGCCCTCCTCAGTGTGTCTGATAAGCGTGGCATTGTAGAATTAGCCCGCTTCCTTCATGATAAAGGCATCGAAATCATTTCTACGGGCGGAACCATGAAAGCCATCGAGGATGCCGGTATTCCTGTGACCTATGTCAGTGATGTGACGGGCACGCCGGAGATGATGGACGGCCGCGTCAAGACGCTGAATCCAAAGATTCATGGCGGAATCCTTGCGGTGCGCAGCAATCCCAAACACATGGAAGATATGAAAAAGAACGGCATTAAACCGATTGATTTGGTGGTCTGCAACCTGTATCCTTTTGAAGCGACGATTGCTAAACCGAACGTGACAGAAGCGGAAGCCATCGAAAATATCGACATTGGCGGTCCCTGCATGGTTCGGGCTTCGGCAAAGAATTTCCACGATGTGGTGGTCATCACGAATCCGGATCGCTATGCCAGTCTCATGAAGATGCTTGACGAAAAAGGTGACGTGGACCTTAAGACGCGCCGGATGCTGGCCCATGAGGCTTTTGCCCATACGGCGCATTATGATACGGCCATCAGCGCCTATTTCGAGAAACTGCTGTCATAAAGGAGGCCTATTGGTATGAATGTACTCGTCATCGGCGGTGGCGGCCGCGAACATACAATTGTTTGGAAACTCGCCCAAAGTCCTAAGGTGAAGAAGCTCTATGCGATTCCTGGCGGTCCGGGGATGATGGGATTGGCAGAATGCGTTCCCATGGATGTGACCAATCTTGAAGGTCTGGCCCAGTGGGCCGAAACGCATGCCATCGACCTGACCGTAGTGGGGCCGGAAGCACCCCTTGTAGCGGGTCTCGTCGATGTCTTTGAAGCTCATGGGCTCAAGGCCTTTGGGCCTAAGGCCAAGGCGGCAGAGATTGAAGGATCCAAGATCTTTTCCAAGGAACTGATGGAAAAGTACCACGTGCCTACGGCATTTTTCAAGGTATGCGATTCCTTGGATGAAGCGAAGGCTTACGTTCGCGAAAAAGGGGCCCCGATTGTCATCAAGGCCGATGGACTTGCTGCCGGTAAAGGTGTCGTTGTCGCGATGACGAAAAAAGAAGCGCTGGAAGCGCTGGAAGAAATGATGGGGCAAGAGCATCGTTTTGGAAGTGCCGGGAGTCGCGTTGTCATCGAGGAATTTATGGAAGGGGAGGAATGTTCCCTTTTGTGCTTTACCGATGGCAAGACCATTGTTCCTATGATTCCAGCCCAAGACCATAAGAGGGTCTTTGATGGGGATAAGGGGCCCAATACGGGTGGCATGGGCGCTTATGCCCCAGCACCCGTGATGACAGAGGCCCTTAAGCAAAAGACTCTGGATACGATTATTCGTCCTGTCATTGATGCTTTGGAAAAGGAAGGACGGCCTTATTCTGGCTGTCTGTATGCAGGTCTCATGATCAGTGGGGATTCCATCAAGGTCGTTGAATTCAACTGCCGCTTTGGCGATCCGGAAACCCAGGCCGTCCTGCCTTTATTCGACGGGGACCTCGCAGAAGTGATGTATGCCTGCGCAACAGGAACCCTTCGTCCTGATATGGTGAAATGGAAATCTGGTGCTGCTGTCTGTGTTGTCATGGCAAGCGGCGGTTATCCTGGTTCCTATCCCAAGGGCATCGCCATTACGGGTCTTGAGGAAGCGTCCAAGCTCGAAGATGTCGTGGTCTTCCATGCAGGAACCAAGGAAGTGGACGGGCAGATTGTCACAAATGGCGGCCGGGTTCTCGGAGTGACGGCTGTCGATGAAACAATCGCAAAAGCAAAGGAACGCGCTTACGGTGCTGTAGAACGCATTCATTTCGAAGGGGCCCAATATCGTAAAGATATTGCCTGGAGAGCGCTGAACCGCTGATTGATCATAGGAACGGCCTTCGGGCCGTTCCTTCCCATATCTCGCCTTTTAAGACGGGAAACGGGGAATTTGTAAAATAACTGTTGCATTTGTGACAGTGTAGTGATAAAATAGGGAAAATATCTTCAAGGAGGAATGAGAATGGCATTCATTTATGATGAACCTGCGCATACTTTTAGTGAATATCTGTTGGTCCCTGGGTACTCTTCCAGCGAATGTATTCCTGCGAACGTAAGTCTCAAGACCCCTCTGGTAAAGTTTAAAAAGGGTGAAAAGCCGGCCCTTAGCCTGAACATTCCCCTTGTTTCTGCTATTATGCAGTCCGTATCCGATGATGGGATGGCGGTGGCCCTTTCCCGTGAAGGGGGCCTGTCCTTCATCTATGGATCTCAATCTGTGGAAAGCGAAGCCGCGATGGTTGCTCGCGTAAAAAGCTATAAAGCGGGATTTGTCGTAAGTGATTCCAATCTTCGCCCAGACAGCACCCTGGCCGATGTTCTTGCCTTAAAGGAAAAAACGGGACACTCTACCGTCGCAGTTACAAGCGATGGTTCCGGTCATGGTCACCTCGAAGGTATCGTAACAAGTCGTGACTATCGTGTCAGCCGCATGCATATGACGGATCTTGTCAAGGACTTTATGACGCCAGTTTCTGAAATGGTGGTTGGCGATGCGGACATAACGCTTAAAGAAGCCAATGATGTCATTTGGGATAACAAACTCAACACCCTTCCCATTATTGATAAAGACGGAAATCTGCTTTATATGGTCTTCCGGAAAGATTACCAGACCCACAAACAGTATCCGTTGGAGCTTCTTGATGGTCAGAAGCGCCATATGGTTGGTGCCGGGATCAACACCCGGGATTATGAACAGCGTGTTCCAGCCCTTGTCGAAGCTGGTGCTGATGTCCTTTGCATCGATTCTTCCGAAGGATTCAGTGAATGGCAGGCACGGACCCTCAAGTGGATCCGTGACAAGTATGGCGACAAGGTGAAGGTTGGTGCCGGCAACGTTGTTGATAAGGAAGGGTTCCGCTTCCTGGCTGAAGCGGGTGCCGATTTCATCAAGATTGGTATTGGCGGCGGCTCCATCTGCATTACCCGTGAACAAAAGGGGATTGGCCGCGGTCAGGCAACGGCTGTCATCGAAGTAGCCAAAGCCCGTGATGAATACTTTGAAGAAACAGGAATCTATGTGCCAATCTGCTCGGACGGCGGGATTGTCTATGACTATCACATGACCCTCGCCCTTGCCATGGGGGCTGATTTCATTATGCTGGGACGCTATTTTGCCCGCTTTGATGAATCCCCTACCAAGCGTGTCAATATCAACGGCACGTATATGAAGGAATATTGGGGTGAGGGTTCTGCCCGTGCCCGCAATTGGCAGCGGTATGACCTGGGCGGAGATAAGAAACTCTCCTTTGTTGAAGGCGTAGACTCTTATGTTCCTTATGCAGGGCCGCTAAAAGAAAACGTCGGTGTCACTCTTGCCAAGATTTCCTCTACCATGTGCAACTGTGGGGCGCTTACGATTCCTGAGCTGCAGAAAAAAGCAAAATTGACCCTTGTTTCTGCAACCAGCCTTGTCGAAGGTGGAGCCCATGACGTCGTTCTTAAGGACAGTACGTCCAATAATTATCCTAAATAAGTGTACAACTGGCTGTGAAGAATGCGTGTCGTCTTTCTTCACAGTTTTTTTATGGGTAGAATAACTCTCCCTTATCCTCTTTTTTTAGGGCATATTTCTGTTATAATAAGAGAAAGGAGGGAAGGCCGATGAAAAAACGCATACTGTCTGCTTTTTGCCTGTTACTGTTCGTCTTTGCCCTGCCGCTTACCGGATGGACTTCTGGTGTATCCAGGGATGGGTATTTTGGAAAGATTCGTCTCAGTGGGAAGGTACGCATTGTTGAATATAATGCCGATATCAAGGTCAAGGTCGTCAATGCTTTCCCTGACCTTAAAGTGAAAGTGGTTGACTATTTCCCGGATGAAATTGGAGAGTGGCAGTTTGTTGAATATGGTGAGGACTTTACGGTCCAATTCGTCAATAGTTTCCCTGATATTACCATTCAGTATGTATCTGCCTTTCCGGGCGTAAATTAAAAAGGGGGAGGGCGCATCCATGGGTCGATTGCTGGTTACCATTGGCATCCTATTTGTCGTGATAGGTCTTTTTGTGGAGTTTGGCCCCCATTTCCTCCCATTGGGGCATTTGCCGGGGGACATTTCGATTACGGGAAAGCATGGCAGTTTCTATTTTCCTGTTGTCAGCTGTATTGTTGTTAGTATTGTGCTCAACGTGATCCTGTGTCTTTTTCATTGATAGGGGATCAATCGGGGGAAAGGGGGTAAGGGAACAGGTTTCCCTTATCCCTTTTCTTTACTGTGCTCATTTTGTTTCAGATTATTTCCTTTTTGGGACTACCTGCTATGATACAATAAAGAAAGAACCGTAAAAGGAGGTCCATGCCACTATGACACAACAAAATCCATCCTATGCCGATTGGCAGCCGACCCTGCAGCGCGTCATGACCTATCTTGTTGGAAAAATTGAAGACTATAGCCGTGTCTGCAAGGAAAGAACAGGGGAGCCAGCCTATGAGCATTTGATTTACCGTGTCAAAAGCATTGACAGCATGAACGAAAAGTGTGTGAGAAAGGGGCTTCCCGTATCGGCTCGCTCCGCTCTGCGGGAACTAAATGATGCCATTGGTATTCGGATTGTCTGTCGTTTTATCGATGATATCTATACCAACCTTGAGGCCATCCGCAGCTTTACTTTCTGCCGGATCATCAAGGAAAAAGACTATATCAGTCACGTAAAACCGAATGGATACCGCAGTTACCACATCATTATTGAAGTGACGGCCCCTTTTGAAGACATCGATGGAAAGAATCCAGGCCGTTTTTTTGCGGAGCTGCAGCTGCGGACCATTGCCATGGATTCCTGGGCAAGTTTGGAACATGAAGTGAAATACAAACAGGATATTGAAGATCCTGCCCTTATCATCGAAGAATTGAAACGCTGTGCTGATGAGCTTGCGGCCTGTGATCTTTCCATGCAGACCATTTCCCACCTCATCCGCAAAAATCATAAAAAGGAGTCTTAAGGGATGAATATCTTGCTTGCTGAAGATGAAAAAGCCATGAGCATGGCCATTTCTGCTGTCCTTACCCATTCAGGCTATACGGTGGATACTGTGCAAAATGGGGCGGAAGCTGTCGAAGCGGCTGCGCAAAAGCCCTATGACTGTCTCATCTTTGATATTATGATGCCCATTAAAGATGGCGTAACGGCTCTTTCCGAAATCCGGCAAAGCGGCAATGAAACGCCGGCAATCTTTCTTACGGCAAAATCAGAAGTCGATGACCGTATCATGGGACTAGATGCTGGCGCTGATGATTACTTGACGAAACCCTTTGCCATGGGGGAACTGCTTGCCCGCATCCGTTCCATGACGCGGCGCCGTCAGAAGGACAGGGAAGATCTCACAACGGGTACGCTTACCCTTAAGGTCGGTGAAGGGGAACTTTCATGTACCAGCAGTGTTCGCTTATCGGCTAAGGAAACGGCCCTGATGAAACTACTCATGCTCAATGAAGGAAAAACTCTTTCAACGGAGCTGCTCCTTTCCCATGTCTGGCAGGATGAGGAAGAAAAAGGTCCTGGCGTGGTCTGGATATATATTTCTTATCTACGGGAGAAACTTCGGGCCATCGGCAGCCATTGCACCATAGAAGGTGAGGAAAATGGCAGTTTCCGCCTTGTTTCCCAGGAGGCCGCAAATGGCTGAAATCCAGCGTCTGCGGCGCAAATTCATTCTCGTAGGCACTCTTGCCGTTATCATCATTGTGGTTGGCGCGTTGGGGCTCATCAATACCATTTCCTATATGCGTATGCAGCACTCCGTTTTTTCGCTCCTCACAAGTATCTCCGAAAATGGAGGGCAGCTGCCGCGGCGGGAAGGAGAACGGCCCTCTTCCTGGATTGAGGATCCGGACTGGTACAATGATTCCCCGGAATCGATCTATCAGATCCGTTATTTTAGTATTGTTCTCGACCGCCTCGGCAATGTAGAAGATGTCAACCTTTCCCGCATTGCTTCCTTTAGTGAAAGTGAGGCGGTCCAAGTTGTCCGGAGCGTCATCGAATCACAGAGGGATCGGGGAATCTTTCGCAAGAACCGGGCAAGTTACAGCTATATGGTGACGCCCCTTGACAATCATCAATACCGTATTGTCATTATGGATTCTACAAAGGACGTGGCAGCTGTGGAAAGCTTTGTCCGGTATTCCCTGCGCTTTGGTATTGGCTGCATTCTGGTTTATGTCCTTGTCCTGACCGGGCTTTGCAACCTTATCATCCGGCCCTTCGTCGATAATATGGAAAACCAGAAGCGTTTCATTACCAATGCTGGCCATGAACTCAAGACCCCGATTGCCATCATTTCTGCCAATACGGAAGCCTTGGAACTCATTCAGGGAAAGAGTGAGTGGACGGCCAATATCCTGACGCAGGTCAAGCGCCTTTCCCGCCTCATCTCGAGCCTCATCACCCTTTCGAAGATGGGCGAAAAACGTAAGGAAGACCTGCAGAAAGAGGAGCTGGATTTGACGCCTCTTTTCAAGGATACGGTGGAGCAGTTCAGGCCTCTTGTCAAAGCGGATGATAAGACCCTATCCCTAACCGCACCGGATACCCTTCCTGTTATGACGGACCAGCGTTCCCTTGTGGAGCTGATCAATATCCTCATGGATAATGCGGTCAAATACTGTGACGCCAAAGGAACCATTGCAGCGTCGCTGACCCGAAGGGGCAAACAAGGTTTTGTCATTGCTATTTCCAATGCTTATGCCAAAGGGGAAGGAGAGGACTATTCTCATTATTTTGAGCGGTTTTATCGCGGTGACAGTTCCCATGACAGCACCATTCCTGGCTACGGGATTGGCTTATCCATGGCAAAGGAGATGGTCGCCCTCCTGGATGGACAGATCTCTGTATCCTATAAGGATCATATCATTACCTATGCGCTGACCTTCGAGCACTAAAAAAAGACCTGACAGGGCCACCTAGAAGCGGTTCTGCTGGGTCTTTTCTGCATCTATGGGAATAATTAATCCAGTATAGCCCTCATCCGCCGTATTGGAGAAATCTTGTTTTTGCAACCATTCCCGTTATTCTTCTGTTTCGAGAATATCAATTCGTTCAATAAAAAAAATGACGGGACGCGTTCCATAATTGCAGCAGGCAATCATCGTACGGTCATCACTTGTCCAGCCATGCATGATGGATCCGCACTGAAGGGGTGTATGGACATAGCGGCCGATGGTATCCCACGCTTCTCCGCAAAAGCGCCCATTCATAAGATGATGAAAAACATCCTGTGTCGTCGTTCGTTTCAAAAGAAACGGATCCCCCCTTTTTGAAATAGGGACAGGGATCGGAATTAGAATTTGCAAGATAGGCTTTTTGGGATTCGGGAAAGATCTTGGTCTCAAGGTCGGTAATTCGGCATTCGTGCTGCATAGGGGGCACCACCTTTCTGGATTTTTTACTATTATATAGGAAACGTTGGATGAACACCAATAAAAACGTGCTTTTTTGCTGATATAAAAAGGAGTGGGAATACATCAGTTTTCGTCAATGGGCTCGAACATATCCAGGGTTTCCAGGATGGGCAGGAGCTTTGTGACGCCGCAGGTAAAGAAGATAATGCGGATGACTTCAAAAATCTCATCCAAGGTGGCCCCATTTTCAAGGGCCAAGCGGGAATGAACCTTCATGGTTGTTTCCGTTCCCGTTGCCATTCCAATGGCCATAACGATGAGTTCGCGATATTTCCGCGGGATCTGAACATCTTTTTTGTTGCAGTTTACATACTGCTCGAGGAACATTTTTACAAGGGAGGGATCATTGCCCATGGTTCGATGGGAATCCATGATCTTGCCGCCGCGGGCTTCCTTCAGTTTCTGGAGAAAAGCACGGGATCGCTTCAGTTTTTCTTCATCCGTTTGTTTCACAGTAGGTCACCTTATCCTTTATATTTTTTTTTAAGAAAAGGCACGGCAATTTCGGGGAAGAGGGCATAGGTAAGCACATCTTCTCTTGTGCGTGCAAGCTCTCCTGCAGCCGTCCTTGCTTTTTCAAGGCCCGGTGCAATTCGGCTGCCCGGTCTAGAAAAGTCCGGTTCCTTTCCTTTTAGTGCTAATTTAGAAAGTTCCGCATCGATCTTTCCTGGCGGCATACCATATAGGCCGCGGCAGTAATTGGTCATTTCCTTGGAAATCATGCCGTAGCGCTTTCCTGTGAGAACGTTGACCGTTGCCTGGGCGCCGCAGATCTGACTCGACGGCGTTGCAAGGGGCGGATAGCCCATATCGGCCCGGACTTGGATCACTTCTTTGAGGACTTTGGGAAGCCTGTCGGACATATTCATCGTTTTGAGCTGACTTTCGAGGTTCGAAAGCATCCCGCCCGGAATCTGATGGTTCAGGCATCCTACGTCGACGCCAACGAGTTTCGTTGCCATGTCGGCATGGTTTTGTCTGACGGCAAGGAACTTCTTGTTGATGGCATCAAACTGTCCTAAACCAATCTTGGGGTCACGCGGCGTTCCCCGTAGGGCAGCAATATAGCTTTCAATGGGAGGATGAGCCGAGCTGAAGGCCATGGAAGAGACACATACATCAAGACCGTCCACGCCAGCTTGGATGGCTTCCCAGTAGGCCATATCCGCAAGACCGCCCACGCAGTGGGCATGGAGATGAATGGGCACGGTCAATTCTTTCTTAAGGGCTCGAATGAGGTCGTAAGCTGCCTTTGGCGTCATGAGCCCGGCCATATCTTCTACGTGAATGGCAGACGCACCCATGGAAACCTGGTCCTTGGCATTTTGGACATAGCTTTCAATCGTATTGAAAGGACTGATGTTGTACTGCAGGGACCCTTCAATGATCTTCCCGGCCTTTTTGATGGCATCAAAAGCCGTTTCACAGTTCCTGAGGTCGCCTAGGGCATCAAAGGTAAGGAAAATATCGATGCCGTTATCGGCGGCACGGGCCACAAATTCTTCGACAACATCATCGGGGTAGGCCTGGTAGCCTACAAGGTTTTGGGCACGGAGCACCATTTTGAGCGGCGTCTTCTTGACATGCTGCTTAAAGATGCGGAGTCGCTCCCAAGGATCTTCTTGAAGGTAACGGATACAGACGTCAAAGGTGGCGCCGCCCCACATTTCCATGGTCGCAAAGCCAACTTCGTCCATTTCCTCCAAGAGGGGAATCATTTCGTCTGTTGTCATACGGGTTGCAAATAAGGATTGCTGTCCATCCCTGAATTCGACGCTATTGAACTGCAAGGGATGAGGATTGCCTGCGTAGTAAGGCACTTCTTTATGTGAAAAGAACATAGGGAACACATCCTTTGATCAAATTCATCAGAAATTCGGATAGGCAGTCCGAAATCATCGATTTGTCGTTAGGTTTAACGTTATACTAGAGATAACTGAATCATAACCCACTTTGAATGGCTTGTCAAGAAATAATTTTCCGTATATTTAAAACTCCTGAAAACGCCGTCAACTTAATAGATAAAAAGAGTAGTGAAACTTGGGCTTCACTACTCTTTGCTGATTACAGGGAAAAACTTTCACGTAAGACGACTTTGGGCTGCAGGATCTTATGCAGGGGACCTGCTTCCTCGCCTGACAGAAGCTTCATGAGCATGGCTACGATTTCCCTACTCACTTCCTGCTGGGAAATCTCGATGACGCTGAGGGAGGGAATAGTGTAAAGGGTTGTTTCAGGACTCATAAGGGATGTTGTAAGGATTTCCGTATCCTCGGGAACAGCTACGCCGCTGCGATGGAGTTCATAAAGGGCGCCTCTAGCAAGTTCATCCGCTTCGGAGTAGATGACAGGAGGGCGCTTTCCAAGACGCAGGTATTTTGCTGCTCCTTTCACGCCGCCTTCAATGGAATTATCACAGTAGATGAGGGCTTCCGAGGCTATTTCGATGCCAAGTTCCTTGCAGGAAGTGAGGAAGGCTTTGGTACGGACTCCTGTTGCGACGTAAGGCGTTTTCCCCGCAAGAAGTGCGGCCTCTCTATAGCCTTTGTCATAAAGAAGACGGGCTGCCTCACGGCCGACGGCCTTGTCATCAACACTGATGGTGGAGTGCAGGGCGGACGTTCTGTTGATGAGAATGACCGGGGATTGGGAGGGGGTATTTTCAAGGAATTCCACATCATGGAGCGAGGACGCACCAATGATCATGGCATTGTAACTGTTCTTTGCAAAAATGGAGGCCTTTTCATCCAAGTGGTCATTTTGATAGGTCTGGATGACAAGCTCACAGTCATATTGATGAGCAATCAGCTCTTCCTGGATGTAGTTGATGAAAGTGGCCATAATGTTAGTTCTGTGGTCACTGGGCCAAAAAAAAGCAAGACTCGGCTTTTTTATTTCATTGGAGCGTAGCCGCCGAGCACTGAGGTTCGGCTGATAGTCAAGGTCCCTGACGGCATTCATAACTTTTTCAAGTGTCGCCTGGGAAATCTTCCGGTCTTCAGCTTTTCCGTTCAAAATAATGGATACCGTCGTCGGTGAGACGCCCGCTCTTTTTGCAACATCTTTGATGGTGGACACGAAAATCCCTGCTTTCAATAATCATCCTGCCTGGAGCTAGATGGAATCAGTTTAGTAAACAGCTGCTTTCAGCATACTGAAGGGATCTAAAAAAGTCAAGGTAATAAAAGGGCCTTCTTCTTGACTTTTTATGCCCCTCAACAAACGCTTGGAAAAGGATTTGTATACTGACCGTTCTGAAGGAACCTCAGATAGGACAAGATCAAGGCTTCCCCTTCCTCATGACCTTCCGTCCGTCTTGGCAGAAAACCATGGCGGGCACCCAAGATTGTTTTAGCCGTTACTGCGGTGCCTGCTTCTGCTAAATGACGGGCAAAGGTCAAGGCTTCATCACAAAGAATGTCATGTTCTGCCGTAATGATAAGCACAGGAGGAAAGCCTTTGAGCTGGTCTTTTGATGCAAAAAGAGGGGAGATCAAGGGATTTTCCGTGCCACCATGAGGGAGGTAACAAGCGATTCCAAAACTTGCCACTTCAATCATGCGGGGATCCTTGATCCCGCCTTTTTTATCAGCTAATTTACCGGTTAAGTCACAAGGAGGATAGCAGCAAATAAGTCCTGTAGGGAGCTTGCGACCTTCTTCAAGAAAGGTGAGCGTCATGCCCGTAATGAGATTTGCGCCAGCACTTTGGCCCATAAGCACGAGATTATCCTTGGAACCGCCAAGGTCTTCGGCGTGATTCTCTACATAGGATAAGAGATCAAGCCCTTCTTCAAACGTATAAGGGAAAGGGTGTTCCGGCGCGGTCTTATAGTCGACATCAAGATATAAAGAACCGCTCCGATAGGCCATCATGTGTGAAAACTCAATATCCTGTCCTCGATACCCTTTGATAAAGGCGCCTCCATGAAAATTCACAATAGTGGGTAGGAGATCCTTTTTCGTATGAGGACGATAAAGGTGAACCAAAAGGCTGCCGTAACGCGTGGGGACAAAGAGACTCTTTGTTTCTGCCAAGGGATAACGGCCAAGATAATCCTTATTGACAGAAAGGTTGGCACATTCAGAGCGAATTTGGGAAAGCAAATCCATAGGGAGACCTCCAATCTATATGCAAGCGTAGGTAAAACGTTAACCTTATTATTACATCGGAAGATAGAGAATGACAAGCTGATTTATTGAAATAATGGCACGGAAATCAAGATAGGCGCCCATCCAAAATTTTCAAAAGTCATTTTATTACATTATATGACCCTCATTTTCGGGGAATTTTCTGATTTTTGCATATTGACAAAGGCCTGTTCACTTATTAAAATGAGTTCAAGTAAAACGATTTACTAATACGTTAAACTAGCGACAAATCAGAAAAGGCTCTTTTCGCCTTAGGCAAGCGGAAAGGCAATTAAGTCAAGAAGAGAGGGTTCTTATAATGATGAAAAAAACAATGGATGGTAACGAAGCTGCGGCTTATGCGTCCTACGCATTTACGGAAGTTGCCGCTATCTATCCGATTACGCCGTCTTCCCCGATGGCTGAACATGTCGACTCTTGGGCTGCCCATGGCAAGAAGAACATTTTCGGTCAGCCTGTCAAGCTTGTCGAGATGCAGTCTGAATGCGGCGCGATTTCCGTTGTAAATGGTGCAGTTAACGCCGGTGTCCTGTCGACAAGCTATACGGCTTCCCAGGGGCTTATGCTGATGATTCCGACCATGTTCCGTATTGCTGGCGAACTGCAGCCTGCCGTTGTCCATGTTGCCAGCCGTAATGTTGCGACCAATGTCATTTCTATCTTTGCCGAGCACTCCGATGTCATGGCCTGCCGTCAAACCGGTTTTGCCATGCTTGCTTCTTCCACGGTTCAGGAAGCTATGGATCTTGGGGCTACTGCTCACCTTGCTGCTATCAAGGGTCATATTCCTTTCCTTCATTTCTTTGATGGGTTCCGAACGTCTCATGAAATCCAGAAGGTTGACTGCCTCGATTATGATGAACTGAAGAAACTTGTTGATTACAATGAACTGGAAAAATTCCGCTCCGGGTCCCTCAATCCGGATCATCCGACCCTTATTACGACGGGTGAAAACGACGATACCTATTTCCAGCAGCGTGAATCGGTCAACCCTTATTATGAAGCTCTACCTGATATTGTTGAATCCTGCATGGCCCAGATCAATAAACTGACGGGCCGTGATTATCATCTCTTTAATTACTATGGCGATCCCGATGCGGAATATGTTATTGCCGGGATTGGCTCCATTGCCGGGACGGCTCAGGAAACGGTTGATTATCTCCGCAAACAGGGGAAGAAAGTAGGCTATTTGGAAGTTCACCTATTCCGTCCTTTCTCAGTAAAACATCTCATCAAGGCTCTTCCTAAAACGGTCAAGGTCCTCACGGTCCTCGACCGCGACAAGGAAGCCGGTGCTGTCGGTGAACCGCTTTACGAAGAATTCGTTACGGCCCTCAATGATACGGACCTCACATTCAAAGTTGTTGCCTGCCGCTTCGGTTTAGCCGGCAAGGATACGACGCCTACCATGGTGGCTGCCATGTATAGCAACATGGAAACGAAAGTTCCGAAGAACCATTACACCATCGGTATCGTTGATGATGTGACCCATCATTCTCTCCCTTATGGGGATGAAATCGATATTGTGCCTGAAGGAACGGTGAGCTGCAAGTTCTGGGGCATTGGCTCCGACGGAACGGTTGGCGCCAACAAGAATACAATTAAGATCATCGGTGACCACACGGACCTCAACGTCCAGGCTTATTTCGAATATGACGGGAAAAAATCCGGCGGCTTGACCCGGTCCCACCTGCGCTTTGGCAAAGCCCCGATCCGCAGCCAGTACTATGTCAAGAAAGCCGATTTTGTCGGTGTCCATAACCAAGCCTATGTCAACACTTTCGATGTGGTCAAGGACCTCAAGGATGGGGCCAGCCTGCTGCTGAACTGTGAATGGTCGTCCGAGGAAATTGCCGACCGTCTTCCCAACAAGATGAAGCATGATCTTGCTAAAAAGCATATCCACCTCTACACCATCAATGCTGTTGATATTGCCTTCCAGCTTGGTCTTGGATCGAGAACGAACACAGTTCTGCAGGCTGCCTTCTTTAAGATTACGGGTATCATCCCCATCGATGACGCTGTGAAGTACATGAAGGAAGCCATCTTCAAGTCCTATGGCAGAAAAGGCGAGAAGATTGTCAACATGAACAACGCCGCTGTTGATGCCGGTGTCAAGGAAGTCGTCGAAGTACCTGTGCCGGATGCTTGGCTTGCCCTTGATGCGACGGAAGCACCGAAAAAGATGAGTGGATCCCATTATGTCGACAAAATCCTCAAAAAGGTCAACTCCGCTTCCGGTGATGACATCCCTGTTTCCGATTTCGTGCCCTATTCCAACGGCATGTTCCCTCAGGGAACGAGCCGCCACGAAAAGCGAGGAACTTCGGTCCGTGTATCGAGCTGGAATCCGCAAAAATGCATCCAGTGCAATATGTGCTCCTATGTATGTCCGCATGCCATCCTGCGCCCCATGCTCCTTACGGAAGAGGAAGTCAAGGGCGCTCCAGAAGGGATGAAGGATATTCCGGCTAAGGGCAAAGATGTGGAACCCTATCGTTTCCATATTGCTGTATCGACCCTTGACTGCACGGGCTGCGGCAGCTGCGCCAATGTCTGCCCTGTAGGCGCTATGGAAATGTCCACCCTTGATAAGGAAGGAGCTCAGAAAGCGGTCTGGGATTATACGGCAGCTTTGCCGGAAGTAAGAAATCCTTTCGGTGTCACATCCGTCAAGAATTCCCAGTTCAACCAGCCCCTGCTTGAGTTCAACGGTGCCTGCCCGGGCTGCGGCGAAACGCCTTATGCCAAACTCGTGACCCAGCTCTTTGGTGACCGCATGTTCATTGCTACGGCAACGGGCTGTTCCCAGGTTTGGGCAACGTGCTTCCCAAGCATGCCTTATACGCCCAATAAGAAGGGTCATGGCCCGGCCGTAGGCGGTTCCCTTTTTGAAAACAATGCAGAATACGGCCTTGGTATCAAGCTTGCTGATGATGCACGCCGTAAGTATGTGGAAGAAGAAATCAAGGCCCTTGCGGAAACGGCCGATGATGAAGCCTTGAAGGAAGCCGCTAAGACCTGGCTCCAAAATAAGGACAATAAGGATAATGCCCGTGCTATGGGTGAAGCCATGGAGAAAGCTCTCACGGCCTACAAGGGCACGGCGGTTTCTGAAATCGTTGCGAGCGTCCTCAAAAACAAGGACCAGCTCACAAAGAAATCCGTCTGGATCTTTGGCGGCGACGGCTGGGCCTATGATATCGGCTACGGCGGACTGGATCATGTCATTGCTTCCGGTGCGGATGTCAACATCCTCGTCTTTGATACGGAAGTCTATTCCAACACGGGCGGCCAGGCTTCCAAAGCAACGCCGACCGGTGCAGTTGCGCAGTTTGCGGCTGCGGGCAAACCGACGAAGAAAAAAGACCTTGGCGCTATGGTCATGAGCTATGGCAATACTTATGTGGCCCAGGTTGCTATGGGTGCCAATATGCAGCAGACCCTCAATGCCATCCGTGAAGCTGAAGCCTTCAATGGTCCGAGTATTGTCATCTGCTACTCACCCTGCATTAACCACGGCCTGCGCTGCGGCATGAACAAGGTTCAGGATGAAATCAAGAAAGCCGTTGAAGTTGGCTACTGGCAGCTCTATCGCTACAATCCCGTTCTCAAAGAGGAAGGAAAGAATCCTTTCATCCTTGATTCCAAGGAACCGAAAGGTGATTTTGATGCCTTCCTGCAAGGGGAGACCCGTTATGCTTCCCTAAAGCGTTCCTTCCCCGAAGCGGCCGAAGCCCTTTATGAAAAGTGCCAGAAGGAAGCTATGGAACGCTACGCCTATTACAAGAAACTGGCTGAATAAACAACAAATCAAGTGCTCCTAGGGAAAGCGCAATCGTGCTTTCCCCGATGGGGCAAAGGAGACGATTTGATGAAGCGAATTGAAGAACTCTTAGGCGCCAAAACAGGTGAGGTCGTTTCCGTAGTACCTCGCTATGTCCTCATTACGAACGGTTTTGGTCATGAAATCACAGAACTTGCCTCCCATGTAAAGAATCCCGATAAGGCCTTGGTCGTCTACGACCATAACTTGCCGGCTGGCCTTCCGGAAGAATCCAAGATCTTCCAGGAAATCCTCCAGTATGCCCGGAAAGAGAAGATTCCCTTCTATCAAGCCAAAGGGATTGCCCAGAAGTGGATGCTCGAAGAAAACATGGTCGCGCCCACAGACATCATCATTACGGGTACGCGTCATAGTTCCATCTTTGGTTCCATTGGAGCCCTAGGGCTCGGTCTCAGCCATACGGAGATGGCCCGCGTCCTGGAAACAGGGGAGTACCAGACCGTCGTTCCGGAAACGGTTACTGTCCGCGTCATTGGGAAGCTGCGCCGCGGTGTCGGCATCATTGATGTAGCCCTCCATTTTCTTGATGCTGCAGGCGATATCAAAGGTAAAGCCGTTGAATTCATCTGTCCTGACCTTACGGCTTATGAACGGGAAGTTCTCTGTGAAATGGCAACAGATACGGGGGCGTTCACGGCCTTTGCGATAGAGGAAGGGGAGAGTGATATGACCCTTGATCTTTCTCAAGTAGGGCCCATGCTACGACTTCCCTGCGCCGATCTTTTGAGCCAGACGGCAGCTGGGGTTGATCGGGCGGATATCCTTTCCGGTCAAAAGATCCACGCCGTCCAGCTTGGCGGTATGAATGGCGGGACCTTAGAAGCCCTTCGCACGGCGGCTGCCTTAATGGAAGGAAAAAACCTTCGCAAAGGGGTCCGTCTTTCCATCTGTCCCGTAACGGCAAGAACGTATCTTAAGGCCCTGGAGGAAGGACTCATTACAAAATTCATTGATTTTGGCGCACAGATCGAAGCAAGCAGTGACCGTGACATTGTCAGCCAAGGAGCAGGTGTGGTCGGCCATAAGGAAATCCTCCTCACGACAGGCCTCTATACTTTTGCCGGTGCCATGGGTTGTGATGATGCCTCCGTCTATACCGCCTCGGTAGAGACCATCATGGCAGCCGCCGCGGTCTAGGAAGGGGAGAAGCAGCATGGATACAAAATTTAACGGCAAGATTTGGACTTTTGGGGATGACATCGATACGGATACCATCATTCCTGGCAAGCGCGGTACGATTCCTACCATTGAAGAAATGAAACGCTATGCTTTTGAGCTCTTGAAGCCGGAATTCGGTACGGCCGTCAAACCGGGGGACATCCTCGTTGCGGGCAAGAACTTTGGCTGCGGATCTTCCCGGGAACAGGCTGCGACCGTTCTTTCTCACAATGGGGTGCGCTGCATCATCGCAAAGAGCTTTGCCCGTATCTTCTTCCGCAACGCCTTCAATAACGGCATCATTCTTCTGCAGTGCGACGGGATTCAAGAGGTTGTGAAAGGCGGTGACATTGTGACCGTCGATCTTGAAAACAAGACGGTTTCGGCAAATGGCAAATCCTTCCCTGTTGGCGCCATTCCTCAGAATCTTCTCGAAATCGTCGAACACGGCGGTCTCGTGGAAGATACGAAGGCAAAGATCAAAGCAGGCTACAAAGCGCCTGAACTTCCTGTCATGAGTGACGCTTCCCTGCGCCGCAAAGGCTTTACTTTGGCGGAAAAGATCCTCCGCAAAAATGCCGGTGTGGAAGAAGTCAAACCGGGCGATATTGTTGTGACCCATCCGGATTTTCTCATGATCCACGACATCTATACACCGTATCTCCTTGATACGCTCCATGAAATGGGCACGAAAGAAATTGATGACCCCGATAAGGTCTGCATTGTCTTTGACCATTGCATGCCTACGGCTGTCGCCAAAAATGACTCGGCTCATTACGATGCTGGTCTTAAGCTTGCCGAAGAATATGGCATCAAGAAACTCCACATTGGGGAAGGTATCTGCCACTCCCTGATGCACGAAAAATTCTACGCCAAACCTGGTGAAGTACAATCCGCAACGGATTCCCATACAACAACGTACGGGGGCGCCGGGTGCTTTTGCTCCGGCATCGGCACGGCGGAAATGGCTGCGGCCCTTACAACGGGTGAACTTTGGTTCAAGGTGCCCAGCGCCATCAAGGTTGTCCTCAACGGACACTTCCCTAAGGGGGTCTTTTCTAAAGATATCATCCTCCGCATCCTTGGGGATATTACGGCTTCCGGCGCGCAGTACAAATCCCTTGAATTTACGGGACCGGCAGCACGGGAAATGTCTCTTGACGCGCGCTTTACCGTTGCCAACATGGCCCTTGAAGCAGGCGCCAAATGCGGTCTTTTTGAAGCCGATGAAAAGACGGCCGCCTATTATGGCATTCCTCTTTCGGAGATTGACTGGATTCGCATCGATGACGAGGCCCAGTATGAAAAGGTCCTGACCTATGATGTTTCGACACTGGAACCACAGCTGAGCTGCCCTCAAGGCGTTGACAATGTGTATCCTATCTCTGAGGTCCTCGGCACGCCCATGGATGAGGTCTACATTGGTTCCTGCACCAATGGCAGTTTGGAAGATCTGAAGGCTGCTGCAGATATTCTGCGCGGCAAAAAAGTTGCCAACCATGTTCGTGTCATTGTCGTGCCGGCAACGAATACGGTCTTTAAAGAAGCCATTGAAAAAGGCTATATCAAGGACTTTATTGAAGCGGGCTGCGTCATTTCCCATCCCTGCTGCGGTCTTTGTTGCGGCATGCCCTATGGGCTCATGTATGACGATGAAAGGATCCTTTTGACGGCAAACAGGAACTTCATTGGCCGCCAGGGAACCAAGAAGACCTTGGGATATCTTTCCAGTCCGGCTGTTGCAGCGGCGACGGCGCTCACTGGTGTCGTTACGGATCCCAGAACCTTATAAGAAAGAAGACTGCTTATGATTAAGAATTTTGCTGAACTCATCGATCGTTTGCTTCAAGATCCCGTCAAGAAGAAAGTGGCTGTGGTCTGTGCCCAAGATGAGCACACCTTGGAAGCGGTAATCAAGGCGTATAAGGAAAAGCTCATCTCTCCCGTCCTCATCGGTGAAAAAGAGGGCATTGAAGCCATCTTGAAAAAAGAAGGGGCTGACCTTTCCGGGGCGGAAATCATCGACATAACGGATCCTTCCGAATGCGCGCGCAAAGCCTGCGCCCTTGCACGGGAAGGAAAAGTCGATGCCATCATGAAGGGGCACCTTGATACGAAGACCTTGATGAAGGTCCTGGTCAACAAAGAGGATGGGATTTCCATTTCAAAAGTCATGAATATCCTGGCTTTTATGGAAAGTCCTTACTATCACAAGCTCTTTACCTTGACCGACGTGGGGCTTTTGACCTATCCCACGAAGGAACAGAAGCAAATGGCCCTTGAAAACGCCGTTCGTGCCTATAAAGCACTAGGGGAAAAGAATCCCAAGATTGCTGTCCTTTCTGCTATGGAAGGCGTCAATTCAAAACTCGAACAGACCGTTGAAGCAGCGGAAATCAAGAAAGAAGGAATCAAGGGGGCTATTGTGGAAGGACCGATTTCCCTGGACCTTGCTATGGACAAGGAAGCCTGCGCCATCAAAGGGTATGAATCCCCTGTGGCAGGCGATGCCGATATCCTACTTGTCCCTGATATCGTAGCAGGAAACCTTGCGGCCAAGAGCATGACGGTTCTGGGGGGGTGTAAAACGGGCGGCGTCGTTGTAGGCGGGCTTGTACCGGTTATCCTCGTATCGCGGGCGGCCACGGTCACAGATAAATATTTGGCCATTGTTATGGCAGCTATGACTAGTAAAAAAAGATAAATCAAGATTCATCCATAACCAATCTTGTTTCAGATGAGGGGCACTTAGAAACGGGTTTTATTACAAGAAAGGCAAATTGAAAAGGGAGAATAATAATGGATGCTTCAAAATTGAAATTTAAAGTCTGTGGCATGGGGCCAAAACCGTTTTTCATCTTGTTTGCTGTGGTTCTCATCGCTGTCTATGGCAATTTCATGCCGCTTGCAAAGATCTATTCCAACGCGTCGGGAAATTTCGTTGTTTCCAGCTATGTGCTGACGGTGGCGTTCCTGATGGCCATGGGAGGACTTTTCTTCTGGCTTGGCAACACCATTCCTATCGTCAACAACTACTTAGGCGGGGCCTGCCTCCTGCCACTTATCGGTGCTTCTTGGCTGAACTATGTGGGCCTCATTCCGAAACCGCTTGAAAACGGCATTCGTACCGTCATGCGCGGCGGCTTCCAAGATATGTATATTGCCGCCCTCCTCATCGGGTCCGTCCTTGTCATGGATCGCAAGATCCTCTTAAAGGCAACGGCCCGTTATTTACCAGCCATCATTGGCAGCCAGGTCGTGGCTCTTGTTTCCTGCTACATTGGCGGAAAGCTGATTGGCTTTGGGGCCGCTGAAGGGCTCTTTTATATCGGTGCTCCCTGCATGTCCGGCGGCAGTGCCGGTGCCATGACGACCTTGCCCCTTCTTTATTCGGAACTGAGCGGCAAGGATATGACGAGCCTTGCTGGTCAATTCCTCTGTTACGCTTCTATTGCCAACGTCCTTGCTGTCGTCTTGGCAGCTCTGGGCGGCGGCATTACGTCCAAGATTTCTGGCCTCAATGGAAATGGCAACATCCTCATCGGTCAGGAACATATGATTACGGAAGGCGAAAAACGCCAGGCCACGACGCTTGATTATTCCCGTCTTGGCGGAGGTATCTTCATCTGTCTGGTGGTCTATCTCATGGGCTTTATCCTAGGGAAGCTGCCAGGGACGGGCATGATTGCGGGCCTTGCTTGGTCCATCATCATTGCCATTATTGTTAAGTGCACGGGCATTGTAGAAGATGAAATCATGGATGACGCTGTCTATGCCATGAACTTTGCCTTAAAGGCCTTGCTACCCATGCTCATTGCCGGTATCGGTGTGAACTCCCTTAAATTTACGGCCCTTACGGAATATTTTACCGTTCCGGTCTTTGCCGTCATCTTTATCGGTGTCATGGGGGCATTTGTAGGCGCTATGTTCTTTGGTCGCCTCACGGGTCTTTATCCTTATGAATGCGGAGTTACGGCCGGCCTTTGCTGCTGCAACATTGGCGGCAGCGGAGATATTGCCGTCCTTACGGCAGCAAACCGCATGAACCTCCTTGCCTTTGCATCCATTTCGACGCGTATTGGCGGTGCGCTCATGGTCATCTGGCTTGGCATCCTGTACCCGCTCCTTATGAAATAATCTCTGGAAAATGAGGAAATGCTATTGTGAAAGACTATAAAATCTTTGTCATCAATCCTGGTTCTACGTCTACAAAAGTGGCCATGTTCAAAGGAAAAGAGAAAATCTATTCTGAAAATATCCAGCATGATGTATCGGAACTCAAGGCCTTTAAAGAAGTGCGCGACCAACTGGATTACCGCCGGGATATGATTCTTGAAAGTGTGAAAAAAAGCGGGGAGACCCTGACCGATGTGGATGCTTTTTCCAGTCGGGGTGGGGGCTGCGGAACGACGGAAAGCGGCGTCTTTACCATCAATGAAACGCTCCTTGATTATGTAACGAATAGACCGTCCGTCGTCCATCCCGCCATTTTGGGTGCCCCGATTGCAAGTGCCCTTGCTGAAAAATATCATGCCAAGGCCTTTATCGTGAACCCTCCCGAAGTGGATGAATTCAAGGACCTTGCAAGGGTAACCGGCCTCAAGGGTGTTTACCGCAAGAGTGCTATCCATGCCTTGAACCAAAAGGAAATTGGCCTGCGTTATGCCCAAAAGGTCGGAAAAAACTATTCTGATCTAAATCTCATCATCTGCCATATTGGCGGCGGGATTTCCATTACGGCCCATGAAAAAGGAAGGATGGTCGATTCCAATGACATTGCCCGCGGAGACGGACCTATGGCACCGACTCGGTGCGGCTCCCTTCCTGTTCGGGATGTCGTTGAAATGTGTTATTCCGGCAAGTACAGTGAAAAAGAGATGCTGGAAAAAGTCACCAAAAACGGCGGCCTTGCCGATCACTTGGGCACAAGCGATGCCCGGGAAGTCAAAGAGCGGACCGATGCAGGAGATGCGTACGCAGCGCTGATTTATGACGCCATGATTTATCAGATTGGTAAGGAAGTGGGCGCCATGGCAGCCGTTCTTCACGGAAATGTTGACGGCATCATCCTTACAGGCGGCATTTCCTATGATACCTATGTTGTTCAGCGCCTAAAGGAAATGATTTCCTTTGTCGCTCCCGTTACGGTCATGGCCGGGGAATTTGAAATGGAAGCCCTTGCTTCCGGGGCCATCCGGGTCCTATCCGGAAAAGAAGAAGCCAAGACCTTTACGGGCATTCCTGTTTGGGATGGCTTTGACTGCCTACCCAGATAAATAAGATTCTCTTGTTTACCTCCTGAGTCTAAGGGCCTTCTTACGTGGCTCTTAGCAATTACCTTCCATACAATTTCATGCTAACGCAAATAACCGGTACTCCCATAGTGCCGGTTATTTGCGGGTCTATATTTGCTGCAGGAAAGGGGCGTATTTTCATGCAAACACGCAACAGGCAGTTTGTTTCGGTCCTCATTGGGGCCTTCATCTATGCGGTCAGCATGGTTTCCCTTGTAAAGCCCGTCCATATCGCACCGGGTGGCGCCACAGGTGTTGCGCTCATGCTGAACTATCTTTTTGGCCTTCCTGTGGGAGCCATGAGTTTTTTCGTCAATGTCCCTCTTCTTGCCGCGGCGTGGAAAACGCTGGGGCCCCGATTTGTCCTAAAGACAACGGCAACGGTCCTTCTTTGCTCTTTCTTCATGGACAAGGTTGCCGCTGTCTATTTTCCTGTCTATGCTGGACCGCGTTTTTTGGGGGCTCTTTTGGGCGGCGCCATTTCAGGCATTGGCATAACTTTTCTTTTTAAGGCAGAGTGCACGACGGGAGGGGCGGATATCCTTGCGTTTATCATTCATAAATACTTCCCGCAACTCAGCATGGGACGCATCTTTTTCTATCTAAATGCCCTCGTTCTCGTTTCATCCATTTTTGTGTTTCGCGAAATCTGGGCGGGATTCTATGGAGTTGTCTGCCTTACAGCAACTTCAAAAATTCTTGATTTCCTGTTGATCCGTTTGAATCAATCGAGGTAAGTTAAGATGAAGCTATTGTAAGGGATGCTTATTTGATTTAACGAAAAATGAGAAAGTTTCTTGAATTCTGAAAAATAGAGGACTACAATGGTTTTAGTAAAGCGTTTCTAGAAGATAGGAGGAGTGACTATGAAACGAAACTGGATGGCTTTTTGTCTCGCTGCAGCGCTCATGACGGCTGGTACGGTTTATGCAAAACCAGCACCGTCCCAGCTGGTACCGGAAAAACATGGCCAGTGCTATGTGGAAGACAACCTTTTTGTGAAGGACGTCAATGGAGCTGGCGGCGGACAAGGCGTGCTCCATGGTGATTTTGCTTTCCGCAGGGAACAGGCCCTGAAAACGGACGCCATCAAGGAAATCGGCTGGATGACGCTGAAACCTGGATCCTATATTGGCAGTCACACGCACAAGGATAATGAAGACGCATATCTCATCATTTCAGGCAAAGGCATTTTTACGGATGGCAATGGCCATGCCTGGGTGGTCGGTGCCGGCGATATGACCATTGCCCGTCCTGGTCAGACTCATGGGCTAGCCAACCTTGGCAAGGAGGATTTGGTTTTCCTTGATATCATTGCTAAAAATGACAGTGCCGATCTTTCTAAGATGGCTAAAGAGGGAACCACCCAATACTTCCCTGTTTCCGCACAGTTTGAGAAGAATGTAGAAAAAGCGGGCGCAGGTAAAGGAACGGGCATTTTGTTCGGTCGTTTTGCTTTCCGTCGGGAAGCTGCGACACAGGATCAGGCCATCAAGGAGATTGGCCGGATGACGCTGAAAAAGGGCGCTTCCATTGGCATGCACAAACATGTGGATAATGATGATACCTACATTATCCTATCTGGTGAAGGCGTATTCACGGATGGAGCGGGAAAGGAAACGGTTGTCGGTCCTCGTTCCGTCACAATTGCTGGTCCCGGTGAAAGCCACGCCCTCAGAAACGATAAAGATGAAGACCTCATTTTTATTGATCTCATTGCTAAGAATACGCCCGTTAAGGGACAGACGAAATAAGAAAGCTCAGATTACGTGTGAGGAAACGCCCATGGCAGCCATGGGCGTTTTTCTGATTTTTTTGGGGGGAAAAAGACAGTTTGCTGGTTCAAAGGTATTTACCGGCCTTCAATCATCCGTTGTGACAATATACCCCTTTTTCAAAAATTCCTAGTTGCCTATACAATGTAAATTATTTTCTTAATGATGAATTTAATAAATGTATGATTATCTGATTATATATAAAATACTCTGAATTTTGCTTGTACTCAAAAAGTCTAATTGTTATAATAGGTTCTGTAGGAAAGGAGATGGAATGCTGGAATCCGTTTCCACAATAATTTGAGGGGGTTTTATTCATGGGTGGTCTAGCAATTAAGCTTGACATGTTCCAATCGTTGGCCCTTGCCGTCATTGCCATTTGGCTCGGTAACTGGTGCCGTCAAAAATTTCCATTCTTAAGAAAGTACTGCCTGCCGGGTGCTGTCGTCGGCGGCACAATTATTTCCCTGATTTCCCTGGTGCTTTATGAAACCGGGGTGGCAGAGCTGAGTTTCGACTACAAAGTCGCAAACAGCCTCTTTTACTGTATTTTCTTTGCTGCAAGCGGCGCCGCAGCCAGTCTTTCCCTTTTGAAAAAGGGTGGGAAACTTGTCATCATCTTTACGATTTCTGCTGCCGTCCTTGCCATTTTGCAGAATGTCCTTTCCGTGGGGATTGGTGTCGCCATGGGTGTTGATCCCTTGATTGCCCTGATGACGGGTTCCACGCCGATGACGGGCGGTCATGGCAACGCAGCCGCATTTGCCCCTCTGGCCGTTGCTCAAGGTGCTTCTGCTGCAATGGAAGTTGCAATTGCTTCCGCAACTTTCGGTTTGATTGCAGGCTGCATGATTGGCGGTCCTTTTGGCCGTTGGATCATTAGACGTCATCATCTGGAAGATCCTGCTCTTGACGGACAGGCTGAAAAAGCACAGGAAACGGGGAAAGAAGTTGGGACCCCGATGTTCAAGGGTGATATCGTAAAAGCCATGTTCCTGATGTGTTTCTGCTTGGGCTTAGGCGCTGTCTTCATGGCAATCTTGAAATCCCTGAAGATCAGCTTCCCAATCCATGTCTGCACCATGCTGGCTGGTATCCTTGTTCGTCTGTATCTGGACAGCAAGAAAGATACACCGGAATCTTTGTATGAAGGCATCGATACGGTCGGTGAATTCTCCCTGGGACTATTCGTTTCCTTGTCCATCATCTCCATGAAGCTGTGGCAACTTGCTGGTCTTGCTGGCCCGATGGTTGTCATGCTCCTTGCCCAGGTGGTCATGATCCTTATCTACTGCTATGTTGTCGACTTCTATGCTTGCGGTAAGAACTACGATGCCGCCATCATCGCTGTTGGCCATACGGGATTTGGTACAGGGGCTGTGCCTGTATCCATGACGACCATGAAGACTGTCTGCGACAAGTACAGATATTCCAAACTGGCCTTCTTTGTTGTACCAGTTATTGGTGGGTTCCTTAGCAACATTACGAATGCCATCATCATTACCTGGTTCATCAACTTCTGTGCCGGGATTCGCTAAATTTAACATAAAAAGTACGGATCAGCTCCAGGTGGTCCGTGCTTTTTTTTTTATGGGCAAAAGGGCTGATTTCAGCTTGAAAGGAGAAAGCAGCGAACACCTTTTCATGGCGTAAAATCCCCCTCTAGGTCATTGGAAAGATAAGCCGCCTGTGTTATAATCATTTGATACCAACATGGTTTCACGTATATTCTTTCATCTGAGGTGAAATTGATGAGCGATAACAAGGAACTTGAAATGCTGCAGGATGGAACAAAAGTTTCCCCTGAGACGGACGACATGGGTTCCATCCATGTCGATGATGAGGTCCTGTCCATTGTCGCAGGACTTGCGGCTTCCGAAGTACCCGGTGTGTACGGCATGAGTGGCGGGATCCGCGGCGGAATCAATGAAATGCTGGGAAAACAGAACTTTTCCAAAGGCATCAAGGTGTTTACAGAAGGCCGAACGGTCCGTGTTGAGGTCCATGTCATCATCACTTATGGTTATAATATTCCCGATGTGGCCATCAAACTTCAGGAAAAAGTCAAGGACGCAGTGGAAAATATGGCAGGCTATGAAGTGACGGCCGTGGATATCCATGTGGAAGGCGTCAGAAAGGACAAAATGGAAGGCCTCTCAGGAAAAGGTGATATAGATACCCTGGAAGAACGCTATAAGGAAGCAGCAAGGGAAGAAGCCTCCTTGAAGCAGGAAATGAAGGACCCTGAGGGTAAGGGTGCGGATTCCTCTGCCAAGGAACAAAATGAAGAAACAGTAAGCCAAGAGGCTTCGGGAGTAAACGCATGAGTATCATTGACCGCATCATTTTGACGCTTTATACCTGCAGCTTAGGCGTAGCCGCTGTCCTCATTATGATTGTCAGTTTGAATCTGGTGCCGCTTGATGAGTTTGTTGCCTTTGCCAGCCGGATTCCAGGCCGTTGGGAATACACGGTGGGCGGGGCTGTCCTCTTTATGATGAGCCTCCGTCTTCTTGTTGCGGGCTGGAGTCGTGGATCCAGCAGCAGTTTGACTATTGATACGGAGCACGAAGGCCAGATCCACGTGAGTCAGCGCGCCATGGAAGATTATATTGCCAGTTTCACAAATGACGTTTATGGTGTCCATGGTGCCAAGGCCAAGGTCAAGATGAATGGCCAGCAGATTGAAGTCCGCATCAACGCTTCCATTGAACCGGGCATCAATATTCCGGATACGACGGAAGAAGTTCGCCGCACGGTGAAGAAAAATATCTTGACCGTCATCGGTGTGGAAGTCAGCGATGTGGAACTTTATTTCAAACACATCAAGGCAAAAGAGTAGGGGGCCTGAACCATGTGGCAAGAAATCTTTAGAAATATCATGGAAACCAGCCGGTGGCGTGTCATTGGTGCTGGGGTAGGTCTATTTGTGGGAATCCTCTTCATTTTGCTAGGGTTCTTTAGGGCCGTATTCCTGTTGATCTGCATAGGTCTTGGCTTTTATATCGGCAACCGGATGGACGAAGGAGAGGACTTTGTCGATCTTCTTGATAATTTGCTGCCGCCTTACCGTAGATGATTGAATGGTACCGCGCCCTTTGACGCGGAAATCTAACTAGATGGAAATGAGGATATTATGAGTAGAAGAGAAGCACGTACACTTGCAATGAAGAGCTTGTTTTCCCTTGATTTCACGACGGATGTATCTCCCCTTGATACCGTGAAAGCCCTGCTTGAAGATGAGGATACGCCAGCACTTCCCAAAGATGATGAAAACTATGCGGCAGCCTTGGTTACGGGGACTCGCGAGCATCTTGAGGCCATTGACAGTGTCCTTGATACCCTTTCAGATGAATGGAAAGTCAAGCGCATGGCCGGAGTTGACCGAAATTTGCTCCGCATGGCTGCTTTTGAAATGTATTTCAGTCCTCAAAAGATTGCTCCTGCCATTGCCATCAGTGAGGCGGTGGAGATTGCCAAAATCTATGGCGGAGATGACTCTCCCCATTTCATCAATGGCCTCTTGGGGACACTAGTGAGAAATCATGGAAAAGACTGACCTTGTCCTTGGCATTGATACGAGCTGCTATACGACAAGTGCAGCCCTTATGGATGGAACGGGTGCGCTGCTTTTTGATGAGCGGCGCCTTCTTCGTGTAAAAGAGGGCCGCCGTGGGCTGTCCCAATCAGAAATGGTTTTTCAGCATATGCGGGCCCTGCCAGATCTTTTGGAACGCATCGATCTCACACAGGGACGGCTTTCTGCCATTGTCGCTTCCGAGCGGCCAAGACCACTCAAGGAATCCTATATGCCTGCCTTTTTGGTGGGCTGGGGCATGGCACGCAGTTTAAGTCACTTCATGGACGTGCCTCTTATTGCGGCTACTCATCAACATAACCATATGTTTGCTGGTCTCTGGGGACTTCGCCGCCGGCCGCCGGCGCGCTGTCTTTTGGTTCATGTTTCCGGAGGAACGACGGACCTTCTCCTTGCTGAAAGGAGCGCAAACGGTGAGATCATCCTTACGCCTTGCGGGACCAGCATCGATCTTCATGCCGGACAAATGATTGATCGCGTGGGAGTCGCTTTGGGCCTTCCTTTCCCATGTGGTCCCCAACTGGAAAAATTGGCACAGGAAGCAGTCCGTCCTTATCCTCTCAAAGTCTGGTTCGAAGAAGGATGCATGAGCCTTTCGGGTCCTGCCACAGCTGCCCTGCGAGCGATTGAAAAAGGGGAAAAGGGTAGCGAAATTGCCTTGGGTACGCTTCATGCCATTGCCAAAGGTCTTTATCATACAATCAGTCATCTTTGTGCAGTGCACAAACTTACGGAAGTGCTTTTTGTTGGCGGCGTCAGCGCCAATCTCTATATTCGAAAAGAACTGAGGACTCATCTGTCGGGAAAGGGCATTGCTCTTCTTACGGCTGACCCTATCTGCAGCACTGATGGTGCAATCGGCAATGCATGGCTTGGAGTCCTCAAGGAAAGAGGGAACGCCCATGATCTTCGGTAAGGTGTTTACTGTTTCTGAAGTTAATCTCTCCTTAAAGGAACTGATACATAAGGATCCTACCTTCGCCAATCTCCAGATCCAAGGCGAAGTTTCCAATTTCAGGCGGTATGCGTCGGGTCACTGCTATTTTAATCTCAAGGATAGTAAAGGGCTCATCAAGTGCGTTATGTTCAAAGGGGCCGCTCAACGCCTTAAGAAGCTTCCCCGCGATGGGGACCAGGTTGTGGGTATCGGCCGTATTGATGTCTATGAGCGGGATGGGGTCTATCAATTTTATGTTGATATGCTTATGCCTGTAGGGACAGGAGACCTTATGGCGGCTTATGAAGCCCTGAAGCAGAAGCTGTCTGCAGAAGGCCTTTTCGACGAAACCAGGAAGCAACCCATCCCGGTTTCACCACGCATCGTCGGCGTTGTGACAAGTGCCGATGGTGCGGCCATCCGCGATATCATCAAAGTTGCCGGTCGGCGTGATTCTTCGGTTAAGATCCGACTCTATCCTGTCAAGGTCCAGGGCAAGGAAGCACCGCCCGAAATTGCAGCAGGCATCCATTTCATGAATCGGCACAATCTTTGTGACGTCCTGATTGTCGGCCGCGGCGGTGGGTCCATGGAAGACCTCTGGGCCTTTAATGATGAAAAGGTGGTCCGGGCCATTGCGGCTTCAAGGATTCCCATCATTTCTGCCGTTGGTCATGAAATCGATTTTACTCTCTCTGATTTTGCGGCCGATAAAAGGGCTGCAACGCCGTCCCAGGCGGCTGAATTTGCCGTGCCTGACCGCAGTAAGGACATTGCGTCCTACGAAAAATTGAACCTGCGTCTCAAAAAGGCAGTTGCGGACCGCTTGGCGATGGAACGCCAGTGCCTTGACGGCGTTTTGCAGCGACCAGTCTTTCGCTATCCCGAGCGGCTTACAGAAGGACAGTCCCAGCGGCTTGATCAGTTGGGGCAGTCCCTTTCCACAAGTTTCAGCCGCCGCTTGGAACGGGAGACCATGCGCCTTATGAAACTGCGGGACCATTGGTTCTTCCGCCATCCCGAGGTTTTTGTTGCAAGGCATCAAGACCATTTGACCCGTCTTACGAAGGATCTTGACCTTCACTTCCGTTATACCCTGTCTGAAACGCAGCAGCGCCTCAAGGAAGTGAGCGTTAAGTTCCAGCTCCTTGATCCACAAAAAGTTTTAGAACGAGGCTATACTATGACGGAAGGGCCAGGGGGCAAGATCCTGTCCTCTATGGGAACCCTTAAGGAAGGGGACACCATTAAGACCTATTTCAAGGATGGGGTCCTGAGGAGTATTGTGAGTAAAAAGGAGGAATCCTGATATGGCTGCCAAAAAGGCAACGTTTGAAGACAATATGAAACGGCTGGAGGAGATTGTAGAAGCGCTTGAAAGCGGCAATCTTCCCCTTGAAGATACGGTGAAGCTCTACAAGGAAGGCATGACCCTTTCTGCTCAATGCGGGGCAGCACTCAAGAAAGTCGAACAGGAAGTGCAGAAAGTGACAGAAACGACTTCAGGAGACGTAAAACTGGAACTCTTCCCAGAGGAGGATGCATGATGGATCTTTCAACCTATCTAAAGGAACGGTCCGAACTTGTTGATGGGTTCCTTAAAATCCGGATTGGCGTGGGCGCCATCAGCCGCGTCGATGAAGCCATGGCTTACAGTGCCCTTGCCGGCGGAAAGCGGCTCCGTCCGATTCTTCTCATGGCGGCTGCCGATGCTGTCGGTGGAAAAGGCACTGATTTTCTGCCCCTTGCGTCCGCCCTTGAAATGATTCACACCTATTCCCTGATTCATGACGACCTCCCGGAAATGGACAATGATGATTACCGGCGGGGGCGCCTTACAAACCACAAGGTTTTTGGTCAGGCCATGGCTGTTCTTGCTGGTGATGGTCTTTTGACCCAGGCTTTTGAGGTTATGACAGAGCAAAAGGGTGTCGATCCGGCGCTTATGGTGGAAATCATCCACCTCATCGCACGCTGTGCCGGTCCGGAAGGCATGGTCGGCGGGCAGGCTCTTGATATTAATGCTGAGGAAAAGCACCTCGAGCCTGCTGAGATGAAACAGCTCCATGAAGCCAAAACGGGAGCGCTCTTTATTGCGGCTATCCGCAGCGGGGCCCTTTTGGGCGGCGGCAGCAAGGATGAAGTCAATGCCCTTACGAAATTTGCCACCTTTTTCGGACTTGCCTTCCAAATTACGGATGATATCCTCGACGTGGAAGGGGACAGCAAAATCATGGGGAAAATGGCTGGAATGGATGAAAAGATGCACAAATCCACTTACGTCAGTCTTTTTACCTTGGAAGGAGCCAAAGCCATGGCCCTTGATACCCTAAAGAAAGCAGAACTTACCCTGGAACCTTTTGGCGAAAGGGCGGAACCGCTCCTTGCGATTGCACGGCATCTGTACAATCGCAATAAATAGATTCTTATAGAACTTTCGTGCCTGCGAAAGGAGGCGTTTCATGTCACTCATTTCAGAAATCCATTCGCCGGAAGATTTAAAAAAAATCGATCCTTCCATGCTTCCTCAGCTATGTGCTGAAATCCGCAGCCTCATTATTGACGTTGTTTCAAAAAACGGTGGACATCTGGCGCCTAACCTGGGTGTTGTTGAACTGACCATTGCCCTGCACCGTGTCTTTTCTGTTCCCCGTGACAAAATTGTCTGGGATGTAGGCCATCAGTCCTATATACACAAGATCCTGACGGGGCGTCTCCGGGATTTCCCTTCCCTGCGCACCTATGGCGGCCTCTGCGGTTTTCCAAAACGCAGCGAAAATCCTTGTGATGCGTTTGGAACGGGGCATGCCAGCACCTCTATTTCAGCAGCCCTTGGCATGGCCTGTGCCCGTGATCTATCTGGTGATGATTACAATGTCATTGCTGTCATCGGGGATGGGGCCCTAACGGGCGGGGAAGCCATGGAAGGGCTTAATCATGCGGGGGACCTCAAGAAAAAACTCATTGTCATATTAAATGACAATGAAATGTCCATTTCCCGCAACGTGGGAGCCTTGTCCTCCTACTTGACGGAACTGCGCACAGACCCGGCCTACTCCCGAGTCAAGGCCGATGTAGAAGGCGTGCTTAAAGCCATTCCTTCCATTGGTACCCACGTAGCCAAGACCGTTGGTCGACTCAAGGATTCCCTGAAGTACTTCTTTGTGCCAGGGATGTTTTTTGAGGACCTGGGTTTTAAATATTTGGGACCTGTGAACGGACATGATATCCCTTCTCTTGTAGAGACTTTGCAAAAAGCCAAGAATCTGACTGAACCAGTGCTCATCCATGTCCTTACAAAAAAGGGAAAGGGCTATGCCCCTGCCGAAAAAAGCCCAAACAAATTCCATGGTACAGGACCTTTTGTTGTGGCAACAGGGGAAAAAATCACGAAAAAAGACGCCCCGCCAACTTATACCAGTGTTTTTAGCAAGACGCTCATCCAGCTGGCCGATAAAAACCGCAACCTTGTCGCAATCACGGCGGCCATGCCGGAAGGGACGGGACTTGACGCTTTTCAAAGAGTTCATCCTGACCGCTACTTTGATGTAGGCATCGCTGAACAGCATGCTGTTACGATGGGGGCAGGCCTTGCGGCAAATGGATACCATCCCGTGGTTGCCATATATTCGACTTTTGCGCAGCGTGCTTTTGATCAGCTTCTTCATGATGTTGCCATCCAGGAGCTTCCTTTTACGCTCTGTCTGGATCGCGCCGGTATTGTAGGGGATGATGGGGCCACGCACCATGGGAATTTTGACTGCTCCTATCTCAGGCTCATGCCTCATTTTGTTATCATGGCACCGAAAGATGAAAATGAGCTCCGCCATATGCTCTATACCGCGACTGAGTATGAAGGTCCCTGTGCTATTCGTTATCCCCGCGGCAGCGGTGTCGGCGTGCCCGTGACTGAATCCCTTCATACGCTCCCCATTGGCCGGAGTGAACGCCTTCAGGAAGGGTCCCAGATCGATCTCTGGGCTGTGGGAACCATGGTCGAAGCTGCGAAGCTGACAGCCAAACGCCTGCGTGCCAAGGGGCTCTCTGTGGGGGTCGTCAATGGACGCTTTATCAAACCGCTGGATCAAGAGGCGCTCCTGGAAGCCTCCAGAAAGGTCAAGCTTATTGTGACGCTCGAAGAAAATGCGCTCTGCGGCGGTTATGGTGAAGGCATCATTTCCTATCTGAATCAAGAAAATCGCTTAGGGGATTGCCGCGTCCTTACTCTCGGGATTCCTGACGAATTTGTTTCCCATGGGAAACGAGAGTTTCTTCTGCGGGATGTCCGGCTAGATGAGGACAACCTTGTGGAACGAATCTTAACCGCCTATCAAGAAATCGAAAGGGAGGCTCTTGAACAATGAAAAAAGAACGGCTCGATCTTTTCCTTGTGGAACAGGGCTTATTTGAATCAAGAAGTAAAGCCCAAGCGGTTATTATGGCAGGGGAAGTCCTTGTCGATGATCAAAAAATCGACAAACCGGGAACCATGGTCAAGCCGGATGCCAAAATTACCCTTTTAGGAAAGAAGTTGCCTTTTGTCAGCCGTGGGGGATATAAGCTCAACAAGGCTCTTGAAGTCTTTCCTATTTCCTTGGAAGGAAAAACCATGGCCGATCTGGGAGCCTCGACAGGGGGCTTTACGGACTGTGCATTGCAGCACGGGGCCAAAAAGGTCTTTGCTATCGATGTCGGTTATGGACAGCTGGCCTGGAAACTTAGAAACGATTCGCGCGTTGTCAATATGGAGCGCACCAATGTCCGCTTCCTGGAAGCGGATTCCTTGGGAGAACAAGTCGATGCCGTCAGTATTGACGTGGCCTTCATCTCTTTAGATAAGGTGCTTCCGGCAGCCTATAAGATCATGAAAAACGACGCGTTTCTCATTGCCCTCATCAAACCTCAGTTTGAAGCTGGTCGAGAACATGTGGGGAAGAAAGGCGTTGTGAGGGATCAAAAAGTTCATTTGGAAGTGATTCAAAAGGTACTCGGTTTTGCCCGGGAAATCGGTTTTGTTCCCAAAGGCCTTTCCTATTCTCCCATCAAGGGACCGGAAGGCAATATTGAATATCTATTATATCTAGGAAAAGAGGGCAGCGATGCTGTCTCTGATTCAGATCCCCAAAAAGTGGTGACTGAATCCCATCTTTTTCTTCTATAAGAGGGGGGATTGACGTGAGAGAATGGATGGTTGGCATTTTCCCGAACCTCAATAAAGAAAACGTTCGAAATGCCCTGCCGGCTGTAGTCAAGGCGGCAGAACATGCCAAAATCAAGGTTGCTTTTCCTTTGGAAATTGCAGAGGAGTTCGGCGTGCCAGGGTACGACCAAGAAGATCCGGCAAGTCTCAGCCGCCTTGATTTTGCTATGACACTGGGCGGGGATGGAACCATTTTACGGGCCGCCCGTTATGTGACACCCCTGCAAGTGCCGCTCATTGGGGTCAATATGGGTAAGGTTGGATTCCTGACGGAAGCCTGTTTCCCTGATCTGGAAAAGGTGCTCAAAAAATTGGCTGATGGGGCGTACACCATCGAAAAACGCAGCATGCTCCAGCTTTCCATTTGGGAAGCTGGCAAGATTATCAAAAAAGGTCATGCCCTTAATGATATGGTCCTTGAAAGTGCCGATCGTTCCCGACTGACCCGTCTTCGTATGCGCATTGCCGGTCAGCCTTCAGCGAATTTTCCTTCTGATGGTATCATCATTGCTTCGGCGACAGGGTCGACGGCGTATTCCCTTTCTGCAGGAGGACCTGTCGTCCATCCCAGTCTATCCGTCATGCTCATTACCCCCATTTGTCCTCATGCCCTTCATGCGCGTCCGCTCGTCATTCCCATGAAGGATACGATTGAAATCGAACCTTATCCACCTTTTGAGGAAATCCTTGTATCTGCCGATGGAATGACGATTGCAAGCCTTGAAAAGACCCAGAAAGTGATTGTTGAGCGCTGCCCCTTTGATGCGAAGTTTGCCCGCTTAAGTCCTCTGCGCTATTACGAAACTTGGCAGGATCGGCTCCTTCGCAACGAAGGACAGACCATTGTATAGGAAGTGAAATCATGAAATTATCCAGACAGGAAGCAATCAAACAGATTATCAAGACCCAAGTCATCGAGACCCAGAGCGATCTAGCAGAAGCCTTGAAAAAAGCGGGATTCAATGTGACGCAGGCCACTGTGTCCAGGGATATCAAGGATATGGTCTTGATTAAGGTTCCCGATGAAGATGGACGGTATAAGTATAGTTTTCCTTCGGAACATAACCAAATCATTACGACGGACCGTTTGGAAGATATGCTTCGCAGTTATATCCTGACCGTTGTTTCTTCGGAAGTCATTATTGTGGTCCATACCCTTCCCGGTACGGCACAGGCAGTTGCCTATGCCATCGACCATCTCAATTGGAGCGAGGTCCTTGGTACCGTGGGCGGTGATGATACGGTCATGCTCATTATTGATTCGCGGGACCATGTGGAAACTGTCAAAACCCGCATCATGCAGAAAAAGAGCTAAGGAGGCTCAGCGATGCTGACATTCCTTGAAGTGCAGCAATTTGCCCTGATTGATAAGGTACGGATTGGGTTTGCCCCTGGATTCAACGTTTTTACGGGAGAAACCGGTGCCGGTAAATCCATCCTGATAGATGCATTAGGCATTGTCCTTGGAGGACGTGCGCCTTCGGATGCGGTTCGAACGGGCGCCGATGCCTATCAGATCCAAGCTGTTTTTGATGTGACAGGAAATCATTCCGTGGAAGCCCTCTTGTCTGAGTTGGGGCTCAGTGCAGAAGATGGTACCCTATTTTTACGCCGCCGCGTTTCCGCACAGGGAAAAAGCCAGGCCTTTGTCAATGATACGCAAGTTCCTGTAAAGACGCTCGCTCGTTTGGGGGCCCTTCTTGTGGACATTCATGGGCAGCACGAAAATCAGACCCTGCTTCGACCCGGTGCTGTCCTTGCTATCCTTCATCACTACGATCCAGAACTGGCACCAACCCTGAAGGCCTATCAAGAGGCCTTTGACGCCGCTCAAAAAGGGCGGGAAACCTTGTCTTATTGGGAAGGCAAGAATGAACATCGGGAAGAGGAGCTGGCACGCCTCGAAGACGAGCTCAAAGAGATTGATGCCGCACAGATTAAATTGGGCGAAGATGATGAGCTACGTGAAACTGTGCGTCGACTTTCCAACCAGGATAAAGTCAGGGGAGACCTTAGCCGTGCCCACGAACTCCTCTCCGGGGTTGAAGGGACTCAGGGCGTCCTTGACGCCTTGACAGATGCGAAGACCGCGCTTTCCAGTGCAGCGGTCTATGATCCTTCGGTGGAGGATCTTGCCCAAACACTTGATTCGTCCTGGGAGACGCTTGAAGATGTAAGACAGACCCTTTCGGACCGCCTTTCCGGGGATGAAGATTACCGGGAAACCTTAGAAGAGGCCCAGACCCGATTGGACCTGCTCTATCATTTGAAGAAAAAATATGGGGGATCTTTGGAAGAAATCCTGTCCTATGCAGATAGAGGAAGGAAAGACTATGAAAAGCTCCAATCACTGCAGGATGAGATTGACCGTCTCATAAAACTTCAAAAAAAATTGGATGGGGTTCTTCAGGAAAAAGCAGATGAACTGACAAAAAAGAGAACAACGGCGGCTGAACGGTTCTGTGCGGACATCCTGCCGCATCTCCATGATCTTGCGATGCCCCATGCCGCGCTGTCCATCTGCTTCACCAAATTGGATCACTGCGGAAAAAATGGCCAAGATGAAGCCACCTTCCTTTTTTCGGCCAATGCTGGCATGAAACCGGCTCCGCTGATTAAAATTGCGTCCGGTGGTGAGCTTTCACGGTTTGCTTTGGCCGCCAAAACAGTCCTGCTTCGCAAATTTGGTGTCCCAACCATGATCTTTGATGAGATTGATACGGGAGTTGGCGGTGTCACGGCCCAGAAGATGGCTGAAAAAATGGCTCTCATTGCCAAACAGCGGCAGGTCTTATGCATTACCCACTTGGCCCAGATTGCCTGCTTTGCCGATCAGCATCTGTATATTGCCAAAAACAGTGATCAAGGAATGACTGCCAGCGAAGTGACAATCCTTTCACGGGCGGGCCGTATTGAAGAAATCATGCGCATGACGAGTGGAACCCAACAGACAGAATCTGCACGGGAAAATGCCAAGGAATTGCTTGCTATGGCGGAAAAGGAAAAGCAGCATTTTGGAAATTGATGCATGCGATGATAGTGGATAGGAGCTGAATAGAATTGTCTATGGACGATGAAAAATTAAGGGAAAGTACCCTTGAAAGCGAATTCATATTTAATGGGAGATTACTGAAAGTCTATCGGGATCGGGTCCAACTCCCTAATGGACATGAATCCCAGCGGGAATTCATCCGCCACCAAGGTGCCGTAGGCATTCTTCCGATTTTGGATGATGGCAGCATGATCTTTGTTCGCCAGTTCCGTTATCCTGTCAAAAAGGTGCTTTATGAAATTCCGGCGGGAAAGATTGAAGGGGACGAAGCTCCTTTATCCTGCGCCAAACGGGAGCTTTCCGAGGAATCAGGGTATACGGCGAAGGACTTCAAGAAATTAACAAGCATCCTCACGACACCGGGTTTTACGGATGAACAGATTCATCTGTATGCGGCAACGGGTCTCACGTCGGGAAAACAGCATCCTGACGAGGATGAGTTCCTCAATGTTGTCATTCTGACCCCTGAAGAGGTCAAGGAAAGAGTACTTTCGGGGGAGATCTGCGACGCAAAGAGTCTTTGCAGTCTCTATCTCTATGATCTTATGAAGCGGGCATGAAACACCGTTTCTATCCAGTCAAGGGATGATTTTACATAAATATTTTGTTTATTTCTTAATCATTTTATAAATTTGTACACGTTTTAGGGACTTCTAAGTAAAATTTTTGCTATCCATTCAAACATTTGCACAATCTTTACTAGCCAAATTCAAAATTTGTGTTATAATACACTTAAATTGTAGTGATCGAATGTTGTTCACACAGTAATATACTCAATGGGGGGTCTCAAAATGGATGTACTAAAGGTTTCTACAAAATCCAATCCAAACTCTGTAGCAGGAGCATTAGCAGGTGTATTGAGAGAAAATGGCAAGGCGGAAATCCAAGCCATTGGTGCAGGTGCCCTGAACCAAGCCGTGAAGGCGATAGCGATTGCCCGTGGTTTTGTTGCACCGCATGGGATGGACCTCATCTGTGTTCCTGCCTTCATCGATATTACTATCGATGGGGAAGAACGCACGGCAATCAAACTGCTCATTGAGCCGCGCTGATGTAGAAGGGACGGTGGGGCCATGGAAACCGTCCTTTTAACCTTGAAAACGCCTTTTCCTAAGGGAAGAGGCGTTTTCTTTGGTTCTTTGTCAAATTTTGGGGTGCTAAAGTGTCTATGCACTCCTGGAGAGGACATGCACTGAATACAGTGCGTGTCCTTTTTCGTTGCGTGTGTTAATGTACAAGATCCTATTACGAAAGCGCTCAAAATTGCGCAGACCAAATGAGACACGTTTTAACACCTTGATTTTATTGTTGCAGCCTTCAGTAAAGCCGTTGGAGTAAGGATATATAAGGGCGCTCCTAATTTCTTCGTACCAATAGGTAAAGGACTTAACCAGAGAGTTCATTTCCGGTAAATCAGCGCTTTTTACCAGGTCTATCCATGCTGAAAGTGCCCAAGAAATGTTGGTATGATCCTTGAATCGAAGCACCTTGGAAAATGCGTATTTTAGCGCGTAAGCACATCTTAGACGAGGAGAACAGCGAAGGATTCCCTCCAGCTTTATAAGCTCTTCTTCGGTTAATTTCTCATATGGTTTCGTTAAGATTGTCTTGTTGGACTTAAACATTCGGCTATGGTGACAAAGGCGCTTTTGCTCTGCTTTGCGAACGCGCTCCATGGCCCATTGGACTAAGCGGATCATATGAAAACGGTCTGCCACGATGCGCGCCTTGGGGAAGATCGTTTTTATGACTGAACGGAACTGCATAGACATGTCCATTGTGACAAATTCTACTTTTCGTCGTTCACTCATTGGAAATTGATAGAAATACTGGAGCAGAGCCGGTGTGGTTCGTGCCGGAAGAATGTCCA
>OGOL01000116.1_pt1 | contig 92709 bp, 79 predicted proteins | sample 1552641 | NCBI WGS metagenome assembly OGOL01 (sample SAMEA2580140, study PRJEB22360) | human gut metagenome | biome: human gut; feature: human-associated habitat; material: faeces | place: Denmark | collected 2008/2010 | reverse complement strand
GGGCATCTCGCAGACATAGTCCAAAAAGGCCAAAATCTGTGCCTCCGTCAGCGTGATCTTCTTGTTTTCCTCAATAGCGAGCTGCGCCTCCAGCTCCGCCTTTTCCGCCATGCGCTTGTTGAGTCGTTCCGTCAGCATCTCCACGGCCTGCCCCTGCTCAATGGCTTTCCAGAGATTCTCAATGGCCTTATCCGCCTCTCGGATCGCCTTTTTCAGTGCCTTGGCGGTAAGGTTATCCGGGCTTTTGGCGCACTCCTCAGCCACCTTCTTGGCAATGAAGCGGATTTTCTCCTCGGTCAGCATTTTCAAACACTCGTTGACCACACGGTCCTCGATATAAGACTTGCTGACGATCTTCTTGCCGCACTTTTTCCTGCGGGCGTTTTTGCACATATAGTAGTGATATTGCCTGCCGGTCTTGCTGGTGCCGCCGTAGCCCACCATCATTTCCTTGCAGTGCCCGCAGAACAGCTTTGTGGTCAGCAGGTATTCGCCCTCGCCGTGAGTTCGAGCCGGCGCATTTTTGTTTTTGTTCATCATCGATTGCACCCGGTAAAATAGGTCATCATCCAGAATGCGAGGCATCCCACCGGGCGTTTCCTTTCCTTTGTAAAGATAGACACCGATATAACGCTTGTTGCTGAGCAGACGGCTTAGGCTGTTGGGACTGAATTCTTTGCCGAGGGAGGTTTTGACCCTGCGCCGTTTCAGATCCCGGATGATCTCTGCTTTCGTCTCGCCGCTGGCGTAGCGCTCATAAATCTCACGGACAATAGCGGCTTCCTCTTCATCCACATAGAACCGCCGTTCGGCATCGACCTTGAAGCCCAAGCCGGGGTTGCTGCCGTTGGACAAGCACTTTTCGGCATTGATAGCCATACCCCGATGGATCTTCTGATAAAGTTCCACGGAGTAGTATTCCGCCATACTTTCCAGAACGCCCTCCACCAAGATGCCGGAAGCGTCGTCCGCAATATTCTTCTTGGCAGACAGCACCCGGACACCGTTCTTTTTCAGCTTCGCCTTGTTGATAGCACTGTCATAGCGGTTTCGAGCAAAGCGGTCCAGCTGATATACCAAAACGCCCTCAAAGGTGTGCTTGTCGCTGTCGGAGATCATCCGCTGAAATTCGGCACGGTTGTCCGTGGTGCCGCTGATGGCCCGGTCAATATATTCTCCGACAACGCTATAATGATTCGACTCCGCATATTCATAGCACACCTTGAGCTGTCCCTCAATGGACTGCTCCGTCTGGCTGTGGCTGGAAAAGCGGGCGTAAATACCACATTCATATAGAATCCTCCTCTCCGATTTTTATTATAATCATCCGCTCTCCGGTGTCGAATGTGCCGCATATTCCGGGTGCTTCAGGAGCCACTTTGCAAAATAGGCCCTGCCCTCGTCGCTGGCGTAAAACTTACGCAGCTCCGGGAGCATGGCCTTGGCAAAGGAGGTAAGCAGTTCCTCCGGCAGTGCGACCTGCGTGTAGTCGATCTTGCGATATTTTCCCATAGGCCGCACCTCCTTATCGCTCTCGGTCGGTTCGTCGGCGGTAGTCCCGCTCGCAGAGCTTCACCACGGCATCCTCAATCTGGGCGGCGGTATAGCTCTGGGGGAAATACTTTCGGATGCGCTCCATTGGTATTTTCAGGCGGGTCTTCTGGTTGGCTTTTTCCTCCGACATAACGGTTTGTATGGTTGCCTTGGTCAATGCGCCTTCCCGGTCGGCCTTGTGCATCCGCCATGCCTGTGAATAGGATGGGGTGCAGTCGTTGATGGCACACTGTTCCAAAACCTCCCGCTGAATGGATTCGTCAAGGAACGAAAGCTCCACGCCGACGGACAGGGCGATTTCACCTTTATCCATCTTTTCAAGAAATTCAGGAATGAGATAGGTTAGGCGGATATATCGCTTAACGGTATCCTTGCTGATTCCTTCTTGCTCTCCGATTACCTCCGTGGACAACTTCGGTGCAATTTGCTCCGAAGTTATGTCTGTTCTTTGTCCCTGATGCTTCAGGGCATCAGCTTTCAACTTGTACGCAAACGCCTTTTCGGAGGGCAGAATATGCTCGCGGTGCAGGTTGCTGTCCACCACCGCAATGGCAGCAGAATCCCGGTCAAGGGCATAAATTAAGGCAGGGGCCTCGGTAATCCATGCCTTTTGTGCGGCGTGTAAACGGCGGTGGCCGCTTATGACCTCATATTTATCTGTATTTTCGATCGGTCGGACGATCAGCGGTGAAAGAATACCTTGCGTCTGTATGCTTTCGATCAGCGTGTTCATTTCCTCATCGTCCTTGACCTTAAACGGGTGTCTGTCAAAAGGCCACAGTTTTTCTACCGGAATTGCCACCGGCTTTTTCATCGTATTCTTCATTTTATCTACCTCTTTCCTTGTATCTTGCACGGGCTTTTTTCTCCAGCTCGCGCTCTTGTTTTAATAGTTCGTACAGGTGCGGAGATTTTTCTAAAATCCGTTCCGCACAGCGCAGACGCTCCCTTATAGGCTTCATCTGCTTGGATACCGCCTTGCGGCGTTCCTTGTTTTGCGCCTGTTCCTCCGGCGACTTGGGGCGGCGTATGCGGTTGCTGAAGCCGCTGCGCTCACGCTCCAAGGCAGAAAGCTCTGCCTTGGATTGCTCAATATTCTCTTGAAGGCCGGCTGTCGTATGGATACCGTGCTCCTGTAAGAAGTGATAGTCGGCAACCAGCTCCTTCAAATCCTTTTCAGCCGCCCGCAGATCCGGGGACAGCAGCATTACATCGGCAAGCTCGGCTACGATTTGGATTACCGTTATAATGAGATAAAAAAAGCGTATCCACAAAAACGGTGGCGATGTCGTAGCTGTGTTCAATGGAGAAGCCCAGCTTTCGCAGCTCGTCCTCCAACGGAAATTTCTTTGGCTTATACGGCGGTCGGTATTCCAAGGTAAATAGCCTATACCGATTTTCGGCATTCTGCCGCAGCTGTGCGTTGACACGATCTTTGGAAAAGCCGATGCTGCTCAGCCGCACAGCACGCTCCCAATGCTTTGCCTTGACTGAAAACCGCACAGGGTCGAGCGTATAACCGAGCGCATAAAGCTGATTTTCAAATTCTCTTGGGCTGGTCGCAAAGGACAGGCAGTATTCCACATCCTCACGCAGATAGTCTCGGTGGTTTTTTTTGCCGGCCTTGTGAACCCAATATTCCTTTTTCTTGCCCTTGGAGTAGAAATCGCTGTTTTCCAGCACAGACAGCTCGTGTTCTCGGCAGATCTCATCGGAGATTTTACGCAGCTCCTTGTGGTCGCCGATTTCGTTTTTGAACTTTGCGCCGTCCTTGAAGGACACGGGATTCACAACAAAGTGGCAATGCACATTGTCGGTGTTCAGGTGGACGGTGACCAGCACCTGATACCGGTCGCCCCACATCCGCCGTGCTGTGTCTCCTTGCCAATGGCAAACGCCTGCTCCGGTGTGACCTCGCCCTCGCGAAAGCTCTGAATGCCGTGGTAGCCGACGACCTTTCCACGCAGACCGAATCGCCGCTGGACGGCGATCATCTCGGCGTAGGCATTCTGCGCCGAGCAGTTGATGCCGCCCACAAACATCTTGCGGTCGGTTTTATCATCGTTCTCTGCGTAACGCAGGGCAGCATACAAATCCTGATCCAGATATTCCGGGGCGGTGGTCTTGTCGGGATTGTCGGCGTAGTCCAGCGTGGCTTTCAGATTTTTGAACACAGGCCAAAAGCCTGTTACGGCCATACTGCATCACCCCTTTCCGGGAAGCAGGAATTCTGCGGTGATCTGCTTCAGCACCGTGCAGATTTCTTTGTCCAGCTCCGGTGAACTCGCCTTGTCCGCAAGCTCGCCCAGCATTTCAAGACAAGCAAAAAGGGCGTCAGGCGGAACCGCTCTCGGCTCGTACCCCAACGCTCTTTGCTTCACATATTCGGTTGTACTCAGTCCGCATTTTCGGGCTTTGGACTGGATTTTATCCTTTTCTTTTGCCGTCACACGGACGGCAATACGAACATCTTTCCCCATACACATCTCTCCTTTCAGGGGATTGGGGCGCAGCCCCCAAAGAGTCAGCCGATTTCGGCTGTGATTGGGACTTCTGTGGCACACAAAGTCCCTGCTTGCTATACCGTAGGACGCACGGCAGCGACGCACTCTCAAATCCGGGCATAAAAATAGCACCTACCGATTTCCGATAGGTGTTATCCGATGATTTTGCCGCTCTCAAAGCCGTAGTCCACGCCGGTATAGGCTTCATAGGCCTGTCCGATCTTGCGGATGCGCTTGAGCACGCCGCTGTGATTTTTGTAGCCCAGCTTTTCGGCAATTTCCTCCAGCGTATCGCCGTTCATGCGCATTTCAAGAATTTGCTTATCTTTTTCGCTGAGTGTGGCCTTGAACTGATCCACCAGCGCCTGTGCTACCGCTGTTTCCTCCACATTCTGCGACGGGTCCGACTCCTCGTATTCCTGTCCGCCGTAGGCGTCGGTATATGCCTCCTGAAATTTCTCCAGAGAGATCATCGGGTGCTTGGTGCGGGTGTGGTACCATTTCCGGATGAAGTCCGTTTTCTGGTTGCTCTTTCGGAAGTCAAAGTCCTCAAAGCAGGGGTACTCCCGTGCCACTTGGATGATCTCGTCCATCCGGTGCTTTTTCATCACATTGGGCACAATGTAGCGTAGATAGATGTCGATTTGCCATTCTGGCACATAGCCCAACGCCGAGTGGCAACCTTTGAATAATTCGCCGGCGGACGCCAAGATGCCTTCGTCCGTCAGCTCTTGAATCCAGTAGTCCGGGCAGTGGGCAAACCGCCACGCCGGGTCGTGATTTCCATATACTCGCCGAAGCCCATATACGGCCAAACCATAAAGGCGGTGGCGTCTATGATGAGCAGCCGGAACAGGTCGCTCTCCACGAACTCACAGGCGGCCCGGTTACAGAGCAGCACCTGCGGATTCCTCGGGATGGCGTTCAGATCCGCCCCACAGCGGGACAGGATGCTTTTTGGGATGAAGTAGTAGAACGGGATGTACTCTGCGTTGCGGAACGGCGTAGGTGGGCCGTCCTTTCTGGTCAGCATAATTGGCATTTTTATCGTCTCCTTTCCAGAGGGCCAGCGCCCTCTATTTTTTAACGGCATGATTGTTCCTGCTTTTCAAAAATAATTTTAGCATAGTTGCTGTCCGATAAAAATCCCTACAAGCGCAGAAAACGAAAAAGCCCCAGTGCGGATCAAGAAACCTGAAACGCACCGGGGCGGAGCAAAAATCCATAGATTCGATTCCTGTCACCGTTTTTCTTACAATAAACGGTGACAATTTTGTTTTCATACTTTTCGGGTAGAATAATGAGAAAATACTCGGAGGTAAATCCACAATGAAGGGACGATTACTCACGGCAGCGGAGATCGCCGAATTTACGGAACATCTTGTCTTAGAGGAACGGAGTGCCGCAACAGTCGAAAAATATGTTCGGGATGTCCGCGCCCTTGCGGCATACGCACCGGATGGAGAAATTACAAAGGAAACCGTGATCGCATACAAAAAGCACCTGCAAGAAATCTACGCCGTGCGGAGCGTAAACCCCATGCTGGCCAGCATCAACTGTCTATTCACCTTTCTCGGCTGGCACGACCTGAAGGTAAAAACGCTGAAATTGCAGCAGCAGGTTTACTGCCCCGAAGAAAAGGAACTGACGAAAGCGGAATACACACGGCTCTGCCGGGCAGCGATGCGAAATCACAATGAACGGCTCTGTCTGATTTTACAGACCATCTGTGGTACCGGCATCCGAGTCAGTGAGCTACAATTTATCACCGTTGAGGCAGCACGGTGCGGCGAGGCGGTGGTAAGCTGTAAAGCAAAGACCCGGACGGTGTTTCTTGTGAAGGCGCTGAGACAAAAATTGCTCCGCTACGCAGCGGAGCAAGGAATCGAAAGCGGGATGATTTTCGTGACCCGCACGGGCAAGCCCATCAATCGGACGAATATCTGGCGGGAGATGAAATCCCTGTGTCAGGAAGCGGGTGTCAACCCGGAGAAGGTATTTCCCCATAACCTGCGCCACCTGTTCGCCCGGGTGTTTTACGGCATCGAAAAGGATATTGCCAACATTCTCGGTCACTCAAGCATAGATACGACCCGCATCTATATCATTTCCACCGGCACGGAGCACCGCCGCCGCATGGAGAATATGCACCTAATTTTATAAGCAACAGAATCCCGATTATGTTGTAGTTTCATTTTGATAGAAGCATATCTATACATATTGTATTATAGCATCAACCTGCGAAAAAGTAAAGAAAGCATCGACGAAAAGCGTGAAAACCCTAAAATTGTCTAAAATCGAGCACAACAAGAAAGCCTTTCCGGCTCGTTTTTTGAAGCGATAAGAAAAGGCTTGCTTTTTCATACCCTTTTTGGCCTGCCCAATCTGTGGCAGGTCTTTTTTGCTGCCCTGTTTACAACATAATCGGGATTATGTTGCCGGGGGGATCAAAAGCGTGACAAAGCAAGTGAAATCCAAACAGCGGGTGGCGGACCACGGCGAGGTGTTTACCGCCGAGCGGGAGGTCAAGGCGATGTGCGACCTCGTGAAAACCGAGACAGAGCGCATCGACAGCCGTTTTCTGGAGCCAGCCTGCGGCGATGGAAATTTTCTCGCCGAGATCCTGTCCCGGAAGCTGGCTGTTGTAAAAAAGAAATACAGGAAGTTCCCAATGGACTACGAAAAAACTCCGTTCTGGCCGTCAGCAGCCTGTACGGTGTGGATATTCTGCAGGACAACTGCGAGGCCTGCCGGGAGCGTCTTTATCGGATGTGGGACAAGGAATATAAAGCCGTCTGCAAAAAGGAGGTCAGCGAGGACTGCCGCCGCTCGGTGCGTTTTATTCTGTCCCGCAACATCGTCTGCGGCAACGCCCTGAGCCTGATGTGCGTGGATGAAAACCAGCAGGATACCGGGGAGCCCAGAGTGTTTTCCGAATGGGCTTTTGTGACCGGCTATCAGCTCCAGCGCAGCGACTACACCTTTGCCAGGCTGATGCAGGGAGATGACGAGGCCCGTGACCTGTTCGGCAAGAAAAAGCGCAAAAAGCGGGAGGAGCAGATGACCCTGTTCGACGCGGACGAACCCACTGAGAAACCCAGCGACGAGGGTGAGTTCCTCAAGAAATATGTGACGCACTACAGGAGGGTATGGGAAAATGAGCAATGATTTCTACTCCGGCATCTATAATCCGGATGTGTTGTCCTGCCTTGCCAATCTGTCCAACGACGAGGTGTCCACGCCGCCGGACATAGCGAACGCCATGCTCGACCAGCTTCCGCAGGAGCTGTTTTCGGACCCCAATACCAAATTTCTGGACCCTGCCTGTAAAAGCGGCGTGTTTCTGCGGGAGATCGCCAAGCGGCTGCTGACCGGATTGGAGCCGATCCTTCCCGATCTGCAGCAGCGTATCGATCACATCTTTCATCACCAGCTTTACGGTATCGCCATCACCGAGTTGACCAGCCTGCTCTCCCGCCGTGGTGTGTATTGCAGCAAGTACCCCAACAGCGTGTATTCGGTGTCCCGCTTTGACGATGCGGAGGGTAATATTCGCTACAAGCGGATCCCCCACCGCTGGAAAAATGGGAAATGCGTCTTTTGCGGCGCAGCCCAGAGCCAGTACGACCAGGACGAAATGCTGGAGACCCACGCCTATGAGCTGATCCATACCACCAAGCCGGAGGATATTTTTAAAATGAAGTTCGATGTGATCATCAGTAACCCGCCGTATCAGTTGAGCGACGGGGGAAAGAACGCTAGTGCTACACCCATATATCAATTTTTTGTTGAAAAAGCCCAGAAACTAAATCCTCGATATTTAACTATGATTATTCCTTCACGCTGGTTTTCTGGCGGAAAGGGACTGGATTCATTCCGGGATAATATGATTAACGATACAAGAATAAGGGTTTTGCATGACTTTTTGAATGCGTCCGACTGTTTTGATACCGGTGTAGAAATCAAAGGCGGCGTATGTTATTTTCTCTGGGATAGAGATAATAAAGGCGTTTGCTCGGTAAATACTCATTCGCATGAAGGAATAATCTCGAATGCTAAACGATACTTAAAAATTGGAGATAACGATGTTTTTGTTCGCAGAAACGAAGCCGTTTCCATTCTCGAAAAAGTTCAGAATAAAGCAGAGCCGTCTTTTTCAGAAATAGTAAGCTCACGAAAACCATTCGGATTGCCAACAAACTTTTCCGGCCATGCAGAAAAAAGAAATGGCAATTTTGTCTTATTACAAGGGGGAAATTCTGCTTATATTTCGGAAACCGAAGTTTGTAAAAATGCTGATTGGATTGAAAAATATAAAATCTTTCTAACAAAGGCGTATAATGCTGGTGATGAGTATCCACACCAAATTCTTAATAAGCCGCTTTTAGGAAAGCCTGGCACCTGCTGCACAGAAACTTATATTGTTATCGGTCCATTTGATAATAAAGCAGAAGCCAAAAATGCAATGTCATATATAAGCACAAAATTCTTTAGGTTTTTAGTTTCTGTTAGAAAAATTTCTCAGGATGCAACGCAGAAAGTATATCAGTTTGTCCCTATGCAAGACTTCTCCAAACCTTGGACGGATGCGGAGCTTTATGCCAAGTATGGTCTTACCGATGAAGAAATCGCCTTTATTGAATTGAATCGATGATCCGACCGATGGACTTGACTGGAGGTGAGGACTAATGCCGCAAATGGATTTCTTTCCCCAACGCCCGGCTGTCCATCCGATGATCTATGCCTACCGGGACTTAAATCCGGATTATGACGGGTTGCTGAAGGTGGGCTACACCGAGAAGGATGTGGACATGCGTGTGGCGCAGCAGTACCCCACCAAGCGCCCGGACGGCAAGCTCCCTTATGAGATCCTGTACCGCAGCTCCGCCATGCGGGAGGACGGCTCCTGTTTTACCGACCACGATGTCCACCGGATGCTCCGCCGCAGGAAAATCACCGGCGTGGGCGGTGAATGGTTCCGCTGCTCGGTACAGGATTTGGAAGCGGCAGTGCTGGCGGTGAAAACCGACACCATCAACGAAGAAAACCGCACCCGCACCTTTGCCATGCGCCCGGAGCAGGAGGAGGCCGTCAACAAGACCATCGCCTATTTTCGGGCCGCCAAACAGGATGCGCCGGACCGTGCGCCGAAATTCCTGTGGAACGCCAAAATGCGCTTCGGCAAAACCTTCGCCGCCTATGAATTGGCCAAGCGCATGGGGTTGAAAAAGGTGCTTGTGCTGACCTTCAAGCCCGCCGTCGAGGCGGCCTGGGAGGAAGATCTCATGACCCACAAGGACTTTGAGGGTTGGCAATTCATCTGTCGGGACGGAATGCGCTACGAGGACGCCGACCTGTCCCCCCCATCGTCTGTTTCGGCTCTTTTCAAGACTATCTCGGCACCAACGAGAGCGGCGGCATCAAGGCAAAGAACGAATGGGTACATACCACCAACTGGGACATCGTGATCTTTGACGAATACCATTTCGGCGCATGGCGGGACAATGCCAAAAAGCTCTTTGAAATGAACAACGAGGACAAGGATTACGACTTCGATATGGAGAAGTACAAGAAGGACGAGGCCGACAACGCCTACAACGAGACCTTCCTGCCCATCACCACATCCTACTATCTGTTCTTGTCCGGCACGCCGTTCCGCGCCATCAACAGCGGCGAATTTATCGAGGACCAAATCTACAACTGGACCTATTCCGACGAACAGCGGGCCAAGGAAAACTGGGACGGGGCTGCGGACAACCCCTATGCAGCACTGCCCCGGATGGTGATGATGACCTACCGCATCCTGGACAGCATCCGGCAGATCGCCATGCAGGGGCAGTTCGACGAATTTGATTTGAATGTATTTTTCTCCGCCAAATACGGCGAGAAAAGCAAGCCGGAGACTGCCCGGTTTGTCTATGAGAACGAGGTGCAGAAGTGGCTGGACCTGATTCGCGGCTCCTATCTCCCCGCCAGCGTGGACGATATGAAGCTGGGGCAGGACAAGCGCCCGCCTATGCCGTTTTCCGATACCCGGTTGCTGAATGTGCTGTCCCACACCTTCTGGTTTCTGCCCAATGTGGCCAGCTGCTATGCAATGTATAACCTGCTTCAGCAGAAGCAGAACAGTTTTTACCACGATTACCACATCAATGTCTGCGCCGGGACCAAGGCGGGCATTGGCGTGGATGCGCTGGAGCCGGTGCAGAAATCCATGGGTGACCCGCTGACCACCAAGACCATCACGCTGTCCTGCGGCAAGCTGACCACCGGCGTCACGGTCAAGCCATGGACGGGCATCTTTATGCTGCGGAATCTAAAAAGCCCAGAGACCTATTTCCAAGCGGCGTTCCGGGTGCAGTCCCCGTGGACGGTGCGTACCGGCTCTGGCACCGATCAGATCATGAAGTATGAGTGCTATGTCTTTGACTTTGCGCTGGATCGTGCCCTCAAGCAAATCTCGGATTATTCCTGCCGCCTGAATGTGAACGAAAGCAACCCGGAAAAGAAGGTGGCGAAATTCATCAACTTCCTGCCCGTACTGGCCTATGACGGCAGCAGCATGAAGCAGATCGACGCACAGGATATTCTGGATATCGCCATGGCCGGTACCTCGGCCACGCTGCTGGCCAAGCGCTGGAAATCCGCATTGCTGGTCAATGTGGACAATGATACGCTCCGGAGGCTGATGGCAAACAAGGAGGCCATGGAGGCCCTGATGAAAATTGAAGGGTTCCGCAGCCTGAACTCGGATATTGAGACCATCATCAACAAATCGGAGAGCGTGAAAAAGGCCAAGAAGGAAAAGGGCAAGGAGCTCACCAAGGAGGAGAAAAAGGAAATCTCCGAGGAAGAAAAAGAATACAAATCCATGCGGAAGCAGATTCAGGAAAAACTCATCAAGTTTGCCACCCGTGTGCCGATCTTTATGTATCTGACGGATTACCGGGAGCGCTCTCTGAAGGATGTGATCACGCAGCTGGAGCCGGGGCTCTTCAAAAAAGTGACCAGTCTGGATGTGAAGGACTTTAATCTGCTGGTGGAGCTGAATGTATTTAACGCCAGCCTGATGAACGATGCCATCTTTAAATTCAAGCGCTATGAGGATTCCAGCCTGTCCTACACCGGCCTGGACAAACACGAAAACGAGGATGTCGGCGGCTGGGATACCGTCGTGAGGCGCAAGGAGTACGAGCTGCTGTTCTATAACCAGCAGTCTACGATGAATGCGCCGGAAATCGACGAAGCCGATGTTCCGGAAGCGGACGAGGAGCCGGAGCCACCCAAAGACCCAGCATCCTGAAAAACCGAAGGTCGATGTTTCCGGCGTTGCCGTTGGAAGTGCTGTGGCTCACGCTAAGTTCGGCATCGGCAAGGTGATCGAGCTGAACAGGGGATATGTGACCGTCCGCTTTGAGCAGGGCGAGAAGCGCTTTATTTTCCCCGATGCCTTTGAATCCGGATTCTTGAAAGCGCAATAAGCAAAAAGAGGCCCTTCGTATCATTTTCTCGATACGAAGGGCCTTGCCTTATGTATAGGATTTTTTGTATTCTATTCAACTGTTTTGAAAAAATATCGTAAGTTTTCAGCTTCTCTCAGTGTTGATTATATATCAATTAAGTCGGTATATATGATTTCAGCAACTCCGCTACGGATACTATTCATCCGTCGAACCCACTCCATTTGATTTTCAGCTTTTAGTGCTTCGGTTACATCTTCTTTTTTGGTAAGTTCCGTTATCAACCGAGAAAACAGCTTCTCCGCTTGCCCATCAATATCGGCGAGGTAGCTGTTCAGTTTACCACTTGTCAGTAAGTTATAATACAAAATTTTGTGGTGCTGTTTAAGATACCTTGCGTGCCTCTGTCCCCCACTAACAAATGGGTGCTGCTATGACTCCTCCTTTGGCAAGCTACCCACGGAAAATAGTGTTTCCAATAAGCTTATAATAGATTTCTCTTTCTTAGTCAAGACATATTATTTTGATTTGTTTGTTGTACTTGACAAAATTTAATTTCTATGATATTATAATAGACAAATAATCCGATGTAAAGGAGACACTTATATGGACATTTTTCTTAGCAAAATTTCTCAGAACATTAAACAAAAAATTTATGAATGCATATTCCAAGCACTTTGTGAAGACCGTCAAGAAGCGGATGCATATATGGGACTTAAAACACATGTGTCTGGTCCCTTCCTGAACTGGGATTTAATATACCGAAACCTTATTAATGCTTTTGGCGATGATAATGTCAGCGTCAAGTGGTCTACAACAGTACGAGGAATGTGGACTGTATTATTGCTCTATGATGTAGAAAGCGGATTACTTATTTCTTTTATGAGGGATACTCGCCTTGAGGCAATTAAACATTTGAAAGCGGAAAAACAGCCGCAATATATCCGTTCGCTAATTGCCTTGAACGACGAACTTCAAGCTACCAATAAACAGCTCACACTTTCAAATGATGTAACAAGCTCTGAGTCGCAAAACGGAACTGAGTTGATGAAAGTTCTTGACAACTTGTGTTCAGGTTTTGATTGCCCAATAGAGCATCACGAACTTCATCATGCTCTTGTTTGTTTTTCGAGCAAGTACGGAACATTGAGTTCTCTTCAAGCTTATATTTTAGATTGCGATTTGGATATTGTAGAACAACAAAACTGGCTTGATATGACTAAGCCTGTGATGAGTAACGAAATTGAGACTGCTAAGCAGGAGCATAACAAATCAACAATCACTCTGAAATCGAAAGCTACTGATCGTTTGAAAGAAAAAGGATTGGTTGCCTTAAAGGAAAAGAAAAAAGAAAAACAAGCATAATCCCCCATTTTGAAAGCGAGCGTAATAATTATGAAATTATTTAATGGTAATCGGCTGAAATCAGCACGTCAATATAGAGGGCTTACAGTTGAGGAATTGGCACAAAAAATCAATGTAAGCAAGCAGACCATATCACAATATGAAACTGGAAAGATTGAAAATGTTCCTTTTGATAAAATACTTTCTATTTCAAATGTTCTGAATTTCCCATATAAATACTTTGCGCAGGAAAATCGTTTGAAGCTTCAAACAGGAGCAACCTATTTCCGTTCTCTTATGAAAACAAGTAAGAAGTACCGACTGGCACAAGAAATTAAGATGGAGCACATTGCTGCTATCTATTCCTTTTTGAATGAATATGTTACTTTTCCTGAACTTAATTTGCCGGATCTGAACGAAGAAACTCTTTCACCAACCGAAGTTGCAAAAGTATTGCGAGAATATTGGAAACTTGGAGATAAGCCAATAGAAAATCTTATGAGTACTGTGGAGCAAAACGGAATTGTTGTTACTACTTTCGCTACTGATACTGATGATATTGACGCATTTAGTCAATATGTCGATGTGAATGGGACAGATGTCTATCTGATTGCTCTTTCCAGTAACAAAGAGTCTGCTTCTCGAATTAATTTTGACATTGCGCATGAGTTGGGACATATTCTTTTGCATGAATGGAGTGAAGATGAAGAAGTTCTTACACGTGAGGAATTTAAGGCAAAAGAAAAGGAAGCGAATGAATTTGCTGCCGCTTTCTTAATGCCCGAAACATCGTTTGCAGCTGATGTAGAGTTGGAGCCACAAAACTTAGACTATTACAAACAGATTAAGCGCAAATGGAAAGTGTCTATTGCCGCAATGCTTTACAGAAGTTGCGATCTTGGCATTATCACTCAAGGTCAATACCAGTATATGATGCGTATAATGCAAAACAAGGGATGGCGGAAATCAGAGCCACTTGATAATACAATGAAAGCGGCAAAACCGGCATTGTTTTCAGATGCCGTTGATCTTCTTCTTGACAATAAAGTTTTTACACAAAAAGAATTCGTTGACGAATTAAGCGAAATGGGACTTGCTATGAATCCGAGCGAATTGGAAGTTTTACTCAATCTGTCAAAGGGAACGCTATCTGTTCAAAATACAGAGCCTGTGAAAATGGTGATGCTTAAGCCAAAGGAGTGATAAATAATGCTGATTGACGAAATTGTGGATTTTTGCGATAATGAATACTCGTCTTATGAGTGTACAGGATGTCATAAGCATCATTTATGTCAGCAGGATTGTAAAAATTGTCTTGATGATTTGCATTATCACAAGAACAGAATAAGGACTGATTATAGTTGTGAGCATTTGTTAGACTATTATGTATGTAGATATTCGTATAAATACTGCTCTGAAATTATTTATGCTCTTAAATGTGTAGATTTAAGTCGATATCCATACTTCAATATTCTTTCATTAGGATGCGGTGGAGCTCCAGATCTAATGGCCTTTGATTATTTTGATTTACCGAAAGCAATAAAATATAAAGGCTTTGATATAAATGAAAGTTGGGAAAAAATTCATAATTGCATAGAAAAAAAGAGTAATGCAGAATCAGTTGAGTTTTATCGCGGATACGATGTCCTCGACTTTTTTGACAGAGAAACAATTGAAAAATGCAATGTTATCGTTGTTGAATATCTCATCTCTTTCTTTTATTCGATTATTGGTCAAGTAGGATTAGTAGAGTGGTTTGATAAATTGGCACAGCAAGTTGTTTCTTATAAACCATCTGATTCACCAATGCTAATAATCATTAATGATGCTGATAGTATTCATATTGGCAGGGACAACTTTCCATTATTACGCAACTCAATTGAAGCACAAGGTCTTACAATAATCAATGAGTATCGTAGACATTTTAAAGAAAATGGGTACTTCCCGTGCTCTAAAAGATACCTATCAAATGTAAATAAATTTATTCTTCCTGATAGAATAAAAACATTATATAAGCCAGCAATAAAATGTGAAAGCGTACAATTAATATTGGAGGTGAAATAGATGATTATAAGTGCCAGCCGACGAACAGATATTCCAACATATTATTCGGAGTGGTTTTTTAACAGACTTAAAGATGGGTTTGTTTATGTAAGAAACCCTATGAATATCCATCAGATAAGTAAAATACCACTTTCTCCCGATGTAGTTGACGGGATAGTTTTTTGGACAAAGAATCCCACACCAATGTTAAATAGATTGGATGAACTCAACCAATATATTTACTATTTTCAATTTACTCTGAATTCATATGGTGTGGATGTTGAGCCCAATATTCCGTCAAAAAACAATATAGTAATTCCGACTTTTCAAAAACTATCCCAAAAAATCGGGAAGGACAAAGTAGTGTGGAGATACGATCCGATTTTTTTCAATCAAAAATATACATTGGATTACCATGTAAAATATTTCAGAATGCTCGCTGATAAGCTTGCCGGATATACAGAAAAATGCACGATCAGTTTTATTGACTTATATAGAAATACGCAAAGAAATATTTCGCCTCTTAACATCCAAGTTCCGACAGAAATCCAAATCGAACAACTTGTAACACAGTTCTCTGAAATTGCTGCACAATATGGGATTTACATCGATACCTGTGCAGAAAAAATTGACCTTGATAAATTCGGAATCAAGCATGCCCATTGTATTGATAAAGATCGTCTAGAACGAATCGGGCAATATACACTTGATATTGATAAGGACAAAAATCAACGCACTGAGTGTGGATGTTTTGCAAGCATCGATATAGGAACATATAACACCTGCAAAAATGGATGCTTGTATTGTTATGCCAATTTCAGTCAAAAGGCAGTATGCAATAACTTTGGACTCCACGATCCAACATCTCCGCTACTATTTGGTACAATTGGAGACGATGATGTTATAAAGGAGAGAGAAGTACATTCATGCCGAAATTGTCAAATGAATTTGTTTTAATATTAATGGAACTGCGAGATTTAATTATTTAGCAAAAAATATAGTCCACATAGACTTATATCTAATAATCAATCAAGTTAAACAAATCACACGGAAATTTATATGGTGAGTGAAAATGCTCTGCTGAGTAATAAAGACACATATGTGTCAAATACAGTTTCTGGTCGCACGATTGACAATTCACGTATTTTGAAGCCAAATAATATCATACATACGGTCAATGGTACTTGTAGTGGATAACCATAATAAAAATATAAGTAAAATGAAGCGCCCACAGGTTCGTTTTGAATCTGTGGGCTGCGTCTTAAGAATATATTAACTCTGCATTCACAATCTCCATAGCGGCATTTCGGATATTGTTCATTTTCCTGACCCATTCCATCTGATCATTGGCTTTCAGCGTTTCTGTGATGCCCTCTGCATCTGCCATTTGTTTTACCAGCCTGAGAAAAAGCTCCTCTGCCTGTCGGTCAATATCCGCGAGATAGGCATTCAATTCGCCACTTGTCAGCAGAGTGGCATATCGCACACGGAGATGCTCCTTGAGATAGCGGAGATGCCGCTGTCCCCATACCCCGATTGGTTGTTCTTCCTCCGGCTCATCATCCCCGGCAATCAGATAATAATCACCGACCGACTCATACTTCAGCCCTGTGCGTTCATCCGTAATGTATTTTTCCATTACTCTGACCTCCTTTAAGTTTCTGCGGTCATTGTAGTGAAAAGGGCAGGAAAAGTCGAATGTGCGGATACATAAGCAGCAAAAAGCGCCGTCTCGGAATCACTTCCAAGACGGCGCTTTTCTGTTTTGGATCAGAGCAAACACTTCACGGCGAAGCCGCCGCTGAAGAAATAGGTGTTCGTCCAATACCTGTTTGGTGGAGATGAGGGGAATCGAACCCCTGTCCGAAAAAATCTTGCCAAGGGTTTCTCCGAGCGCAGTTGGTGTTTTAAATCTCCCTCGGTGCATCGCCCATCAACAGGCTATGCACTTTGGCAGCTCCTAAGCTGTGACAGGGTTCGGAGCGCACCCCTGTTCACATTTACCTCTAATCGACGCCCCTTACACAGCCGAGGTACTCTGTGCAGGAACGAGCAGCACTCAGGCTGCTAAAGCAACTGTTTTGTTGTCAGTTAATTTTAAAGTTGCGGATTTTATGGCGGTTCCGCACCGCCGCTCGCTTACCAAGGTTTGAAATCCCCGTCGAAACCTTTACATCCCCATATTTAGTTATAAATTACAGAAATCTGCAATTGTCTATATTGAAAACCTGTATTCAACAGGCTCATCAAGTATTTTTTCACAGCAGACAAGACAACATTCAATGTGCTTTGTGTTCCGCTCAATCGGTGAATATATCACAGCCGATTTCAAATTGCTTTCGCTTGAATTATCTACTGCTAAAGCAACAACTCCGTCATCGGTTGCCAATCCGCCCATACCTTTGAAAGGTTTGTCAAGCTCATCAGAAAGGCAGAATATCACTGAGATTTCATCGTCACACGAATACTCAACATACGGAAACACAATATCATTTTTGAAAAATTCCTTCATTTCGGAATCTTCGGCTGAATTCAAAAGTTTAAGATTTTTAATCACAATCTGATTTTCGCCGTCAAAAATTTCAATCGGAATATTTACTTCCTTGCCAACTTCAAGGCTGAGTTTTGCTAACGGATAATCTGTCTTTTGATATTTTGAAAATATTATTTCAACATTCTTTGTCAAATCAAGCAAAGACAAATCATCAATTTTATTCTCAAGTTCAATAAAGTTTATGAACAGAGAATCAAGAGGAGCGTCGAAAAGCCTGTCGCTCTTCCAACCGAGTTTCATAAACTCTGAGATGATATATGACCTTGTTAATTCGCAATATTCAAGCGTTTCACCGCATACTGAGTCAAAGTCAAAACGCTGTCCGTCAATTACAATTGCAGAAAAATCATCGGACAAATCAGAATTATTTTTCTTTTCGAGAATGATATTTTCTCTCAAAGTCAAATCTTCACAGCAAATATCATCTTTGGAACAATTGAAATTCAACAGAACAAGCTCGGTTTTATCGGACGAATTTGCAAAACCGAGCACGGAATAATCGGTATCAAAGGCAGAAAAGTCCCGCCCGATTAAAGCAAAATCGCTGTATTCCGAAATATTTTCGTACAAGCTACGCAAACTCATAATAACACCAAACTATCTTCTCTGTTCTTTAATGGCACGCTCCATATCACGCTTTGCGGAGCGTTCTGCCATATCGGCACGCTTATCGTATAGCTTTTTACCTTTGCAGAGTCCAACCTGAAGTTTTACCTTGCTGTCCTTGAAATACAGACTAATCGGGATAAGTGAATATCCCGTCTGCTTAACCGTGCCGTAGAGCTTTAAAATCTCTTTTTTGTGCATAAGAAGTTTTCTCACACGCATCGGATCACGGTTAAAGATGTTTCCCTGTTCGTAAGGAGAAATGTGCATTCCGTTGACAAAAATTTCGCCGTCAACAATCGAACACCAGCTGTCCTTGAGATTTACTCTGCCGGCACGCAAGGATTTTACTTCCGTACCGCAAAGCTCAATTCCGGCTTCATAGGTTTCCTCGACGAAATAATCGTGTCTTGCCTTTTTGTTCTGAGCAATCGTTTTCATATTTGCCACCGCACATCCTCCTTTCTACTGTGGAATACAAGATTATACTACTGTTTTGACAATTTGTCAATAGTTTAAATCAAGAAATTAAATTTCATTTCTACCCTCAAGAGCCCTTGCAAGGGTGTATTCATCGGCATATTCAAGGTCACCGCCAACGGGAATACCGTAGGCAAGTCTTGTCACCTTTACACCAAGCGGCTTTAAGAGCTTTGAAATATACAGAGCCGTTGCATCGCCCTCAACGGTCGGGTTGGTTGCCATAATGACCTCCTCAACCGATTCCTCGTTAAGCCTTGCAAGCAGTTCTTTTATTGTAAGGTTGTCGGGACCGATATCGTTAAGCGGTGAGATTGAACCATGGAGAACATGATAAACACCCTTAAATTCGTGGGTATTTTCAATAGCCGTAGCATCTCTCGGAGTTTCAACAACGCAGATAACGGAATGATCCCTTGCGGGATTTGCACACACGGGACAAAGGTCTTTGTCTGTAAGATTACAGCATTTACTGCAATAGTGAATCTTTGTGTGGGCGTCCATCACCGCACCCGCAAGCTGTTCCGCTTCTGTTTTTGACAGATTGAGAACATAATATGCAAGTCTTTGAGCGGTTTTGTTACCGATTCCCGGCATTCTTTCAAACTGCTCCACCAAATTTTCAAGCGGAGCAACATTATATCCCGACATAATCAGAACATTCCCGGAATGTTAAGTCCGCCTGAGATTGTTTCCATTTTGTCCTCTTTTTCCTTAGCGGCTGCTCTGATTGCCTCATTTGCGGCTGCCATAACGAGGTCTGAGAGCATTTCTACATCCTCGGGATCAACAACTTCGGGTGAAATTTCAACCTTTGTGAGTTCCATTTTGCCTGTTACTGTAACCTTAACTGCACCGCCGCCGGCTGTTGCCTCATACTCTTTTGTTTCGAGTTCCTTTGATGCGGCCTCCATATCATCCTGAAGTTTCTGAGCCTGACGGGCAAGCTGCTGAATGTTGTTTGCTCCGCCGCTGCCGTAACCCTTTGGTAATCTTGCTTTCATAATTTTATCTTCCTTTCGGTTATTCTTGTGTTATTATTACATCGCTTCCCTGCAAGCTTTCAATAAGCTTGTCAACGGGATCGGTTTTTTCTTCCTGTTTTGCACTCGGTCTTTTATACGGACCGAGATTATAGTGCTGACCTGTTGTTTCTAAAATAAGCTGACGGATTTCCTGTCGTCTTTCGTTATTTTTGAGGAGTTCAAAAGCCATTTCATTATCTGTGTCAATCAGCAAATATTTTCCGCTTGTGTAGGCGGCAGAATTTGCAAATGCCGCCGCAATTGCCCTTGAAACAGGTTTCATATTATTGACTACCTCTGCCCAATCGGGAAAAGGCTGTGCGTTATTATAGATTGCATCAAGGTCAACGCTCTGTCTTTGAGCTGTTTTCTTAGGCTTTTGCTGTACAGAAACGGGTTGTTCCTGTATTGGCTGAACGGGCTGTTTCGGTGTCGGCATCTCAACAGGAGGCGTCGGAATTACCGGCTCGTCCTTTATTTTTTCCGAAACAGGTTTTGTTTCCTGCGACTTTTCGGGTTCTGCATTTTGAACCTCGGGTTTTGGAGTTTCACTCTGAACAGACTGCGGTACAGTTTGCACCTGTTCGGGAACATAGTTCACCTTTATTCCCTTTTTAACAGCCTTTTCAAGGGCGGTTACCCTTGCGGTCAAAGCCTCAATTGTACCGTCAAGCTCAGCCGATGACAGCTTTACAACCGCCATTTCAAGCTCTGTTCTGTCGCCTGTTCCCCTGCCCATATTCTGATATGCCTTTGAAAGCACATCCATATAATAAACAATGTCGGCAAGTGAGAGGTAATCCGACTGCGTTTGAGCCTGTTCAAACTCATCGTCAGCCATAATCACGATATCCCTCGGATTTTTTACCGACTTTATGAGCATAAGCGTTCTGAAATGCGAAAGCAATTCATCGCAAAGCCTTGCCATATCCTTGGACTCACCGTAAAGCCTGTCAACAATTTCAAGTGCCTTTGCTGTGTTCTTATTGATTACGCAGTTAGAAAGCTCAAAAAGATATGTCTTTCTCGCAAGTCCTGCGGCACTGCGAACAACATCTTCATCAATTTCCGAGCTGATTGCAATACATCTGTCAAGAAGCGAAAGAGCATCTCGCAACGCACCGTCAGCAACAGATGCGGCAAGCATTGCGGCGCTGTCGCTCAGTGTCACGCCCTCCTGATTTGCAACATAGAGCAGTCTGTCTGCTATTGCACGGGGTGGGATTCTGTGAAAATCGAAACGCTGACAGCGTGACAGAATTGTCTGAGGAAGCTTGTGAACTTCGGTAGTTGCCAGAATGAATATGACATGTTCGGGAGGTTCTTCAAGCGTTTTGAGCAAGGCATTGAACGCCTCGGTTGTGAGCATATGAACCTCGTCAATGATGTAAACCCTGTATTTGCACTTTGCGGGCTTGAACTGAACCTCGTCAATAATCTGACGGATATCGTCAATTTTTCTGTTGGATGCGGCATCCATTTCGACAATGTCGAGGATACTGCCGTCATCAATTCCCTTGCAGATTTCACATTCACCGCAGGGATTTCCGTTTACGGGATGAAGGCAATTGACTGCCTTTGCAAGAATTTTTGCACAGGTAGTTTTGCCCGTACCTCTTGAACCCGTAAAAAGATATGCATGGTTAAGACGGTTAGTGCTGATTTCGTTTAAAAGAGTTGTGGTTATGTGTTCCTGTCCCGAAACATCGGCAAAGGTTTTCGGTCGCCACTTTCTATAGAGTACCTGATACAAAAATTCACCCCGCAATCAACAAAAAATGCAAGCCGTCAGCCGAAATAACGGCAATCGTACAAATGAGTGAACGACAGACTTACTGCATCGCATCGGCAATACTGCTTAATGCTGCTCGGTTCCCCGCCTGACATGATTCACAGACCCCAATCGTACAGGGCCTGTCGCTCACTTAATTGCACGCTTTTTGACTTCTTGCAATTCTGAACTAAATTATTCATTTCTTTGTTCGTAAAAAGAAATATATTGTACAAAAGAACACCATTGCAAGACAAGCTGATTGTTCAGTCTGCTTTACAACGAGCTTATTATACCATAACCGATTAATAAAATCAATAGGTTTTGGTTATTTTTATTGTTTGCAGTCGCAGAAAGATATCGTATATTTTGCAACGGCAAACCTTGTTCACCGCTACAAATGAATACACATATTTGATTAAATCATAAGTTATGTGAATAAACAAAATGTTACATCAATGCGGGCGTCCAATGAACGCCCCTACAGCATAGACTGCATAAGCACTTGCAATTTTGCACTCGGGCATAATATGCTGTTTATTATGCAATCTATCTTCACGAATTGGGAACGGCGGCTCGCCGTCAATTTTTAATTTGCTAAGATTTCCCTTGCAACGAATACACCGCCGGCGCTGGCATGAGAAAGTGAATGTGTAACGCCGCTGCCGTCACCGATGATATAAAGTCCCTTGTGGGGCGACTCGAGATGCTCGTCAACATCAACTTCCATATTGTAGAACTTGACCTCAACACCGTAGAGAAGTGTGTCATCGTTGGCTGTGCCGGGGGCAATTTTGTCAAGAGCATAAATCATTTCGATGATACCGTCAAGGATTCTCTTTGGAAGCACAAGACTCAAATCGCCCGGTGTTGCGTCAAGAGTCGGAACAACAAGTCCTTCTTTGATTCTGCTCGGATTGCTTCGGCGACCTCGAATCAAATCACCGAAACGCTGAACAATTACACCGCCACCCAGCATATTGCTAAGACGGGCAATGCTTTCACCATAACCGTTGCTGTCCTTGAAAGGCTCTGAAAAATGCTTGCTGACGAGGAGTGCAAAGTTTGTGTTCTCTGTCTGCTTTGCCTTGTCTTCATAGCTGTGACCGTTTACTGTGATAATGCCGTTTGTGTTTTCGTTTACAACGCAACCCTTCGGGTTCATGCAGAATGTACGCACATTGTCCTCGAACTGTTCTGTGCGGTAAACAATCTTGCTTTCGTAGAGTTCGTCTGTGAGGTGTGAAAAGATTGCGGCAGGGAGCTCCACACGAACACCGATGTCAACACGGTTCGACTTTGTGGGAATGTTAAGGTTATGACAAACATGTTCCATCCACTTGCTGCCGCTTCTGCCAACTGAAACAATGCACTTTTTGCACTCATAATTTTCATCGGCTGTGTCAACAAGATAACCTTCCTTATCATTGCCGTTCTTGAGTTCAACATTTTCAACAGGTGTATCAAAGTAGAAATCAACCTTGTTTTCAAGGTAATCATAAAGATTTTTAAGCACAATGTAGTTGATGTCCGTACCGAGATGACGGACTGATGCGTCAAGAAGATTAAGCTTATTCTGTAAGCAAAGCTTCTTAAAGCTTGTGCCTGCTGTGGAATAAAGCTTTGTACCCTCTCCGCCGAACTTCATATTGATTTTGTCAACATATTCCATAAGCTCAATAGCTTTTTTCTTGCCGATATGTTCGTAGAGCGTGCCTCCGAAATCGTTTGTTATGTTGTACTTGCCGTCCGAAAACGCACCCGCACCGCCGAAACCGCTCATAATGGAACAGGTTTTGCATGAAATGCAATTTTTAACTTTATCACCGTCAATCGGACATTTTCTCTTTTCAAGAAGATGACCTTTTTCAAATACGGCAACCTTTATTTCAGAGTTGTTTGTTACAAGCTCATATGCAGAAAAAATTCCGCCCGGACCTGCTCCTACAATAATAACATCGTACTTTTTCATTATCATTTTCTCCTTTATTTGTTGTGGGTAACATTTAAGGGCAATAAAAAAACCGCCAAAACATGATACTATGCCCCTTAACGGGGATTATAGTAAACTGTTTAAGGCAGTTTGTAGAAACACCCGTCCGTATTACGGGCTTATACAATCCAACTTCTGCACACGGCAGAAAATTGTTCTGATTAAAGTCATCAAAACCTTGGTTATTGTAACAAATAACATCAAAATTGTCAACAAAAAAACGCAAAAATTTAAAATCTGTTATTTTTCCTTTATCGCATAAAAACTACACAATAATTATGCTTGCCGACAAATGCATAAATATTATTCAATCTTTTCGGCAACCTCGCCAAGACGCTTGTAGATGCTGTTTTCGGGAACATAACCTCTTACAAACGAAAGCGGATAGATGTTGGTGTTTCTGCCGATTACCGAACCGGGGTTAAGAACGCTGTTGCAACCTACCTCTACATGGTCACCGAGCATTGCGCCGAACTTTTTAACATTTGTGTCAACCTTATCGCCATCGCAAAGAACAGTTACAAGGCTCTTGTCACTCTTGAGGTTTGATGTGATTACACCTGCGCCTGTGTGTGACTTGTAGCCGAGAATACTGTCACCAATGTAGTTATAGTGCGGAGTCTGAACACCGTCAAAAAGAATTGAATTTTTAAGCTCTGTTGAGTTACCTACAACTGCACCTCTGCCGACAATTGCATTGCCTCTGATAAAAGCACACTGTCTGATTTCGGCATCTTCGCAGATAATGAGCGGTCCGCCGAGATATGCGGAGTCAAAAACCTTTGCACTTTTTGCAACCCACACATTTTCTCCCCTCTGCTCGTAGATTTCGGGATCAAGAGTTTTTCCGAGTTCAATGATAAATTCGCTGATTTTCGGAAGAGCCTCCCACGGATAATCAACGGTTTCAAGCAAGGGCTTTGCAATAGTCCTGCTGTAATCAAACAGATTTTTTGCCAATAATTTTTCGTTTTCCATTTTTAACATTTACTCCCAATATATATTATTCTTTCAAAGAATTTTACAGTTTTATACCTCAACAAAGAACAGCCAGTAACCGCTTGCGTCCTTTCCCGCAACAAACTCAACTCCTCCGCTTATGTACTTTGAAAATACATAGCTTTTGCCGTTCTGAGGATTTGTCACGGTGGCACAACTGCCCTCATGAATCCAACGCTCGTTGAAAACATTAATTCCCTTGATGAGAAAAGTCTCTTTTGAGGTTTTGCCGACAAATCTGTAATTTTTCATAAAATCAGCCTTCTTTAACCTTTTGCGGTGACAGCCTGTTGTCAAGGCCTGTCTTTTTAAACACAAGCACAACGACAACGGCACAAATCACGCCGAGTAACATTCCGCAGAGAACATCTGACGGATAATGAACATAGTTATAAAGTCTTGAGAATACAATCAAAAGCGCAAGTACAAGTGCAGGAATTCCGAATCGTTTGTCCTTGATGAGCATAACGGTTGCCGCCGCAAGTGACGAACAGCTGTGTCCCGAAGGAAAACTGCTGCCTGACGGAATGGCTATGTTAAGCCCAAAGTCGGGATTCAACTCAGACGGTCTTGCTGAATAATCGATATTCACCATAAACGGCCGTGGTCGGTTTATAAGATTTTTTATTCCGATTTCACCGACAAGAAAGCCGATTGCCATTGCAACAAGCATCATAACTCCCATTGAGCGAGTTTTTTTAAAAATTATAAACACAATGCCGACTGCAATCCAGAAAAGTCCCATTTCACCCATATAGCTGAAAAAAGCCATAATCGGATCAAGAAAAGAGCATTTAAATGTGTTCTGAATAAATTCAAGAACCGAGGTGTCAAATGATTGAATCATATCAAAGAATGACATATCATTTTCCTTTCATAATATCATTATAACAACCAAAAAACAGAATGTCAAATTAAATAAATTTTAAGTTATTCACATTCATATTTTGCAAGTTTAGCATAAAGTGCTTCATCAACAACAGCCTCAACCGAAAGTCCTTCGGCAACATATTCTTCATAAATGAGAGTGCCTTTGTTGCGGATTTCGTTTGCAAGACCTGCCTGTGCAAACGGCAGAAGAATTTTTACTCTTTTCATTCTGACGGGAAGATTGTCCTCAATTGCATTAAGAAGTTCGTCTATACCCGTGCCGTTCTTTGCGCTTATGCGAACACAGGCTTTAAAGTCCTGCGCAAGCATAGTTTCGTCAAGCAAATCGCACTTGTTGAGAACGGTTATAATCGGTGTGTCACCGCAACCGAGGGATTCAAGCAAGTCGGTTGTAACCTGCATATGTGTTCTTGCCTCGTCACTTGATGCGTCGCATACATTTAGAATAATATCCGACTGTGCCGCCTCTTCAAGGGTTGAGCGGAATGCTTCAACAAGGTGGTGCGGAAGTCTGCGAACAAGACCTACCGTATCAATCATCATAACGGTTACACCGCTCGGAAGCTTCAACGCTCTTGAGGTGGGATCAAGCGTTGCAAAAAGCTTGTCCTGTGCAAGCACACCTGCGTCCGTAAGGTAGTTCATAAGAGTTGACTTGCCTGCGTTTGTGTAGCCGACAATCGCACAGGTTATTACACCGTCTTTTTTTCTGCGTGAACGCAACATCTGACGATGCTTTTCAAGGTCGGAAAGCTCTTCTTTCAGGCTTTCAATTCTTCTGCGGATATGTCGTCTGTCGGTTTCAAGCTTTGTTTCACCCGGACCTCTTGTACCGATACCGCCGCCGAGTCTTGACATTGCGATACCCTTGCCCGTAAGTCTTGGGAGCATATATTTAAGCTGTGCAAGCTCAACCTGAAGTTTACCTTCTTTTGACCTTGCTCTCTGGGCAAAAATATCGAGAATAAGCGTTGTTCGGTCAATTACTCTGACATCTGTTTCAGCCTCGATATTTTTAATCTGTGTCGGAGAAAGCTCGCTGTCGAACACAAGCAAATCTATCTCCTGCGATTCGCAGATTTCGGCAATCTCGGCAAGCTTGCCTGTGCCGACAAAAGTACCCTTTTCAATTTTTTGCAGATTCTGCGTTACCGATAAAACGGGATCTGCTCCCGCACTTTTTACAAGTTCAAAAAGTTCGTCAAGTGACGCCTGTGCGTCATATTCGCCCGTGTCAACACTGACGAGCAATGCACGGGTAATTTTTTCTTCGTTACTTTTAAGCTCCATAAAATCCTCACTTGAAGTTATTTATTCATACTTTTGTCAAAACAGGTTTTCATATCCTCATCCGTGATTTTTCGGATAGGCTTGCACGGATTTCCCACAGCTACGCAGTCGGACGGAATATCCTTTACAACAACGCTTCCGCCGCCGATTACAACATTACTTCCGATTGTGACGCCCGGCATGACCTGAACTCCTCCGCCAATCCACACATTGTCGCCGACGGTAATCGGATAGGCATATTCAAAGCCTGCGTTTCTTCTCGGATAATCAACAGGATGACCTGCCGTGTAAAATCCGCAGTTTGGTGCAACAAAAACATTGTCGCCGAATTTCACCTTTGCACAGTCGAGAATCACCATATTGTGGTTTGAATAGAAATTCTCACCGAGTTCGATATTGTAGCCGTAGTCGCACCAGAACGGAGCGGTAATGTAGAAATTTTCCTTTGTACTGCCGACAATTTTCTTTATAAGAATTTTTCGAGTCTCTTCATCTTCAAACGGAAGATTGTTGTACTCTCTGCAAAGATTTTTAACCGAACAGCGTTCATTGCGAAGCTGTTTGTCACCCATTGGATTATACATCTGCGAATTAAGCATTTTTTCTTTTTCAATCATAATTTTCTCCGTTAATAAATCACATAACAAAATTTACATAACAACGCTTATTATATTATAATCTCACCTTCAATACAAGTAAATCCAAAAATTAATTTACTTTTCAACTGACAACAAAATTCAATTTTAAAATTCATAGGGAGGATAATGGGACAGCAGGCTTTTGTATAATATAGTTACATTGAAAATATCAATGGAATTTGCAGAAAAAACGATTAAATTATGAGATTCCGTTTTGATTTGAGGAGGAATTATTATGGAAGAAAAAAGAAAAACCGTCACATCAACCGAAGTAAAACGCAGATACAATCAAAAAGTTTACAGTCAAATTTCATTTTCCGCCCCAAAGGAACTTGTTGAGGAATTCAGAGAGATATGCAGAAATATCGGAATTTCACAGGCAAGTGTTTTCAAAAAGTTTATCGCCGATTTTGTTGAAAATTACAGATAAAATCAAAACCACTCGTTGAACGGATGGTTGCACTCTGCAGAAAAGCCCGAAATTCAAGCTGACCGAATTTCGGACTTTTTATTTTTGGATTTTAAAATTTTTTCAACCTGCTGTTTCAATTTGCAAAAAATTTTAAGAATATATATTCAAAGAAATAAAATTGTGGTATAATGATGAAGAATATATACAAGGTATGTACAGGCAACACAGGTTGTCTTTAATTAAGGAAGTGGCAAAATGAAAAAACTATTTACTATTATTGTGTGCAAGGTTCTGAAATTTGTCGGAGGATTGCTCGGCAAGGGCAGCAGTCTGCCAGGACAGATTGCGCTTAAACTCTGCCCCGATATTCTCGGACGAATTGAGCTGCCGAAATATATTGTTGCCGTAACAGGCAGTAACGGCAAGACATCTACCGTTGAGATGATTGCACATATTCTTTGTGAAAGCGGCAAAAAAGTTGCCTGGAACAAAGAGGGTTCTAACCAGATTGAGGGCGTTACAACTCTTATTCTCGGCAGTTGTACTCTTTCGGGCAAGGTTAAATCGGATATTCTTCTTATTGAAAGTGACGAACGCTTTGCAAAATATACCTTCAAATACATCACACCGACTCATTATGTTATCACAAACCTTTACCGTGACCAGCTCACACGAAACGGTCATCCGGAATGGGTTTACAATGCCGTAAAGGATAGTATTCATCCCGAAACTCAGCTTATTCTTAACGCCGACGATCCGCTTGTTTCGTGCTTTGGCTACGGCAGAGATAATGTTATATGGTTCGGTGCAGGCAATCTTCCGACCGATACAAAGGAGTTTGTCGGTGTTTATAATGACGGTGCATATTGCCCTCACTGCAAATCTCCTATGACATATTCAAGCTATCACTACGACCACATCGGCAACTATGAATGCACTAACTGCGGTCTTAAAAGGCAGGATACAAGCTACACAGTTACATCTGCCGATCTTGAAAAAGGCGAAATTACAATCAACAATAAGTACAAGATTGAACTTACACTCAAATCGCTTTATAATGTTTACAATTTGCTTGCGGCATTTACCGTTGCATCAATCACAGGTGTTGACGGCAACACAATTGCAAAGAGCCTGAGCAATTATGTTCTTAAAAACTTCCGTGTTGTAACATTCACGCTCGGAAACAGAAAGGGTACGCTTGTTACATCAAAACATGAAAACAGCATTTCGTACAATCAGTCACTCAAGCTTGCCGCATCCGACAAAGATAAGTGCGATGTTTTGATTATTGTTGACGCAGTCAGCAGAAAGTATTTTACAAGCGATGTTTCATGGCTTTGGGACATCAACTTTGACCTTCTCAAAAGCGACAATGTAAAGAACATTGTGCTTGCAGGAACATATTGCAATGACCTTGCAACAAGATTTTCTTTCTCAAAAGTTGACAGAAACAAAATTAAGGTTATCAAGGACATTGAAGAAGCCGTTGATTATCTTGACAATGACCGCAAAGAAAAGATTTATGTAATTACCTGTTTCTCAGACAAGGGTAAATTTCTTGAAAAGGTAAAGGTGGACTGATTATGAAAATTCTTCATTTGTATCACGATATAATGAACCTGTACGGAGAATATGCCAATGTTTCTGCGCTTGAAAGAATGCTTGAAAAGAGCGGTGTGAAATTTACAACCGACAGGCTTACCCTGTTTGACAATGCCGACCTGGGCGATTACGATTTTATCTACATCGGTTCGGGTACAGAAAAAAATCAGAAGCTTGTTTTGCAGGATTTTAAAAAGTACAAGGATTTTCTTGTTGAATACATCAACAGCGGCAAGGTAATTCTTATGACGGGCAACTCGTTTGAAATGCTCGGAAAAACAATTACAGACTCTGACGGCAAGGTTTTTGACGGACTCGGAATTTATGATTTTACAGTTACCGAGCAGAACAAACGCAGAATTACAGGCGATATTGTTTATACATCTGACATTCTCACAAAACCGATTGTCGGCTTTGTAAACAAGTGCAGTGAAATTAAAGGTATTAAAAATCATCTTTTCACTGTTAAACACGGACTCGGTGACTACGAAAACGCAAAAGCAGAAGGTTTGAAGAACAAGAACCTTTTTGCTACTCATGTTACAGGTCCTATTATGATTAAAAATCCGCATTTTCTTGAATACATTGCTTTGCAGATTTCAAAAAATACGGATGGCTTCAAGCCGTGTACGGATTACCTTGACTACGAAAGAGCGGGCTACGAAATTACTCTCGGCGAACTCACAAAAAGATTTGAGGAGTAAGTTTTAATGAACAACGACAATCTTCTTCAGCTTGAGGGAGCAATTGAAAGCGTGGTTTTCCGAAACGATGAAAACGGCTACACGGTAATTGAGCTTGCTGACGGTGACGATTATTTGACCGCTGTCGGAATTATGCCACAGGTGTCGTCGGGTGATGTTGTAAAGCTTACCGGCAAATATACAAATCATCCGAGCTACGGCAGACAGTTTGCCGTGCAGATTTGCGAAATCAGCAGACCTACCGAGGCGGCTGATATTCTGCGTTATCTGTCATCCGGAGCTATCAAGGGAATCGGCACTCAGACCGCACAAAGGCTTGTAAAGGAATTTGGCGAGGCAACGCTTGATGTGCTTGAAAATCAGCCCGAAAGAGTTGCAATGCTGAAAGGAATTTCTTCGCAAAAAGCCGAGGATTTTTCAAAGCAGTTAAAGCAGAACACAGGCGTGCGAACACTCATGCTTTTTCTCGGCGAGTACGGAATTTCAAACACCGCATCGGTCAAAATTTTCAACGCTTACGGTCCGAGCTGTGTCGATTTAATCAAGAAAAATCCGTACATTCTCTGTCAGGGTGATTTTGGAGTATCGTTTGAGAGTGCGGATTTTATTGCTAAAAAAGAAAAATTAGAACCCGATTCAAATGTCCGTATGCGTGCAGGAATCGTATACATTCTTCATCACAATGAGCGAAACGGTCACACCTGTCTGCCAAAGGAAAAGCTGCTGAAGGTTTCAACCGATTTTCTCGGAATTGACGGTGAAAAGGTTTCGGAGTGCATGGAAGAAATGCTGTTTGACCGTTCGCTTATCGAAGATAAGATTGACGGCAAAAAATTTGTGTTCCCTCCCAATGTTCACCTCTGCGAAATGTACATAGCGTCAAGAATAAAAATGTTGCTTAAATTTCCGTCAGAGAAAATTAAAAACATTGACAAGGCGATTGAAAAATGTGAAAAAGAGGACGAAATCGAATATGCCGATTTGCAAAAGAAAGCAATCACTATGGCACTTACCGAGGGTATGCTCGTTCTGACAGGCGGTCCCGGTACAGGAAAAACGACAACCCTCAATGCTATAATAAAAATAATGAAAGCAAACGGCAAAACTGTTTTGCTTTCTGCCCCCACAGGCAGAGCGGCTCAACGAATGAGCGAGCTCACGGGCGATGAGGCAAAAACTCTGCACAGACTGCTTGAGGTCAGCTGGGATAAACATGACAACCCCGTTTTCAACAAAAACGAACGCAATCAGCTTAAATGCGACGCATTGATTGTTGACGAGGTTTCAATGGTGGACGCATTCATTATGGAAAGCGTTATGAGAGCGCTTTCCACAGGATGCAGACTTATTCTTGTAGGCGACTCCGACCAGCTCCCCTCCGTAGGTCCGGGTAATGTGCTCGGCGATCTTATCGAAAGCGGACTTATTCCCGTTGTACGGTTAAATGAAATTTTCCGTCAGGCACAGCAGAGTCTTATTATCACAAACGCACATAAGATTGTGAACGGTGAAATACCCATTCTTAATTCCGCTGACAAGGACTTTTTCTTTCTTCAAAGGAACAATAAATCAGAAGTTTCAGCGGTAATAGCTGACCTTTGTGCAAATCGTCTGCCAAAGGCATACGGATATTCTCCGTTTGAAAACATACAGGTGCTTGCTCCGTCCAAAAAGGGTGAACTCGGAACTGCCGAGCTTAACCACAAATTGCAGGCGGCGCTAAATCCGAAGGATGACGATAAGGCGGAAATCACAATCGGTTCAAAAACCTTTCGTACAGGCGACAAGGTTATGCAGATAAAAAACAACTATGATATTCGCTGGTTTCGTGAAAACGGCGAAACGGGCGAAGGAATTTTCAACGGTGACATAGGAATCATCACAAAGATTGACAGAAAGACAAAATCGCTTGTCGTTAAATTTTTTGACAAGATTGCAAGATACACCTTTGAATTTGCGGGCGACCTTGATTTTGCCTACGCAATCACGGTGCATAAAAGTCAGGGCAATGAATTTGACGCAGTTATTATACCGATGTTTTCGGGTCCTCCTCAGCTTTACTACAGAAATCTGCTCTACACCGCTGTTACAAGGGCGAAGAAAACGCTTGTGCTTGTCGGCAATCCGTCAACCGTTGAATATATGGTAAACAATAACCGCCGTACAAAAAGGTACAGCGGTCTTAAAGAATTTTTACTGAGAGATGACACACTTTATTAAGAAAGTTTTCGGCACAATAAAAGGATTTTTCTTTACGGTTCGTTGTCCGTACTGCGGAAGGGTTATTGAACCGAACAAAAGCTGTTGTGACAAATGCAGAAAAGAATTCCCCGAAATGCCGCTTGTACGATATGCAACGGGAGGGTACATCTGCACCTCTCCTTTCCCCTATGACGGAATTTTTCGCAGGGCAGTTCTTAACTTTAAATTTCACAACTGCGGTGCATATGCCGAATTTCTTTCACACGAAATGGTTCGTTCAATAAAAGATGTTTACCGTGACAGGGAATTTGACCTTGTCACCTGTGTGCCGATGCACAAGGATACTCTCAGAGAGCGTGGATACAATCAGGCTGAGTTGCTCGCAAAGGAATGTGCAAGGCTTCTCGGCATTGAGTATGCCAACCTGCTTGCCAAAACAAAGAAAAATAAAACCCAGCACAGCATAAAGGCGGCTGAAAGGGCAAAAAATGTTATAGGCGTTTACTCGCCGATTGACAAGAATTTAATCAAAGGCAAGCGAATACTGATTATTGACGACATTATTACAACAGGCAGTACGCTTGGTGAATGTGCAAGAATACTTAACAAGTGCAAATGCGGCGAGATTTGTTGCTGTACGCTTTGCACATCTCTGCTGATATAGCATTGGAGTGATTAAAATGGATATAGCTGTTGATCTCGGTTCTGACAGAACAAGAGTTTTTATTGAAAATAAAGGAATAGTGCTTGATGAGGCGAGCGTTGTTGCGTTTGATGTTGACACCTACGACATTGTCGGCGTCGGCAATGAGGCTTATAAGATGATTGGCAAAACGCCTGCAGGCATACGAGCAATGCACCCGATTGATGACGGTGTTATTTCACGCTCTGAACTTGTTGAGGATATGGTTTCAATTCTTATAAAAGAGGTCAGTCCGTCAAAGGTGACTATGCCGAGGGTTGTTGCATCAATCCCGAGTGAGGTTACCGAGGTTGAAAAAAGAGCGGTTGTAAACGCAGTAAGCTCAATCGGTGTTCGCAAGGTGTATCTTATTGAAGCACCAAAAGCGGCGGCAATGGGCTGTTCGCTCGACATAACAAGTCCTCACGGCATTCTGATTGCAGATGTCGGCAGCGGTACGGCAGATATTGCCGTGCTTTCTCTCGGCGGAATTTCGGTTTCCAAGTGCATAAAGTCGGCAGGCTGTGCAATGGACGAAGAAATCGTTAAATACATCAGAAAAGAGCATAACCTGATTATCGGCACAAACATGGCAGAGGCCTGCAAAAAGGCTGTTGGCTGTGTAAAAATTCCGAAAGAGCCTAAACTTTTCAGAGTTAAAGGCAGGGATGCCGTAAGCGGTCTGCCCAAATTTATTGATGTTGGCTATGCCGAAATCAAGCCTGTAATCGAGGATATTGCGCTTAACATTATTAGGGCAATTAAAGATGTGCTTGAACAGACTCCGCCCGAGCTTGTCGGTGACATCTACACTGACGGTATAATTTTGACAGGCGGTCTTGCCAAGCTGACGGGATTTGCAAGGCTTCTCAGCGAATCTACAAAGCTGAAAGTAAGAGTTCACAAAGCCGCCGCTGACTGCGTTATCAACGGTTGCGGCAAGGCAATCGAATATATTGACCATCCCGAAAAAATACAGCCGGGTGCAGTCAATCCGCTTATAGAGGCATTTTAATTATAATTTTAAACATTTTATCCGCAGATTTTACCGTCTGCGGATTTTTTGTAACATGGTATTGTAAAATCCGAAAATATGATTTAACAGTTGTCTTCATCCCGTTTCAGTACCGTACTTTTCTTTTTCTTCTTTTTTACATAAAAATCTCCCCTTAAAGCATTCCCTGAAAACCATGTTATTTCAAGAGTCTGCTTTAAGGGGATTATATCAGTTAACAATTGTTCTCCGCTTTTGTTTTATAGTTCATTATTCTTTCAAGAAATATCTGTACTTTTTCTTTGGCTATCTCTCCGCTGTTTTCAATTTCAGTATCGCCAATGTAAAACTTGTGTTCAGCGGATTTCTTCAAAATATCAAGCAATTTTTTCTGTTCATCCGCTTTGTTAATGAAAACGGACACGGCACAATCACAAGCTATGGAAAATTCTGCCGGTGTTTTTGAAGCAAGTGCGTCGTAAAACCTTTCTTTTACGCTTTCAAATTTATTTTCCGTGTCAGTCGGCAAAAGCTTTGTAATCATCTTCCAAGTATTCCACGCAAGAAAGCCGTTGCAGTTGTCAAGACCTTTGGCAACAAATTCAAAGAACGGATAGACAAGTTTCGGATTTACTTCGCAAATATACTCAAGAACCTGTTCCGCCCAGTGAGCATTTGCGTAATCATCGTCAAGAAAAATCTCAATAAGCAAAGGAACAGTCAGAATTTCTTTGCTTGCAAGCTGTGCATAATATTCTTTTTCAAGCCTTTGTTCAAATTCCTGAAAAATCTGCTCTGTTTTCATAAATTCCCGTCCATAAATTCACTTAAATTTCGGTTTAATACTCCTAATATAATACTGTATATTACATTCTTTTTCAAGTAAAATCATATTAAAAGTAACATTCCCCCCGAATTTTATCGGAGGGAATGCTTTACTGTTAGCAGAATATTAAGAAAAGGTTGTTCTGTAGTTCTGTTATTCTGAATAGCTTACCCAGACACCGCCGGACTTTGAACCCGGATTTGCACGGAAACAGTTCTTACCGTCAGCAACTGTCAAGTCGTTTGTCTGTGTTTCCCATGTTGATTCTGTGTCCTTAAAGAGGAAACAGTTTGAACCGGGGCTGAGCGGTGTGTCAAAATCGTAGTACCAGATATCTGTACCTGCAATCTTATTCATGTGAGCTGCTGCGTTGCCGAGTCCGCTCTCTGCCCAACCGTAGATATAAACATCAGTATAGTGTGCCTTTGAGTTATCAAAGTAAACTCTTGAAAGTGTGAATGCAGGCTTCTGCTCCGGAACATACGGAGCTGTTGAAACAGCTTCGTCATTGCTGAGTGTGATGCAGTTGTTTGTCTTTGAAACTGTTGCATTCCAGCAATTGTAAACATTACCGTCATCGCCGCCTACAGGCTTTTCGTCAACCTCTGAAAGAGAACGATAAACGCTGACATTTGAAACTGTTGCAGGAACTTCAACTGTGTAAACATTCGGGTAAGCGTCTGTATCCTGCTCAAACTGATAGCTTGCACCTGTGTCAAGGTCATAAGCAAAGAGTGAAACACCGTCAGATGTCATCCAGCCAAGCTTAGTCTTGAAGTAAAGAGTGTATGTGTCAGCAGGCTTTGTTGTAGGCTGTGCAGTCGGCTTTACGGTTGTAGGCTCGGCGGTAGTCGGCTCAGGTGTTGTAGGCTGTTCTGCCTGATAAACATCACCCGTGCGGCCCCAGTCTTTGAGCTGAACAACGTACTTCTGAATCAATGTTGCGTCAACAACAGAGATTGTATTATCCCCATTAACATCAGCAAGAATCTGCTTGTCAGCCGAAAGTGTTTCAAGCTGAACGACATGTTTCTGAACGAGTGTAGCGTCAACGACTGTAATGTCACCGTCACCGTTTACATCACCGTAAACAGCATTGCCCGAAGGCTCTGTTGCGGGCTGTGCGGTTGTAGGCTGAGTTGACGGAACAGGCTTTGTTGTAGGTTCTGCTGCAGAACCCTTTGTAACATCAGTAGCCTCAATCTCAACCTTTGTAGGTGTAAGAGTTGTATCCTCCCATGTACCTGCCTTTGTAAGTGAGAATGCCTTTGATGAACCGTTGAGGCTGATAGGTGTATCGGTTCTGCCCGGATACTGCTCGCCGCCTTTTTCAGAGATGATTACTCTTGTGTTGGCTGAAGTTGAAAGGTCAAAATCCGACGCAGCCTGATTTTCATCATCCTCATCAGCTGAAATACTTGATGACTTCGGAACTTCGTAGTAATAGTAACCTGTTGCAGGATCAAGAGTCATTGCTTCGCCCGGCCAGTTTGCATTCTTGTAAACAGTACCCTTGTTTGTGGTTTCATCATAGATGTAAACCTGGTAAGGTGCTGACCAGCCCTTCTTGTTAGCAGGGTTGAAGAATACATACACTCCCGATTCCTGAGCGGTACTCTTTGCGTACTTATAAACCATTGAAGAGGTCTTTACACCGTCGGTTGCCGTAACTGTGAGATTGATTGTTTCACCCGGCTTATAATCTGAACCGATGCGGATTGATGTTGTACCCGTAAACTTAACAGGAGTTGAATCATCAAGACAGTAAGTACCCGATGTTGCGTTTTCAAGACTGAGTGTAAGGGTCATTGTGTCGCCCCTGAACGAACCGCTTTCAACAGAATTTATTGCCTTCGGGGTTGTTGTACCGTTGTAAACAACAGCAACACCCGTGTTGCCGATTGAACCTGTGAGAACGCCGTTTGCAACCGTAAACTCAGCACCTGAAACCGTATCCGTATATTTGCCGTCTGCAAGACCTGTGCCGGAAATACTTACGCTTGCGTTTGTACCTTTACAATTTGAAAGAACGATACCGCTTGTGCCTCTTGCAACATAAGCAATGTCGCCTGAAGAACCGAGCTTTTCAGACTGACCTACAAAAAGGTTGTGGAACTTGTTAATTTCGGAAACAGCTGTGCTCTTGTAAGTTGAATCCGTTGAAATGTTACCCATGAGAGCTGTTCCCGGACGGGCAAAGAAAAGTGCCGTTGAATCTTTTCTTGACGCAACGATTGCCCATGCCTTTACAACATTTTCATCCGAAACATCGGCAGTGTTTGAGAATCCCGATGAACCCGAGCTGCCCTCGTATGTATCGTGGCTTTCTGCCCAGAGAACTGCATTTGACGCTGCAACACCTGATTTGTATTTTGCATTGGTAGCTGTGCTTGCCTTACCCTTTGTGACATTGTAAAGCACTGCGTCGCCCGTTTTGTTATCAGTAACATTGATATACTTGGTGTATGAGGAGTAGCTTCTGTCTGCACCGCAGTTGTTAAGAATTTCACCGTAGATGTAGAGGTCATTGCCTGTTTTCTGTGTGTAGTAAGAAGAAGCCGAGCTTGTAATATTTTTCCAGTAATCAGACGCATACTCGCCGTCATCCTCTGTTTCAATATGCTTTGCGGCATCAAAACGGAAACCGTCAACACCGCAGTCGATGCATTCCTTGAGGAGGTTGATAATGTATCCCTGAACAGCAGTATCGTTTGTTACAAGGTCAGGACAACTTGAAACATGACCCTGAACAACTGCCTGAACCGAACTGTCGTTTGCATCGCCTTTGTATGTACGGGTGTAGGTTCTTCTTTTCTTATAGAACTCAGGCTCGTACTTTTTAACCTGATTGCTCACAATATCCGGCCTATTTTCATCGGCATTTGCAATATGGTTTGAAACGATATCGCAGATGATTTTGATGCCGTATTTGTCAGCCTCATCACAAAGTGATTTAAGATCGTCCTTTGTGCCGAGCCATGACTCCTCTGCAATGTGGAAGCTGATCGGCTGATAAAGCTTCCACCATTGACCTGTTACATCGCCTGATGTTGAGTAGTCCTTCGGCTGCTGAACGGGAGAAGTCTGAACTGTTGTGTATCCTGCCGCTGCAATTGCGGGAAGGTTTTCTTTGATTGTATTGTAAGACCAGTTGAATGCGTGGAGCATAACACCGTCGCCGACCTTATCACGAAGGGTACTGTCGGCAGATGCAGTCTGTGCGGAATCAACCTCGGCAGCATTTACGGAGGTAATTGCCGCAAAAGAAGATGTCAGAAGCGCAGACGCAACAACAAGACTTGCAATCTTTTTTGCTTTCTTCATAGGGAAAACATCCTTTCATAAAATTCTCGATTTCATTATAACAAATTTCACCAAAAAAGTATATACTTTATGTTACAAATTCGAGGGCTGTTTTTTGTGCAGATTACACGGTTGTAAAATTTTTTTAACAATAATTTTGCACCAAAAAGCATTATATTTAACCTTTTCTGACTCTGTATGAACTTTACTTCTTTAAAGGAATATTAGTGATGCAAATTTGATTTTCTTTTTACACGATATTGATTGACATTTTTGTGCATTTAGAATATAATCAAAGAGCAGTTGTCCCCTGATGCTTATGTGACGGGTGACATTTCGGAAAATTTAAATTGTATTGCGTGCAATCGCTTTTAAGCGGTTAATAAGGATTTTGTGTAAAGAAAAAGGACGGGGCGACACAGCCGTCTTATTTTTCTGTTCAAAAATTCTGAGCATCATGGTTATGTCTTTGCAGAAACGGCAGAGCGGACTGTGTTCGCCTGCATTTTTCAGGCTGACACAATCCGCTTTATTTTTACGGATTTTACTGTTATCACAACGGAACAGGGGTGCATAAATGGAACAGACATCAAAGAAAACAATAGTTTCACTCAAGGATATTTTCATCAAATTTGACGGTGAGGTAATTCTTAACCACATCAACCTTGATATAAATGAAAAGGAATTTGTAACTATTCTCGGTCCGTCAGGCTGCGGTAAAACCACAACCTTGCGCATCATCGGCGGTTTTGTTGAACCCGACAGCGGCGATGTCATTTTCGGCGGCAAAAGAATTAACGGAACTCCTCCGAATAAAAGAAATGTAAACACGGTATTCCAGAAATATTCTTTGTTTCCCCACCTCAATGTTTTTGATAATGTGGCTTTCGGACTCAAGCTTAAAAAGATGCCGAAAGATGAAATAAAAAAGCGTGTAACCGATATGCTTGCAACCGTTGACCTCAAGGGTTATGAAAAGCGTTCTGTTGCAAAACTTTCGGGCGGTCAGCAGCAGCGTGTTGCAATTGCAAGAGCGCTTGTGTGCGATCCCGAAATCATTCTGCTTGACGAGCCTCTCGGCGCTCTTGACCTTAAACTGCGTAAGAGTATGCAGCTTGAGCTTAAGGAGATCCAGCAGAAAACTCAGAAAACATTTATATATGTTACTCACGATCAGGAAGAGGCTCTGACCATGAGCGACCGTGTTGTTGTTATGAACAACGGTGTAATCGAGCAGATTGGTTCTCCCGAGGATATATACAACGAGCCTGTGAACGCATTTGTTGCAGACTTTATCGGTGAGGCAAATATTCTCAACGGAATTATGCTTGATGACTGCAGAATTCAAATTCTCGGCAAAGAGCTTGAATGTGTTGACAAGGGATTCGGCAGGAATACTCCTGTTGATGTTGTCATCCGTCCCGAGGATATTGAAGTTACCTCTCCCGAGGACGGTCAGCTTATCGGAACTGTTGAGAACACAACCTTCAAGGGTGTTCACTATGAGATGAGCGTAAGATGCGGAAAGTGTGAAATTCTTATCCACTCCACCGAATCGGCTGAAATCGGAAGCAAAATCGGTATGAGGGTTATCCCGTTCAACATTCAGATTATGAACAAGCTTCTTCCGTTTTACGATAATGTTATTGAGACAACCGTTACATACGCAAATCAGAACGACAATTCCTTTGAATTTGAGCTTGAGGGCGAAACCGTTACCGTTCCCAATAAATACTACGAAGAAGGTACAAAGCTAAAAATCACTCTGCCGCCCGACGCTCTTTCGCTTGCAGGCGACGGCGTGGGCGATTTAAAGGATTTGTACATTGAATCCGTAGTTTACAAGGGTGAACACAACGAAATCATTCTTGAATCGGACGAAAGAAAGTGGCTTATGCTCAGCGATACAGACGAGCAGGTCGCAACCTATGTTCCGCTTTCATTCAACTTTTCAAAGGCTCGGTTTGAGGTAATCTCAGAGTTTTCGGAAAAGGAGGGCTGATAAATGAAATCACGCAAGCCCTCTATTCCCTACATAATCTGGATGGTTGTTTTCACAATGATTCCGATTATTATGATTGGCTTTACCGCCTTTACCGACAAAAACGGTAATTTTTCGCTTCAGGCATTTACAAATGCGTTTTACTACACAAATATTTTTGTAAAATCACTTTGGATTGCGCTTATTTCAACGGCAATCTGTCTTGTACTTGCATATCCGCTTGCATATCTTCTCACGAGAATGAAAGAATCAACCCAGAACACGCTCATTATGTTGCTTATGATTCCTATGTGGATGAACTTTCTGCTAAGAATCTACGCATGGGTAACGCTTTTGCAGGACAACGGTCCGATTGATATGATGCTTTCGCTTTTGGGTATTCATTCAACCTACATCGGCAACACGGGTGCGGTAATTCTCGGAATGGTGTATGAATATCTTCCGTTTATGGTTCTGCCGATTTACACCGTTATGAGCAAAATCGACAACGGTCTTATTGAGGCGGCGCAGGATCTCGGTTCAAACAACTTTACCGTATTCAGAAAGGTTGTCGCACCGCTCAGCGTTCCCGGAATTATTTCGGGTGTGACAATGGTATTTGTTCCGAGTGCAAGCACATTCCTGGTTGCACAGTATCTCGGCGGTCCGGATGACATTATGATTGGTGATGTCATTGAAAAAATATTCTGGACAGACCAAAACACGGGTTCGGCAATTTCATTGATATTAATGATTTTTATTTTCGTGTTCCTGATAATCATGAACTTGTTCGGTGATGAGGAGGCGATTGCATAATGAAAAAGAAAACAGGTATTCTTTCAAAAATTTACATTGCAATCCTGCTTATTTTCCTTTATTCGCCCATTGCCGTACTTATCTTCTATTCCTTCAACAACGGCAAAACTACCGTCTGGAAAGGATTTACATTCAAATGGTATGTACAGCTTTTTCGTGACGACAATATTATGAACGCATTGTGGAACACTGTTATTATTGCCGTTCTTGCATCTGTTTTTGCAACAATCCTCGGAACTGCCGCCGCAATCGGCATCAGCAATTTCAAGGGCAAAAAAAGAATGCTTATTCAGAATGCGTCAAACATTCCGATCATCAGCCCTGACATAGTAATGGGTGTTTCTCTCATGCTTTTGTTTACAACTCTCGGAGTTATCTTTAACTTTGAAATGGGATTTTTCACGGTTTTAATTTCGCACATATGCTTTTGTGTTCCGTTTGTTGTGCTTAATGTTATGCCGAGAATCAAACGAATGGATCAGAGCATTTACGACGCCGCCCTTGACCTTGGCTGTAACCAATGGCAGGCATTTTACAAGGTAATTATTCACGAGCTTATGCCGGGTATTTTCTCGGGTCTGCTCATGAGTTTTACATATTCTCTTGACGATTTCATCATAACATATTTCACAAGAGGTGCAAAATTCCAGAACCTCTCTATTGAAATTTACTCGATGACTCACAGGAGAATTTCACCGAAAATCAACGCTCTTTCCGCACTGCTTTTCCTTGCTGTACTCATTGTTATGGTTATTATTAATCTGCGTGACAGACACGAAGAAAAGGTGCAGAAAAAGAGAACTTGATTTTAAAAATTTTATTAAAGGGAGATTGAGAAATGAAAAGAATCATCAGCATTGTCCTTGCATCTGCAATGACGGCAACATGTGCGGCTTGCCTTTCAGGCTGCGGCGGAGGTGCTTCGGCTGACTCAGCTGGCGCAGGAGAAGTTAATGTTTACAACTGGGGCGAGTACATTTCAAACGGCGAAGATGACTCACTCGACATTATCGAGGAGTTTGAAAAACGCACCAACATCAAGGTAAACTACACAACCTATGAAACCAACGAAGAGCTTTACAATATGCTGAAAAACAGTAATGTAAGCTATGATGTTGTCATTCCGTCCGAATATATGATCAGCAGATTGATTGATGAGGATATGCTGTTGGAGCTTAACTTTGACAATATTCCTAACTACGACAATCTTATGGATCGTTTCAAAAAGCTTGCCTGCGATCCCGAAGGTAAATATACCGTATGCTACAGCTGGGGCGTAACAGGTATGGTTTATGACAAAACAAAGGTTAAAACAAAGCCCGATTCATGGGACGCACTTTGGAACAAAGACCTTTCAGGTCAAATTCTTATGTTTAACAACAGCCGTGACGCAATGGCAATTGCAATGCAACTTGAGGGTATTAATCCTGCTAACTGCACCAAGGAAGATGTTGACAAAGCCGCCGCTAAACTTAAAGAGCAGAAGCCTCTCCTTAAAAAATATGTAATGGATCAGGTATTTACTGAAATGGAAAACAGCCAGTCGGCAATTGCTCCGTACTACGCAGGCGACATTATGACAATGATTGATAACAACGAGGATCTTGACTACGCAATGCCAAAGGACGGCTCAAACCTTTTCTATGACGCAATGTGTATTCCGAAATGCAGTAAAAACAAGGAAAATGCAGAGAAGTTCATCAACTTTATGCAGGATCCTGAAATTGCCGCCGCAAACTTTGAATATCTCAACTATGCAACACCCAATCAGGTTGCTTATGACGATTACATTGATGAAGACGCAAAGAAAAACGAATTTATCTTCCCGAGTGACGAGTATCTTGACAAATGCTATGTATTTTCAAATGTTTCCGATGAGGTTTATTCCTATATGCAGGAACAGTTTGTAAAAATCCAGGCAGACTGATAAGCAATAAAATTAATCCCGAGCAAAGCTTTTAAAGGCTCTGTTCGGGATTTTAATTTTGGTAATTTTTTAAAATTAATCATTCCCCATTTATACAGCCTTTAAATTTTATGTTATCTGAAAAGTATTATTCCTTATTTTAAAAGGTTTCCGTGACAGGTTGTCATATTCGCTCTGCGAACACTCAAAATACACAGAATTAACGGGGATTCGCTCAATCTTACAAATAGATTTCAATTGCCTTGTTTTGATTGACAAATTAGGAAAAAGTAATATAATATATACTGTTAAAGAGTGCATAATACATTTTTCGATTTTATTCACTTGCAGGCGGGCGCCTGTGCATCACAAAAGAGATAGGATGGTATAATAATTGTTTACAATTTTAAAAGAACATCGTGGCTTCGGAAAGCAGATTTTGCTCCTTGCCAAAAACGAACTTATTAAAACTTACAAAGGCGCCGTAATCGGTCCTCTTTGGGCTGTTGTTAAGCCTGCGTTTACAATTTTTGTTTACTGGTTCGCTTTTTCCTGCGGTATCAAACAGCTTAAAACACTTCACCTTGACATCGGCGGAGCACAGCCTTTTTCCATTGACTTCTTTACTTTTATGTTCATCGGTATCATTCCGTGGTTCTTTATTCAGGACAGCATAACGCAGGGTGCAAAGGAACTGAGAATCAACCGTCAATTTATTACAAAGGTTAAGTTCCCAGTTTCAACAATCCTTACTTATACAGAGGTTTCAAGGCTTTTTGTTCACCTGATTCTTATGGCATTTATGTACACATATGTACTTTTCACAATCGGACCGAGCTGGTACAATCTGCAATTTTTCCTGTACTGTCCGTTGATGTTTATCTTCTTCCTTGCACTCACATGGTCAACAGCCCCGATGTCTGCGTTCAGTAAGGACTTTGAAAGCCTGATTGTTTCCGTTATGTCAGGTATTTTCTGGTTATCGGGTATTATGTACAACTCCTACGGCTTTGATTCGCCGTTTCTCAACAAGCTTATGCTTATCAATCCGATTAACTTTTTCGTAAACGGCTACCGCAACTGTTTTCTCTACAACAGACCGTTCTATGCAAACAAAACGGAATGTCTTGTGTTTGCAATTGAATTTGTTGTAATTTTCGCCCTTGGTATTTTCAACTACAACAGACTCAGGAAAAAACTTCCTGATGTACTTTAAGGAGGTAATATTATGGCTGAAACAAAAGTATCCGATCCGATTATTACCTTTAAAAATGTCAGCAAAACCTATACTCTCTACAAAGATGACAAGGCAAGATTCAAGGCTCTTTTCTTTAAGCCGAGAAATGCAAAAACAAACAAGGCACTTAACAATGTTTCAATGGTAATCAATCGTGGCGAATCGGTTGGTATTGTCGGCGATAACGGTGCAGGCAAGTCAACTCTGCTCAAGATGATTACTGGCGTTGCATTTCCCGATGAAGGCGAAATCACCGTTGACGGCAAGGTTGCCGCATTGCTTGAGCTCACTGCAGGCTTTTCCATGGAAATGACAGGCAGAGAAAACATTTATCTAAAGGGTTATGTTCTCGGTCTTGAGGACAGCTACATTAAGCAGATTGAGGAGAAAATCATCGACTTTGCAGAGCTTGGAGATTACATTGACCAGCCTGTAAGAACATACTCAAGCGGTATGAAAATGCGTCTTGGTTTTGCTATCAATGTCAACATTGAACCCGATGTTCTTGTTGTTGATGAGGCGCTCTCGGTCGGTGACGCAACCTTCAAAAAGAAGTGTAAAAATAAAATTAAAGAGATTATCGAAAGCGGTGTAACCGTACTTTATGTAAGTCACAATGCCGCTTCGGTTAAAGAAATCTGCGCGCGTTCAATCTTCCTGAAAAAAGGAACTGTTATGTTTGACGGGCCGACAGATGAAACCCTCAGAGTTTATGAGGAATCAAAAAAGAAAAAATAATTCCGTTTCGGAATAAAGCAAAAGCTCCACAATTGCGGAGCTTTTCTGATTTATCTGAGAGGTAAACCCATATGGACTGTACCGTAAAAGGCAATCTGCCCTCCGAAATTTTTGAGGACATTAAAAAAATTGCAGACAACAGGATAAATTTTCAACAGTTAAAAAACAAGACTGTTTTCGTGTCGGACTGTCACGGACTTATTGCATATTACATTATATGCACATTGCTTGAGGACAATGATTTTTTTGAAAACAACACAAGGGTAATCACCCTTGCAAAAAGCCGTGAAGATGCCGAAAAGCAGTTCGGCGACCTTACTCTCCGCAAAGATTTTGTTGTTGAAATCGGAGAGTCAAAGAACTTTCCGGAGATTGAAAAAGCCGACTTTGTAATATACTGCAACTGCCCGTGTGAGGTTGCAGAGGAAGATTGCAGTAATCCCGAAATTGCGGATACAATCACTTCGGGCTTTGCAAATGTGCTTGAATATGCAAAAGAGTCAAATGCCGAATCGGTTCTGCTCGTATCTTCATATATGGTTTACGGGGAGGTTTTCAGCGGTAAAAATAACATTTGCGAAAACGACCTCGGCTATCTTGATCCGACCGATGCCGACAGTGCATACGCACAAAGTATGCGTTCAGCCGAAACACTTGCTGTTTGCTATGCTGAAAAGTTCGGTATGAATGTAAAAATCGCCCGTCCCTGCCCCACACTCGGAGGTGTCGGAATGAGCGATGAAAGAAAATGGGCAAAGCTGATTGTCAGTGCGGCAAAAAATCAGAGCATTATGCTTACAGATAACGGTGGTGAAAAGTTCAGCTTTTGCTATGTGACGGACACGGTTTCGGCATTGATTGATATTTTGCTTAACGGAAAAAGCGGTGAGGCATACAACATTTCAAACGATAACGCAAATGTGACATTGCGGGAATTTGCACAGCTTGTAAAATCGGCAAATCCCGAAAAGAATCTCTCAGTAGTGTTCGTTCACAGAAAAGACGAAGAAGAACCCGAATTTTCTCCGTCATCCCCCACACCGTATGTTTTGTGCAACGATAAAATAAAATCACTCGGCTTTAGTCCGAAAGCCACGCTTAAAGACGGAATAAAACGCAGTATAAGAGCAACAGAACTGCGTGCAGAATTGCGAAGGATAAAGTAATGCGTATTAAAGATTTTTTAAACGAATTTGAGGCCGACAGGGCGGCATTGCCCGGAGTTGAAAAAGAAACTCTTGCAAAGCTCAGAAACAAAACAATTGTCATCTCGGGCGGTGAACTTGCAAGGTGTCTTTGCTATGCCTTTCTCTACAATAACGAGGCTAAAAGGCTCGGAATAAAAGTTATCCTTCTCGGCAAATCACGCAACGCAATGGCATCATACCACAGCGAACTCTTGTTAAGAGATGATTTTGATTTTGTCGATTATAATTCTGCATCAGAAATTTCAAGTGCCGACTATGTAATTACAACAGGAATCTGCGGTGAACATACAGACAACAACCCACAGATTATGATTGACGGCATTGCAGAGATAAATGCCTGTGCCAAAATTGCAAAAGCCACAGGCGCAAGAGTTGTCGTTGTGAACGACAGCAGAATTTACGGCAAAGCCAAACCGCACAGAGTTTATTCCGAAAATGAGTACGCAGAACTTGACGCAACCTCTCCCTCATCGCTTGCAGGTCAGCTTATGAGAACGAGAGAAACCACCTTGCACTCGGTTTTGAAGAACAGCGAATCAACCGTTACAACGCTCAGAACGGGCATAATTTTGGGAGCGTCAAGCAACTTTACAAGCGTGCTTGATCCTGTTTTTGACGATATAGCCAACCGCCGTGACACAGTTGTTCCTGCAACAAGGGATCGCTGCACCTTTGTTTATATCAACGATGTTTTAAAGGCGATCGTATTCGCAATGACAACTCTTGAAGAAAATGCAGTTTATAATGTCGGCGGCAAAAACTGCAACGCATCGCTGATTATGATTGCGGCTGTTCTCAACGATATTTACGGCAGTCGCTGTACAATTGAGTCGGGCGATTTTACGGAGCTTGACGGCTGTGCAATTAATTCAAACAAGATTTCCGTAAACGAATGCACTCCCGACATTGACCTTGAAACCATGCTGAAAATCTGCATAATGGACAAGATGAAGTCCGAAAAAGTTCTGCGTATCCCCCACTCACACGAACGCAGACTTGATTCAATTCACGAAATTCAGCTTGCATTTCTGCTTGAAACCGACAGAATTTGCCGAAAGCATAACATAAAATATTTTCTCGGCGGCGGAACACTTCTCGGTGCAATCCGTCACAAAGGATTCATTCCATGGGATGATGATGCCGATATTATGATGTTGCGTGAAGATTTTGACCGCTTTTGCGAGATTGCGCCAAAGGAACTTCCGAGCAATATGACTTTTCAATCGTACCATACGGACAAGGCTTGTTTCTATGAATTTGCCAAGGTCAGACTTGACGACACTTTCTTTGCAACCGACTTTGCAAAAGACCACCACGCAATGCACAACGGAATTGCGTTTGATATTTTCTGTCATGATAACACAGCCAATTCAGCAATCGGACGAAAAATTCATATGGCTGTGACTCTGTTCACAAGAGCGCTGGTGTTCAATAAATGGAACAATCGCAAGGCTGAAAACGGCAGTAGAATCCAGAGCATTGTAACAAATTTCTGCAAAAAAATATTTCCGCTCAGATTCAGTATGTGGCTTGAAGTCCGTACTTTAAAATTCTTTAAAAACAAAAAGAACGCAAAATATCTCTATGACGGAATGGGCAGAAATATTTATAACGGTGCTTTTCCAAAGGAATATCTTGACGATGTTGCTTATGCCGACTTTGAGGGTTACAAGTTCCCCGTGCCAAAGGAATATGACAAGTACCTTACTTTCCTCTACGGCGACTATATGGAGCTTGCACCGCTGTCAACAAGAATGGGTTGCCACGAAATTGCCCTCTGCGACATTGGAAAATATGACGGTTTCAAAATCCGCAAACCCGATTCTGAAAAATAATCAGCGTAAAACAGACCGATAAAATAAATGTGACTTGACACTTACCTGTCGGTCTGCTATAATAATATAGCACATTTTGAGTGCTGTTGCGAAATCAGCTGAAGAGTAAGATTTATCTGAAAGTAAGCTCCGCCTCGGTTTCCCCACCGTGTAAAAATCAAGGGAATTTAAATTGATTATGCAAAAGTTGACATAATAATTTTCAACTTTCCATTTTCAATTTTCAATTTAATAAGCAGGTATGGCGGAATTGGCAGACGCGCATGGTTCAGGTCCATGTGAAAGCAATTTCATGCAGGTTCAAGTCCTGTTACCTGCACCAACAGCCGTTTCTTATGTAGGGACGGCTGTTTTCTACCACATTTTCAGTCTGTTTTATGGTGATTTTCAAAATATTTGAATTAATTTTTAATAAAAAGCGAAAATTATGTTGACAAATTCGAAAATATGGTATACAATAATTAAGCCGTTGTTATTAAACAACATTTCGAGGTGTAGCTCAGTTTGGTAGAGTGCTTGGTTTGGGACCAAGATGCCGCAGGTTCAAGTCCTGTCACCTCGACCAAAAAAGGTGGTTTTTAACCGCCTTTTATTTTTTGCCAAAATTACTTAAAATGCCTTAAAAATGGCTTAAACACTGGGGTTATGAGCTGTTGCTCAGTTAATTTGAGTAAATTTGAAAACACTTGAATTAAGATAAAGTGCTGTCAAAATTGCTGTCAATCGCAGTCAAAAGTGCTGTCAAAAACGCAGTCAGTAAGCGGCTTAATGAACACTCAAAATTTCAAAAGTGCAGTCATTTTTAAAAATTGCACGCAAAATACTAAAAACAGCCTAAATTCGCTTATCGTTTGTCCGACTGAAAAAATATTTTTGGAGGTCAACATTATGACAAATACTAAAATTACTTACTCTCAACAAGGCGACTATCTTTTACCAGACCTAAAACTCCCCCAACAATCGAAATGCGAAATCGGCGTTTTCGGACTGCGGCATAAAAATTATTTGCTCCGATACCACAAGATAAGATATTATAATCTGCTGACTTCAGGCAAACTTGTGGAGTATCTATCCGATATTGATAATCAGGCGAATGAACTGTTTACAACGCTTATAAAGCAACTATCCGAAAAAGAAAATGTGACCGAACAGCTAAAAGCTGAAAACCAAGCAGAATGGATACGCAGGATGAACTCAATCCGCAACAGAGCATTGGAAATTGTCAACAAAGAATTGATTTACAAATAAGCCAATATAAATCGTCATAATTTGAAATGTCATAAAATTATCGACTTACTTCTATTGAAAAGTCATTGATATTGTGCTATAATTCTATTGAAAAGTCAGATTTGAGGTGATTGCGTGTTATTCCGAAAGATTGAAACGTTGATAGAAGAACATCTGAAAAGCGATACCAAGAAGATTTTGCTGATTGACGGAGCTCGTCAGGTCGGCAAAACATACATCATCCGTTATGTGGGGCAAAAGTTGTTTGAAAACTTTATTGAGCTGAATATGGTGGAGGATTCGCTGGGTGAACGCCTTTTCGCCGAGGTAAAGACTGTTGACGATTTTTATCTTCAGGTCAGTATGCTTGCGGGTAATAAGATGAAACAGGAAGAAAATACGCTGATTTTTATTGATGAAATTCAGGCGTATCCTCATCTGCTCACGCTTTTGAAATTTCTTTCTCAAGACGGAAAGTTTACCTTTATTGCAAGCGGCTCACTGCTGGGTGTCACATTGTCGCAGACGACCTCAATCCCTATGGGTAGCATCCGCAAGGTACGGATGTTTCCGCTGGATTTTGAAGAATTCCTCTATGCAAACGGACTTAATGAATTTGCCATATCGGCAATGCGTAAAAAGTTTGAGTGTGAAGAATCACTTGATGAGCCTACACACAATAAAATGATGGACTTGTTCCGAAAGTATTTGCTTGTGGGCGGTCTTCCGGACGCTGTGAACTCGTATCTGAATGACCATAACATTCAGCTTGTCCGTGACATTCAAAGCGAAATTCACAACTATTATGCCGCTGACGCTTCCAAGTATGACGAGGAGGAAAAACTGAAAATCCGGCGCATTTATGACCTTATTCCGTCCAATATGGAAAACAAGAAAAAGCGTGTGGTGGCGCAAAACATTGAAAATAAAAGAGGCAAAACATTCGGCGATTACAGCGATGAATTTGAGTACCTCATAAGTGCCGGTATTGCTCTGAATGTTCAGGCAATCTCCAATCCGGTTTTTCCGCTGATTGAATCCACCGGAAAAAACCTGCTGAAGCTGTATCTGAACGATGTGGGAATTCTCACGGGAATTTTGTACGGAAACAATATCCGTGCTGTTTTAGATGATGAAAAGAGCGTTAATCTCGGTTCAGTCTATGAAAGCGTTGTCGCTAGCGAGCTAATTGCTCACGGCTATAAGCTGTTCTATTACGATAACCGCAGTAAGGGTGAGGTTGACTATCTTATTGATGATTACAACAGCCTGTCCGCCGTGCCTATAGAGGTAAAGTCCGGCAAGGATTACACCGTTCACAGTGCGCTGAACACCTTTGTTCAGAATGAGGATTATCATATCAAAAAGGCTTATGTCCTCTCAAACGAAAGAACCGTTACGCACAACGGAAAGATAACATATCTCCCGATTTATTATATTATGTTTTTTCAAAACACACCCAATACAAAAGACCTGAATTTTTAAAATTGCAATTAACAAAAACCTCCTTTAGTGCAATAAACGCATTGAAGGAGGTTTTACTATATTGTTTGAGTAAAAAGTTGATATAAACTGGATACAAGGCTATTGTCGCTTTGTCAGGGTTAACATTAGAATAAAATCGTTCTTTCGGCATTTGAAGACATCCTCAGATAAGATATTTAATACAATACCATGAAGTGGTGCTTGAAAAATTATTCACTACAAGTTAATTCTATTCCCATCTCGTAGGCAAATACTCAACAATACAGGCATATAGGTAAATCTACTCACGTGTCTGTTTTTATTTTGCTTATTTGACAATACTACTTATAAAACGCTTTTAGCTTTTAGGTCTGAAATTACCAAATCAATTGGTACAAATCCTTGTTTTATAGAAGTATTATCCTCATCTTCAGAAGAACATCCTCCTTTAATAATGCCAATAACTTGGTGATTTGTATTCAAAACTATACCGCCGCTTGCTCCGTGCACAATTCTTCCGCTTACTTTATAAAAAGGTGCTCCAAACAATTTTGTTTTTCCTGTAATTTTGCATTCTTCTTTTGTAATTGTATCACCTTTAATGTAATTCGGAAATCCAGCGATGACAACAGTATCTCCGATTTTTAAATTTGAACTGTTTCCCATAGATAAAGATGCAACATTAGCAATTGATATATTATACAATGCATAGTCTATTATTTTATCAGCAGATACCTGATTTATATCTGCGCTAATTGGAGATATTACGGCTTTGACATCATTTTGCCACAAATAATAGAAGTCTTTGTCTTCTGTTACATGATAAGAAGTAAATAAGCCATAACCAGGAACATAGAATCCAGAACCTTGTTTCATCTCATCAGTACTTTGCAAAACAAAAACATTTTTATTAATAATTTCATTCATTTGATTAAAGTAAGTAAGGTCAAATATATTTTTTGAAAAAACTTTGTTAGCTTCTAAAGCTAATGAATAGAAAGTAAAACTATGTTCACCTTTAATTTGTTTTATAAAATGAATTTTACCAATCAACACAGATTTGTACCATTCTTCAATTAATGGCTGCTTTTTGGGATCGCTCCTAAATGAAATAATATTCCTGTTTTTACAATATCCTTTATCAATATACTTCAATGCTTCAATATATATTCCGTTCTGAATACAATTATGTAATAGAGCTCTAATGTTTTTATAATACTCGCGTTTAACGTTTGGAAATTTATTTACTATTACTCCGGTAACCTCTTGTCGTAAATTTTTTGTTCGAAATGTTATTTTTTCATCGTTTACAATTAAACTGTTTTTATCAAGAACCTTTTTTAACGAATCATCCAACAGAATTTTATCTCCAACCTTTGATATTATATTATCGCTAATGCACCGATTGTACGATGAAAAAGTTATATCATCTGCATATCTTGTATAGACAAGTCTATACTTTTTGGCGTATTGCATTAATTGATTATCTAAAGGGACACATAACATATTAGTTAAAACCGGGGAGGTGGGTGCTCCCTGCGGTAAAATACCGTTCAAACAGGCAATTTGAGCTATTGTTGTCGCAGCTTCTTTTCCTATTGAATATGGCTTGGAACATAGCAGTCCAACGACTCTTCCAAAATGAAACTGACTAAAAAAGTCTTTTAGATCTATATTCAAAATTTCAGCTTTTTTAGTGTGTTGCAAGGCGTTTCCAAGGATAGTCTTATTTTTTATAAACCCGTATGCACATATTTTCGGCTTGTACATTAGGTTTAGTATATATGCTAATTTACGTTGAATATTACGCAATTTTTTAGATGGTGCAAATATTTGTCTTGTTCCACCATTCTTTTTAGAAATAAAGAAAGATTTATACATGTTTTCAGGTCGTAAAACGAACAAAAAATATCTCAAACTTTTTTCATCTATCTCTAACATATCAGCTATATCGGTTCGTGTTTTTGCTATGATAAATAGTTCTTTAATTTCATTATCGCTTCTTTTAAACATAATCTACCTCAAAAAGATGAAGATATACAGGGAAACTCTACCTTCTGCGACATATACAGAATAATAAAGGCGTGTATACGAGGACAACGCAAAAGCGATCACGCAGCATATGCCTCACACATTAAAAACTCCGTTGCGTAACGCTAACGAAAAACAGAGACCCTGAATATCTTCGAAAGTATTATATCATTTTAGCACATTGAATACAATGTTTAATTTGAAACAATTATATGAACATTGTATGTAACATTTTGAATAGTTTTCTGTCCTTCCAAAGAATATAAATTATTTCTATTTGTTGTTTTATTAAAAGGGTCATAAACAAAAACAATAAGATCCTTTAGCTCATTCCAAGCTGCATAATCGATAAAATCTATTTTTAATTGTTTAATAAAGTCTTTTTCGTCTTTATCTTTTGCCTTGATCATTTTTAATTCAATGTCAATACCTTCATTTTCTATCATCAAGTCAACTTTAGAATTAGTGCCGCCGATTTTAAAATGTGGATTTTCAAATTCAAGATTTATAAATATACTTCTCAAAATTAAGTAGGATAAATCTTGCACATCATATTCATCATTAATTTCAAAAACAGTATGATTTTTTCTTCGATTATTTGTTAGATGCTTTATAGCATCTTGAAAATTATAAAATATATTTTTTATTAGTTCGACGGATGACATATTATTATATTTAAATGCCGTAAACTTTCTTGAAAGTTTATCGTACATTGCAATGTCAATTGCATCAGCATTGTTGTTATTTACTAATAAATCAAAAACTTTATTCTCGTCATCTTTAGAAAGTTTGGAAGATTTAAAAAGCAAGTTTAACAAGAAGTGATATGGGTCATCCTCAAATTCATCATATGTATTACGTAATCGGTCGTCATAATTCTTAAAAATCAGACTAAGTGCAAATTTGTTTTTTAGAGAAAAGGAGTTAAACTTCTCGTCAATTTCCTTTATTTGAATTTCCGGAGATGCCAAATGTATTCCGATGAAGCAATAAATATTGTTGCTGTAATCGATTCCTTTTACAGGAGGACGATTAATTACTTTTCTAACCAAATTCTCACTCTCTTTTATATTAGAATACCCTTTGAATGCAATTTGATTTTGTCCAGTAAAATTATCTGCATTGAAATTTTCCATAGAATATCCTAAATAGTAATGCAAGAACATTGAGTCAAGGGAGCAAGTTTGCAATATATCATCTTTTTTCGCAGTTATCACAGAAACCATAATTTCTCTGTCACCCCTTTTACTCTTAATTTATCATAATCCCATTTTTTAACTATTTTTAATTTCTCTATTAAGTTGGCCATAATTGAAGGATACAAAATAGTTATGGGCTTTTTTGAAGGCATAAAACTTCTTTCGGAAAGATGTGAAAAGAAGAATACCTGTTGAGAAATATAATAAATATCTTTAAAACTAGATCGTTTATCTATTGATATTTTGAGCGGAATAGGACTTTTATCATTTACAATCATTAAGCTCTCTAAAGCATTAAGTCGTATGTATTGTCCTTTTCTTAAGTCATTCTTACCGTCGTTAAAGTATACTCTGAAATTATGTCCGTAGTTTAAATGCACAAACGCATACGAGATGTTAATGTGCTTATACCGTTCAAGAACTTTTTCTAAAGCACGAATCTCTCTGCTTTTTCCAACAGATTTGTATATGTGAAATATTAAATGAACATCAGATTCTCCCAACAATAATGTCTCAAACAATTGACTTATTAGCTTCTCTAATTCCTCAGGATAATTGTTTATTTCAACAATAGGATTACACGCTCCTGCTAAATATACACCTGAATTGTCGAAAACATTTGCTATACTGATAACTTGTTGATTATTATAATTCACAGTTGAGCCAATGCCGATAATAAGTTCCCGCTTGGTAGTATCTTTCTTTTCAATTCCCCAAGCAGTACCTCCAAGTTTAGCATAAATATTTAACGATATGTTTCCTAATATAAAATCATTAGGGTGCTTTAATGTTTCAATGCATATACATTGAGTAGGAACTTCTTGTCCAATCAGTTTAGCTTTACAGTAATAGTATGGCGATAAAGCAGGTTTCATATAACGGTAATCTTTTTTTATAACAAGAATAACAAGATCGGAATTTTTAGCGTTTAAATCAAGTATTGCTTCTCCGAAAGATTGCACACTTTCTTTTTCCACCCAGCTGTATTCATATTTTAAATCTAATCTGAACATTTTTTTGATTTTTGTGGCTAACTGTTTAGTGAATACATTAAGTGTCCCCTCGTATTCCTTAGAAGCAACTAATGTAATGGTTCTCACTGTATCATTAGATACAGCTGTGTAAGGACCTACTTTTTCTAACGCTACGCTTGGCAAACCACTAATAACTTGATCGTTTGCATAGTATTTTTTAGGGGCTGCAATTATTTCGTTTTCAAACACCTTATCATAAGGAAAATAATTGTTAACACAATTTGTGATTTTAATATTTCCATACAATTGGCCTATAAGTCCTTTTTGTAACCAACTAATAACTTTTTTAGTGAAAGAAAACTGTTTGGCTTTGTTCTCCGCATCTAATTTAATCTTATCCAATTTATGTGATAAACCTCTAGCCTCTTTGTATCTGGTTAATGCACGAGTGTTTGCAGCAACTGTTCCAGATTTATTCTCAAATAAACCTCCACAGTCAATATTGTGATTAGCAAAATCTCTTTGAGTCCAATTAAAGCAGTAATCTAAATTTGAACTTACAGAAAAACCAAAGTGTATTTTGTCATCTTGTCGAAAGAAATATGTGGATACCTTTGCACATTGAAACACACAAAGCGCATCATCTTTATAAATCGGTGACTTCTTCTTTGCAACTAAATTATGAGAATATTTTTCATAGTAAAGATCATATGCCTCTGTTGTCTTGAATAAATCATAGATTCTATTTTCCAACATTTTGCTTACTACGCTAGGATACTCAGTTGGATTAATATTAACTTTTACGGTAGAAAGACTTTCTGCTAAAACATTATCAGAGTTTTTAAGAGACCAAAAATATATTACATTTCCTGATCTATAAAAGCAGATATCTTTATATTCTTTTCTTAGACTGGATAGTTGTTCATGATTAATGTAGTCGAAAGAAAACACGTCCGTATCACTATCTGTTAATGAACAAAAACAATAATTAAGATACAAACCACTCATTTGAAAACCTCCGTATTATATATTTTAGATACTCTCCTGTACAAGTGCTAGTTTGTTAATAGATTCGTGTACTCTCACTAGAGAGTCGTAGATAGCTAAATCATCTTTTGAATTACAAGTGTGCAAAGATTTCTCATCAATAACGCCTGCACTTTCACCTGTAATTTTTGCAAGCTGTTCTTTATCAGCTACGGCTACTACAGCCTGAAACGTAGCGTTGCTTTGTACCTTTTTGAGGTTTATGATAAGCCTGTCAAAAGAAGCCGAAGCCGACAAGTTCACTAATTGTCGCTGGTATCATCACTTTAATAAATTTCAAAAAGCATCCTAACACTTTTCAATAGGATTAGACCATACAACAATTACGCCAATTGATTTTTGAGGGTACTAAAACCGTATCAGGAATCAGCTAATGTTTACATATTTTTTATCGTCCCAAATAATAATGGGCCAAAATTTGCTGACATACTCCAAAGAATTTTCAGTATGGTATTTTGCATTCATTTTTATATTTTTTGAGAAAATTTTATTCACCTCGTATTTATAGTTTCCTCAATAATTTCATCGATTTTTGCACGAAGTTCAGAAATTTCTGATTTTATTTTATCTTGCTTCTTAATTTGAAGTTTAATTTCATTTACAATACATTGTTGTTCTTCAATTGGGATATCAATCATTGGGAATTCTTGAATAACAATAGGAAAAATATTTTGATTTTGCAAACCTTTTTTATATATTTCAATAAGATACTGAAAATAAGAACTTCTAAAATAATAATACGCAAACTCTGGGTTACACTTATTCTTATCAATTCTAACTCTCATAGTGAAATCCGCAAAAATCCCATCAAAATCATCTTTTACAAAAGCAGTTTTACCTATTGCCACTCCAGATCGTGCAATGATAATATCTCCGGGTTTAACAGATTTATTAATATTGTCCTTATAATAAGACTCGGATATCAATTGGCTATCATCCAATTCGATTTCTAATGTTTTTATAGTCGCCATCGAAATGTAATAAGCGTTTCCGTTTTCATCAAAATCTCTCGGGGAAATGCTGGCTCCAAGAGTGATAGGTTCAGATATAAAATGCTTTATTTTCTTATCAGTTATAGCATTAAGTTGTTCCATAACAAAAGCGCCTGCATTACGATGAAACTTTGCACTAAATCTAAGGTCGGGATTGTTGGAAAAATCCGATTGCTTACAATCAAATTGCTTGATTTTTTTCAATTTTGAAAATTTAGTATAATCAAATACGAATCTTTGAGAAAATACATTATCAATAATTATCGATTCATTAAGCAGTTGCTTTTTTAATTCTCTAACTCTTTCTTCAATACTATCAATTTTAGATTTGATTAATTTTTGATTTTTGAATAGTAAATCTATCATTATTTTATCAAATTTAAGCAATTTAAGATCGTTTTCATTTAAAGTTGGATAACCCTTTCCTTGTCTTGAAATAGCAATTAAACTATCATAAAAGCTACTTCGGAAACAATAATATAGAATTTCAGGCATCATTTTTGCTCTTAAGTGAATAAAGGCAGAGGTAAAATAAATATCTTCATTTTCTTTTGTTATGCGAACATATTTCTTAAGGTTCGGGCGTATTTTAGATATTAGTATATCGTCTTCTTGTACTGATATTATATCTCCTTTTTCTATTTTTTTATAGTAGTTCTCTTGTAGCAAATTTCGTTCTTCAAAGTTTAATATTTGAGGAAAAACATCACCATTCTTGTCTATATCACTTATTTCACAATAGCGAAATTGTTGATTTAATTGACTAAGTGCTATTTTCGATTTGGGTACAATTTCAAATAATTCGCTAAATGAATATATCAAACCATTGAGTTTGGTTTTATATTTATGATAGTCATAGTCTTGACGTAACGTTTTTTCAGCACTAATAGTTGAAATATCTATTGTTTGAATGTTCATATTCATTACCTCAATCCCAATGCAATGCACGCATATAATCAAGTATTGTATCATTAACCCCATCATCAATTAAGATTCTGCCATTGGAATCTGTTCTAAATAATTCATTAGGCATTTGTTTTTCGCCACGTTTTGTACGTTTGTATCCCACGTTGTCAGCCTCAGCCATAAAGATAGAGTAATCAGATTTAGAAGCAACTTCTCCAAAAACCCACCAAGTATTAACAAACCCAAAACTATCCTTAGTATCTTTGTCATACTTACAGAGTTCTTCAAGTTCTGAATAATATTTTGAAATCAATTCAAAACTTGATAAACCGTCATCACGAATTGTGATATACGATTTCAGCATTCTTCTAATAATATCTTTCTCTTCATCAGGTGTAAGAGCTTTTACCGACGGTAGTTTTGATTTTTGCTTTTTACCATCAAAGACAGCAATAAGATTTTCAACTCTAACTTTTAATTTTTGCCAATCACTGCTTGCTTCTTCCCATAGTGTATTCCATTCTTTAACTTCGGCCTTTGTCTTTTTCTGAGCAAACAAAATGCTGGTTTTAGTGGAAGTATATGGTTCAAAGGCGAGCTGAGGTAATGATACTACCGCTTTAATTTTGAAATATTTATATAGGAACAAACGGATATACTTATTTTCTGTGGTATCAAACACACTTTCAGGAAGAACTGCAGCTAAACGGCCGTTTTCTCTAAGTAATTGATACCAGCGTTCGATGAAAAGGTTTTCTGAGTTTTTCTTTGCACCAAACATAAAATCTTTTTTAACAGTCTTTTTTGTATCATTGTCAAGCTCAACGCTAAAAGGAGGGTTTGTAAGAATTAAATCAAATTGCCCATTGACCTCCCTGTTTTGATATAAAGCATCTTCATCACTACCTTTCATAGCATTTGGCGCAGTTTCTTTTTCGTACTTTGAAAACGGAAGCAAACCGTCCTTAACAAAAATATTTGTAGAACCGTCTCCGTGAAGAATCATATTAACTTTAGTTGCAGTTCCAAGATTAAAATTAATTTCTGAGCCATAAATGTATGTTTGAGCCCATTTGTTTTCACGATGATCCGGATAGAACCAATCAGAAAGCACCTTATCTTTTACAGCTCTGGCTGTTCCGAGTTCTGCATTATACCCATTAGCGTTTCTATTGCGATATTTCATATTCTCTGTAATAAATTTCATATATTCGATAAGAAAAGTTCCGCTTCCTGCAGAAGGATCTATCATATATGGGATTTCTTTGTCCTCTTTAATGCGTTTGATTGCTAATTTATCAGTTTGCAAAGCATAAAGCATAAAACGGACAATATTAATATGTGTAAAGAATTGTCCTTTGCTTTGCTTGAAACCATTGCGAATGATTCCCTCGAAGAAATCACCTAAAATATCCTTTCCGCTAAGGCTGTTTTTTCCATCAACAAAGGAAAGCCCTTCTAACTTTTGTACTGCATATTTAAGCTTAGTTAAAGAAAACTTCTTTGTGTCTATTACATAAGATTTTTTTAGTTCGTTTTCATCAAGTATATACAATTTAGATTTAAGAGCACGGCGATAAAGTTCATTTATCCTTTCAAAGAGCTGTTCATTTGTTTCAAATTCTTCATCTCCATCTTTGGCAAAGGTCATAGATTGGAAATCATATGTATCGCCATCTTCTTTCTCATCTTCATCTTGAATTTTTGCAAGAATTAGATTGGTTAAAGATGCAAACACTTCATTATCATCTGTGCCGCCTCCGCCCCATAAAACATTGTGTAAATCAGACTGCAGCTGATTCAACATTTCATTGGTAAAATCTGTTTCGAGGTCTTTTACTGATGATTTCACATAAGGTGTCTTTTGTGCTTTGCCATAACGAGCAGGAATAGTATTGGTATAGTCACGGGAAGTCACCCAATCCGCGAAAGAAGAATGTTTTTTATTATCTATGATAATACATTCATCTGTTATCGAGCCTGTTGCATCGTTAGTAGTATATAGGACTAAGTATTTAACATCATGCCCTTCAGTTCGCTCCATGCCTGCTAACTTAAAAAGTTGTTCTTCAATAACACTATCCTTATCTATGGTTGCATATTCCTCTTGGTTTTTAACTTCAATAAACAAGAATGCATCACCATTTGCATCTCTTACAATTACATCAATGCGACTTGTTATTGTGTGAGGACGACCGGCAGTATACTCATGTTCAATTTCAATTTTTTCGGGAGCATAACCGAGTTCGTTAACTAATTTTGTTAATAAAAAAGCACGACAAAGTTCTTCAGGCTTAGCTTCTGTGCGTTTTTGACACTGAACGATTCTGTCATATTCAAGTTTTTCTGCAGCAAGATCAAGTTTAGGTACAACCTTAATCGGATGAGAATCAATGTATTGTTTAATTAATGTGTTATTCAAAGTTGAGAACCCTCCTGATTAGTTAGCTCAAGTTATTGACAATTCTCAGTTGTCATTCTTATATCTGTTCCATGATTATGATGTCTAAAAACTCTGGCATGAATAATAAAAAAGATATAATATTTTCTTATATACTGCTTTTGCTTTGTAATGTTCCGCCCAAGCGAAAATGTTATTACGGCTGACACCTACATAATCGCAAATTCTTTTTTATTATCTGCTTATTCAATGTTGAAATCTACCAAACATCATATTGTTTCGTCGAATACAACTATACTATTGTACTATAGCATATTTTGATGTATAAATCAACGAATATTGGCGATTTATACCAAAAAAGAATGAAAATATCACTATTACAATTAGACAAAAACGGAGCTGTATGTCTTAACAACTCCGCACTAAAAATCTATAATTTATTTTTGTCCTGCAAATCACGGTATGCCTTTTTCGGGTAGCTAAAGAATTTTAATATTTCACCGATAGTGCAAAACTGCATAAACCTTTTAACTCAACACTTGCTGTAAGGCAGGTGTTATTTTTTTTAATTCATTTTTGAGAAATTTTTTTAGAACATGGGTTGAATTTCAGGCTCGCCCACTCCAAATAAGTAGAGGGATATATTTATTTGAATATCAAACGAAAACGGAAAATTCATTTTTTATAGCACAAAAAAATAAAAAACTTTTCAAAAATACCCTGACAAAACGCCTGTGTTTGTCCAAATAAGTGAGAGGGTATTTTGAAATTTTTTGAAAATACACCCCCTCCAAAATACTGATTTTGTCCATACAAGTGAAGGGGATAAAGAAATATATTTTTAATTTTCTTTATCAAATTCGAGAAAATTCATTAACAAATTATTTTCTAAGGAAGTGAATCTAAACAATGAAAAACGCTTATTTTCAATGTGTCAGTACTCGAAAGAGAGAAAGAAAAAAGTAAACCAAGGAAACCTATGACAAATCTTAGCGAGCAGACTGTTTGTATCCACAAGCGGATAAAACAGTAAAAGCTCGTTAGTGGATACCCCTAAAACCCCGTAAAAAATAAGAAAAGGAAGGTAACATATGAAATCCAAATTTATCAAACTGCCAAAGGCTCTCTTTGATGATGCATATATAGACTTGTCGTGCGGTGCAAAGCTGCTCTACTCGCTGTTGCTTGACCGCAGAATGCTTTCGGAGCAGAACAGTATGACTGACTCAAACGGCAGAGCCATTGTGTACTTCACAAACAATGAAGTCTGTCAAAAGCTGAAATGCAGTCATGACAAGGCTACGAAGCTTTTTCGTGAGCTTGAACGTTTCAAGCTTATACATAGGCTAAGGCAGGGCAAAGGCAAGCCTGACATTATTTATGTTGATAACTTTATTGACAGCGAAGAAGCCTCATTCAAGAGTGCGGAAAATACGCTTTGCAGAGTGCAAAAATTAAGTGTACCTGACTGCGGAAAATCAGCAGGAAATAAAACTGAAATTAATAATACCGATAGGAGTAATACCAATCTATCAATCGACTATGACGAGGTTGAGAATGAAATAAAATTCCAAATTGAATATGATGTACTGGCGGAGCGTGATTACGGCAGTGTGCTCGACGAAATTGTCAGACTTATGACAGACACTTACTGTTACGCAAGTGATACTGTTCGGATTAACAAACGGCAGATTCCCATACAGACTGTTCGCAAACGGCTGTCAATGGTAACCGCTGAGCATATTGAATATGTAATAAGCTCGCTTGAAAAGAATAAAAGTAAAATCAAAAATATGAGAGCCTATCTGCTTACGACTCTCTACAACTCAATTGACACTATGGAAACCGACTGCTTGTACGGTAATTAGGGAGGAAATCAAAATGGATGAAAAAATAAAATTTTTAGGCACAAAAGAAGTTGCCGAGGCACTCGGATGCAGTCTGCCGGCTGCCCGAAACATTATGATGAGGGCTGATTTCCCGTTGGTGAGAGTCGGCAAAAACTTCAAGGTCAGTGAGCAGGCTTTTATAGAATGGAGCAGCAAGCGCAGAGTATAAAATAAGGCGAAAATCTGTTGACGGCTTATCGCTTTTGGAGTATTATAAATTCAGTCGGATAACGATAAGCTGTCTTTAGGTTTTGAAAGGACGGATTACAATAAACGCTAAAGACACAAAGAAAAAACAAACCTACGGCAACGGCTCAATATATTTTGTAGAAAGCCGTCATCGCTTTGCAGGTCAGGTTTATTTGACAATCGACGGTGAAAAGGAACGCCGCACCGTTTACGGAAAAACAAAGAAAATCGTCAAGGACAAAATGCGTGAGCTGCAAATTCAGGCTCTCGCAGGCAACCTCGAAAAGCGCAACCGTAACAAGGTTGAGATAAAAACAATTCATCAGCTTGCCGAAAAGATGATAGAGGAACAGCTTGCCCTGAATGAAATCAGGCAGTCAACCTATGACCGCAAAATGGAAACTCTGAAAATGCTTTCCGATATTTCTGATAAGCAGCTTACGGAAGTCACCGAGGACGATATAGTCGGTTTTTTCAAGGTAAAGCTTGATTATTCCCAGTCGAGCATAAATAAGATGTATCAGCTTTTGGGAGCAGTATTTGTAAAAGCAATCAGCAAAAAGCTCATTGAGAGCAATCCTTTGAGCGACATCAAGTGCCCGAAATCGAGAAAAAAGCAAATCCCTGTCAGAGCCTTGACGGTTGACGAGCAGATAGGACTTTTGAATGTGCTGAAAACCGAGGACATACACTACGGTGACATAATGCTTTTGTCAATGTTCACGGGAATGCGAATCGGCGAGTGTTGTGCCCTTACGGCAGAGGATATTAACCTAACCGACAAAACAATAAATGTCAGTAAAACCGTATCAAGAGGCGAATTTGGAAACACCGTAATCAACGATACCAAAACCGCCGCAGGCACGAGAACGCTTTTTATCAGCGATGATGTTGCAGACTTTTTGAAAGAATGTTTAGGCGGCAGAAAAAGAGGTTTGCTGTTCACTTCAAGCAACGGCGGGCTTGTCACTTCAAACCAAGTCAACTATGTTTACTCAAATGTGATTAAGAATTACGACATTCTTGACAGCTCGGTGTACGGCAGGGTAGATTTACATTCACTCAGGCATACATACGCAACGAGGTGTATTGAAAGCGGAATGCCTGCAAAGGTGCTTCAAAAGCTTTTAGGACACACGGACATAAACATTACGCTGAATGTTTACTGCTCTGTATTTGAAAAGTTTAAAAACGAGCACCTTGCGATTGCTGACGAATATATGAAAGCAAACAACCTGCAAATCGCCTGAAAATGAAAAAATCGCTGTCAAAACCGCAGTCAATTGCGACTAAGTCAGCATTTAAGCCACTTATAAAGGTCACCTCGACCAAAAAAGGTGGTTTTTTAACCGCCTTTTATTTTTTATCAAAATTACTTAAAATGCCTTAAAAGTGGCTTAAACACTGGGTTTTTGAGATTTCAAAATTCAGTTGAGTAATTTTGAATTAAGTTAAAACAAGATAAAATGCAGTCAAACTTACTGTCAAACTTACTGTCATTTTAGTTTGCCTGCCGATTTTCAAGGAAACAAGATAATATATTTTTAAAATTTATTACACCGTAACACAAAAGATTTTTTATTATTAAAACAACAAAGAGGTTAAGCAATTTTTTTCTAATGCTTAACCTCTTTTTTTATTTTGTTGATTACAGAGCATTCCCATATCATAACTATCCTCTTCGGGGTTATAACTTTTTATATAAATACCTCCTTAATATGTTTATATTATACCATAAATCCTAACTAAATTAAATACTTTCTTTAGTATAATATTTATTTTTAGCATAGAAAAAGAGGGTTCATAAAGAACCCTCTCTTCCCAATAATTATTTTAAGGATTTATACTTGCTGTCGAATTAATACCAACACACTTAGTTGATAAGAACTTTCTTATCCCAGTGATCATTTTCAGATACTTCCTCGTCGTAAGCTGGGGTGATTGTTTCTGTATAAGCTTCTCTCCAATGACCGTCTTCTACTGTTTTTGTGCCTGTCTGTACATATTCTTTCTCATAGTGATATGCTCCTGATCCATGTTCTTCTACTTCCCATGCAAGATGCTCATTTAGGTTAGCATCTGTTAACTTCATACCACAATAGTTGCATACATTGTAGCCTACCCAACCATATACTGGCTCCTCGTGAGTACCTGTTACAATCCATTCCTTATCGTGAAATTTTGTCACAGCATCGTGATGCTTATAATACTTATATTTCTTAGCTGCTGTTGTTTCAGTCTTTGATGACTCACTCGGATTAGCTGGCTTCTGGTTATTACTTGAAGAGTTGCTTGGCTTAGCTGGCTTCTGGTTATTAGTTGAAGAGTTGCTTGGCTTAGCTGGCTTCTTGTCGTTATCAGATGTATTTGTCTTTGAAGAGTTGTCTTTCTTAGTATCTTCTTTCTTTTCGGTGTTACCCTTGTTGCTGTTGTTTTTGTTAGATACCGTAGTTTTTACATCGTCAACCTTAACTGTAACTGTCTTACCGTCATCGGTTTTTACTTCTACTTTGCCGTCTTTTACTTCGACTTTCTTACCATTCTTGTCTGTAATGTTGCCGTCTTTGTCGACTTTGATTTCACCCTTGTCTACCAAATCTTTAACTGCCTTTGGTACTGTTACCGCAGGAACTGTAGTTGCCTGTGCAGTGGTCTGAACAGAAGTTGTTGCGGTCGGAACTTTGTCACTTTTACAACCTGCAAGAAGACTTGTGCCGACTGTTGTGCCTGCAAAAAGTAAGGTCATACCGCAAGCCATAGCTATGACTTTTGTCTTAACCGCTGTAACTGCACCTGCCTTAACCGCAGTTGCGGTACTCGATTTTACCGCTGTTGAAACACCCTTTGAAGCCGCAGTTACAAGGCTTTCACCGTTTGGAAGTGTGATTTTTATGCTCGGAACGCAAAGGCTCTTTGCTTCTTCCTTGAAAATAGTTGTAAAGAAAGGTACAACAACAACACCGTGAAGCTTGTCACCGCTTTTATTTTCGTAATCTTCAATTGCAGTTTTCATCTTTGCCCTTGAATAATTGAGCCTTGAAAGCACAGTACCCCTTGAACATTCAAAGACTTCTGCGATTTCATCAACAGTCATTTCATTAAAATAGTGCATAATCACTGTCTGATACTGAACATCGGACAGTACTTCCTGCATAATCGAAAGAATAATTTCTCTCTTTGCCTTGTCTGAAATGTATTCTTCGGGAATTGATATACGCTCGTCAACTATTGACTGATTTTCAAAAATTTCATCGTCCAGTTGGATTTCACCTTTACCTTTCAAATAATTTTTGCACTTATTAACGGCAATTCTGTTAAGCCAACTTCTGATTTGTGATGATTTTTCCAAAGATTGGATTTTTAAAAAAGCCGTTATGTAAGTTTCCTGCATAATGTCCTGTGCGGTTGTTTCGTTCTTTAAAAAGCTGATACAAGTAAACCACACTTCACGCTCTGTAAGCTTGTAGAGCTTTTCAAATGATTTGTTATCTCCCTTTTTAATTTTCTCTACTAAGTGGGAAATGTTCATAAAATAACCTCCTCTCATTTCCTTTCATAATATAGACAATTTAAAACGGCTTTTGATTTTATAAAATCCGAAAAAATTTTAAAATTTTTCAAATTTTGTCGATTTTTTTAAAAAGCAAATATTTTTCGCATAATTTCGCATAAAACAAAAAGTGCGTAGCTGAAGCTACGCACGAAAAATACATAGCTTTGATTGTTGCGACACAATATTTCACTTGTAAGGTGTGAAAAGTAAAGCCTGTATTTTTACCAAAATAAAAATACACACTTAGGTGAACTTAAAATTAAATTTTTATTTGGCATTTTTATTTTAGCATACAATATGTGAAAATTCAATATTATTTTAAATTAACTTTTAAAATTTATGTAAAAGAATTTAACAATATCAATTCCGTACTATCATATTTCTGTTTATCAAGCATCCCGTTTACAAGCAAAAGTATATCGTTGTATCATTGTTATTATACAGAATTAAATTTGCATAAAAAAATCAGGCAATCGTTATGACTGCCCGATTTGTTTTTGGAAAATTTACAATTTTAATCCTATTTATGCACTGTTTTACACGCACTAACCGTAATCAGAGTGCCATGACTTTTTGAGAGATTTCTGCCGGAGATGACACTGTGCCGACGCACTTGTACTCTTCGGTTTCTTCCTTGGTTTTAAAGCCCCAGCCGTATAGCACGGCGAGGAAGTCCATACCTATTTCTTCCGCACCCTTTGCCTCGATTGTGCTGTCGCCGACAAGGATACTTTCTTCAACGGAAACTCCTGTCTGCTCACACGCCTGCAAAAGCAGATGACTCTTTGTGAGGTTTGTACCGACATCTGTTGCACATACTGCGTCGAAAACATCCGACGCCTCGTAGGTTTCAAGTATATCCGTTGTGAACATTCTGTGCTTTTGAGTTGCTATTGCAAGCTTAAAACCGCTTTTCTTGAGTTCACGAAGAGCGTCATAAATTCCGTCATAGACGGTGAACATCTCTTTTCCTTTCTGGGAATAAAGCTTGCTGTAATTCTTTACGGCATATTCAATTTCGTCATCACTCATATTAAAGAGCGTTTTAAATCCGTATTCAAGCGGTGCGCCGATTACTCCGTAGAGTGCGCTGTGTTCAACAGGCTCATAGCCCATTGCAACTGCTGTTGTATTGAAACAATATAAAATTCCGGGGGCTGTGTCGGCAAGAGTGCCGTCAAAGCCAAAAACAACTAATTTTTTCATAAAACCACCCAATCTGCAAATAGATAAATTCATAAACAATTTTTTACAAAAGTCTTTGTCCTGCAAATATGGAAATACATCTCAAGGGGAATTATACCATTTTACGGAGATAAATACAATACTAATTTTTCCACAAGTATTAATTTGGGAATAAAAGTGCCGAAAAATATGCAATTATTGTTCTTTTGCAAGCATATGCCAATCGAAACAAGTCGAAAACCAGAGCTTTCAACTTACTTTATTTCTTGACAACATCGTGTGTGCGTTATAAAATTGAAGTACATTATATTGAAAGGTTATTTTATTATGACTTCTGCAAAGCATAAAAATCCGCCTGCCAAACCCAAAGAAAAATATTCGGTACAGCAGGCGCTCACAAACTATTATCTGCTTGTTATGTTCACGCTTTTTCCGTTGTTTTTTACCGACGCATATTTTAACATCAGGCATGACAAGTATTACTTTTTCATTATATTGACGGGTATTCTCGTTATTGCGGAATTTCTTATTATTATGACCGCAAGCGTTGATAAACCACCGGAAGACTCAAAGCTTGAAAAGCCTAAACCAAAACATTTGTCTGAAGAGCTTTCGTTTATGGACTGGGCATTTATTGTATTTCTCGGGATAAATGTCATTTCAACGCTGTTATCCGCAAGTCCTTTGGAGGCGATTTTAGGCACTGCCGGACGAAACAACGGTCTTGTGCTCATGGCATTTTACACAGCAGCATATTTTATGATTACAAGGTGCTTTAAATATTTTGAATACATATTCGTTGCGCTTGCGTTCGGTTCAATGATAGTTTATGCACTTGCGGTGCTTAACTCATTCTATATTGATCCTCTCGGGATGTTTACTCTTCTCACCGACCAACAGACTATTACCGACTTCACTTCAACAATCGGCAACAAAAATCTGCTTTCAAGCTACATCTGCATCGCTATGCCTGTTATGATTGCAATGTCGGTTATCACAGAGAAAACCTTGCTAAGGGCAATTTATCTTATTGCAACAGGATTTGGCTTTGCGGCTCTTATGACTGCCGACAGCGATTCCGGCATTCTCGGTATGACTGTATTTATGATTATTTACCTTGTATGGTTTTCAAACAGCCTTGTCAGGCTGAAAAGATTTTTCCTTTCGGCAACTGTTATGCTGTTGTTTGCAAAGCTGCTCAGATTGTTCTCGCTCTGCTTTGACGACAAAAGCAAGGGCTTTGATAAGTTTCAGGAAATTTTCGTTTTCTCAGGCATCGGCTGGATATTGCTTGCAGCTTGTGCCGTTATTACAGGGATTTTGTATCTTATTGATTACAAAAAACCAAACATCACAATTTCAAAAGCCGTGCCGATTGCTCTTGCCGTTGTATTCGGACTTTGTGCTGTTGCCATGATAGGAATTATGGTTTATTTCAGTTGTATTGACACCAAAACCGACCTCGGCAGTTTTGAAAGAATTATCCGCTTTAACGATATATGGGGTACGCACAGAGGCTTTATGTGGATAAGGTCGATATGGATTTTCGGCGACGCTTCATTCATTGAAAAGCTGTTCGGCGTAGGTCCGGATATGTTCTACTCCGCATTCAGTCCGTACTTTGACGACCTTTCAAAATACGGTGACAGCTCAACAAATGCCGCCCATAACGAATATCTAAACTACCTTATCACAATCGGAATTACGGGACTTCTCTCCTATCTTGCCATTGTGTGCGGTACGATTAAGAACGCAGTTAAGTATGCAAAGGAAAATCCGATGCTGATTGCGTGCGTTTCGGCTGTTATCTGCTATGCTGTTCAGTCTGTTGTAAACCTTTATCAGCCGATTACAACTCCGCTGTTTTTCATCTTCATAGCTTTGTGCGAGGCTTTTGTAAGAAACGCCAAGGCTGAAAAATCTGCCGTATCTGCCGTATAAATGTTATGACTGCATTTCAATTCGGATAAGAAGATTCTGCATTGACTCGTTGCGGTCACGGCGGTATCGTCCCAGCTCGTAGAGGCTGTCGGGATTTTTAGTAATTATATTGGGCTTTTCCGTACAGGTTAGTGTACACGAAAAGCCCATTTCTTTTATCAGCTTTTCGGTCAGGTCATTTTTTGCACCGAACGGATATACAAAGCAGGTCGGTTTTTTTCCTGTTGCATTTTCAAGCAAGCCTTGAGCTTTGACAACATCTTCCGTAAGAATAGATTTATATGCTTCGTCACTCTCCCCCGCTTTTGGCAAAACACCCTTTCGTGATTTCAAAGAATGCATATCGTACGAATGATTCTGAATTTCAACATAGCCCGAATCGGACATTTCTTTCATATCGTCAAAAGTTATATGCCCGTAGGTCACGGAAATGTCCTTGGTTTCGGTGAATTTTTCGGACACTGAGGCAATCGGAGATATGACCGCCTTGCAGTTGTATTTTTCGAGCAAAGGGAGTGCATAATAATAATTATTATAATAGCCGTCGTCAAAGGTCAGCATAATGCATTTTTCGGGCAATGATTTTTTGCCGTAAACATAATCGGTAAGGTCTTTTACAACAACGGTTGTGTAGCCGTTTTCGGCAAGATATTTTAAATCGTTTTCAAAAAGAGTCGGCGAAACGGTGTAGTCATTTTGCAGTTTTTCATCCTTTAAAAGTGAGTGATACATTATTACGGGCAGTTTCACGCTGTCGGTATCAGCCGTTGTTTCTTTTACTGCGCCTGTCATTACCGATATTAAAATTACTACAGACAGGAAAAGTGCCGTAAAAATGATAATTTTTACTGTTTTGTTTGATTTCACTATATTTCCTCCCAATTCTTTGTGCAAGATTTTTTATCTATAATTCTTTATTGTAAATATAATCAAACATCTGCGTGATAGAATATAGCCAAAGTTAATACTGATTACTGATTTTGGTCGATCGGTACTGACTAATATTGCATAAGGATTTATGAATTATGGCAAAAAGAAATTTCAGCTCAAAACGCAATGCAATTTATAACGCTGTGTGCGGTACGGACACTCATCCGAGCGCACGCTGGGTTTATGATAAATTAAAGCCTGAAATTCCCGACCTTAGTCTTGGCACGGTTTACAGAAACATTGCTCTTTTTAAGGATGAAGGAAAGGTTAGCGTTATATGCAATGTAAACGGTGAGGAGCGTATTGACGGCAACACAGAGCCGCACCCCCACTTTGTCTGCAACAAATGCAAAGCGGTTATTGATGTTGAAGACAATCAAAATGCTGATGACCTTGAGTCACAGCTTGCCGAAGAGGGATTTAAGGTAGAAAACAGATTTGTTATCTACTACGGCATATGTCCTAAATGTTCGGCAGAAGTACACTAATATTTATTACAAAGGAGAAGTAATTATGAAATGGTATTGCACAGTATGCGGTTATGTTTATGAAGGTCCCGAAGCTCCCGAGGCTTGCCCTGTTTGTAAGGCACCGAAGGAAAAATTTAAGCAGATGGACGAGGAGGCGTCTTTCGCAACAGTTCACGAGGTTGGCGTTGCTCAGGGCGTAAGCGAAGATATTCTCAAGGATCTCAGAGCTAACTTTGAGGGAGAATGCAGCGAAGTCGGTATGTATCTTGCAATGGCAAGAGTTGCAGACAGAGAAGGCTATCCCGAGGTTTCTGCCGCATTTACAAAGTATGCTTTTGAAGAGGCTGAACACGCTGCCAAGTTTGCAGAGCTTTTGGGCGAAGTTCTTACAGACAGCACAAAGAAGAATCTTCAGATGCGTGTAGATGCAGAAACAGGTGCTTGCGAAGGTAAGTTTGACCTTGCAAAGCGTGCAAAGGCTCAGAACCTTGACGCTATTCATGACACAGTTCACGAGATGGCAAAGGATGAAGCAAGACACGGCGCAGGCTTTAGAGGTCTTCTTAACAGATACTTTAAGTAATCATTAAAACAATAAAAAATCAAAAAAAGTCAGCTTGATAATCGTATGACCAACAACTAACCGATTACACAACAGACTTTGAACAGGAGATTTGATAGTATGAAATATGTATGCGATGTTTGCGGATATGTTTACGATCCTGAAATCGGCGATCCCGATAACGGCGTTGATGCAGGCACAGCATGGGAAGATGTACCCGAGGATTGGGTATGCCCTCTCTGTGGTGTAGGCAAAGACGAATTTTCCGCAGAAGAATAATTAACAAATTGGCAATTTGGGAGCAGGCAATGCTTGCTCCCTTTTGTGTGTACGGGAGTAAATTATGAAAAAATTGATTTCGTGGAATGTAAACGGACTTCGTGCCTGTGTTACAAAGGGCTTTGAGGACTTTTTTAAAGATGTTGACGCAGATATTTTCTGTCTTCAGGAAACAAAGCTTCAAGAGGGACAGATTGACCTCTTGCTTGAAGGATATCATCAATATTGGTGCTATGCCGACAAAAAAGGCTATTCGGGAACGGCTATGTTCACAAAGGAAGAGCCTTTGAATGTATGTTACGGGATCGGCATTGACGAACACGACCATGAGGGCAGAGTTATCACGGCAGAATTTGACAATTGCTTTGTTGTCACCTGCTACACTCCAAACTCGCAAAGCGAGCTGAAAAGGCTTGATTACCGAATGAAATGGGAAGATGATTTCAAGGCATATCTGAAAAAACTTGAAGAAAAAAAGCCGGTTATTATGTGCGGTGATTTGAATGTTGCACACAAAGAAATTGATTTGAAAAATCCGAAAACCAACCGTAAAAATGCAGGCTTTACCGATGAGGAGCGTTCAAAGATGACAGCGTTGCTCGATGACGGCTTTATCGACACCTACCGCTATTTCTATCCCGATACAGAGGGCGTGTATTCGTGGTGGTCATACAGATTCAAGGCTCGTGAAAAAAATGCGGGCTGGCGTATTGACTATTTTATCGTTTCAAAAGCTCTTGAAAGCAAGCTTGACGGTGCAAAAATCCATACCGAAATTTTAGGTTCTGACCATTGTCCCGTTGAACTGACGATCGACATTTAAAAAGCAAAATAAAAACCCGACACAGCATACACCGTGTCGGGATTTTTTGTATATTATGAAAAATTTTCAAAGACTGACAATACAAATTTCAAAAGTGTCAATTGACAAAACGGGAATTTCGTCTTGACAAATGATTTTTTGCAAAGAAAATGCTCCGACGCTAAAAAGTATCGGAGCATATATGAGCTTTTTTATAATTAACTGACGGTAATTTTGTTCTGACCGCCTGTTATGTCGGAAAAATTGTTTTTTGCACTTTTAACGAATGCGAAGATTGTTTTCAGAAGCATATTTCTCGTTTTGCTGTCAAGACCTGCAAAGGATTTTAGGATTGTTCCCGTGTTTTTAAGCGGATTTTTCAGCATCTCATTAAAGGTTGCGGTTTCGGTCAGCGACAAAAGGGCAAAAACCTCTTTTGTGAACTCCCGTCTTTGAGCAATTGTCAGCGATTCAACAAATTCTTTCAGCGTGTGGTCAAAGAAAACGCTGAAATTTGTAGTGCTTTTCAGCCTGACAAGCCTGTTCTGCTCAATCTCCCACGAATAGACATCGTGTTGGAGAAAACCTTTTTGATTGCTCTTTACAATTGTGTAGCTCTCCTCATGCTCAAATATCATACCGAAAATGCTTGACTGCGGAACAAAGGTGTAGATTCTGTCATCGACTTCATAAAATCCGCTGTCCCTGATTTTGTCAAGAGAAAACCCCGGTCCGTCAAAATTGTAAATATAATCAATGTGATTTCTTGAATTTTCATCGGTAAAAGCACCGGCATAAACCGCAAGATTTCCGCCCTTTGAGTGACCGCCCAGAATGAATTTTCCGTTGAGCATACGGACTGCCTTTTCAAAATAATTAAGAGCCTTTTTCTGTGACGGCAACGGAAATGTGAAGAACATATTGAAGTCCTCCTGCCAGCCGACAAGAGAAAAGTCCGTTCCTCTGTATGAAATAAAATAATTCTTTTTGAGAAATTCAAAAGTGATTGCGGAAAACTGCATACTCACATCGGACTCAACCTCGTTTACATACCCCGAAACAAGAATTTTGCCGAATCTCTTGCTCTCTGCCGTTGCTTTCAAAAGGTCGGCGTCACCCTTCCACAATAGATTTTTCTCGTAATCATCGGTTGCAAACACACGCATTGCCGCCTGTTCAAGGGTAATTTCATCAAACAGACAGGACGATACCGCACCGTCAAAAGGAAGATATGAAAGCCGTGAAAGCACAAGTGCGTCAAGCTCGTTAAAACCATCCTGTTCAAATGTCAAATCGCCGCGCCAGCTTATGTAATCAAATATGTCAGCCATACAAATGCCTCCAATCTGTTTTCTCTCTGTAATTATTGTATCACTTTGTACTAATTATTTCAATGCAATTTTAAAAATTGAAAAAGAAAAGGACAAACGAATTCGTTCATCCTTTAACAGTATATGAAGTTATCTGAATTTTGCGATTTCTTCAAGAAATTGTTTTCCGAATTTTTCAAGCTTTGTTCTGCCCACACCCGAAACTTCAAGCATTTCATCGGGTGTTTCGGGGCATTTTTTGCACATATCAATCAGCGTTGCATCGGTAAAAATAACATAGGCAGGAACGCTCTTTTTGGATGCAATGCTTTTTCGCAAAGCCTTGAGCGCATCAAGTAATTCGGAATTGACAGGCACTTCGGGGCGGTGCGTTTTGACAACCTTTTCGGAGTTTTCAACTTTCTTCATCACAAGCCGTTCACGTCCGAAAAGCACATCTCTGCTCTTTGGCAAAAGTTTTAGAACCTCGGTTTCATTGTCGGATGAAATATACTCCTTTTCGGCAAGAAAGTCAATTGTGCCGAAAATATGCCTTGCCGTAACCTCTTTCATTATTCCGTAGGTTGACTGATTGTTAAGCTCAGCTTTTAGAATTTTCTCGCTTTTACTGCCCTTTAACACATCACAAATCACGGTTTTGCCGTACCTTTGTCCTGTTCTTGCAATACACGACATAATTTTTTGAGCGTCAATTGTGACATCAACAAGCTTGTGAACTGAAAGACAGTTGGAGCATTTTCCGCAGTAAGCCTTTTTTTCACCGCCGAAATACCGCAGAATAAACCCACGCAGACAATCGTTTGTAGTGCTGTAAAAGGTCATATATTTTAAGCGTTCAAAATCACGCTCACGAATTTGCTCGTTTTCTTCAATTGTAAGCTCATCGTTGCCCTCGGAATTTTCAATCATAAAGCGATTTAGGCGAACATCCTTAGGACTGTAGAGCAAAATACAATCAGCCTCACCGCCGTCACGACCTGCCCGTCCTGCCTCTTGATAGTAGCTTTCAATGTTTTTCGGCATATTGTAATGGATTACATATGTAACATTTGACTTGTCAATTCCCATACCGAAAGCATTGGTTGCAACCATAATATTTTTTCGGTCAAAAACAAAATCCTCCTGATTTTTCCTGCGTTCGTACTCATCAAGACCTGCATGGTATCTTGCCGCCGAAAAGCCGTTATCGCAGAGCAATTCGCAGACAGATTCAACATTTTTTCGGGTTGCACAATAGACAATTCCCGACCTGTCGCCACGCTCCCGAATGAGGTCAATAAGCTTTTCGTCCTTTGACGATGACTTTATTACACCGAAGAAAAGGTTGGGGCGGTCAAATCCCGTTGTAATTTCAAACGGATTTTCAAGCCTGAGAATTTTCTTTATGTCTTCTTTTACATCATTCGTAGCCGTTGCGGTAAATGCTCCGACAATCGGACGATTTGCAAGGCTTTCAACAAATGAAATAATTTTGAGGTAACTCGGTCTGAAATCCTGTCCCCATTGTGAAACGCAATGAGCCTCGTCAACTGCAACCATTGAGATTTTTATCTTTTTACAGGCGTCGAGAAATCCGTCAGTCAACAGCCTTTCGGGTGCAACATAGATGATTTTGTATTTTCCGTATTCAACATTTGAAAGCACTCGGAGAAATTGCGGATATGAAAGCGAGCTGTTTATATATGCCGCAGGAACTCCCGACTGAACAAGCGAGCCAACCTGATCCTTCATAAGCGAAATCAGAGGTGACACAACAATTGTCACCCCGTCAAAAAGTAATGCAGGAATCTGATAGCACATAGACTTGCCCGCACCTGTGGGCATAATGCAAAGTGCATCTCTGCCGTCAAGCAAAGCGTCAACTATCTGTTCCTGTCCGTCTCTGAAAGAATCGTGTCCGAAGTAATCTTTTAACACGCTTAATTTATCACTCATCTTTTTGCCCTTATCTATCATTCTTTATAGGAATTATAATCATTGTATTCCCTTTCAATCCAAGCCATAAGCAGATTTACAATTTTCTGCTGTTCGACCTCGTTAAGCTGTTTATCCCTTGCAACTCTGTACCACTTGTTAAGACACCCTCTGCAACAACAGGCACAGGCGTGCTGTGCGATAAAAACAGGGTGTCCCCTCATGGGCGTTTGCTTTCCGTCATTCGGAATATATTTTGGCGCAAGCCGTGTTCTGACAAAATCTTCTGCATGGGAACGGATTTTATTCATTCCCTTTTCATTAATATAGTCAATGTCCTTTTGCTTTAAATGAAACCGACTGCGAAAATCAGATTTTTTCAGTTTGTTTAGTGCCTCATCTATTGTTTGCATTGTTCATGCCTTCTTTTATTGTCATACCTTAATTATAAACAATTACTACGGTAATGGCAAGAAAAAATGCACTCATTTTCTGTTACAGAAAAAAACAACCCCACGATTGTTTTACCGTGGGAGTTGTTTTCATAGGGTTGCTTTTCAATTATTTTTAGATATTAAACATCTTTGCAATATTTTTCAGCAAGGGCAAAGAACGCTTTTTCGAGCGAATCCAAGGTTTGTTCCGTCATACTGACCGACATACTGTTTTTGTCGGAAAATATGATTTCAACGATTGTAACCGTGGCGTCATCGACTATCAGTTCTTTGTTTTTTGGATTATATTTTTTCAGAATTTCCAATGCGTCTTCGGCGGTGTCACACAGCAGTCTCATATCCGTTTCGTCGATCAAAACATTTTCAAAAGCGATATAACCGCATTTGCAGATAGCGTCAAAAAGGAAATTTACACCTTTTTTTCGCACATAAAAAGAACAGCAGTAGTCAAAATTTGAATGATTTTTTGAATAGCTCACGGATACAATTTCTTTTTTTACACGCATTTTTCGTTTGGAAATATTATGAAATAACGGCCGTAAAGTCATATCGGTTATGTCATGGCAGCCCCGCAGAACGGACAGAATTTCGGCGGATTGCCGTCAGGCTTATATCCGCAAGCCGGGCAAACAATTGCCGCAGCATTTTGCTGAGTAAACGGCTGTGAAACTTGCTGATTTACTGTGTTGCTCTGCATAGGCATTCCGTTCTGCTGATAACCCATATTGTTCTGCATGGGCATTCCGTTCTGCTGATAACCCATATTGTTCTGCACAGGCATTCCGTTCTGCTGATAGCCCATATTGTTTTGCATGGGCATTCCGCTTTGCTGATAACCCATATTGTTCTGCATGGGCATTCCGTTCTGCTGATAGCCCATATTGTTCTGCATGGACATTCCGCTTTGCTGATAGCCCATATTGTTCTGCATACCGTTCCTTATTTGTTCACACAGTCTCATTAACTGCATTCCGTCATCAAACGCTCTCATAAGCTCATTCCTTACAGTACCGATTGACGAATCAACATACATTGATATATCGGTTATGAACGGATGATTTACGATGAATTTTGCTTTTAAAGAAGATATTCTTTGCGGTGATGACGATGTGTTTGTATCACGAACATACGGCTGAAGTGCAAGCGGAACATCAAGCATACCGTTTTGCCCCGAAAATGAGTTTGTTGTATCAAACTGACTGCCAAAACCGCTGTTCCTGCCCTGACGGTTATCATAGCGGTCATACTCATCAGGAATTCCGTCACGGTCGGAATCCTGCAGAGTTGTATATCCAAGCTCAAGCCAAAAGTCCTGCAGCTGTGAAAAATCAAAAATTTCAGGATTGCTGTTTTTGAAATCTCTGCCTATTGTAAAATAGAATTTTCTGTTATTAAAATCTACAACAAGCTTTTCGTTTGTACCGGCACTTGCCGACTGAACAAATGCCGAATATTTCTGTCTGTTCTGTTCACGCTGTTCAAGATGAGCTTTAACATCTGCTAATGTTCTGTTTTTCCAGCCTGATGAAAGCGAACTGAGCTTGTGCTTACAGTCGCTGCAAAGATAACCGTCTGAAAGCTTTTGCCTTGTGAGGGCGTTTACCTTGTCACCGCAAAGGTCACAATATTTCTTTTCAAATAGTCCCATAAACTTTCTCCTTTACAAAAGATTCACGATTTTCTTCTGAATATTTGTAGCATCAATAACTGATATTGTGCCGTCACCGTTTGTGTCTGCAATTTTAAAAGTGTAATCGTCAAATTCTTCAAGCCCGACAATGTATTTTTGAACCAAGGTTGCGTCCACAACATTAATAACACCGTCCATATTGACATCATACGGAACTGTAATGTTTACATCAAAACTAATATCGTCTTTATACAGATATATCTCATACACCCTTGCAATACACTGCGGTTTGCTTACAGTAATGACATGTTTGCCTGGGAATGTTTGAAAACCAAAATATAAGGGTTTTACATTACTGTTTTCCATATCATTTTCAAAGCTATCCTTATAAACGCCGTCAAAAGTGTATCTATCCACCTTAACAGTAATAGTATCATCCGGTGAGCCGCCTGTTTTGAGGTTCATTATAATATTGGCCTTAACCTCTTGCGTCACTTTAACCGATTCACTGTAAATAACATCACCGTTTTCACCCGTGACAGCACACCTGAAATGAGTTTCATCAAAATCCGTATTCGGTCTGATGCTCAAAGCATTTGTTTTTGTACCCTTGAAGGAAAATTTGTTTGATGTGGATGAGTTGTCACTTATGTTGCGCCACACATATCTTCCTGTGCTTCTCCTTACTTTCATCTGCCACTGATAGCTTGCGGCATTGTTGGCAGTAACCGATATAGTTCCTTCTTTGCCTTTCATAATTTCTGCCTCAGTGAACTGATGTGAAAATGAAGGTGATTTATCTGCAACAACGTAATATGCCCAAATATAATATTGACCTGTGGTTTCATCCTGAAGAATTGTCGCCTGACCGTCGTCGTTGTACAAGCCACATACTGCGTTCTTGGCAACCGCATATCCTCTGTTCATATTAAAGTATAGCTGACAACAATACATACCGCTGTCAAAAGCTTCTCCGTCGTTGAGCTTTCTGCTAACTTTGTTGTTTTTGTACTCATACCACTCAATATAATCAAAACTGTAGTAAGTGCTGTTTATCGGGGTTGCCGTAGTTGAGGGGATTTTCCGCTGTTCAGGTTTCTCCAAGCCTAAAAATCCAATTATAGGAATTTCTGTCTTCTCAAGAAGTCCCGGAAAGTTACATTTTCCCGAATAAAAAGTACCGCTCTTTGAACCCGTTACTTTACATCTAAAGACAACATCTTTCCACCCTGAGTCAGGTCCTACAAGTTCTGCGTAGGTCTGAAATTTAAGATGGTCTGTAAAAACACCCGAAAATTTCGAGTTGGGTCTGTTGGTTTTATCGGAGAGGTTAACCCAGCTTAGGCTCGGATACTTTGCCTGCCATTGATAGGTAAAGGTTTCGTCTGTACTGCCGCCGTTTACTCCCACGATAATGTTAAGGACATCTCCTATGTAAACCTCGGTGTCGATATATTTGATATAAGCCTGAGCCGCCGCATTTGCGGTTATGGCTGTCATAGGAAGTGTTGTCAACAGCATGAGAAAGCATAAAACAACACTCGAAATACGCTTTACTTTTTTCTTGATTTTCATAAAAATCCCTCCTTCATGCCCAAGGATCAACCGAAGCCGGAGTTCGTATATCAGAGAGTGCAAGATTACGCCATAAGAACCATTGATTGCCCTTTCTGCGAAGCTCAATCGGACGAGGTGAATCTGCTCCCGACGACTGAACCTGAACCTTTGCATAACCCTCGCTCTGATAGGTATATGCATACTCGGAAACGGTTATTTTGTATGGAACATTCGGTGTATAATCGTTCTTCACGGATGAACCCTCAAAATATGAGCGAGGAATATATCCCCTGCCCTTGATTCTGTCACGCAAAAACTGAACATCCATCCCGTTCATCGGCTGAGGTCCTTTTAATACATTAAGCATTTCTATTGTGTTTTCCGGACTTTCATCATATTCAAGCAACACAAGCATTGCAAATGCCGCTGTTGAAAGAGGTGACGAAAAGTCAAGCTCCGGCATTTTTTTGAGTTCATCTGCATTTTTCGGATAATCGGTAAATACAAATGTTTTGCTTTTGTGCATCGCATTGTTTACCGCTCCCGAAACGGCCTTTGAAACATTGTTTTTTACAGCCTGATTTGTCATATTTTTTAAGCTGTCAAATATACCCATAAACAGTACCTCCTTTTTAAAGTGCGTCAAGTGCGGCGGCAAGATAATCTGCCGTTACGGATGAATAAAAAAACGAGCTTATTTTTCCGAATTGTTTTGCCTGTTTAACCCTGTCGGCAAGGTCGGGATATGCCTGTTCGTCACAGAGCAGAGCCGTTTTACAGCTTGGCAGATATTCCTTTACTTTTCCACAAAGCTCAAGCCGTTTCTCAATAGTTGAATCGGCAAGTCTTGTGACATCCATAAGCAAAACATCAACTCTTTCTGCAATGCACAAATCAAGAATTTTCCCGTCTTGATTCGGTGAAACATTCTCAATACAAAATCTTCCCTTCTTTACAAGGGCATTTTGAATAGCCTCACTGAGCAAATTATTCTGAACACTGAGCAAAATTTTCTTCAACGGACATCACCCCTTTTCACCTATATCTTTCACTTATATTGTACAATTTTGCGATAGAATATGAATGTGCCAAACGGCATATTTCACAACATAAACAAAAAAAGCACAGCTGCCCGATTGTTCGGACAGCTGTTACCTTGTGCTAAAAATATTTACAGTGGGTAATTAAAAGGGGGGTAAATAATAAAATAATTATGCTTTGTTCTTAACAGCGCCTATAATGTAAAGTACAGGGATAGCAAGACCGCAGATAAGAGAGAATACATTGAACTGTGATCCGCCTATCATGCTGATAATTTCGCCTGCAATACACATAACCGCAACAATAACGCCCCATACAATACATGTATTTGCCTTGTGCGGAAGTTTTGCGTTGATAACGCCGATAATACCTGCAACAAACTCAGCAACCGCACTGATAAGTGCGAAAACGCCACCGACATAAAGCATAGTCATATCGTATGTACCGTCGTTAAAAGCTGCAAGTGCGGCGATACCGAGAATGGCGATGATTGACACAATCAATGCAATAGCACCGAATACAATCATAAGGATTCCCGTTACTTTAAGAAAAGTTGAACCTTTTGCCTCCATAGTTTTTCCTCCTGTCATTAAATAATAAATTTTATGCACCTTTGTCTTTGATTATTAATCGGACAAAGATAGCGTTTTGCACAAAAGATATTCACCGTCTGAGCAGTTTATATCCTGTAATTGTATTATACTGTTTTAACAGCAAAAAAATATGTGCCAAACGGCACATATTCAGAAAAAAGTATTTATTTGTCGTTAATTCTATCGTCAAGGATTACAAGTCCCGCCTCTCTTGCCTTTACGGCAAGCTCTGTTCTTGACTTAAAGCCTGTTTTTTCAAGCATATACTGTATATAGTTCTTGACAGTACCCGGAGCAATGTAAAGTCTTTTGGCAATTTCCGTGTTTGTATCACCGCTTGTCAGTTCACGCAAAACCTCAAGCTCCCTTTCGGTAAAATCCGTACTCATTGCGTTGCCGAATTTAATTTTGGGAGTTGTGTCGGGAAACACACGCTCACCGTTCATTGTTCTGTCCATAAGTTCAATAATAGGTTCGGAACTTACCTCTTTGTACCAAAAACTGTCAACTCCTGCTTCCTTGGCACGCTTTAGATAGGAATATTCGGGCATTGAGGTAACAATGATTATCTTAATTTTCGGGAACTTTGCTTTTATTCTTTCAGCCGCCTCAAGACCGTTTGCTCCCATTGAAGTGCATATATCCATTAAAATCAGGTCAACATCGGAATTTTCACAATGATAATCCGTCATATCGGCATTACTTATTGAGCCCGCAAGCGTATAGTTTTCGCTTTGGTTTACATACATTTCAAATAAAGTTCTCGGCATTGACTGATCTTCAACTATCAGCACTCTTGTCATACTGCAGCACCTCGCTTTTCGGTATTGTGATTTCAAGAACAAAAATTTCAGAAGTTGATATTTTCATGCTTCCGCCGATTTGCTCCGCCTTTTTTCTTATGGAAGAAAGTCCGCCGCCCTCATTGATTTTTCGAGGCGGTTTTCTGCCGTTATTTGCAAATTTAAAAATATATTTTTCACCGTCGTCAAGACTTTCAAGAATCATTTTATCTGCTTTTGCGTGTCTTGCGGCATTGTTAAGGCATTGCATTGTTGCAAAAGTCAGAACCCGTGCAACCGCATTGTTATCAGTCGGAAGATTTCCGACTGTTTCAAGCGTTATTCCGACAAGCTTTGCGGCATTTTCAATATCCTTAGCAAAGTTTTCGTCTTTGCAATCATTCTCTGCGGTATTCAGAACAGAAATATTGTTTTTCCACATTTCAAGTAATTTACTGTTATTTTCAGACAGAGTGCCGTTTTCAAGATATCTTCTTGTTGTTATCAGCGTACTGCCGAGCCTGTCATGAATTATCTCTTTTGTGCGAAGAATTTCTTCTTCTCTTGTCAGGTCACAGACCATTTCATTGTATTTTTTCAGATGAGCATTAACCTTTTTTAACTCGCCTATTTCATATTCCAAGGTTGATGTAAGCTTTGTAAACTCTGTTATATCGGTTGCCGCAAGCTGAAAATACTGTTTTGAAAAAATTTCCGTTTCCGACAACGAAAAGCTGAAAACCCTGCCGTCCTTTAATCTGACTGTAAATGCCCCGTCATTTTCATATTGAGAAGCCTCTTTTATCTTCTCTCTGAAGGGCATTGCAACATTAAGCGATTTACCCGTAAGTTCAAGGCATATGCTTTCCATAAGGTTATTTTTCAATACAACAAGTCCGTTTTCGTCAAAATAGCAAAGCCCTGTCGGCAAGCCGTCAAAGCTTTCTTTAATTGACATTGCGGTAATATCGGTATTCCTGCAATGATGAAGCCTTACAGTTATGTACACAGACATTATCGCACAATATGCCGTTATGCCGACAGACAGAGCAAACGGCATTCTTCCAAAAAATTCAGCCATTTTATTAATTTGGTTATCATAATATATTTTACTCAAGACATGAGTGCTTACCAAAAACATTGTCAAAGAGATTACTGCAATTATAACCGCTGAAATCGGTTTCCACAACCTGATTTTATAAAGGAAAGATTGCGTTGCGTTGTATATTGCCGCACAGGCAACAACAAATTGCACACTCATCAATATAACACAAACAAACGAACGCATTTCAAGGATGGGTGTCATATGTCATCACCTCCGCTTTGCATACGAACAAACACAAACAGCGTGTCAGCGTCATATTCCGTGGTGACATTTCCTCCGAGTTTTATAATGTCGTCAAGTAAATCATCGGGAATTTTCATTTCATTTTTGCTGTCACAGTTGATTTTTAAATCAATAAATTTCTCATTGACTTTTAAATTAAACAGCAACGCATCTGTGCAGTTCATTATATGCCTTATAAAAATCCCGATAAATTTAAAAAGTGCAATCGTTTTTTCGGCTGAAATTTCTCCCGAAACATTACTGAAAAACGAACACGAAATTCCGTAAACAGAAATGTACTCGGCAAGTTCTCGGATACTGTTTTCAAGCTCAAAAGCATTCAGCATTTTTCTGCTTTTTGCCATAATGAGCAGATTGCTTATTCTCTTGATGTAGACATTAACAACACAGGCACCGGCATAATTAACCGAAATATCTCCCCTGTTGTTTTCAATATTTTTGAGTATATTTTCAAGGTCACAAAGCTGAGGACGGATAAATTCGGTTATACTGTCATAGAGCTTGTTCTGTTCGGTTACTGCCGCTCTTCGTTTTTTCAGCTCTGCCTCTGATTTTAAGATTACATTGTATTCCGAAATCTGCTCTTTTACTTCCGAAAGTTCTCTGTTAATTCGGTTAATTGCCGATATATCTTCCGTCCAAACTACCTTACCGCCTTTTATATTATGCTTTTTAAGAATTATATTTTCATCAATCACAACACTGTTACCGTTTTGCAGAACAACATCTTTTGAAACATTTGTTGCGTTTTTAGAGCGGTATTTCACATTGCCCTCATTGTCAAATATGAGAGTGTTAAGATTTGACGCATTGAAAAAATCGCCGTAACCCGTATTTGACGGCACAAGACCTATCTGAATAAGGCTTTCCCATAAAGCAATTGAGGCAAAACAGAACACCTCGGGAACATTGTAAATTCTAAGTCCCGAATATCCGTGATTCAGATTATTCCAGAGTGTGTAAATTATTGCGACAAGAATTATTACAATCGGAATCCACAGCTTTTTGCGTGTTGCGGAAATTCTGCATCGATTGATTGAAAGCACAATTGACGAAAGTACAAGTATAAAAATCCACACTGCAATTACATAGTAAACAGGACCGTAACTGTATTGTTTGTTCCAATTGTGAAAATCGGGTTCAAATACAAAAGCAAGCTGATGAAAATCGTTCGTCATAACAAGCAGCACAAGAACGGCGGCAGGTATAATCAAAAGATATTTTCGGTTATTTGTATTTTCGGGCTTACCGATATTCAGCATTGCAAAAAACATCATAAGCGGCAAAAACACTATTGCTATGTAATATGAATACCAAAGATACCGTCCGTATGTGTTGATGTCGGCAGGGCTGTTGTATTTTATGGCACGAAGAGCCATCCACAAGAGCATAAGCGCCGCAGATATCACAAGGCAGATTCGTATATTCTTCTGAACAATGCGATATGCAACAGACACACCCCAGCCTATAATAAGCCCCGAAAAGATAATAACATCAAAATTTTCAATATAATTATCCGCCGAGGAAGTAAGATGAGAAAAAATTCTCACCGCACCTCCAAACAGGAATATAATTATCCCGATAACAGTCAGAAGCTTTGTTTTGTCAACTTTGCGAACCATATGCCACCCGTCAGTTATTTCAAGTTTAATTTCAGCAACATAATTTTTTCAAAACACCAATGTTGCACACTATTTTACTACATAATAACACAATAAAACGGATTATACAATTCATATTTACCGCAAACTTAAACAAAAAAGTAAATAGTTAATCCCCAAAGTAACTTCCACGGTGGAACTTACTTTGGAAATTAACGCACTGAAATCTTCCTTGTTTTGGGCTGTAATCAATCGTGGTATTCTTAACAAACTTATTATATTACAAAAGGCACATAACCGAAAGTGATAACGGTTATGTGCCTTATTGTTTTTTGCAATGCTGTTTTTTCACAGTCCACGAGTAAAATTTGTACCCTAATTAGATTTACACTATTCTTAAAAAATTGTTTCAATTTGCTATTGCAATTTGCGTCCATTAATTTTTCCTCCAATCAATCTGAATTTTTTAATTCAGGTCGATGGGGGGACTTCTGTTTCTATAAATCATAAGTGCCCTTTCTGCTTTCAATGCAAAAAGGGCAAAAAATAATGCCGACAGTTAATAGCATTAAAAGCTATAAATTGTCGGCATTTAAATTCTAAAATTTGACTTTATTTAATCTCCGCAAATATAATCAGTCAACTATGTTATTCAATTCTTCAAATGGTATGTCATGTTTGTTTGCATACTGTTCTGCATAACTACCCTTTATTCCATAAATTGTGAGCTTATCACAACCTTCAAAGGCATTATCCGCAATATGTTCTGCCTTATCGTAAATGATAATTTTCTCCAGCAAGGTGCAATTTTCAAAAGCACCCCATTCAATGCTCTTAATATTTTTAGACAAAACTAACTGTTTTAAGGATATGCAATTACTAAATGTATATCGTTGTATTGCAGTAATATTATCGGGAATATTTATACTTTTTAGTGATGTACAACCGGAAAAAGCACCGTATGCTATACCACGATCAGCAATATTATCCGGAATTACAAGCGTTTCTAATGAAGAACAGCCTGAAAATGATAAACTTTCAATTTCTTTTACATCACCATTAAAATTAACATTTTTCAGACTTTCACAATTCGTAAAAGAGAATTGTTTTATAGTACTTGGGAGTTGTATGCTTTCTAATGAAATACAATGGTCAAAACATCTGTTAAATATATACTCTATCCCTTCAGAAACAACAATCTCTTTTACTATATCGTTATCCTCAAACATTCCTTTCCTTTCTGCTCCCCACAAATTGTATCCTGTAACATATCCGCCTAAAGCATTTACTTTATGGAAAAATATTGTTGAAGGAATTACAACTTTCTCTGACGGGTAGTTTATCTTTACAATTGTTGCCGATTTATTTGTATATCCATCGGTTTCATATGTGTACCCAAACCACCAATGTTCACTTGAAAAGATTTGCAACAATATAAATATCACTAACACTACGCACAATATCCCGATAGGTAGTTTATATTTTTTTATTTTTTTCATCATATTAAAATTCTCTCGTAAAAAATATAGTTTTAATTATCAACAAACCGATAATTATTAATTTACAGACTGAATTGTTGTATCCAATTTTTCAAATGGTATGTTATGTTTTTTTGCATACTGTTCTGCATAACTACCCTTTATTCCGCAGATTGTAAGTTTGTCACATCCATCAAAAGCGTTGTCCGCAATGTAATCACATTCATCATAGACATTAATTCTCTCTAAAGAAACGCAATTCCGAAAAGCTCCGTCACCTATTTTTATTAAGTCCTCAGGCAAATTCACTATTTCAAGAGATTTGCAACCATCAAATGTCCAGCTCTCAATAATCCTGACCTTTGACGGAACATCAATAGTTTGCAGAGAAGTACACCATTGAAAAGCGTTTGAACCTATTTCTGATAGCTTGTCGGGTAAATCAATATTTGTAAGTGAAGTACATCCTTGGAAAGCCACACTCTCTATACAATAAACATTTTTTGAAAACTTCACATTTTTTAATGAATAGCAACGAGCAAAAGCATTAGTGCTGATTTTGTTAATTTGCTTCGGTAAGTATATTTCTTCAAGCCCGGAACAATCGCTGAAACTAAAGGATTCGGTAATAGTATCTCCGTCAACAATGTTCACTTCCTTTAAATTATCACACCGCACTACGTCAAATGTCGTCATTGTGCCTGGTATAGTAATTTTTTCAAGATTATAGCAATTAGCTATAGCCGGGCCATAAGTTTCCACTACTCCTTCAGGTATTATAATTTCTTTTACAACATTATTTCCCTCAAATACACCTGTAAGAGACACCCCAACTAATGCAGCTTCTTCTACACAACTTAGCTTTTTGACTTTATATGAAGAAATTTCCGAAGGAATTTCAATGGTTTCAGCCAATATATCGGTTTTTATCAATGTAGCGTTTTGATTTTCATCAATTTCAAATGTATATCCTTCAGCAGTTTTTGTTATAGGGTATAGCTCTTTACAACTTGAAAACATTAAAATAAAAACTGTACAAAAAGATATTGCAAATACTATATTTACTCGTATTAATCTAGTTGTTTTCATATATAAAACCTTTCAAAAGTTTGTAGCACTAATTTCAAAGATGAATGAGCAAACATAATTGCTCATTCATCTTTAGAAATTTATAATGAATCAGTTAATCTGGTTCATATGTTGTCCAAGTATTATCCTTAAACCACACATCTTGTGTAACCAAATGCCCAGGTTGCAATACACCAGGTATCTGTTTATTCTTCGAATCATTGAACATTACTTTCTGATTTTCCATTCCAATTAATGTTGCAGTGCCATTGAAAAAGTCGCCCTCAAATGTATATCCCTCTCTGTTGTGTTTTCCGTTAATACTAAAATATGCAATAGTAAATACAACAACGCATAGACCTAAAACTAAAGCTATAATGCTCGAAACTATTTTCGATTTTGGCATTATCTCACTTCCTATTCTTTAGATGAAATAAAATTATATCAACAAACAGTTACTCACTAGTTTAGAAACTCAATTGTTGCATCTAATTCTTCAAAAGGTATATTGTGTTCGTTTGCATATTGCTCGGCATATGAGCCCTTTATTCCGCAGATTGTAAGTTTGTCACATCTGTCAAAGGCATCATTAGCTATATATTTAACTTCATCATGAATATTTACTTTTTCTAAAAAGTCACAGCTATAAAACGTCCCACTATTAATAGATGTTACTTTTGGTGGTATAGTAACAAATGTTAGAGAATCACACTCCCTAAATGCATAAGATTCAATTGTATTTATGTTTTCAGGTAAATCTATTTTTTGTAACGCACATTCTGCAAAGGCATCACCTTCTATCTTTTCTACACTACTTGGCAATTCGATAAAACGCAGGTTTTTACAATTACTAAACATTGATTCACTTATTGTTTTTATTCCTGTTTCAAATTCCACAGACCTTAAATATTTACAAAAAGCAAACGCCCTTGTCCCGACTACTCTAACGCTGGAAGGTATATTCACTTCACAGAGACCTGAAGAATAAAATGCATCATTACATATTTCCGTTACACCTTCAGGGATACTCACTTCTGACACATTACTGTCTTCGAATATTCCCCTTTTAGCTGCTCCTGAAAGATTAAGCACCTCATACTCACCTAACTTTGTAACTGGAACTCCATAAACACTTGACGGAAGCTTAACATGATACTCTTCACCCGTATATTTAATCAAAGTTGCTTGACCATTATCCACCTCAAACCAATAGTTATATTTTTTTGACATATAATACTCCGTACCATCTGATTTGTTACTCTTCCAAGGATGAAGCAAAAGTATTATTAATGCTATAAATGCTATAATTAATACAATTATCAATATAATTTTAGTTTTTTTATTCATACACTATCACTCTTTTTGTTATAGTATACTGTAATCGGATGACATAGCAAAAGACTTTGTCATCCGATTGCTTATCAAAGTATATTACGGTTTATATGTTGACCATATACCATCTATATACCACACATCCCGTGTTACTAAGTGACCTTCTTGTAATACTCCTGGTATCTGCTTATTTTGAGAATCATTAAATATTACTTTAGGATTGTCTATACCATATATCGTATAGGTTAACCAATTATCGTACATTTGACTATTCATCAGCGTACCAGGCCATTCCATCAGAATGTTATTATCTTCATAGAAGTAAATCCTTGTGTTCCAATACTCCCAATCAGCCGGACGATAAAAATGAACTGTAATTCCTTGTGGCTTTTGACTATATGCAGTTTCATTTACTATCCACATTTCATCTTCTGTTATTTCAATTCCGGGTTGATTGATACCGGGATGTTGTTGTCTGGTTGCAGGATCAGTAGTGTTATTATTAAAAATAACTCTCGGATTGTTCACACCGTAAATTGTGTAAACATACCGGTTATTACCACCATCCGGTGACATTTTCTCTCCTGGGAATGGGAGTTCATGGTCATCATCATTATAATAATAGATATGAGGAGGCTTTGTCAAGAAAAGTGTGTAAGTTTTATAAAGATCATAAAAAATTATGTTAATGCCTTAAATCATGTGCTCGTATTTTTTAATACGGACACTGATTTTTTCATTCGCAGCCAGTTGATTTCTGACCATAGACCAATTTTGAACCTTACTGCCATTCCACTTTTTGTAAAGCTCGGTTGTGCGTAAATAGAGCAATTTGAGTAGTGCGTTTTCGTTTGGAAAAGCACCCTTTTTTGTAACTTTTCTGAAACTTGAATTTATGATTTCAACCGCATTGGTTGTACACATAACCTTACGAACGGCACTGCCGTAATCAAAAAGATGCTCGACATTGTTGAAATTTCGTTTCCACACATCAACTGCTCCGTGAAATTGTTTGCTGTGCAAATGGTGAAATACTACATAACGTATTGTGAAATTTTCTGCTAACGCAGAAAGTGAAATGAAATAAATCCGCTTACGCCGTAGGCATTTCACATTCAGAGGGAATATTTCACACGCAAAGCGTATTTCACAAATCTGTAAGGATTTATTTCACTAAAAAAACGACAAGTAAAAACCTGTCGTTTTCTAGCTTCCCTAACTTACTTTGTAAGGAAGGAAAGTAACTGCCTCGCATACTATGTTTGGTTCTTAAACAGCACTCGCACAATCCCAGTTCACTAAAAACAGTCCACAGGACTGTTTTCTTAACGCTCACCTTCTCGCCCGATTTAGCAGTAAATTTAGATAAAAAAGAAAACAGAGTAGTCAAAAGACTACTCTGTTGTGGCTCCCCCAACTGGGCTCAAACCAGTGACATCATGATTAACAGTCATGCGCTCTGGCGAGTGTAGAGAAATAGCAGTATAAAACTAATTACAATATCAATTTAAAGCTTCACTTGTATTAGTTTTATATAATATTGTTTTACCCTTGATGAATATTTTTTCAACAGATTTTCTCCATAATTCAGGTATACTGTTCCAATCTGTCCAATTATCTTGTATATATTTATATGCTACAAATGGTTTATTAGATTTTGGAGCACTATATCCTAAAACGTCCTCGATACAATTTTGTAACACAACTAATTTATCATCATCATTTAAGGCATTTCTTATAGGTTCATTAAAACGTTCTGCACCATCAGTTTCAAAGTCACCATCATGTATAACGTAAACATCTATTGCCATCGCTTTTAAATATTTAACTAAAGGAATAATTACAGCTTTGCCACGAGCTCTTACAATATGCCAATCAGATAATATTTGATTCTTTAGATCATATGGCATTCTGTTTATTGTTTCAGTCAAGACCACTTGTTCAGTATCACCTTCTACAACCAAAACCTTTTTAACAAAAAAGCATCTAGCAATTGACTCATCAATTTTCAAAATCATTTTTATGTACTCTTTTGAATCTTCTTGAAGATTTATAAATTCATCCGTAACATTAAACGGCATAGATTCAACTACTTCAGCTTTTCCATCTTCCAACATATCATCGTTTATAGTAGTCCATAAACTATTGAGTACTTGAGATGGTTTTTTGCTAATATCAATCATATATGGTGAATGTGTTGTACAGACGATTTGATTATTAGCATTTTCAGCTAAATTATATATAGTGTCTCTCATTTTATTAATCGCATTTGGATGCAAATAAATTTCAGGTTCTTCAAAACCAATAATTAAAGGTCTTGTTTCATTATTATTTTTTCGATTATCTCTTAAACTTTTATATCTTAATAATGCAAACACTGTAGATCTGATAAGTCCTGTTCCCTGTAAATTGGCAGGTGTCGCTATATTACTATTCATTTCTATTCCAAAAGTTGGCTTTATCACATTATCAGCATCGCTTAAATTAGCTGATGTTGTAATTCCTGTACCGGGAAAAATTTCTGATACAATATCATTAAGTTCTACAATCATTTTAGAAATTTCAGTATTAGAATCTTCGGGATCTAATTCTTTACTAAGCTTATCTAGATATTTTTGAGCTTCTTTATAATTCTCTGAAGATTCTCTTATTTCAGAAAACAATTCATTTAATGTCTTTTGAAGTGTTCCAGATGATCCTGTTATCTCATCCTCTTTATCTTGTGCTGGTATAAGCAAATATTTGGGCAATTTACTCATTACATTCTGAGGAATACCACCAGGATTTTCTACCCACACTTCTTCCGATTCATCAAATTCATATATTTCATCTACTGTATCAAATAACCTTTTTTCTTTAGCTGTCAACTTTTTATTCTTATCTAATTGTTTTATTTTATCTGGTAGACTATCCTCATTTAAACCATTATCTAAATAATCTTGTACAGTATTACATGCCTCAAAATTAGTTTTAATTTCCCTTTTAAATTCTTTGGTTTCAATTTTTGCTGCAGATGATCCAAATTTGAAAGTTTTCCTGTAAATAAAACTCAGCCCTGTTTTACCAGCAACATTATCAGTAGATGGTATTACTCTACCCTTAAATCCCCTCCATAACTTTGCTTCAGTAGGTAAATCACAGAATTCTGCCGTCAAAATAATCTCGTCAGCAATCCGTTTATTCTCTCCTTCAGCAGTGATGCACGAAAAATACTCATTTAGATTTACTTTTGGTTTATTATTTAGCAAATAATCAAGAGCATACAAAATACTACTTTTACCAACATTGTTTTCACCGATTAAAAATGTAGAATCAGAAAAAACAATTGTAGTATCATAATGCTTTCTAAAGCCCTGAATTCTCAGTGAATGTAAATACATTTAGCACTCCCTCTTTCTATAACACTTTTAACAAAAAATATGTTATACATAATCAGCTTATATAGTAGAATAATCATTAAATATTAGATAGGCTATTTATATTTTTCTTTTATATGTTCTGTCACATCTGAAATTTCAGGAAACAATTGACCCCTGTTAATCGAAAACTTGTCCAGCTGTTTTAAAATTCCCTTTTTAGCTTTTTTATCTATTATATAAATTTGAATTTTAGTATGTTCTTTGTATCTGTATTTATTGACTACATTATCTGTTAAATCAAACAACCCACAGATTATAAAAGCACCGTCTTGCTTAACAATTCTATCATTCTTTTTCTCAGCAAGGACAAAAAAGCAGCTTAAAATATCATCTTTTACTATCTCATCTCTAAATGCAGGCTTTTCCAACTTTACTTCATGAAGAAGTCTAATTGCTTTACGGTTAAAATCATTTTCATTAAGAGTTTTATCTTGTGCCCATGTGAGCAGATTCTTCTTCATATTGGATTTAAATAATGGTAAACTAGCTAATATCGAAACCGTATCGCTTTTTGGGTACTTAATTTCATCCGTTTTCACATCAAAAACAATCAATTCACCTTGGCTATTAAAATTATCGCAACAAGCAAAATAAAGTGCCACCAAAGGATTTTTTGTAATATCTAAAAGTCTTGTGGGTAATCCATAGTGTTGCATTTCAACTAAGTAATCAAGATGGGTAAAGCAGTTTTTAAATGAAGCTGGACACTCTATTACAGTTTCATTGTATAGGTCACATTCATGCTCATACCAACTATTTAAACGCATTACCGAAGGAAGTAAAACATAATTCACATCAGAGTGACCTCTATAATATATACTATTTCCAGATTTTCCAATTCTTTGTATTATTTTATTTGCTTTATCAAATGAAGTTATTAGATTAATCTCTACTTTAGATTTTATGTATATAATAGCTTGAGCAAATGACAATTTATCTAATTCAAAAGAACGGCTAAGTTCTCTTAACATTTCTTTTGTAGCCGCTATTCGTTCTTCAGCCTTACTATAAATTCTATAAATCCAATAAACTATTGCTTTTGCTTCAATAGCATTTAATTCTATTTTATTATTATAATAATCTGAATTGTTTTCTAAAAAAGAACTCCAGTATTTGTTTGCAACATCTAATTTTGGAAAGGAATTCTTATAAAGATAGGTAAAAGGTGATTCCATCGCAGACAAAGAAGTGTAAATCTCATTTTTATTTATTCTTGCAAATATATACTCAGACATATCACAATAGTAATCCTTTTTGAGTTTATTAATACATAAAATTTCAAATGCTTTTTTAATAATTGGGCTTTCTGCAAAATTGTTAGAAAAGAAAAACGCCATAAAACAATCTCCTTTAAAAAATAAAAACATATTTATAACGAATCTCATATCACACTTTACATGATTATGAGATTTTGGTTAATCTTCACCATAATCGCTATGATTGTGTTTTTTTAATTTAATACAATAATTTTTCCTCTCTCCCTACACATCTCCGACAAATGAAGGATAACTATTAATTATC
>OGOL01000113.1_pt1 | contig 94015 bp, 76 predicted proteins | sample 1552641 | NCBI WGS metagenome assembly OGOL01 (sample SAMEA2580140, study PRJEB22360) | human gut metagenome | biome: human gut; feature: human-associated habitat; material: faeces | place: Denmark | collected 2008/2010 | reverse complement strand
TCCACAGTTACAGGAATTAGTGCATAAATTTTTATCAGATGCAAATGAAAGGGATAATAATATTCAGATTATTTACACATCACATTCGCCTACTTTAGCATCGAAAATAGATATAAAAAATATTAATTTATTATATGAAAATGGGCATCGAAAATATTGTTTACCTTTTTCACAAGCAAATTTAGAAGAGAAAGATAAAAAATATTTACAGACGTACTTGGATGTCACAAAATCCCAGATGTTTTTTGCACGAGGAATTTTATTTGTAGAAGGAATTAGTGAAGCAATTCTATTACCAGTAATGGCAGAAGCAGTGAGTAGGCCATTTGAAAAATATGCAGTAGAATTGGTTAACGTAGATAGTGTTGCATTTCGCCCCTTTGTTAAGCTTCTAACATCGGATAAAGTAAAAACTTGCTTTTCAAAAGTATCTATTATTACGGATGATGATAGATGTAATAAAAAAGGAGATAAGGAAGATTATATTGATAGAAATTATGATTATGATGATGTTAGTAAAGAACTTGTTGAAAAATTAATAAAAGGGAAACCTTCTGAACGGTGTGATGAATTAACAAGCTTATGTCAAACGGGTGGTATAAATGTATTTACGTCGATAAAAACATTAGAGTATGCACTATGCTATGGTTGTGAAAATAATATCTATTATATGGTAGAAGCATTAAAAACATGTTATACGGAATTGGGAAAGAAATTAGAAAAGAAGGTTAAAAGTTTAACTACATTAAATGAAAAAGCTACATGTATATGGCTTTTTATAAGAACTAGAGACAAATGTAAAGGAATGGTAGCACAATATATTAGCCAAGTTATCAGTGATCAAAACAAATTAAGAAAGCAAAAGAAAAAAATTGATAAGGAATTTATCATTCCGGAGTATTTGAAAAATGCAATTTATAGTGTGACGGAGCAATTATATGATAGAGAAAATAACTGATGAACAAGAAAAATTTTTAAAAGCAGAAGGGAAAGTAGTTGTAAAAGCTTGTCCGGGTAGCGGAAAGACATATATTGTCGCACATAAATTATTGTCATATATAGATAATTGGAAAAATTATCATAGCGGTGTTGCAGTATTATCTTTTACAAATGTGGCTAGCAAAGAAATATATGAAAAAGCACGATCAATTAACGAGAGTTTGAGTAAATTGGGATACCCTCATTTTATTGGAACTGTAGATAGTTTTATTGATGAATTTATTGTGTTACGGTATGGTCATTTGCTTAGCGTGGGGAAGGTGCGACCAAGGATTGCATTGACAGATGATTGGAAATTACCGTATAAATATTGGCGTTCAGAATGCCATAAAAATGGATGCATAGATAATATAGAACAATTTTATTATGGAATTAATGGGGATTTTTATAATAAAAATAAACTAGTAACTTGTGACCGAGGAAAAGCAAAACAACTGCCCTGCCAACAGTATAAAAAAATTCTGTTAGATAAAGGAATTGTTTTTCAAAATGAAACAGCATTATTTGCGTATATGTTATTAAAAAAGCATCCAGAAATTGCAGCTGCTATAGCAGAAAGATTTCCAGTGATTATTATTGATGAGGTTCAAGATACATCAATAAATCAAATGGCTGTGTTTGATTTACTAAGTACATCAGGAATGCAGTCAATGTTTTTGGTAGGGGATCCAGATCAATCGATATATGAATGGAGAAATGCAAATCCAGAGTGCATGCTTCAAAAGTTAGATGATTCAAGTTGGAAATGTATAGAACTAACAGGAAATTTTAGAAGTTCACAAAATATCTGTAATGTTACCTCATTTTTTTCTGCTAGTTTACGGGGGCATAGTAGTAATAGAGCAATTGGAAATTGGAAGAGTGAAAAAGAAAAACCAATTTTATTATTGACAAAAGGAAATTCAGAGAAAGAGATTATAGATTATTTTCTTGATAAATGTAGTAAAATAGGAATAGATATATTACCGAAAAATGTTGCGGTTTTAACTAGAGGAAGAGTACATTCTGATACAGATATAGTAGGATTGTGGAAAAGCAAAGAAATTGAATTATTCGCAGAAGCGGTTTATGAATGGAAATTTGGCTCCAGAAAAAAAGCATATTCTGAGGTCGCAAGAGCTTCGTATAATATGCTTTTTAACGAAGACGTAGATGATTATATCATGAATCAAAAGCTTCATAAGTATACTGATGAAGATACTTGGAAAAATTATATAATAGATATTTTGCTAGATTCTCCTGATATCGAAAAAGGAATTGGGGAATGGGTGAAAGAATTTTCAAGTGTTTTTCAAGCTGTATGTGATAAATATGGGTATGAAATTTCAAAATATAAGAAAATAAAAGATATATTTAAAATAAAGCAACGTGATGGAAAGATACCCAATTTTAAACAAGTATCGTTGAAAAAATATTTTGAAAGGAAAGTGGAAACTCAGTATACACGTTCATCAATTCATGGAGTAAAAGGGGAATCATATGATGCTGTATTAGTTTATATTAAAAGTAGTACTGGGAACACAATTACACCTAAATTGCTTATGAAAGGGGATGTTGACCAAGAGTTAATGCGTTTGGCTTATGTAGCAATGACGAGACCAAGAAGATTATTAATGATTGCTATGCCGAATACTAAAGGAATAAAAGAGTGTGGGAGATTTCCAGAGAATTTGTGGGAATATAAAGTTATGGAAAATAAATAAAATTATTTGGCGTGAAATAATCAGGCATCAGTGTTCCCTGAATAAATTATGTGCCAAGTATTATACTTAGAAAAATAGAATCTGAATGACTGAAAAATAAAGGAGTCGCAAATGAAGTCTTTAAATTTAACATATGCCTTAAAAGATGGTGTACTAGTTCATATATCTCAGGTACCAAGTGGTTTACAATGTGGATGTAAATGTTCGGCATGTGGAGAAACATTGATAGCAAAAAAGGGTGATAAAGTAATACATCATTTTGCTCATAAAAGTACTATAGAATGTGAATTTGGGTATCAAACATCTTTACATTTAGCAGCGAAAAAAATAATTTCTGAAAATGGTATAATGCGAGTTCCAGCAGTTTACTTGGAATTTCCTAATACAGATAAAAGGGAATTGATAGAACCAGAAGAAGTGCTGCAAGTTTCAGAAGTAATTTTGGAAAAGAAATTGCATAACATAATTCCTGATATTTTATTAGTGACAAATATAGGAAAAATAATAGTGGAAATATTTGTTACACATGAAATTGATTTAGAAAAAGAGGAAAAAATAAAAAAAATGGGAATACCAACCATTGAAATTGATTTGAGTAAAATTGATAGAAATATTTCAGAACAGGAATTACAAGACATATTAATTAATGAGAATGAACATAAGGTATGGATATATAATGGAAAGAGAGAAGCGTATTACGAAAAATTTTTGAAAGTTTCTGAAGTAAAACCAGTTATAACTAGAAATTATGCGTTACATGTTGATAATTGTCCAATAGGAAAAAGGGTATGGAAATGCAACCGTTATGCAAATCTTTTATATGATTGTCAGGGGTGTGATTATCTTATAGGTTATGAAAGTACATGGAAAAATAATATGGAGCAAGAAAGTGCTATTCGATGTACGGGTAAATTACGAATTGCACATAAAGAAGACTTTGAAATTCCATTTGAAAAGCGGATGCAAGATTTTAATAGTAAAGAGGAAGAAAGAATTTACGAATCAGTAGGGATGGGAATTTGTCCTCAATGCGGTGGTGCTTTAAAAATAAAAAATGGTAAATATGGGGAATTCTTTGGATGCAGTAATTTTCCACATTGTAGATTTACATTTAGTTATGATGATTGAACATCAAAAGTCACCGGGGCATGAATCGCCTTTTCAGTGGTTCATGCCTATAGTAAGCAACTACAGAAAAGCTTTTTTATAGAGATGAGATATAAAATATGACTTGCAGTAAGGCAATAAGATCGCAAGCAAATAAAATTGGAACAATTTGTTCACAAAAGGGAGATGTCAAAATATGGAGACAATAAGTACAAAAACAATACGAGTAGTAGCGGCCGTAATTCGTCAGAATGGAAAAATATTTGCTACGCAGCGAGGCTACGGTGAGTGGAAAGATGGGTGGGAATTTCCTGGTGGAAAGATAGAAACTGGGGAAACACCAGAGGCAGCATTAAAAAGAGAAATACAGGAAGAACTTGATACTGAGATATTAGTGAAGGAACGCATTGATACGATTGAATACGATTACCCGAAATTCCATTTGTCAATGGATTGCTTTTGGTGTGAGATTGTAAGCGGCAAACTTAAGCTAAAAGAACACGAAGCGGCAAGGTGGCTGACGAAGGAATCTCTTGATAGTGTGGATTGGCTTCCAGCGGATCAGGCATTGATAGAGAAAATTAGGTTGATACTTCGATAAAAGTCTCCATAGTAGCTGTTTCATAATAGCCGTAATAGTCATAATAGCAAATAATGAGAGAGGACATATAGTAGTATATATGGAAAGAGAAAAAAATAGATGTCGCGCGTGGTATGAGGGTGATCCGATATTGGAGGAATATCACGACAATGAGTGGTGCAAAGTAAATCATGATGACAATTTTCAGTTTGAGATGCTTTGTCTTGAAGGAGCAAGTGTAGGTTTATCGTGGAAAACAATTTTGCATAAGAGAGCAAATTATCGTGCTGCATTCCATGATTTTCAAATCGATGCATGCAGTGAAATGACAGATGAGGAACTTGAGAATCTTATGCTGGATTCAGGAATCATACGCAATCGCAGTAAGATATTCAGTGTGCGCAAGAATGCACAGGCAGTAAAAAAAATTCAAGCTCAATACGGATCATTTGACGCATACTTGTGGCATTTTACTGAGAATAATGTCATAGATGGTCATTGGAAGACGGTAGAGCAGATACCGACAGTTTCAGATGTGTCTCGTAAGATGGCTCTTGACATGAAGAAAAAAGGAATTGCTTTTGTAGGCCCTGTGATTACCTATTCATTCTTACAATCCATAGGGATGGTAAATGATCATCTTGAAGATTGCAAATACAGAGATTGTTGATAGAACATGAAAATTGATTAGGACTAAAATAAAAACGTAAAACACGTTGATATTTTCATTACTGAGAGATATAATAATATCACATAGTAATAAAAACGATAAAATCATTTTTAATAGGAGAAACAAGTGAATGAAAATACTTCGTATTACAGCACAGGGACTTCCATTGTTTAAGGAAGATCTGGATATTTGTTTTTATGCACAGCAGCGTGTGAGTGAAGATGATAAGAATAATTTATATAATATGATTGAAAATTATTATCTTCATTCAGCATGTGCCTTTATTGGTATTAATGCATCTGGAAAAACATCTGTACTTAAAGTGGTCAACTTAGCATTAAGCATTATAAATAATGAGCCTATCAATCATGCGGAAACTAAGAGCATCCTTGGAGGAGCAAAAAAAGCTACAATTTGCACATGCTTTTATGATAAACGTAAGTATGTTTGCTGTCTGGAGACTGAAATCACAGCAAAGAAATCTAAGACAGGAGAATATATTTATTCAATAATATCTGAAAGATTGTGGGAGAAGCCAATTGGCAGCGTTAGATCAAAGAAATATTTGACAGACTTTGCAGGGATGAAACCAACAGCAATTCGCAATCAGGATGAGATATATCTGCCAGATGATGTTAGTTTTATTATTGCACATAACAAAAAGGTAAATGATACAGTAGAAGTATTCAGTTTACTTTCTTATACGAATATAAATGTACTACCATTTACGGAGGATATTCCGCTAGAAGTGATTGCTTTTCTTGATCCTACAATTGAGAAACTATGTTTTGAGCAAGTAGATGGAAAAACTTTTATTCATTTGAAGTTTAAAAATGAAGAAGAAATTATTTTAAATAATGCAGTGGATCTTGAACAATATTTATCCGCTGGTACAATTAAGGGTATTATTACATTTTCAATGGTAAAAGAAGTACTTCAATCAGGTGGATATCTTCTGGTGGATGAGATTGAAAATCATTTCAATAAAGAAATAGTGACGACTTTGGTTCGTTTCTTTATGGGCAGCCGCTTTAACAAAAATGGGGGAATTTTGATTTTTACAACACATTATCCAGAGCTGTTAGATGAGTATGACCGAAATGACGGAATATACATTGTAAGGAATTGTAATGGAATTACGGTAGAAAATTTAAGTTATATTTTGACTCGTAATGATATTAAAAGAAGTTATGCTTATCAAAGTGGTTTCCTTGAGGGAACGACGTCTACGTATGAGGCATATATACGTTTGAAAGAAAGCTTGATATGATTTTTAGATAAATAGAGAAAAAATAATTAAAAAAACGGGAGAATTGTCATGAGTACCATGAGCAACAAAATTACCGGTAAGGAATATCCGTTATCCAAAATATTCAGTGCCGATTTCGAGTATCATATTCCAGGATATCAGCGTCCGTATGCTTGGACGGAAGAAGAAACTGGAATCTTATTTGATGATCTTTATGAATTTTTTCAAACAGAGGCTGTAGATAATTATTTTCTTGGAAGTATTGTGTTGATCAAGGATGAGAATAAGCCACATGCAGATGTGATTGACGGTCAGCAGAGATTAACGACATTGTCCATTTTGTTTTCTGTTATGGCAAACTCGTTTCATACGGAGGCCTATCGAAATAATTGCAAAAAGTACTTGCAGGAAGAAGGAAATATATTAGAGGGGATTGCGGCCCAGCCACGAATCTTTTTACGTGATTGGGATCAGGATTTCTTTTCAAAATATATTCAGGATATTCAGCTTGATGCGCTTGTGCAAATTGATCCGGTAACTTTGGATACTGAGGCGAAAAGGCATATCCAGAAAAACTGTACCGTTTTGCGTGAGAAGTTTAGCGAAGTATTTAATGATGAAAATGATCTTTTAAAGTTTACTCAGTTTATTCTGACAAGATGCTTTTTGGTAGTGGTATCGACGCCAAATCAGGAATCTGCTTTTCGTGTATTTTCTGTTATGAATAGTCGAGGCCTTGATTTGCTACCTACCGATATTATTAAATCCATGACAATTGGTAAGCTGCCAAAGGACGAGGAACAGAAATACACGGAAAAATGGGAGGAACTTGAGAATCTGACAGGACGCGATGGTTTTAATGAAGTATTTACGCATACACGTACTATTTTTGCGAAGGAACGTCCAAAGAAGAATTTACTTGACGAATTTAAGGAATACGTTATAAAGCAAACATCGCCAAAGTCTTTGGTTGATGAGTATTTGATTCCATATACAGAGGCTTATGTATGCCTGAAGAATTGTGATTTTTCTTCAACACAAAATGCAGAAGAAATCAATGAGCTTCTTCTATGGCTGAATAAGACAAACAATCATGACTGGATGCCGCCTGCTATAAAATTTTTAACGGATCATAAAAATGATTCTGTTTACATACTGTGGTTTATTCGTAAACTTGAGCGATTGGCTTCTTATCTTTTGGTGACAGCGAAGGATGTTAATCAGCGTATGGAACGCTATAAATGGATTTTGGTTGAGATGGAGAGTAGACCAGATAACAATTTAACAGCACCTTTGGAAAATATCGAATTGACAGATTGGGAAAAACAGCAGTTTATTGACGCATTGAATGGAGAAATTTATTCGATGACAGCTAAGCGAAGAAACTATATCATACAAAGATTAGATTCGTTTCTGAGTGATGGCGGTGCCACTTACAACACAAAGTTATTTACGATCGAGCATGTTTTGCCTCAGCATCCGAGTGCAGATAGTGAATGGATGAAGTTATGGCCGGATACGCAAACGCAACGATTTTGGCTGAATAAGATTGCCAATCTGGTACCGTTAACAAGGCAGCGCAATTCGGCAGCACAGAATTATGATTTTAATACTAAAAAAATCAAATACTTCCAGTCCAAGAATGGAACTAGCTCATATACACTTACAACACAAGTGATTAATATTGCGGCGTGGACGCCTGAGGTTGTAGAAGCTCGTCAAAAAGATCTGGAAGAGATCTTCATCAGTAAATGGGATCTGAAAATTTCCAAAGAAAATTCTTCGGAGAATCCAATATATAAATTAGCAGGACGTGGTGGAAATGCATCGGGATATTCACTAGATGGAGACAATTTTGTTGTAATGAAGGGCAGTCATATTGCACCAGATATCACAGATGGATTACAAACTGGGTATTTAATTTTGAGAAATCAGTTGATTGCAGATGGAATGATTGTAGATGGAACATTTAAAGAGGACTATACGTTTACGAGTGTATCTGCGGCAGCAGTGGTAATCCTTGGACGTTCAGCCAATGGACGCACAGAATGGACGAAATTAGATGGACGTACATTTGCACAGGTAGGACATTGAATGCCGAAACCGTACAAAAAAATTCAAACGTACTGCGAAAGCAGAGAAAAGAAAGAGGAGAAGAAATATGGGAAGAATATTTTATCTGGATGCTGTGAATGGAAATGATGAAAACAGTGGAATTACACCGGATGCAGCGCTGAAAAGTCTTGAAGCTGCGAATCAGATTTTATTTGGGGCTGGAGATAAGTTGCTTTTGAAATGTGGCTGTGAGTGGAAAGGAATGCTTTGCCCACACGGGGATGGAGATCGTTTTCAATTTGCACAGATTGGAACATATGGGGATGGAGAAGCACCGTTAATTGATGGAAATGGTGCATATGCAGCGATATTACTGGATGGAGTGAGCTATTGGAAAGTAAAGGGACTTCGTATTTGTAATCATAGCAGCGAAAGATGTGTGCGTCAGGGAATTTGCATTAGTGCAAAGTCAGAGGGAATTACAGCAGGAATCGAAATTTCTGATTGCGAAATCTTTGAGGTAGATGGTGAAAATCGACGGGCAATGCCAGTATACCAGAGCATGTATTGGAATGGGGCTGTGTATGTTACCTTTCCAGGTCGTACATCAGCTCAAGATCATCTTCATGACATTATTATCAGCAATAACTACATTCACGATGTCAGAACAAGTGGTATACGTGTAAATCAGCAGGAAGATTTTATAAATGATATTCATCATACACATGTAGTTGTGCGTGGAAATAGGATTGAACGAACTGGATCAGATGGAATTATTGTGGCAAATTGTATTTCTCCATTGATTGACAGTAATGTATGTTTTGATGCAGGAGCACTCGGTACACTTGAAGATACCCAGCTGATTGCCGGTATCTGGGTTTGCGCGACACGGGATGCGCTTATTCAGCGAAATGAAGTGGCACGAACCAGAATGTTTGAAAATGATGGAACAGCGTTTGATACAGACTGGGGAACTGCAGGTACGACAGTTTTTCAGTATAACTATTCGCATGATAATGAAGGGGGATTTTGGCTGGACTGCATGAAGCTGAATCACAATAGAGACTGTGAAGAGACTATTTTGCGCTACAATATCAGTATGAGAGATGGAAGAGGCATTGCCGTATATGATCAGGGCATTTTAACGGAATGGTATGGAAATTTATTTTTCCATGAAAAGCCAATCCAGATTTGCAGTTTTGATGAAGGTGAAAATTTCTATTTTGACCATAATGTTTTCTGCATTCCACAAGAGACGGACTGGCAGAAAGCACATTATGAAGAAAATATTGTAAATGACAGTCAGTGGTTGGAATTAATACAATATGAAATACAGAATCCTAACTGGAGGGATCACGTGACGGAGAAACTTTGCAAATTTGTTGGCGTAACAAGATGAACCACTGACCATAGGAAGGAAAAATAGTTATGATTTTGTACATTATTCGACATGGTGAGACAGAGTGGAATAAGATGGGAAAAATGCAAGGAAAAACGGATATCAGTCTTTCGGAGGATGGAAGAAAACTTGCACAAAAAACGGCAGATGGATTGAAAAACATAAAGTTTGATTATATTTTCTCCAGTCCATTAGAGCGTGCTTATGAGACAGCATGCATTATCAAAGGGGACCGAGATATAGAAATCGTGAAAGATGAACGATTGATAGAGATTGGTTTTGGACTATACGAAGGAACTGTAGTAGAAGAACGAAAAGGAAGCATTGCACTTTTCTTTGATGATCCACAGAATTATGTAGCAGAGAAAGGGGCAGAGTCATATGAGTCATTGTTGGCAAGAACAAAGGCGTTTATTGAAAATGTACTTTTTCCAATTGAAGAAAATAAATCAGATGCAACAGTTCTAATATCTGGTCATGGCGCATTGAACAAAGCACTTTTTCTGCATTTGCTTCATAAACAGTTAAAGGATTTCTGGAGTGGTGTATATCAAGGAAATTGTGCGGTAAACAAGTTTGAAATTAAAAACGGAAATGTGAGCTTAATCGAGGAGGCGAAATACTACTGATCGACTGAAAGAGAATGGCTTTGTGGGGAATGGAGCAAATAGAAATGGCAGATGACATAATTATATTTCCAGAGTTCGATAAGATAAAAAACGAAATTGAAAGACTTCGTATCGAACTGTCAATGCTTTTATTGGAACGCGACGAACTTCAATTTGTGATTTGCAGGAATATAGAAGCAAAATATACGTTAGAATTTGGAAGTATTGAATATCGGGCGTATGAAGCGCAGTGTACAGCACTGCGTTTGAAACGAAAAATTGAATTGATTCAGGCAAAAAGAAATCGGCAGGAACCGGTCAGTATTGTAGCAATAGAAGAAATACTTGATCAGGAATTTGCCTCATATCAAAAGCAGCTTGATGAACGAATCAGTAAAATGAATGAGGCGTTACAATGGAAGGAAGCCGATGCTTTATCAGAAGATGAGATCAAGGAATTGAAAATGCTGTATCGCAAGTTAGTTAAGATTTTACATTCAGACATGAATCCAGACAGAACAGATGCTCAAAAGGAATTGTTTGAGCATGCAGTAACAGCTTATAAAAATGGAGATCTAGCAACATTAAGGATGATTGATGCAATGGTGGGAAGTGAAACTCTTATAAAACAGTCAAATGATACAACCGAGCAGCTTAACGAGGAAAAAAGACGTCTACAGAATTTATTGAAAAAAATACAGGAAAGTATTGATCAGATAAAAACAAGATATCCATATACAATGAAGGAAATTTTGGAGGATGAGGAGAAAACAGAGCAGTTGCGTCAGCAATATGAGGAGATTTTGGGCCAATATGAAGAACGTATTTTATTCTACAGAATAAAAATTGAGGAAATGATGGGGGAATCGCATGAATAACTTGATTGAATTAGGGGGAGATGGACTGCTTGCGTTATTTCATGGAAAGAACGGAGAGTCCTTGATTCCAAAGCCGTTTGAGAGAGACATTTTTCTTTTAGATACTCATGTGGCAGGAACAACTCATATTGAGGGAATTGATGAACTGGAGCCTTATTTAAAAAGTGGTGACAGATTGAATCTTTTTCGAGAGCCAGATAATCCATATGATGAGTTTGCAATTCTTATTAAAACAATGGATGGAGTAAAGATTGGATATATACCTCAAAAAGATAATATCATATTTGCACGCTTGATGGATGCAGGAAAGCTTTTTTTTGGAAAAATTACGGAAAAAGAAAAGAAGGAAAATTGGCTGCGAATTAAGATTCAAGTTTTTATGCATGAATAATGTGTGGTGTATTTGATAGTCACTAGGATCAGGGAAAACGATTTTTTATCTGACCATAGTGGCTATTTTGTTGCTACGTTTTCGCTAAAAACGAAAAACAAAACGAAATTTAAATTGATTAATTTCGCTTTATATGAAATTTCTGCTATCAAATTGCGTTGACAAACTGTTTTTTAGGCGATATGCTTAGAAAAAAGCAAAGGAGATTTTATGGAGTATACTCAGTATAAGAAACTTGCCAATGTAACGCTTGGAAAACAGAAAGCAGATTTAGTTTTAAAGAATTTAAAGTTAGTGGACGTGTTTACTGGTGAAATTGTAGAATCAAATGTGGCAGTCAAAGATGGTTTGATTGCCGGTGTGTCGAGAAGCTATCGTGGGAAAAAGGAGATTGATCTGGGTGGTCGGTATCTGGCTCCGGGCTACATTGATGCACATCTGCACTTAGAGTCCACGATGGTGACACCAAATGAACTCGTTTGCACGGCTGCAAAGCATGGAACGACGACGTTTATTGTCGACCCGCACGAAGCAGCAAATGTGAGCGGCGCGGCTGGCATTGATTACATTTTGAATCAGACAGAAAAATCACCGGCAAACGTCTATGTAATGATGCCATCTTGTGTGCCATCGACGAGTGTGGATGACAATGGATGTGTATTTTCCGCAAACGACATGTATCCGTATGTGAGAAACCCAAGAGTGTTGGGCTTAGGAGAGGTAATGGATGATCCGGCTGTTATTCATGCAGAGGAGAGCATGTTTGTAAAGATGAATCTCTTTGAGAACAGAACAATTGACGGACATGCACCGTATTTGCCGAACAAGGAGTTGAGCGCGTATAAGATGGCTGGCGTGGATACCGACCATGAAGCGACAACCTTTGAATATGCATTGGAGGAGGTGCGCAGGGGACTGCATGTCCACATCCGTGAAGGAAGTGCGGCACATAATCTAAAGGATATCGTAGAGGGAATTGTACGAACTGGAATTGACACGGAATATTTTTCTTTCTGCACAGATGACAAACATATTGAAGATATTTTAAGAGATGGTCACATTGACTATAGCGTAAAAATGGCGGTAAAGCTTGGACTTGATCCGATTCGTGCTATTAAAATGGCAACGATCAATACTGCAAAGTGTTATGGATTAAAGCATTTGGGTGCAATTTCACCGGGATTTCAGGCGGATTTTGTGGTACTTGATAATTTGACAGATTTAAATGTGACAGACGTATTTTATAAAGGAAAACGATTGAACGAGGATGCACCGATTCGTGTGCGTCCTTGCAGCCACGTGTTAAAGCATACCGTTCATCTGGATAAAGTCAAGGCAGAGCGATTTCTTTTGCCAATTTCAAAGAAAAAGACGCATGTGATTGAAATTCATGCAGGACAGATCACGACGACCGATTTGACGATTTCACTTCCTCCTACATTAAACTTTGAACCATTCGGCGGATATTCAAAAATTGCAGCGGTTGAGCGGCATCACAATACAGGTAAGATCGGCGTTGCCGTGGCAAAAGGGTATGGAATCAGAAATGGCGCGGTGGCATCATCCGTGTCACATGACTCGCACAATATTATTGTAATCGGAGATAATGATGTGGATATGGCGATTGCAGTCAATGAGATTATACGAACCCAGGGTGGTTATACAGTGGTGGAAAATGGAAAGGTATATGAGACATTAGCGCTGCCGATTATGGGCTTGATGAGCGATGCTGGTTTTGAAAATGTGAATGAAGCATTGCAGCGAATGATTCAAAAAGCGCATCAAATTGGTGTTGCCTCTCAGATTGATCCATTTGTAACACTTTCATTTCTGGCACTTCCGGTAATTCCAGAGCTTCGGATTACACCGAGAGGAATTTGTAAGATGACAGCAAAAGGCCCCGCTATTTTATCGTAAGCTGAGCAGAACGAATATCCCAATGGAACAGAACCGGTAACGGAAAGGAGCATCATATATGAATAAAAAAATATGGGATTTGTATGCACCGATTTATGAGAAGGCAATGCGTATGGATCAGAAATATTATGCGTATATGTATAAGCGCATTTCAAGACGAGTAGTGGATAAAGAAGTGTTGGAAATTGCAACTGGTCCGGGACTTTTGGCGAAGCATGTAGCGCAGGTATCGAAGCGAATGATCGCGACGGATTACTCAGAAGGGATGATTTGCGAGGCATTAAAGGGAAACTATCCCAAACAGCTGAAATTTGAAGTGGCAGATGCAACGTGTCTGCCGTATGAGAACAACTCATTTGATGTGGTCATAATTGCCAATGCGCTCCATGTGATGCCAGAACCGCAAAAGGCGCTGAAAGAAATTGATCGTGTGCTCAAAGATGGAGGCTTGCTGATTGCACCGAATTTTGTGGGACATAAGAAGGGTGTTATCAGCCGCATTTGGTCAGGAATTTTGAAAATTACAGGAATTCGCTTTGAACATCAATGGACATCAGAGGAATATCTTCGATGGTTGGAATTTCATGGTTGGCGTGTGCGGTTTTCAAAAGAGTTGGGAGCGCGCATTCCGCTTGTGTATACAGAATGTGTACGGAAGTAATATGTATATGTATAGATAATAATAAGCATAAAGAATGTGTGAACGCATAGGAAAGGAGAACAAAAATTATGATGGAATATACCAACAAATATTGGAACATGCTTATGCCGTTTATCAAAAAGAGCTTAAATAAGCGCTATGGAAAAGCATATACGAAAGCGTTGATTCCAAAAGCAGATGCAGAATATCGAGATATGTTAAATCGCTCAGATGATATTGGAAGGGACAATCCGATGGCGTCCAACACGTATGAATGTCTGGTCTTCTTGGCAATATGGAAAGCTGCTGATGGGAAAATTTCAGTAGAAGATCTGCGTGCGATTTCAAAAGATGTGCTGTCCGCTCCGATCATGAAGGTAATGGGCATTTTGATCAATGCCAATAAGGCGAGCGGTATAAAACGAATTCAAAAAATGATGGAAAGAGATGCGAAGTGGCTGGACGAGCATCCGCAGTATAAAAAATATTCGTGGGATTTCCATTTCGATGAAAAGAAACACAAGGATGGCTTCTACTATTATTTTACACAGTGTCCATTGAATACATTTGCAAGAAGAGAGGGCTATCTGGAGGTATTGCCGGTTATGTGCGATATTGACCATATAACAGCTTCCCTGATGCATGCAAAATTAAATAGAAAATACACATTGGCAAGCGGCGGAAAGGTTTGTGATTATTGGTTTGTCGGTGATAAGATGAAAAATCCAAAATAAAAATTAAAGCAAAATGAAGTAAGGCAAAAGAAAGTGAAACAAAGTAAGTAAAATAAGGTAAAGTAAGGTAAACGTTCAATATGATTAAGGAATATGGGATCAAAGATTGGAATTCATTTATTCAGACGATTAATGGTTTGACATGGTCTCTTGCAAGAGAACTTGGACCAAGCAATATCCGTGTAAATGCAGTTGCACCTGGTATCACAAAAACTGATATGGTTGCTGCTTTGCCAGAGCAGGTGATTGCACCACTGATTAAGATGATTCCGCTTAAATTATTTTAGCCGCTGGGATAGTCCTGGCGGCTAATTTTGTTTGACAAAAATGAAAATATAGTACATTGAATAAATTTGATTTCTGGAATATACTTACAGCAGAATACTTGTAAAAATGCATATAAAAGTCAGTTAAAATCAATAATAAAAGGAGGACGTAAAATGATTTTACAGTTAAATGAGCTGCGTGATAAGCTGGCTGGATGTTGGACCGGAAAAAATGTAGGAGGTGTGCTTGGAGCACCGTTTGAGTGCAAACGAATGATTCCAAATGTAGATTTTTATGTGCAGGATCTTACTCAGGGACCGCCGGCAAATGATGACCTAGATTTACAGATTGTGTGGCTGGCTGCTGTTGAGCGGTATGGAAGAAATGTAAATGCATCAATTCTTGGAGAATATTGGCTGTCTTTTGTTATCCCAAACTGGGTTGAGTATGGAACCGGGAAAACAAATCTTCGTGCAGGTTTAGTTCCGCCATTGAGTGGTGATGTAGATAATACTTATAAGAATAGCAATGGCTGCTGGATTCGTTCAGAGCTGTGGGCTTGTCTTGCACCGGGACATCCTGAAATAGCAACGCGCTATGCATTTGAGGATGCAATTGTAGATCATGCTGATGAGGGAATGTATGCAGAAATTTTTACATCAGCAATACAAAGTGCAGCGTTTGTAGAGAATGATAGAGAGAAGCTTGTTGAAATAGGTCTTTCTTATATTCCAGAGAACTGTATGGTTGCACAGGCAATACGAAAGGCAGTTGACTGCTATCATTCGGGAGTTGACTTCAGTGAGGCTAGAAAACAGATTCATAATACAGCACCTGGAACATTTGGCATCCAGGGAATCGCGATTAGTGAAATTCCGACAGAGAATAATGAGGGAATGGAATTGGGTGCAGCTGGTTTTGACGCACCGGAGAATGTGGCATTTGTTGTGCTTGGCCTTTTATATGGAGAAGGCGATTTTGGAAAGAGTCTTATTTTGGCAAATAATTGCGGCGAGGATACTGACTGCACATGTGCAACGTTAGGCGCACTTTTAGGTATTATGAATGGTGCATCGAAACTTCCAAAGAAATGGACTGATCCGCTGAATGATAAAATTGTTACTATGTGTATCAATAAAACAGGTGGCGGCATTTGGGTGCCAGAAACAGCAACTCAGCTTGCAGAGCGTATTTTGAGAGATATTCCAGGATTTCTTGGACAGGATCTTTGTGATGTATTTGCAGAGGGCGGTATGAAAATTGAGTGCTGTGAAAAAGAAGCACTGTTTTGCAAGAAAATAGATGACTATCTTCCATATATTAATTTAAGCGGCAGAATGTATGAGACACCTTTAAATGAGCTTTGTGCGCAGCCATATGTAGCAAGATATCAATTTACAGCATTTCAGGTTTTGATTGATTATGAGGGATCAGCTTTCTTTAAAAAAGGAGAAAATCGCAAATTTAAAGTAAAAGTGATCAACTCGAATACAATGAGAGAACAGCAGTGGGTTAAAATAAAGCTGTATTTGCCAGATGGTGTCACAGCAGTTGGTGTATCAGAAGTGGAAATGCCATTAAATAATCTTTATCTTTCTTGTGCGGAAAAGGAATTTGAGTTAAATACAGAATCATTTATGTCTGGAAGGCTGGAGCTGATTGTAGATGTATCACTTAATGGAAGGCATTCAAGTGGACCTGTAAAAATGTTATTGCTTGGACAGTAAGTGAAATGCTAGTTAATGCAATGAAAGGAGTCGTAAAAACATGGAAGAAAAAAATAGACAAAATCCATTTTGGAATGCCAAGCTTCCGATTGAAGAGAGATTAGACTGGCTTTTAGCCAATATGACACTGGAAGAAAAGATAACATGTATGGCTTCAACTATGCCTGAGCTGCCGCGTTTTGGAATTGATATGAGTTATGTAGGCGGTGAGGCTGCTCACGGTGTTGAGGCTCGAAATGATCAGAATGGGCGAAATATACCTGAGCCAACTACTTCATTTCCACAGCCAATTGGCATGAGTGCCAGCTGGGATACAGAGCTTATAAAGAAGGCGGGAGAAGTCACTGGAACAGAGGCAAGAGTACTGTGGCATCGTCATCCGGCTGGTGGACTAAGCCGTTGGGCACCGACTGTTGATCTGGAGAGAGATCCGCGCTGGGGACGAAATGAGGAAGGTTATGGAGAGGATCCTGTGCTGACAGGAGCAATGGCAGGAGCATACATAGAGGGTATGCAGGGTGATGACCCTAACTATTTGCGCATTGCGGCAACGCTGAAACATTTTTATGCGAATAACACAGAACGTGGCAGAGGCTGGAAAAATGCGTCTATTGATCCAAGAAATATGTATGAGCTATATCTTGAACCATTTAGGCGCTGCATCAAAGAGCATGGTGCTGAGGCAGTTATGACGGCCTACAATAAAATCAATGGTATTCCGGGAATGTTAAATCCGCAGGTGAAATCTATTTTAAAGAAGCAATATGGTTTAAAGCATGCAGTATGCGATGGCGGTGCAATGGAGCTTGTTAGAAATCTGCATCACTATTTTGGAACACACGCACAGTCACTTGCCGCATCTGTAAAGGCTGGCGTTGATGCAATGTCCGATCCTATGCCGGTTGTAGAGGAAGCAGCTCGTGAAGCATTAGAATATGGTCTTTTGTCTGAAGATGAGATGGATGAAGCTATTCGCAATGTATTTCGTACAAAATTAAAGCTAGGTATGTTTGATGATACAGTACAAAATCCGTATGACAGAGTTACAGAAAAAGATCTATGCAGCAGCCAAGCACAGAAAGTTTGTCTGGAGCTGACAAAAAAATCAATTGTTCTTCTTAAAAATGAAGATAATCGTTTGCCACTGTCAGAAACTCTTCATAAAGATCCAGTTTTAGTTGGACCGCTTTGTGATGCCTGGTATCAGGACTGGTACGGTGGTGAGCCACATCATAAGAGTACGCTAAAAGAAGGCCTAGAGGAGCTTTTGAATACGAAAATTCGCTGTGTGGATGGCTGGGATCGCATAACGCTTCGTGCTGGTGATCAGTATGTGGCAGTTCAGGAAGATGGCACGCTTTGTCTGTCAGATAAGGCAGATCTGTTTGTGAAAGAGGATTGGGGCGATGGACGTATAAATCTTAGGTGTGAGCGTACAGGAAAGTATGTGACAACTATTTCAAAGGGGCGCCGTCAAAGCGAAGAGGAGGACGGCGCACTGGTGGCAGTGAAGGATGCTGCGTTTGACTGGTTTGTCACGGCGATTTTTCATATCATTCCTGCAGAGAATGGAGCAGTACGACTTACTAACCGTTTTGATCAGCCAATTCAGATTAGCAAGGATAAAAAACTTTATTCTGCACTGACTGGAGAGGGAAGCAGCTTTTTAATGGAGACTGTCGTAGATGGCTGTGAAGAGGTACAGCGTCTTATGCAGTGTGCAAAGACAGTAATTCTTGCACTTGGCTGTCATCCTATGGTTAATGCAAAGGAAGAAATTGACCGCACAACACTTGCATTGCCGCCGCATCAGGAGAAACTGGCAAAAATGATCTGTAAAATAAAGCCAGATGCTATTTGCGTTTTATTCTCCAATTATCCGTACACGATTCATTCTGTACAGAATACGCTTCCAGCGATTGTATGGAGCGCGACAGGAAGCCAGGATATGGGAACAGCAATGGCTCAGACATTATATGGTAAAAATGCACCAGCTGGGCGATTGAATATGACATGGTATAACAGCGATGATGATTTGCCTGATATTGATGATTATGACATTATTCGGGGAAAGAGGACATATCGCTATTTTGACAAAGAGGTGCTGTATCCGTTTGGTCATGGACTGACTTATACAAAGTTTTTATATTCAAACCTCTCAGTTTATATGTCAGATCCAGCACATATAGAAGTGGCATTTGATGTTAAAAATACGGGAAAACAGACTAGCGATGAAGTTATTCAGATTTATGCATCAGCGCCAAAATCTCGTGTTCCAAAGCCTCGCCGCCAGCTTCTTGCATTTGAACGACTTCATGATATTGCGCCAGATGAAGTAAGGCATGTTATAAAGCGTATTTCTACAAATGAGCTTCGTTTTTATGACTGTATCAGTGGAAGTTTCTTAGTAGAGGAAGGAAATTATATGATTTTTGTGGGTCCATCAAGCAAAGAGACACCACTTTATGATACTATTTTCCTTGCTGGTGAAAAAACTAAAACGCGAGTATTGACAAAGCGCATCAGAGCAGATCATTTTGACGAATATGAGAACATTGAACTGACACAGGGAATCATGACATTTACAGCAGCAACAGCAAAAGATAAAGAAAAGCCAGCGCTGCTACAATGGCGTGACTGTCAGGCAATGGAGGCGAGCGAGGTCCATTTTCTGGCAAAGAGCGCAAAGGGCGGCAGTATCGAGCTAAGTATTAATGGAAAAAGGGCAGCATTTTGGAGCGGTGATACGCGCCTGTATGAGCCAACGCCAATGTTTGAATTAGATAACAATGCAAAAAAAGAGCGAGAAGAACAGCAAAAGATTTGTGAGCCAATCTATTCAGATATCACAGTGCCATTTGAACAGATTGGATCAATTAAGCAAGAAAGTCAGACAGTAAGTATACAAATGACAGGCGACATCAGCTTGTGCTGCTTTTGGCTTAGGTAAGTCTTTTGACTTGACTTTATTATTTAAGTACGCTAAGATACCAATAAAGTAATTTATATTTATATATTTGTCGGAGGTAAACAATGAAAAAATTACGCATTTTATTTATCGGAAACAGTCATACCTATTACAATGATATGCCAAATATGGTGGCAGAAAAATCCAGAAAAGAAGGATATGATTGTGAGGTAACGATGATTGCTCACGGAGGATGGTTTTTGGATCAGCATGTTCAGGAGCCAGATGTGAGATTTAATATTTTATATGGTCATTATGATTATGTTGTACTTCAGGAGCACTCACATCCATTTGGACCAGAGAAAAAATTGTTTGATGCAGTTAGACAGCTGAATACATGGATCCGCGAGGCAAATGCAAAGCCGCTTGTGTATATGACATGGGCAAAGAAGGATGAGCCAGATCAACAGGCGCGCATGACAAAAGCATTTCGACAGGCTGCAGAAGAGGCAAATGCGCTTTTAGCACCAGTCGGAGAGCTGTGGTGGGAATATCGTAAAAATCATCCAGAAGTGGAAATGTATGCAGAAGATAATGCTCATGCATCAAGAGAAGGCTCAGAATTTGCAGCTGACTGTATCTGGAATACGATTAAAGAATCGTTATCATAAGAGATACTGGGGATAGGGAGAACATATGGATAAAAAGATGAAGGTTGCAGTTGTCGGATGTGGTGCGATTAGCGACATTTATTTGACAAACATGATTGAGCGTTTTGATAATCTTGAGGTAGTGGCCTGCTGCGCAGCGCATTTTGAGCATGCACAGAAAAAGGCACAGAAGTATGGAATTAGGGCATGTACATATGAAGAAATTTTATCGGATAATGCGATTGAAATGGTTGTAATTTTAACACCAGCACCAACACATGAGGAACTGATTCGCAGAGCAATCGAGGCAGGAAAGCATGTCTATACAGAGAAAACAATGACGCTTTCTCATCATACAGCAGAAAAGTTAGTGTCAGAAGCACAAAAAAAAGGATTGCATATCGGATCGGCGCCAGATACTTTTTTGGGAGCAGCATTGCAGACAGCTAGAAAAGCGTTGGATGATGGTTTAATCGGAGAAATTACCTCATTTGATGCGTGTGCAAATCGTGATATTGACCTTTTGGCAAGCCTATTTGGATTCTTGCGCATGCCTGGAGGCGGTATTGGGTATGATTTCGGTGTGTATTACCTGACAGCACTTGTTAGCTTATTTGGTCCTGTAAATAAGGTTGTGGCTTCTGTGCGCAATCTGGCACGCAGTCGTGTCAATGTTCTTCCAGATAGTCCTTCATTTGGACAGGAGTTTGCCTACGAGAATGAAAGTCAGATATTTACGATTCTTGAGATGGAAAATGGTGTTACAGGAACATTCAGTGTAAATGGAGACAGTATAATAAATGATCAGGCAAATTTTACCATTTATGGAAAAAAGGGCATTATAAAGATTCCAGATCCAAACAATTTTGGAGGAAAAGTAGTTTATATTCCTGCACAGAATGGCTTTGGGAAAAATATGGAGCCTCAAATCTTAGACTATGGTTTTCCATATGGCGAAAATAGCAGAGGACTTGGTCCTTCAGAAATGGCGGATGCAATCATTAAAGGAAGAAAACATCGTGCCAATGCACAGATGGCATGTCACGTATTAGAAGTAATTGATTGTATTATGGAAAGTGGTAAAAAAGGAGCGTTTGTAACAGTGACGTCTTCTTGTGAACGGCCAGAAAAGATGAATTAAAAAATAGGCTGGGTTGGTGATGCAAAGATGTTTTATCGCAAAACAGTAGATGCTGAATTTATAAAGGGAGGCAATCCAGAAAACAGCGTTTATTCTAATATGATTTTCATGTCCTAAAAGAACAAATAATACAAGCGGGGGTAAACATTGTTTGCCTCCGCTTGTATTAAAGAAATTTATTTTATATATTTGTTAATAAAATCAAAAACGGTATCCCAATAGCTTTCGCCAAGAAGATAAAGTGAGTTAGCGTGAGTAGCACCTTTTGCTGTAAGCATTTGCTTGTTTGTGCCAGGTTTTGCTTCATAAAGCTCATTCATCATAGAATATGGGATAAAGTCATCTGCTGTTCCATGAATAAAAAGCATAGGCTTTTCGCATTTAGATACAGCAGTAAGTGAGCTTGCTTCTTTAAAATCATAGCCTGCCTTGTTAGATGCAATTAGGCTTGCAGTCTGCATCAGCGGAAATTCCGGAAGATTGAAGCGAAGCTTTAATTCATTTGCAAATATTTCCCAGGTGCTTGTATAGCCGCAGTCTTCAACAAATACTTTTACATTTTCAGGAAGTGTTTCACCAGAGGTCATCATGACAGTTGCAGCGCCCATGGAGACACCGTGCAGCACAATTTGGGCATCAGGGTCCTGCTCAATGATCCAGTTGATCCATGAGATAATATCGAGGCGGTCAAGCCAGCCCATACCGACATAATTGCCCTCGCTTTTTCCACAGGCGCGAAGGTCAGGTGCTACTACCTGATAGCCATTCTCATAGTAGCGCTGTGAAAACTCTGTCATTGAATTGTGATCGCAGCGGTAGCCGTGAATCACAATGGCCCAAAGGTGATCGCTGGCAGCAGCTTCATTTTTGTAGTATGCACCATAAAGATTTAAATTGTCATTTGACAAAATGGTAATATCTTTGGCAGGATGAGCCTCTTCAAAAAGGGCGGCTGAAAGACCCATTTGTTTTTTTGCATCATTTATGATTGTCTCTGCGTCAGCACTTTTTTGGGCTTCAATATTTGCGTCAGCATCATCAGAAACCGTACGGTTTCCACCGTCGCCGCCACGGCCGATAGCGTAGTTGACAAGATAATTTCCAGCAAAAAAATCTGTGGCAGAGGTCAAAATGACAACTGCGCCGCCAATTCCGGCAGCAGCTTTTTGTATAGCAGATAATTTATTGATATGTTTTTTCATTAAAGCTTAATGTCCTTTCAGTTAATGCGTTAATTATTGTAACAAAATCAGCATGAAAATGCAATCTAAGGTTATGAAGAGTTGATTAAAATTCATCGAAAAAAAGTAAAATCAATTGTGTATAACATGAAATATGTGGTAAAATAAAAGAAAGGAAATTAAAATAAAAAAACGGAGGTTTATTATGAAGGTTACAAGAGCTGCAAGTATACCGCTTGTTACGCATGATCCATATTTTTCAATCTGGTCATCCAGTGACCATTTATATGATACGGATACTGTTCACTGGACTGGTAAGCGCCAGCAGATTCGAGGATATCTGACTGTGGATAAAACTGTATATTGTTTTATGGGAGATAAGGAATTTCACCAGATATTACCTCAGATATCATTGGACGTGACAGCTACTGCGACAACATATACATTTGAAAACGATAAGGTGCGATTATGCTGTCGTTTTACTTCTCCGCTTATTCTGAGTGATCCATTGCTTGTATCAAGACCGTGTACATATATTGATTTTATGGTTGAGAAAAAGAATGCGGATAATGTACAGCTTGATTTTATTGTATCAGCTGATCTTGTGCGCCAAGAAAAGGATGAAGTGGCAGGCTTTGCTGGAACTTTTAAGCAGGACTTTTCATACGCGTCTATGGGACGTATGCGTCAGCAGCCGCTTGGAAGCAGCGGTGATCATACAACAATTGATTGGGGTTACGTGTATCTTGCAGGTAATGATAAAAGCACGATTACATATGATGCAGCAAACGAAGCAATTCGCTGTCAGGCAGCAAATTTAAATGGTCAGACTACACTTATTCTGGCATATGATGATCTTGCATCAATCAATTATTTCGGAGAGTGGAGAAAGGCGTACTGGACAACAAAATATAAGACAATTCTGGAAGCAATTTCAGCCGCCTTTGCAGATCAGAAAAAGGTTTACAAGCAGGCATCAGAAATAGATTGTGAGATAGAAGCGAAGGCGAAAAAGATTGGCGGCGATGAGTATGCATTTTTATGTGTTATGAGCTATCGTCATGCGATTGCAGCGCACAAGCTGATCACAGATGAAGATCAGAATTTAATTTTTCTCTCAAAAGAAAATGATTCTAATGGCTGCATTGGAACTGTTGATGTAAGCTATCCGTCAGTGCCGTTATTTATGCTCTATAATACAGAATACGTCAAGGGAATGTTGCGTCCAATTTTTAGATTTGCAGACTGTGATGTGTGGACGTATGATTTTGCACCTCATGATGTAGGACGCTATCCATATGCGTGGGGGCAGGTATATGGCCGCTCAGATGAGGAAAATAAGCGTTTTCGCTCAGAAAATCAATTTGTGTACCCGCCTTACTATATGTATCCGTCAGGAAGTAAGGTATATGGTTTGCGTGATCAGATGCCTGTAGAGGAATGTGGAAATATGCTTATTATGACGGCAATGGTTTGTCGTATGGAGCAAAATGTTTCCTTTGCACTGCCATATATGGAAACATTAAAAAAATGGCGTGAATACCTGATACGTTATGGTGCAGATCCGGGTGAGCAGCTGTGTACAGATGATTTTGCCGGTCATCTTTCACATAATACAAACCTTTCTGTGAAGGCGATTATGGGAATTGAAGGATATGCTCAGATAGCAGCTTTGGCAGGTGAAAAAGATGAGGCAAAGAAGTACCACAAGATAGCAGTAGATATGGCATCAGATTGGGAAAAGCGCGCAAAAGCAGACGATCATTATCAGCTTGTATTTGGAGAAGGAAAAAAAGATACATGGAGCCTAAAATATAACCTGATTTGGGACAAGCTGTGGAAGAGCGGACTGTTTTCTGATGAGGTGTATGAAAAGGAGCTTGCTTACTATAAAAAGAAAGCGAATCGATATGGAACACCGCTTGACAGCAGAGCAGCTTATACAAAGAGTGACTGGATTCTTTGGTGTGCAGCGATGGACAATACAGCAGCACTGATACAGCCGGTGGCAGCATATTTAAAGGAAACAACAACACGAGTGCCATTTTCAGACTGGTATCAGACTGATAGTGGAATGTATTGCTATTTTATTGCTCGAAGTGTTCAGGGCGGCATTTTTATGCCGATGCTGGCAGAGCAAATTAAATAAATAGAATAGGAGACAACATGGAAAAGGCAAAAGTTTATTTTACTGATTTTAGAACATCAAATGGAGTTGGACTCCCGGAAAAGCTAAAAAGATTGTGCCGTAAGGCAGGTCTTCAAACAATGGATCTTGAAAATAAGTTTGTAGCGATTAAGATGCATTTTGGTGAGTTAGGAAATATTGCATATCTGCGTCCTAATTATGCAAAGGCAGTAGCAGATCTTGTTAAGGAAGCAGGCGGAAAGCCATTTTTGACAGACTGCAATACTTTATATCCTGGTTCCAGAAAGAATGCATTGGAGCACTTAGATTGTGCGCAGGAAAATGGCTTTAATGAAGTAACAACAGGCTGTCATGTTATTATCGGAGATGGTCTTCGCGGTACAGATGATTGTATTGTTCCTGTTGAGGGCGGTGTATATTGCAAGGAAGCGTACATCGGAAGAGCTGTTATGGATGCAGACGTGTTTATTTCTTTGACACATTTTAAAGGCCATGAATCAACAGGTTTTGGCGGAGCACTGAAAAATATCGGTATGGGATGCGGAAGCCGAGCAGGAAAGATGCATCAGCACAGTCAGGGAAAGCCAGTTGTAAATGCAGATCTTTGCAGATGCTGCAAGCGCTGTGCAAAGGAATGTGGATCAGATGCGATTTTCTTTGATACAGGAAAGGCTGTGATTCATGAGGATATTTGTAAGGGATGTGGACGCTGTATCGGTGCCTGTTCATTTGATGCAATTCATAATCCAAATGATAATGCAAATGAAATTTTGGGATGCAAGATTGCAGAGTATACAAAAGCAGTTGTAGATGGTCGTCCTAATTTTCATATAAGTTTGATTTTAGATGTTTCTCCAAACTGTGACTGTCATCCAGAAAATGATGCGGCTATTCTGCCAAATATCGGTATGTTTGCATCATTTGATCCGGTAGCGTTAGATCAGGCATGTGCAGATGCATGTCTTAAGGCAGATCCAATGCCAAACTCTCAGCTGTCAGATAATCTTGAAAAACCAGATTGGCATCATCATCATGATCATTTTATGGATTCCAATCCGAATGTGCGTTGGAAGGAAACGCTCGAACATGCAGAAAAGATTGGACTTGGAAATAGAGAGTATGAATTAATTAAATTTTAAAGAAAACCGCGGTGATTTCGCTCACCGCGGTTTTCTTGAAGAAATTTAGTTTTTATAATTTAGTTCTTATCGCAGATCATGCTGTGAATCTCCTGAAGAGATTTTACATCAGAATCAGAATGCTGCTGAACATAGTGGATACCCTTTGCGGTAGCTCTTGCTGCAGCGATTGTAGTCATGTAAGGAATCTTGCCCTTGATAGCTGCCTTACGCAGGTAACTGTCATCATGAGCGCTGTCCTTACCAACTGGTGAGTTAACGATCAGATCAATCTTTCCATTTGTGATAAGGTCTAAGATATTTGGACGGCCTTCCTGAAGCTTATTAACGCGCTCAGCTGGAATGCCGGCTTCATTAATCAGTCTGCAGGTGCTTTCTGTTGCCAGAATCTTAAATCCGCACTCATGGAATAGCTTTCCAATCTCAACAACTTCATCCTTGTCCTTGCGGTTTACAGAAATCAGAACAGTTCCAGAAAGTGGGAGAGGTGTCTGAGTAGCTTCCTGTGCCTTGTAGAATGCTTCTCCATAGTAGGTAGAAAGACCAAGTACCTCACCAGTAGAACGCATCTCCGGTCCGAGCAGAGGGTCAACCTCTGGGAACATGTTGAATGGGAATACAGCTTCCTTAACACCATAGTAAGGAATGCTCTGCTCCTTTAACATTGGAACTGGTGACGGACGTCCTGTCAGCTCAGAGGTAATGATATCAGTTGCAATCGGAACCATGCGGATATTACATACCTTAGAAACAAGCGGAACGGTACGTGATGCACGCGGATTTGCCTCAAGTACATAAACCTTACCGTTTTCGATTGCATACTGCATGTTCATAAGACCCTTTACATGCATTTCCTCAGCGATCTTTCTGGTGTATTCCTTGATGGTTTCAACATTTTCAGGTGTAATGTGAACAGAAGGAATGATACATGCGGAGTCACCGGAGTGAATACCAGCAAGCTCAATATGCTCCATTACAGCTGGAACGAATGCGTGTGTACCATCACTGATTGCATCAGCCTCACACTCAAGTGCATGATTTAAGAAGCGGTCAATCAGAATAGGGCGGTCTGGTGTTACGCCAACGGCTGCCTTCATATAGCTTGTCAGGCTTTCGTCATCGTAAACGACCTCCATACCACGTCCGCCAAGAACGTAGGAAGGACGAACCATAACAGGATAACCGATTCTCTTTGCAATTGCAAGAGCTTCATCTACAGTAGTAGCCATACCAGACTCTGGCATTGGAATCTCTAACTTGTCCATCATAGCACGGAACAGGTCGCGGTCCTCAGCAAGATCAATAACTGCAGGAGAGGTTCCCAGAATCTTTACACCATTTTTCTCAAGCTGTGCAGCTAAGTTTAATGGAGTCTGTCCACCGAACTGAGCGATAACGCCAACTGGCTTTTCCTTCTTGTAGATGCTTAATACATCTTCGAGTGTTAATGGCTCAAAGTACAGCTTATCAGATGTATCGTAGTCTGTAGAAACGGTTTCTGGATTACAGTTTACAATAATGGTTTCAAATCCAAGCTTCTTTAAAGCAAGAGATGCATGAACGCAGCAGTAATCAAACTCAATACCCTGACCAATACGGTTTGGACCACCGCCAAGAATCATGATCTTTGGCTTATCGTTATTTACCGGGTTCTTATCTGGTGCATTATATGTAGAGTAGTAGTATGCGCTGTCCTTTGTACCGCTTACATGAATGCCTTCCCAAGCTTCTTCAACGCCAAGCTCGATACGGCGGTTGCGAACATCATCTTCAGATACAGCAAGAAGCTGGCTTAAATATTTATCTGAGAAACCATTCTTCTTTGCAGAGATAAGCTGTTCATCAGATGGAAGCGCACCCTTGCATGCAAGCAGTGATTCTTCTTCATCAACAAGCTCCTTCATCTGCTCGATGAAATACTTCTTTACCTTTGTAATCTCAAAGATTTCATCAACAGTAGCACCCTTTCTAAGTGCTTCATACATGATGAAATGACGTTCACTTGATGGTGTAATTAAAAGCTTTAACAAATCTTCTTTTGTCTTTGCATTGAAGTCCTTTGCAAATCCAAGACCATAGCGGCCAATCTCAAGACTTCTGATTGCCTTCTGGAAAGCCTCTTTGTAAGTCTTTCCGACACTCATAACTTCACCAACAGCGCGCATCTGTGTGCCAAGCTTATCCTGAACACCCTTAAATTTCTCAAATGCCCAGCGAGCAAACTTGATAACAACGTAGTCACCGTCTGGAACATATTTATCAAGTGTGCCATACTTTCCGCATTCAATATCCTTTAAGGTCAGTCCAGCTGCCAGCATAGCAGAAACAAGAGCGATCGGGAAACCAGTTGCCTTAGAAGCAAGAGCAGAAGAACGAGAAGTTCTTGGATTGATCTCAATGACAACGATACGATCACTAACAGGATCATGAGCGAACTGCACGTTTGTACCACCAATTACACGTACGGAGTCAACGATGCGGTAAGCCTGCTCCTGAAGACGCGCCTGAAGCTCCTTGGAAATGGTAAGCATTGGAGCAGCACAGAAGGAATCACCTGTATGAACACCAAGAGGGTCAATATTTTCAATGAAACATACAGTGATCATGTTTCCTTCTTCATCACGAACAACCTCTAACTCAAGCTCTTCCCAACCAAGAATGGACTCCTCAACAAGAACCTGGCCTACGAGACTGGCCTGAAGACCTCTTGCACAAACGGTCTTTAACTCTTCCTTGTTGTATACAAGACCGCCGCCGGCACCTCCCATTGTGTAGGCAGGACGAAGAACAACCGGATAGCCAAGCTTATCAGCAATTGCGAGTGCCTCATCAACTGAATAGGAAACTTCGCTGCGTGCCATTTCAATACCGATCTCATTCATTGATTTTTTAAATTCAATACGATCCTCACCACGTTCAATGGCGTCAATCTGAACACCGATTACCTGAACATGATATTTGTCCAGAATTCCCTCTTTTGCAAGTTCTGAACAAAGATTCAAACCAGACTGACCGCCAAGATTTGGAAGAAGTGCGTCCGGACGCTCTTTTGCGATAATCTGTTCAAGACGATGTACATTGAGCGGTTCAATGTAGGTAACATCGGCAATTTCCGGGTCTGTCATGATGGTTGCCGGGTTGGAATTAACCAGGACAATTTCATAACCTAACTTGCGAAGAGCCTTACAAGCCTGTGTTCCGGAATAGTCAAATTCGCAGGCCTGACCAATAATAATAGGGCCAGATCCGATAATCAAAACTTTGTTGATGTCTGTTCTCTTTGACATGATATTCTCCTTTAGTCGTTTTTTATAGATCAAAGCGGGATAAGAGACTTCCTTAACCTTTCTTATTATAAAGGAAAATTTAAAAATATGATAGAGGGAAATTCAAAAAAAAGTTAAATTTCGTGATTTTCTCTAATTTTTTTCCAACCATCAACAAGATCTGGGCCGCCCTCTCGAATAAATACAGGTATTTCATCGAGTGGAGCAGTTACATGAAGTGTCTGACCGCCCTCATAAACTTCACCATTCATGAGCAATGTCCATGTAGTGCCGGATGGAAGATAAACATCGCGCTCATTCTGATCCTCGTAAAGAATCGGTGCAACGAGGATAGAAGGTCCAAACATATATTGCTCTTTTAATTCCCAGCAAATATCCTGCTCTGGGAAATCATAAAACATTGGACGCATAACAGGCTTGCCGTACAGATGAGCTTCCTCCATCAGTTTTCTTGTATATGGACGCATCAATTCTCTTAAGAAGATATAGCGTGTTAAAATAATTTCATTTTCTGCACCATAGCTCCAAATTTCATTGTCACCGCCAGTAAAGAGTGCCGGACGGCCATCTGCGTGAAATACACGTCTGTCATCGCAGTCACGATCACCGTGCAGACGCATAACAGGGCAAAATGTTCCCCACTCAAACCAACGAACAAAAAGCTGTTGGAAACGTGGATCTTCTGGACGTGCACCTGAAAAGCCGCCGATATCAGTTGTCCACCACGGAATACCAGCAATTCCCATGTTTAATCCTGCACTGACCTGACGACGGAATGTTGGCCAGTCACTGTGGATATCACCAGACCAAACGAGTGCACCATAGCGCTGGCTGCCAGCCCACGCACAGCGGACAAGATTTACAACTGTTTTTTCACCCTGCTCCTTCAGACCTTCATAGAAGGTACGGGAAAAATACTGAGGATAAACATTTCCAATCTGGATATCTGGTCCAAGATAGTAGCGATAGTTGTCATAATCATAGCCAAGATATTCAGGCTCTGCTTCATCCAGCCAGAATACGCGGATACCTTTATCATAATAGTTTTGACGGCATTTATCCCATACATAGCGGCGTGCAGCAGGATTAGTAGGATCAAAGAAAACACTTTCACCGCCAAAACGCATACAAATTTCAACACCGTGCTCTGTTTTAACGAGGAGTCCTTTTTGCTTCATTTCTGCAAAATTTTCACTTTGTGTGTCAATCTGCGGCCATACAGAAACCATAAGCTCCATGCCCATCTCTTTTAATTCCTTAACCATTGCATCAGGATCTGGGAAGAATTCTTCTTCAAATCGGAAATCACCCATTTTTGGCCAGTGGAAGAAATCACATACAATCACATCGACTGGGATTTTTTTCTCATGGTACTTTCTGGCAACAGAAAGAAGCTGCTCCTGATTCCAATAACGAAGCTTGCACTGCCAAAAGCCAAGTCCATATTCTGGCATCATTGGTGTAGTTCCAACAGCTCTTCCATATGCCTGCTCAATTTCATCAGGGGTATCTCCGGCTGTAATCCAATAATCCATCTGCTTGGTGCTTGCTGCATACCAGTCTGTCACATTTTTTCCAAATGTAACCTGACCAATAGCTGGGTTATGCCATAAGAAGCCATAGCCAAGACTGGAAAGAACGAAAGGAACACTTGCCTGAGAATTTCTATGTGCAAGTTCAAGTGTGGTATATTTTAAGTCAAGATCATCCTGCTGATACTGACCCATTCCAAACAGCTTTTCATTTTGAGCAGATGCGAAGGAAACATGCAGGTTGTAAGCACCGCCAATAATTCCGTGGAAGCGTCTGCTGTCTTTATTGAGAGCACCGCCGTCGCCTGTTTCTTTAAGCAGCAGCTTTTTGTTCTGATTGTAGTAGGAAATGACACATTTGTGATTCCAGTTGCTTACTTCAATGCGTGCTGTTATTTTTCCGTTTGTAATACTTGCTTCATATTCGGATACTGAAATCGATGTTACAATTGCTTTATCAGCTTCATTCAGCTCAATAAGTGCATAGTCAGTATCACAGATTTGACCCTGCATAACAGAGCGAACACGCAGACTATTCTTGCCCCAAGGTTCAATACGTAAAAGTTCTCCATCATTTTCGTAAATAAGGGCATTGCCCTCTTGATGCATAGTATTCATAAATCCACCTTTCTGTCAATTATCATCTTGTATTGACATCATTTGATAGCTTTATCATACAAAAAATAAAAAAGAAATACTTGAAAAATGGTATCAAAAAGTAGCACTATATTGCGCATTTTTTTAAAATGTGTTACGATATAGAAAAGAAAGGAGCGTGAAAATGAGTACACAGAAAAAAGATCAATATAGAGAAACAGTACCTCATAAATCTCATTTTGTTCCAGTGTCTGTTCATACAACAAAAATAGAAATTCCTACAGAAACAGATGGTGTAGCAGCGCTGCCAGAAAAAAACTTCCCAGCACTTTATCTTCACTGGCATCCAGAACTGGAGTTTTTCTATGTGGAGGAAGGAGAAGTAGAGTTTTTTATTGAAAATCATGCATTTCTTTTAAAGAAAGGAGATGGTATTTTCGTGCCTCCAAAGCTTATGCATTGGGCAAGAACTAAAGGGACTGTTTTATTTCATGCCGCAGTAGCTGATCCGTTGTGGCTTATTTCACCGCATAACTCAGAATGCTTTCAAAAATATATGTATCCTGTTTGCAGTGGATCATGGAAGTATGCCGTAACATTTACGTCAGAAAAAAATTGGCATAAGGAAATATTAACGCAGCTGAAATTTATATTTTCTATGGATGAGGAGAAAATTGCAGCAAAGGAACTTTTGATTCAGGGAACGTTTTTAATGATCTGGCAAAAATTGTATGATCATCATTTAAAGTCATTTTATCCAGATGCAAAAAAAAGAAGGCCGCAACTTGAATATCTGCAAAAATCAGTGTCATATATTGAGACACATTACATGGAAGATTTAACGCTTGAAGAACTTGCCAGTCTGGTTCATCTAAGCAGAGGTCAATTTTGCAGATTGTTTCAGGCATGGACAGGAATGACACCATTTTGTTATCTAAACAGATGCAGAGTGTTAAACAGCAGCCAGATGCTTGCCAGATCTTCCAAAAAAATCAGTGAGGTAGCGTCATTATGTGGCTTTAACAGTATAAGTTATTTTAACCGCACATTTCTAAAAATAACGGGAATGACTCCATCTTCGTATCGTAAGGAAATGGCTCTTATACAAAATCATGAAATATAATTGTAAGAAAATAGTCTGGATTTATAGAGATAGAAATAGTATAATATATATAGAAGTATAAGAAAAACTGAAAAAGGAGGGTTTTGCTATGAAATTAACATTTAATGGAGCTGCTCATGAAGTGACAGGAAGCTGTCATTGTCTGGAGGCATGTAATAAGAAGATTATTGTTGATTGTGGCATGGAGCAGGGACGTGATATTTATGTGAATGAAGAACTGCCGTTTCCAATTTCCCAGATTGATTATGTTTTTCTGACGCATGCGCATATTGATCACTCTGGAATGCTGCCGTATCTTTATAAAAATGGTTTTCGTGGAAGTATTTTTGCAACAAAGGCAACGACGCAGCTATGTCGAATCATGTTGAAGGATAGCGCTCATATTCAGGAGTCTGAAGCAGAGTGGAAAAACAGAAAAAATAAGAGAAGTGATGCAGAGCCGGTGGTTCCTGTCTATACTATTGAGGATGCAGAAAATGTGCTGACATATTTTGTTCCATGTGAATATGAAAAAAAGATTGATATTGCACCAGGCATTCAAATCAGGATGAGAGATGTTGGCCATTTGCTTGGCTCAGCGTCTATTGAGGTATGGTTGACAGAAGCAGGACATACAAAGAAAATTGTGTTCTCCGGTGATATTGGAAATACGAATCAGCCATTGATTAAAGATCCATTATATGTGGACGATTCCGATTATGTTGTTATGGAATCAACGTATGGAAATAGAAGTCATGATCAGGGCATTTCTCTTTTAGACTGTAAAAGTGAGTTAAAGCAAATTTTAAAGGAGACACTTGCTGCCGGCGGAAATTTAGTGATCCCTTGTTTTGCAGTTGGACGTACACAGGAAATATTATATTTTTTAAGACAGCTTAAGGTAGATCATGAACTGCCAGAATTTGAACATACAGAAGTCTTTGTGGATAGTCCGCTTGCTGTGGAGGCTACAAATATTTTTATGACAAATACACAGGAATGCTTTGATGAGGAAGCCATGGCACTTGTGCGTCAGGGAATTAATCCGATTCGTTTTCCGGGACTTCGATTGTCTGTCAGCGTAGAGGAATCACGTGCTATCAATGAAGATCCAAAACCCAAGGTCATTCTCTCAGCATCTGGCATGTGCGATGCCGGACGAATCCGTCATCATTTAAAACATAATCTTTGGCGACCAGAATGCACCATTTTATTTGCTGGTTATCAGGCAGAGGGAAGCCTTGGCTGCGTGCTGTTAGGCGGTGCAAAAAATATAAGACTTTTTGGAGAAGAAATTTGTGTAAAGGCACGAATTGCACGCATGACGGGAATAAGCGGTCACGCAGACAGAGAAGGACTTGTGCGCTGGGTAAGCCATATTGCACCTAAGCCAACACATGTATTTGTTGTTCATGGAGAGGATACTGTCACAGATTCATTTGCATCTCTTTTGACAACTACCTATGGGATTAATGCAACGGCACCATACACAGGAGAATCGTGGGATTTGCTGTCAGATCAAAAAATTCGTGAAGGAACAAGAGAGTATGTTAAGAAGGATTATCAGCCAAGAGAAGGCCGGATGAGTGATGTATATCGAAAACTGTTTGATGCAGCACAGCAGCTTCTTGCTATTGTAAAAAAATACAGAGAAGGTGCCAATAAAGATATTCGCCGTTTCACAGAAGATATTGAAAAGTTGTGCAGACGTTGGAATAAATAAAAATAATAAAAAGCTTGACATTGCATATTTTTGTGATATACTGTGCGTAACAATTACAGACAAAAAGCATTGACGAGGAGGAGTACATGCAGTTTCCGGATGGACAGAGAGAAATTGGTTGGTGAAAAATTTCGTGAAGGACGCATGGAAGTAGCCTTTGAGCTTTGGATCGAACAGGTATATTTTTACAGCTTTAGTAGACTCCAACGGAGATTCCCACCGTTATAAGGGAAGCAATATCGGAATTAAAAAAAATTCCCGTATTGTATTGAGTGCAGAAGTATTTCTGAATCTAGGTGGTACCACGGACATGTATGTTCGCCCTGGGCGTTTGGCTCAGGGCGTTTTTTTGTCTGCGTTGGATAATCTTTATATTCAGGAGGAATCTGTAATGGAAAAAAAGTATGATTTTCAAAAGGCAGAGAAAGCATTGGAGAAAATGTGGCAGGAGAATGAGATCTATCGCTATCAGAATGGAAAAGAGAGAAAAATCTTTTCAATTGATACGCCGCCGCCGACTGTAAGCGGAAAGCTTCATATTGGTCATGTATTTTCCTATACACAGGCAGAGATGATTGCGCGTTTTAAGAGGATGCAGGGATACGATGTATTTTATCCATTTGGTTTTGATGATAATGGACTGCCGACAGAGCGCTTAGTTGAGCGCGATGAAAAAATTCGGGCAAATCAGATGCCTCGAAGTGAATTTCGGGAAAAGTGTATGAAAACGATAGGAACTTACGAGGGCGAGTTTAAAGAACTGTGGAGTCGTCTGGGTTTTAGTGTAGACTGGAATTTGCAGTATCAGACAGTATCAGATCGGGCACAAAGAATTTCACAGCGCTCTTTTATTGAGTTGGCAAAGAAGAAAAAAGCCTACATGAAGACATCTCCAGTACTGTGGTGTACTGAATGCCAAACTTCAATTGCACAGGCCGAGCTTGAGACAAAAGAGTGTGAGACGGTATTTAACTATCTGAATTTTACTACACCTATTGGCAATCTCTTGATTGCGACAACAAGACCAGAACTGCTTGCTGGATGCGCCTGCATTTTTGTTCATCCAGATGATACGCGATATAAGAAGTTTATCGGTCAGAAAGCAATAGTTCCGTTATATGATTTTGAAATTCCAATTCTTGCAGATGATACTGTAGCGATGGACAAGGGAACTGGCGTAGTTATGTGTGCATCGTTTGGTGATTCAGCCGACGTTGAGTGGTATCAGAAGCATAAGTTAACATCTAAGGAAGTGATTCTTGCAGATGGAACAATCAGCGAGAAGATTGATTTTATAGGGAAAATGACTGTAAAAAAGGCCAGAGCGTATATCATTGAATTACTAAAGAATCAAAATCTTTTGGTAAAACAAGAGACGATTCGCCATATGGTTGCTGTTCATGAGCGCTGTCAGCATGAGGTTGAGTTCATTATGTCAAAACAGTGGTATATTGATGTTCTCTCAGAGAAGGACCGTTTTTTAAAGGCAGCAGATGAGATTCGATGGCATCCAGAGCATATGAAGAACCGCTATAAAATTTGGGTTGAAAACTTAAAGTGGGATTGGTGTATTTCAAGACAGCGTTATTTTGGTGTTCCATTTCCAGTATGGTACTGCAAAAAGTGTGGCAAACCGATTTTTGCAGAGGAGAGCCAACTGCCAGTAAATCCGCTTGAGCAGAGTCCATTAAAAGCATGTACGTGCGGTTGTAATGAGTTTATTCCAGAGACGGCTGTGTTTGATACATGGGCAACATCGTCAGTAACACCATTAATCAATGCACACTATAAAGAGACTGACGACATTTCAGATGAGATTTTTCCAATGGGAATGCGAAGTCAGGCACATGAGATCATTCGTACATGGGCATTCTATACTATTGTAAAGAGTCTGTATCATACAGGACAGGTTCCGTGGAAAGATATAATGATTAGTGGTTTTGTCTTGGCAAAGCCGGGAGAAAAAATTAGCAAGTCAAAAAATAATGCGTCCAATTCACCGATGATGCTGATAGAAAAACATTCTGCGGATGCGATGCGCTACTGGGCGGCAAACAGCAAGCTAGGAACAGATACATTTTTCAGCGAGGAAGAACTAAAAATTTCAAAACGTTTTTTAAATAAGCTGTACAATGCATCTAAATTTGTAATTCTTCAGTTGAATGAGTTTACACCAGAGAATGCGATGAAGGAAGAAAAAATGCTTCCGATAGATCGCTGGATCATGGAACGCGTAAATGAGACAACGATTCGCGCAGCACAGCTTCTAAACGAATTTGAGATCGGACAGGCACGCCATGAAATTGATGAGCTTTTTTGGAGCGATTTCTGCGATTTTTATATTGAAATTGCAAAAGAACGCCTTTATCAGCCACAAAAGCATGGAGAAGAAAATTGCAGATCTGGTCAGACTGCGCTGTATTACAGTCTTCTTGGAATCCTTAAGCTGTATGCGATTTATACACCGTATATGACAGACTATATCTTTCAGGAATATTATCGTCAATACGAAAAAGAGATTTCGCTGCATCAGACTATTTGGCAAACGAAAACGACACAGACAGAGTATCTTGAATTTGGCGAACATGTAAAGGCAACACTGACACAGGTAAGAAAAGATAAGACGCAAAAACAGATGTCGATGAAAGATCCTATTGAAAAGCTGACGATTACATGCCCAAAAGCGTACCGGGAATTTTATCAGAAGACACTTGGTGATCTTTATGCCTGCACGGCAGCAGAGAAGATTATGATTCGAAGTTAACAATATTTGCACTTGTCACATTTTTGCTGTTATGCTAAAATCATGGTGAAAATAAGTGGAAATTAAGTGAAAATTGAAACTATTAAATATAGAAAGGGAAGAAAAATGAGACTTATTATTGTTCGCCATGGCGATCCAAATTATGAGATTGACTCTTTGACAGAAAAAGGATGGAGAGAAGCAGAATTTCTTTCTGTTCGCATGGAAAAACAACTGCAGAAGGAACATACCTATATTTATACATCACCGCTTGGCCGTGCAAAGGATACAGCATCCTTGACCTTAAAGAAGCTTGGTATGACAGCGACTGAGTTTAAGTGGCTTCGTGAGTTCGAGGCACCGGCGATTGATGAGGATACTGGTACTTATAAGGTTTGTTGGGATTTGCTTCCTGCTCGTTGGACAAGTGAGCCAGCATATTATGATAAGGATCAGTGGATGAACACACCATTTATGAAAAAGGCAAAGGCAGATACTGAATCAGCATGGGTGTATGATGGTCTGGATTCACTGTTAAAAAAGCATGGATATACAAGAGAGAATGGCTATTATCGTGCAGAGCATGCAAACAGAGATACGATTGTGCTGTTTTGCCATTTTGGTGTAGAGTGTGTGATGCTTGGTCATCTGCTTGGAATATCACCAGTTGTTCTTTGGCATGGGACAGCAGCGGCACCGTCTTCTGTGACAACATTGTACACAGAGGAGAGAAGAGAAGGTATTGCAAGCTTTCGTATGCAGTCCTTTGGAGATCTGTCTCATTTATATGCAGCAGATGAGCCGGCATCCTTTGCAGCACGATTTTGTGAAACATATGATAATATGGAAGAAAGACATGACTGATCGTGTACTTTTTTTGACCGGGGGCAGCAATTTGCCTCCGGTTTTTTATTATAAAAAGCAGCTTGACATTGAAAAAACAACATCGTATAATTACCAATGGTAACTAAAATAATTATTGGTGGTAACTATATAGAGGATTACTATAATTGACCACTAAAACAAGAAAGGAGAAAACATGGATTCTGAGAAAATAAAACGGATGCTTGATGCCTGCTATATGGCAAAAAGAATCAGAGAACTGCTTCCAAAGCTTCCAGATGGTGTTAGTCCGGCATATATCCAATATCTTGATGTTATTCATACGCTGCAGAAAACAAAAGAGTATGTGAAGGTATCTGATATTAGTGATGCGTTAAATCTTCCAAGACCAGGTGTCACGAGAACAGTCAAAGCTATGGAAGAGAAGGGATATCTCAAAAAGATTTCTTCAGACGAAGACGGGAGAGTTACGTATATTGCGATTACAAAAAGTGGAGAAGAATTGTCTGATAAGTACGACAGAAACTATTACAGCAGACTGGCTCCGTATCTGGACATGATTTCTGATGAGGAAGCAGATTGTATGATTCAGACAATAAAGAAATTTTATCAGGTCATGAGCGAAAGGAGAGTTGACATTGAGTAGAGAAAAAGTAAATGATAAGGCAGATTTCACGCAAGGCAGCATACTTGGAAAATTAATTCCATTTATGATTCCGATTCTTGGTGCACTTGTGCTGCAGGCAGCATATGGCGCAGTTGATCTTCTTGTGGTGGGAAGATTTGGAACGACATCTGGTCTTTCAGCAGTATCGACAGGAAGTCAGGTATTAAATCTTGTAACATTTGTGATAACACAGTTCGCAATGGGTATTACTGTTTTGATTGCAAGATATATTGGCGAGAAGAGGACACAGTCAATTGGTGCACTGATTGGCGGTTCTGTAGTTGTATTTGCGGTAATATCAGCAGTGCTGTTTGTTATAATGATCGTGTTTTCGCGTCCGATTGCTGTATTGATGCAGGCACCAGAGGAAGCAGTAAGTCTGACATCTGTTTATGTAAAGATATGCGGAAGTGGTATTTTCTTTATTGTTGCTTATAATGTTCTTTCTGCTATTTTTAGAGGACTTGGAGACAGTAAGTCACCATTGATATTTGTTGCAGTTGCATGTGTTATCAATATTGCAGGAGATTTAATATTAGTAGCAGGGTTTCGTATGGATGCAGCAGGTGCAGCGATTGCGACTGTAGCAGCACAGGCTGTAAGTGTTGTGTTTGCACTATGGATGCTGATGAAAAAGAAGCTTCCATTTAAAATTACAAAAGCTGATTTTAAAATTAACAGTCAGTGTAAGCGTGCATTAAAAATTGGTCTTCCACTAGCACTTCAGGAATGTTTGACTCAGATTTCATTCCTAGCACTTTGTGCATTTGTCAATCGTTTGGGATTAGAGGCCTCATCTGGATATGGCGTTGCATGTAAAATTGTAAATTTTGCGATGTTAATTCCAAGCTCCTTAATGCAGTCCATGGCATCATTTGTCTCACAAAACGTTGGAGCAGGAAACGAAAAAAGAGCGAAAAGCACAATGTTTACTGGAATAGGTGTCGGTGTTTTGATTGGAGCAGTTGTGTTTGTCATTGTTCTTTTTAAGGGAGATCTTTTAACAGGAATATTTACAACAGACTCCAATGTTGTACAAAAAGGATATGATTATCTTAAAGGTTTCGCACTGGAGACAATTGTTACTGCTATATTATTTAGCATGATTGGCTATTTTAACGGACACGATCAGACGATGTGGGTAATGGCACAAGGACTGATCCAGACATTACTTGTTCGCCTTCCACTGGCATATTACATGAGTATTCAGCCAAATGCAAGTCTTACAAACATTGGATTTGCAGCGCCAGTGGCAACGATTTTTGGAATTGCCTTAAATATAGGATTCTTTGTGTGGATGAATAAGACCAGAAAGTGTACTTATAAAAGAACATAATATAGTATGCTTGACAAAAAAATAATTTTTAAGTAAGCTAGAAAAGCATGAAAGATGCAAAAAAGTCACATAAAATACATTCAGGAAAGTGCCTAGGCTGGCGCTTTTTAGAAAGGAATATGAAATGACAATCGAAGAAGCAGTTTGCTACTTAAAAAAGCAGGATTTAGCAGCACTTGAAGTTGGTACCTATCAGGTAAATGATGATTTTTATTTTATGATTCAGGAGTATGAGACAAAGCCGGCAGAGAATTGCCGTCTGGAGACTCATAATCGTTATGCAGATATTCAATGGATCATTTCCGGTGAGGAGGAGATCGATACAGTAAGCAGAACTGGTTTAGAGGCAGATGAGGAATATGATGAAAAGCGTGATGTTGCATTCTGGAAGGAGCCAGAAGAAATGTGTCAGTCCATTCTGACAACTGGTTCTTATGCAGTACTTCCTCCGAGCATTGCTCATAAGCCACAGATGCGTGCTGGAAAAGAAGCTTGTCACGTAAAGAAGTGCGTAGCAAAGGTTAAATGGCAGGCTTAATCTATGTATGAGATTATGACATCAGATGAAGCAATCCGTTTGATTCGGGATGGAGACTGTATATGTGTTAATTCCTTTGTGGGAATTGAAAATCCAGTGGAGCTGCATGAGGCACTTTATCGCCGCTATCAGAAAATGCAGTCACCTACCCATCTGACAATTGTTTCTAGTGCAGGATTTGGCGTGTGGGATACTGAACACAATGCCGAAGGATACATTCGTGACGGGGCAGTAGACAGGCTGATTTGTGGTCATTTCGGTGCTATGATGAGCACAAAAAAGCTTGTGTTGGAGGATCGCTTTGAGGCATACAATTTGCCGCTTGGCTGTATTTCTCATGCAATTCGTGCACAGGCAGGGGGACTTCCAGGTGCACTTTCAAAGGTTGGTCTTGATATATTTGTCGATCCGAGACTTGAGGGACCTGGAATCAACCGAGTTTCAATTGACGATTCGCTTGTAAAACATGTAGAAGTGGATGGCGAGGAGTTTCTTTATTATAAGCTGCCGAAAATAACAATTGCACTGATAAAGGGAACTGCAGCAGACCGTAAGGGAAATATTACTTTTGACGATATGTTTATGTCTGGCGATGCACTTTCCATCTGTCAGGCTGTAAAGGCAAACAGAGGAAAAGTAATTGTTCAGGTAGATAGGCTGGTAGACACACCGTCACGACCGCGAAATGCTATTATTCCGGGCTGCCTGGTAGATGCGATTGTAGTTGCAGAGCCACAAGAGCGAAATGAAGCGTATACAGCGCTGACTGGAAGTTTTGAAATTCCATATGAGGAATGGCATACATGGAGTGAGAAGATTGATCAGGCATCAGAAAAGATGCTCAAAGATAATACAATCGGAAAAATCATTGGAAGACGAGCTGCCAAAGAGCTTCGGGTTGATGATATTGTTAATATTGGAATTGGCATTCCTGAGATGGTTTCACGTTATGCAAGAAAGAGCGGAATGCTCGATATGGTAACACTGACTGTTGAATCAGGTGGTATTGGCGGTTTTCCAGTTTCTGGTGAGGCATTTGGTGCGATGATCGGAGCTGCGTCCGTCTACGATATGGCAAACCAGTTTGATCTTTATGACAATGGCGGTTTGGATATATGCTTTATGGGTGCACTTGAGGTTGATCAATACGGAAATATTAATGCGCACAGAGGTCCGGGTGCATTTGCTGGTATTGGTGGATTTGCCAATATAACTGCAAAGACACCAACTGTTGTATTCTGTATGAGCTTTAATGCAAAAGGCTTAACTGTATCACAAAAAAGTGGTGAGATTACTATTGAAAAAGAGGGATCAGTTCCTAAATTTGTAGAGCATGTTAATAGCATAAGCTTTTCATCAAAGCGTGCAATCGAAAATGGGCAGAAGGTTTTGTATGTGACAGAGCGCTGTGTATTTAGACTTACACCTAAGGGACTTAAACTTATTGAAGTGTATCCTGGTATTGACGCGAAGCGTGATATTCTTGATCAGCTTCCGTTTGAGGTAGAATACAAACAGTAAAAACATATATTTTATAAGAACAGTACAAAAGAGAAGATAGGGTCAAGGCCCACTTCTTTTAGTGCTGTTTTTTTGCAAGTAGAGAACAAAAGGAGAAGCTATGAAATTGATACATATTTCTGATCTGCATCTTGGAAAGCGGATCAATGAATTTTCAATGCTGGAAGATCAGCGTTATATTTTAGAGCAAGTAGTCAAAATTTGCGTAGAAGAGCATGCAGATGCACTCCTTTTGGCGGGAGATATTTATGACAGACCTATTCCACCGACTGAGGCTGTTATGATGTTAGACTGGTTTTTTAATGCACTTGCAGCGCAAAAAATTAAGGTATGTGCTGTCAGTGGCAATCATGATTCCATGGAGCGCATTGCGTTTGGTGCAGGGCTGATGAAGCAATCAGGCGTGTACTTGTCTACAGTATATGATGGCAGTACACAGAAGGTTACATTGACAGATGAATTTGGAGAAGCACAAGTTTACCTTTTGCCATTTGTTCGTCCGTCTATTGTGCGCCGTGCACTGGGACAAGAGGAAATTGAGTCATATCAGGATGCAGTTTTGGCGGCAGTAAATAACATGAATATTGATACAAAAAAGCGAAATATTCTGGTGGCACATCAATTTGTTACGGGTGCAGGCCGCTGTGATTCTGAAGATATTGTTGTTGGCGGAGTTGACAATATAGATGCATCTGTCTTTGAATCATTTGATTATACGGCACTTGGTCATATTCATAGTCCGCAGAATATAAAAGAAAATGTGCGTTATTGCGGAACTTTATTGAAATATTCAGTTTCCGAGGCTGGACAGGAAAAGTCAGTTACTGTTATCGAGATGGGAAAAAAGAATGATATTGTTGTTCGCACAATTCCATTAATTCCAAAGCATGATCTTAGGGCAATTCATGGCTCTTATATGGAAGTGACAGCGCGCACATTTTATCAGGGGACAGCTACTGATGATTATGTGCAGATTACGTTGACAGATGAGGAAGATATTCCAGATGGAATGCAGAAGCTTCGCACTATCTATCCAAATCTTCTTGGTCTTTTTTATGATAATCTAAGAACAAGAACGCAGCAGACAATAGATTTTGACAGTAAGATTAAGCAAAAGAGTGAGAAGCAGCTGTTTGAAGAGCTTTACGAAAAGCAAAACAATCAGCCGATGAGTATAGAACAAAAACAATTTGTAACAGAACTGTTTATGCGATTACAGGAGGACAAATCATGAGACCACAAGTGTTAACAGTCAGTGCGTTTGGACCATATGCAGGAGAGATAACGATTGATTTTGAACGTCTGGGGACGCAGGGCCTTTATCTTATTACTGGAGATACCGGGGCTGGAAAAACAAGCATTTTTGATGCTATCACATTTGCACTATATGGAGAAGCCAGCGGTGCAGTGCGTGATCCGCAGATGTTTCGCAGCAAATATGCAAAAGCAGAGACAAAAACATATGTAGAGCTCACCTTTTGCTATAGGGGAGAGAAGTATCGCGTAAAAAGAAATCCAGAGTATCAGCGACCTAAGGGAAGAGGAACAGGCTTGACGCTTCAAAAGGCAGAGGCAGAACTTGAATATTTGTCAGATTCCAGCAGACCGATTGTGTCAAAGTCTAAGGATGTCACAAAAGCTGTAACAGAAATTTTAGGCCTGGATTATCGCCAATTTACGCAGATTGTTATGATTGCGCAGGGAGATTTTCAAAAGCTTCTTCTTGCTGATACTGCGACTAGAAAAGAAATTTTTAGACGAATATTTCATACAGAAAAATTTCAGCAGCTGCAGGATGCTCTTAAGGTAGAGCTTAGCCGACAAAAAGAAGCATATGAGGATCTGCGAAAAGGCATTAGTCAGGAACTAAGCATGGCAGTCTGCCCTAATGGTGCTATTGAAGAGCCTGAATGGAACATATTAAAGAAAAATGGCTTTGACGGTCAGACACTTCGTGCAATTGAGTTAATTGAAGGTTTTTTGTCAGCAGGGGAAGAAAAGTACCAGATGCTTAAAAAAGAGGAAGAAGAACTTTCCTGCAAACAGCGTACACTTGCCGTTTATGAAGAAAAGCTTCAGAGGTATAAAGAAACTTGTGAGAGTGTCAAGGAAAAAGAAAAACTATTAGAAACTTTGCTGCCAAAGGTAATAAAGGCACAGGAGTTTTTTAATGAGCAGGTTAACAAACAGCCAAGACAAAAAGAGTTAGAAGCAAAAAAACATCGTCTGCAGCAGGATAAGCAGTTGTGCGAGGCGGTTCAATCAGAAGAAAAACAGCTTATACAAGTAAAAAATGAGCTTAAGGAGAAAGAAGAAAAACAATGCAGACAGTCTGAGGAAAGAAAAAAGCAGACACAGTGTATAGAAGAAATGAATCGTCAGCTAGAACTATTAAAGGATTGTGAGGTGGCATATTCTCAGGCACTTTTGCAAATGAAGCAGATTGAAAAGCAAAAAAATGAGTGGGAAGAGATTCAAAAGCAAAAATTAGAAGCGGAAGAGACGATTTGTGAATTGAAGCAGTCTATTCAGTCTGTCTTTGATCAGAGAAAACAGCAAGAAGAACAGATAAAGGCTTGTGAAGTTGAGATAGAAAAGCTGTCTGACGCAGGAAGAGAGGAACAGCGCTGTCAAAGTCTGGTAGAGGATAGAAAACATCAGCTTGAGCAGTATCAGACAAGCTATGCAGAGTATAAAAGTACATGCGACTGTCAAAAAAAGAAGGAGCAGTCAATCATTCAGCAAAAAGAGCAGCTTGATAAGCTTAATGAGATGATACAGAAAAAAGAGCAGCTTTGTGAAGAACTTAAAGACTGCGATGTACTTTTGGAACAGAAAAAAGCACAGATAAAGGAGAATGACTATCGACTTGAGGAACTTACTAAATTTGAAAAACAGCTGAAAGAAGAAAAAGAGCAGGAGCGTATACATACAGAGCTTCAAAAAAAGTGTAAAATTTATATAGCGTCATATGAAAGCTGCCAGTCAGAGTGGAAGCAAGCATGGACATGTTATCTGAATGCGCAGGCAGGAATTTTAGCCGAAGGACTTGAAGAGGGCAAGCCTTGTCCAGTGTGCGGTTCTGTGCATCATCCTGTTCTGGCAGCAAAGAATTTACAGACAGTGAGCCGTGAAGAACTTGATGAAATGCAAAAGAAAACAGATGAAGCACAAAGAAAAGCAGAAAAGGCAAGTGCCGCGGCACAAGCAAGTTACGCTCAGCTTCAAAAGCTGCGTCAGAATATGTTTGATGAAATTACAAAATGGCTTAAAGGTGAAGAAGTAATATTTGAATCAATTAAGACATGTGATCAGGCAGAAGAATTACTAAAGAAAAGCTTCAAACAGCTATGTCAAAAAAAAGAGCAGCTTTTGACACAACAGACAAGCTTAGAACAACAAAGCTCGACGTATCATTGTGTGAAAACAGAACTTGTAAAAGCCAAGGAACAACAACAGCTTGCTGTCAGTCAGTTTCAAAAGGAAAAAGAAAATTATGCAGTGCTGACCGCTAAGGCAGCGAACATGAAAAAGTCGCTTGATCAGATTGCAGCTGATAAAAATGAGACAGAAAAGGAAGCATTTTTGACAAAACAATTGCAGCAGGCAAAGGAGGCGCTTTTGCAGGCAGGCAAGAATATTGCATATGCAAGATCATTAAAAGAAAAAGAAGATGAGCTTAAAAAAAGCAAAGAAAATTTGCTGCAAAAAGAGCAGGAGCAAAGGACAAACCTTGATGGTATGCTAGGAAAGCTTGATATTACAAAGCTTCAAATTGAAAAGCTTCAGAAAGAGGTAGAAAGTGATTTTGCAATTGCCAAATTGTATGAGGAGAAAAAAGAGCAGGTAAATAGGCTTAAGGCAGAGGTGGAAAATAAGGATCGGCTGCAAAAAGCACTTTTGCAGGAACAGACAAAAAAAGAAAAAGCAGATGAGGCATTTCAGCAACTAGAGATTTTAATTGCAGAGGAGCGAGCCACAAATCAGGAGCGAGAAAACAGTCTGAGACAAAAATATGATTCTTTGCAGGCACATAATGTGCAGTGGGATGGTCAAAGCGCACAAGAGCTTTGTTTATGTTTGCAAGAGCAAATGAAACGAATCGAGAGCGAGCAGCAGCAAATTGAGCAGGTATATCAGGCAGCACAAAAAGAGATGCACAGCCTGAAGGCAGATGAGCAAATCTTAAGAAACAGCATAGAGGAGGGAAAAAAGCAGATTCTTTCGATGCTAGAAGACAATGGCGGTGCAATGCCAGAGGAAGAATTGATAAAAAAAGAACAGGAGGAATTGTCACTTAAAAAGGAGAAAACTTCACAGGAATGTCGGACTTGGTTTGCCGAGAATGAGAAGAATCGTGCTGTACTTCTTGGCGTTAAGAAGCACCAGACAGTAATGCAGGAAACAGAGAAAAAATATGTTTGGGTGCGTGAACTCTCAAACACAGCAAACGGTCAGGTTACAGGAAAGCCTAAAATTGAGCTTGAAACATATGTGCAGATGGCTTATTTCGAGCGAATACTGCGCCGTGCAAATGTGCGTTTAATGACGATGAGTCAGGGACAGTATGAGTTAAAGCGTCGTGAGGAGGCCGAAAATAAAAAAGAAAAAGCAGGACTTGATTTAAATGTTGTGGATCATTACAATGGAAGTGAGCGAAGTGTACGGACACTTTCAGGCGGCGAGAGCTTTCAGGCAGCTTTGTCTCTTGCACTTGGTCTTTCAGATGAGATACAGTCAATGGCAGGTGGTATTCAGATTGATACGATGTTTGTGGATGAGGGATTTGGTTCATTAGATGAGGCAGCACTTTCGCAGGCATTAAAGGCACTTGCAAATCTGGCAGAGGGAAATCGTATGGTCGGTATCATTTCACATGTGGCAGAGCTAAAGGATTCTATTAACAAAAAGATTCTTGTCACAAAGACGATGGGAGCAGACGGTCCTGGCAGCTACATAAAAATTGAAACAAACTAAAATCATAAAACATAAAAATGAAAGGAAGAAAAAGAAGAATGAATGGACTGCAAAAAGAAATTGAAAATAGACATCTTCCGGAGCTAATGCGTTTGGAGAATGGAGATGCGGTAACAAATTGCGTGGATTGGAAGCTTCGCCGGGAAGAAATTAAAAAGTTATTGTGTCATGAATATATGGGAGTAACACCAGAAAATATCAAATCTGCATTTGAATGTGTGGGTGAGGATGAAGATGCATATGGTGGAAAAGCAATTGAAAAAACAATAAAAGTTCAGTTAGCAAATAATAATGACGCATACGAGTTTCTATTTAAATTAATTTTGCCAAAGTCAGTAAAGGAAAAGATACCTGTATTTTTACATCTGCAGTTTAATGAACTTGTGGCTGGAGGCTTGGGTGAAGAAATAATAGATAACGGATATGCAATTGTGCACGTCTGCTATCAGGATATTGATCCAGATGACAGTAAGGAGAGCTTCTTAGGTGTAAGCCGCTTTGAAAAAGATTGGATTAAGAAAGATCGTTGGGGTAAGATTGCAGTCTGGGCATTTGGAGCAAGCAAAGTAATGGATTATTTACAGACTGTAGCACAGCTTGATCATGCTCGCATTGCAGTAATAGGCCATTCACGTCTGGCATTGACTGCCCTATGGTGTGCTGCGATGGATGAGCGCTTTGTACTTGCCGTGGCTGGAAATTCAGGAAGTCTTTATCGAGGCAGTCAGGCAGAGAGCTTTCGTGATCTGGCTCGGGAATATACCCGCTACTGGTTTTGCCCGAATTTGTTTCGTGACGATCGTGATGCAAAAGATCTACCGTTTGACATGCATTTTTTATTAGCTTTGATTGCACCACGCTATGTTTGCCTGACAGGAGCTACGCGTGATCTCTGGGCAGATGCGCATTCTGAGGTACTAAGCGGACTTGCTGCCAGTCCAGCTTTTGAAATATTAGGACAGAAAGGACTGATTTGCCCAGATGAAATATTGCCAGATACCTTATATGATGAAGGAAATATTTCATTTTTCCTTCGCGCAGGTACACATTATCTGGGACGTGATGACTGGCATGCGGTAATGAAGTATCGAGAAGAAAAAAATATATAAAATCATAATGACAATAAGTAAAACAAAAAGTGCCGTTAATCTAAGCTGAAGAAGCTTTGGATTAGCGGCATTATAATGCAGAAAATTTTAAATTTCCTCAAAATCTTATTTTAGGGCTTGAATTATATTTATATGTATACTATAATATACATAAATATATAATATTACATGAAGTGGAGGAAAATGCAATGTTAGAAATTGGAAACAAACTCAGAGAAAATGGGTATCTCTCAAATTTGTACATTAATTTTGCTGTAATGAGCGCGATAAACGGGGTTCCGCTTCTAGTAGAAGGTGATCCAGGCGTTGGAAAAACGTCACTTGCCTATGCTACGGCGAAGATGCTTGATTTGGAGCTTCTGCGTGTTCAGTTCTACGATGGTCTGTCTTATGATAAGATTCTGTACGACTATGACTACCAGAAACAGCTACTGACGATTCAGGCGATCCAGGGAACGATTAAGGAATCACTTGCAGGAAAAGACTTGCAGGAATCGCTGGACGCAGCAGGTAAAATCAATTTTTATGGACGTGATTTTTTAATTGAACGCCCAATCTTAAAGGCAATTAGCGGAAAGAAACGCTATGTCCTCTTGTTAGACGAAGCGGAAAAAGCATCAGAGGAGATAGAATACACGCTGCTTGAAGTGCTGGAGAATTTCAGCATTTCAATTCCGCAGTATGGTACCGTGACCTGTCCAGAAGAGATGCGTCCAATCGTATTTCTCACATCTAACCGCTACAGAGATCTGTCGCAGGCATTGAAACGTCGCTGCAACTATCTTTACATTAAACAAAAAACAGCCGAAGAGTTGAAAGAAATCCTTCAAATGCAGAGCAGCATTGACCCGAAAGTTGCAGAATCGGTAGCAAATTGTGCAAAACAGATTCGCTCTTTGCCGTTAAAACAGCAGCCTTCCATTTCAGAACTGAGTGAGTGGGCAAAGTATTTGTCTATGTTGAATAGTGATGAACTTGAGGAAGAAACGCTTAAAGCGTCTCTCTGTATGATTGCGAAAAACAAGGAAGACCGTCAGACTATGGAAAATGCAAAACTGTTCTAATGGAGGAATGCAATGCAAAAAGATATTCTTGATTTTCTTTCGGAATTTGCTGTTTTTCTCCAAGACCATAAATTTGCAGTTTCTGAGAGTGCACTTGCACATCTGCTAAGATCAGTGGAAGCAGCCAGAGTGGATATCACAGAGGAAGATGAAATGTTGGCCGCACTTTCTGTCTGCCTGGCAAAGACAGGCGAGCAGGTAGCAAAGATGAAAGCGTTGTTTCGAGAGTTTCTGAGCAAAAAAACAATCCCGCAAAGAGAGAAACAAAAGGAAAAAGAGAAGCAGGAGAAACGAAAAGAACTGGACTTATTTGTGTCTGACGCTCAAAAACAGCTGGAGAATTTGAAAAAACAAAAAGAACAGATTCGAAAGAATATAATTCAAAAGGCATATGAGAATGAGCCGAAACCAAAGGTAAGCAGAAAAACACAGACACAGTTAAAGAAATTGTCGGAAACAAAAACAAAGTCTCAAAAGCAGATAGAACAAGCTAAAAAAATGCTTTTAGGTGATGCACCATGGGATGAGAAACAGGCAGGTTGCTTATATCAGACATTGATAAAGCAGGCAGAGAAAAGTCTGTACGATGGAGATTTGGAACAGGCAGACGCAATGATGGATATCAGTAAGGAACTAAGTTCTGCTATCACAAAAAGGCAAAAGAATACGGCTGAGTTGGAGTCTGCAATCAGTCAGGCACAAGAAGAAACGGACCAGCAAATCAAAAAGCTGCAGCGTCAGATGAAGGATGAACAGCGACGCTATGAGGACACGTGCAGAGAACTGGATCGTGCCTTTGAACAAATGAAAAGAGGCATGGATAGTTCCAATGATTCGCTAACAATTAAGCCGTCTTCCGTGATCCATCGTGCAGATTTCATCGACGGCGGAAGCATACAAACGATGAATGCAGAGTTTGTGAGACTTAGCGAGAAGCCGTTTAAAAAGCTGACAGAAGCAGAAAAAAATCAAATGCGCGAATACCTGCGCCAGAATCTTCTGGCATTTAAGACGCGTATGACCAGAAATATTAACAGCAAAAGGCGATTGTCTCTGAATCTGGAGGAGACAATGCGAGAGTCTATTCGCACCTGCGGACAGCCCATCAACCTTATATATAAGCAGCCACGGCGCAGCAAGGCCGATCTGGTTCTCATTTTGGATGTGTCCGGTTCCTGCAAGGATGCCTCGGAGATGATGCTCACCTTCATAGGGCTTTTGAAAGAGGTCTTTCCACGAGGATGCAGTGCATTTGCTTTTGTCAATTCTCTTTATGATATTTCAAGGGTTTACGATACGGAAGATGTTGATAATGCTGCAAAACAGATTCTTACGATGATTCCGCGCAGCGGGCAGTACTCAAACTATGAGCGACCATTGCGGAGTATGTGGAAAGAGTACCGCAATCGCATCAGCAAGGATAGCATGATCATCTTTATTGGCGATGCAAGAAACAACAAAAACGATGCCGGGGAGAATTATATAAAAAACATCTGCCGAAAGGCGAAATGTGCGTATTGGTTAAATACGGATGATCGTAAAAAGTGGGATCAGGGCGATTCCATTGCCTCTGTATATGGACACTATGCAGCGATGTATGAGATAAGGAATATCCGACAATTACTGGGATTTCTTTCTGAAATGAAGTAATTGCCTGGTCAATAAGAGAAGAAAGGAGGATGGCTGTCTGCAGGATGGCAGATCGCCAGAAAAGCAATATGAGAACGCCAGAAAAATGGATCAATGTAGACGAATCATTTGCAAAAAAATATCCGTCACTGTACCAGACAATCACACAGATGCCAGAATTTATTGAGCACAACAAAAAAGCAGAGGCCGGCATCTCAAAAGCTGGAAATGTAAAGCTTTTGTGGGCTTTGCAGGTGCAGACGATCTTGACAAAACAAGATCTCCTGAAATCGGTATCGTTGCAGAAGGACTACGTACAGTATGCGTCAGACTTTGGAAAAACAGTTCCAATAAATGAAGTACAGAGAAATAAATGGGGACGATGGCTTTCGACCTCAGAGGTAGAAACGCAGATATTGCCGCAGCTTCGGGAGCATATTCGCCAAAAATTAGGTAAACCAGATTGGAAATTCCAATTGGATGTTGAAAATATTGGAAAGAAAAAAGAAATTTATAATATATGGTTGAATGCAGATGAACTACCGGTTGTGTTAGAAAGGAAGATAGATTGTACACGATTGGGATTGTGTACGGACATAGATGAAGTACAGTCTTATCTTTTAGAGCTGACTGATGAAATAATTGAAGATGTCCGCAAAGAGCAAGCAGCCAGGCAGCGCCAACAAATGAAAGACTTGATTCGAGATTACTGGGAAGAGATTGAAAGAAAGGGGCAGGAATGTGTGAATGCGTATTTGGGCCAGCTGTGCAGGAACAATGCCAAATTTGAGGGAACCTTGCATTGCAACAAATATGAAGACAAAAGAGTAGATATCACAGTCTCGCACCTAGGAATGAAGTTCATTTGCGATACTTTTTCTGGCAAATCCATTGCATCTTTTTTTCAGGAGCCGACATGGATAAAATCATATCTAACGATTACAGAGCAGAACGACAGATTATGGGATTTAATTTGTGTAGATTGGGATGCTGCGACTGAAGCAAAACTAAAAAAGTTTGTAAAAAAACTGGAACAGGAGGTAAAAGAAGGCATTCCATTAGCTCCATCCACAAGTCCAGTATCATACAAGCGTGAGTTGGATGACAAGGTAAAGGAATATAACAGTTGGGCGATTTCATGGCTGGATGGCTTTAGTACAGGAATGGAGAAGGCTGTTGATGGAAAACTGTATATTGAGCAGCAGAAAGTAATTTTTGCAAATGAAGCCGGCAGCATTACGATTAACATAAATGGTTCGAAGTATACGGCATCGGAACAATTTAAAAAGTACCAGCTATTAAAGAATACCAAGCTCCGTGAACGCTGCAGACAACATGCCATTGAAGTTTTTTCAGGATTTGGACGCATTAAATGCAAATCAAAGAATGCGGGAATCTTAAACGGGGACACAAAGCTTACCTTCCATATGGCTGGTATTCCGGCATTTTCATATTTGTATAAGACTGCCCCTTATCAGCAATCTGTTCCCGAATGGAAAAAGACACTGCAAAGGAATGTGAAACAGATTAAGATGTTGGCAGCAGCCACCAAAGAAGAACGGAAAAATGAGCTTAAAAAACGATATCATCTGTATCTGGATTCTTACCTTGCACGCGATATTTTTGAGTGTGTTTCCAAAAATGAAACTTATATTACACAAAATGCAGTGGTGCAGTTAATGCGCGGTACCAAAGTGACATTGAATGCCAACGTTCTTGAATCACGTGGGAATGGATTCTACAGCTTATACAGTGCAGATGAGGTTTCAGACATGGTAACAGAGATGCTTGATTCAGAAATACTGATGTCAAAAGAGATTAAAGGCACATACGGCTATTTCTACATTTTGAAGATACCTCAAAAGACACGGCAGGAGTTGGAAGAACTGAATACCTTGATGGGGGATGAGCAGAGTAGTTGGACAGAGACAAAGCAAGAAGAAGTACGCAAGAACCTGCGTGATGGCATAGCAATCTCAGATTCGGAAGCAGAGAGATTTTTAAACTACGAAATTTTGATAAAAGAAAAAAGTCCCAGCACCTATATGGATCTGATAAATCTGGCAAGTAATCCAATTGTTTTGGTTTTGCATGAGTTAGAAGTGCGAAAATATTTTGCAGATGCACCAGAAATGATAATAAAATTTGTAAAGCTGCGATATAAGAATGCAAATACACATGAGAAGAAAGTGGTAAAGCAATTTTTCTTGTGTTGAAAAACAGTCAGATAAGTGGTATACTTGTATAAAATGAAGATGGGAAGGAGTAAATTTTATAATGAAAGCGGTAACGTTTGGAGAAATTATGCTGCGCCTTAAGACACCTGAATATCTTCGTATCGTGCAGGCACAGAATTTTGAAGCAAGTTATGGCGGGGCGGAGGCAAATGTGGCAGCAGGACTTGCCATGTTAAAAGAAGAAGCAGCATTGGTTACGAAGCTTCCCGATAATCCAGTTGGTCAGGCAGCATTAAATGAGCTTCGCCGTTACGGAACGGATACCACTCATATTTTAAGTGGCGGAAAACGTCTCGGTATTTACTACTTTGAAAAGGGAAATAATATTCGTCCTACAAATGTGGTGTATGACCGCGCTGACAGTGCATTTGCCTGTTCAAAGCCAGACGAATATGACTGGGATCAAATTCTGGAAGATACTGATATTTTCTTTTTCTCTGGAGTAACGCCGGCAGTCAGTGAGAGCGTCAAGGAAACAGTTTTGGATGCACTTAGATGCTGTAAAAGAAAGGGAATCGAGGTAGTCTGTGATTTAAATTATCGCGCTAAGATGTGGGATAAAAATACAGCCCAGTGCGTTATGCGAGAGCTTATGCCATATGTAACACTTTGCATTGCAAATGATGAAGATTTTGAAGCTTCTCTTGGAATTCATGCATTTGATGGAGACATGTCAAGAGGAATTGAACAAATTGATACATATCGAGAGGGAATGCAGGAAATTACAAGACAGTTTCCAAATTGCAAAGCAGTAGCAAGTGTGCTTCGCAGTATGTATACAGTTGAAGATGGAGATTGGATGGCCATTTATCTGATCGGTGATCAGTTTTATGAGACGCCAGTACATCATGTACATAGTTTAGAAGCGGTAGGAGCAGGAGATGCATTTGCTGCAGCACTGATTCATATGCTGAAAAAGAAAGAAAATCCACAGTATACGATTGATTTTTCAATTGCAGCTAGTGTATTGAAGCTGATGATTCAACATGATTTTAATATTGTAACAGAAGAAGATATTATTCGTGTTATGAAATCAAATGATGTAAACTTGCAGCGCTAATAAAATTGGCTCCAAAAGATATCATAACAAACAATATAACACAAAAGTAGCATAACTTATAAACAAGAAAAATACTACCATAATAGGATAGCGTATAAGAGAGGAGAAAAACATGAAGCTTGCAGAAGCATTACAGGAAAGAGCAGATTTAAATAAGAAAATTGAGCAGCTTCGTTCTCGTATTACGAGCAATGCATTGATGCAGGAAGGAGTCTTGCCAGTAGAAGATCCAGAACAGCTTTTAAAGGAACTTGATGAATGCCTGAATCAGCTGGAAAAGTTGATTATCGTAATTAATAAAACAAATATGGCAGTTGTATCAGACGGTGAATTGCTGTCAGATCTGCTTGCAAAGCGTGATGTTTTGAAATTGCGTATTGCAAGTTTTCAAAATACAATTTCAATTGCAAGTAATCTGTGCTTTAGATCACGCGGCGATGAAATTCGCCAATTATCAGCAGTTGATGTGAAGGCACTGCAAAAAAAGGTAGATGCCTTGAGTCGCGACTATCGAATATTGGATAATCGAATTCAGGCAGCAAACTGGACAGCAGATCTGATAGAAGAATGAAAAGATTGTAAGGTAATTAGAAACAGCAAAAAATAAGATAAGATAGCGGTAGCTGTGTGAGTGAATATCAGCTCAGCTGCAGAGCACAAAGCAGCAAAACATACAGAAAATAGAGAGGAAAAACATGTGAGGGAGAGCAGTATAAAATCATTGTAATCTCCAGCATCGTTACATGCGCATAGAAATTCTTTATCGTTACTACCAGATATTAACACACAGTGAGGGTGGGAGAGGGGCTTTATCGAATCTAATTTTTGTGATAATAAGCTGTGACATCGAAGTATTATAAGATGTCACAGCTTATTTTTTGTTAAAAGGTATTGATAGTTTTCTCTTATCGGACGAGGTTTTCTGCGAAAAATGGATAAGTAAAAAAGTGCTACTGGATATATAATAACATAAAAGTAGCATAACTTAAATAGAATAAAATTTTCCACCCAGAACTTCTCCTTCAAAACAACATTTCTAACACACAAGAAAGCAAAAAAATAGAAGAGGAGAAACAATTCGTATTCCTCCTCTTTTTCGTTTATACAAAATTAGTCGTTAGACATACCACTCACAAGAACTTTTTCTTTTGCGGCATTCTTTTTGTCATTTTCCTGCTGTTGTTTTTCAGCAGCTTCTTTACCAAGAGCAAACGGAATTTTATCGCTTCCGATAAACTGGACAAAACGAAAATCATGTACATTGTGGCGGATGATCCAGTCAATATATGTCATGAAATAATGAGCAGTTAATAAATAGCCCATTGCATTCATATGACCGCAGAAATACTTACTGCGAAATTCTTCATCATATTTCGGAGCCTCATGATACAAGTCAATTACGTAACAGTTTTTCAAATAATCAGCGATTTCATGAAGTGCCTTTGCGTGTGATTCCTCTTTCCAGTTTCCAGTACCTTCATCTGGCATTGTTACCAGAAAAAATTTGGTGTGAGGCTGCATCTTCTGAATACGCTGGATAATCTTTGCGTACCAGCCAACAAACGTATTTGCATTCTTATTATAATCTTCAAGACAAATGTCTGTTTTTGCTGAACCGACATTTCCTTCGTACAAATCATTTAAGTTATTTTTACCCTTTAAATCATTTACACCGAGTGCAATGATATAACCCTGCTTTAAATTAAATGGGTCAAATAAGTGTGCAATATCTGCATTTGGTCCGTCCTGCTTGTCTGCTTCCTGATACATATGAAAAGCAGTCATACCACCGCGCGAAAAGTTCGTTACTGAAATACCAGTGATGCGCTCAATTTGCTTACCCCAGGAGTATTCATAAAAGTCCCAGTAGCCTTTTTGACCATTATCCCAATATTCAAATTCACCACTCGCAAGACTGTCTCCAATGCATCCAATCGTGCGAAAGATGTTCATCATGCCTCCATCTCGAATTATATTCTGCAGTGGGCAATCTTCAAAATCTTCATGTGTACTCATAATAAGCCTCCAACTTGTAATTATCCAAATAAGCATAAAATTATTTTTATGTATCTTTATTATAGACAACTATATTCTAATGTCAATTGCAAATATTGTGTTCTTTATTTTTTATCAAAAGCCTTTAACAGTTCATTTTGTAGTGCTTCAATTTTCTTATCTTTTTCTATACGCACTTCATTAAGTTCTTTTTGATGTGCTTGTGATAATTCTAAACGAAGGGACAGCAGTGCAGTTTTTGCTTCCTGAAGGGCAGCCTGATCAGAAAGCTGCCTGGTCTGCATATCAAAGAGTTGTTTTTGCAGAGCAGCAATTTCTTCATCTTTTTCCTTTCGGATTGTTTCTTCTGTTTTATGTATTTCTTCTTTTTTTAATAACTCAGCTTCATAAGCAGCTTTCTCTTTTTCGGAAATAGCTTTGCGTAATTTTTCTTCAAATGCTTGTTTTTCCTTTCTGGAAGAAGTCTTTTCATCTTCCAATTGCTTTTCAAGCTCATGGAAGCGTGCTGCCATCTGGTTATATTCTTCTTTCTCTTTTTCAGTCTGCTTTACCTGAGAAAGAAGTACTGCATTCATTGCCTGCTTTGCATCAACTTGTTCGTTAGCAGCAGCCAGTGACTTTTCCAACCGCTCTATTACAGCTGTCAATTCTTTATTTTTAGCCTGAAATTCGACAGCTTCTTTTTGTGCATTTGTCTTTTCAAGTGTAAGTTCATTTACCATGCGATCACGCTGGTTTCTAAGCTCTTTTATTGTCTTGGCATTTTCTTCAAGCTGATTATGAAATTCACCGCGGATTCGATCATCAGATGATGATACGGCACGTAAGGCCTCTAAATAAAGACGAACAAGTGTATTTGCATACTGCTCGAATGTTTCTACATTTTTTTCTTGATCAGATGCAGCCACTGTCGCCTTTTCTTGTTCAAGCGAATAGGTATCCATCAGTGTATTAAATACACGATCCTTATTGCCTCCGATTGAAGCTGATAGTAATTCCAAGCGTTCCTTTGTCTCATCTGAGATACGAAATGATTTGATTCCAGTCATGATAAGCCTCCTGTTTTTAATCTATATTTCTATTGTAATACATAGTGTTTACTTTGTAAAGTACACGTTTACATTTATATTAAAATAAAGTACGTATAATGAATATTATACGTACTTTTTGTGTGAAATTGGCTTGATTTTAGGTGAAAAATAGGATATAATAGCCATGTTAGTAAATAAACGAACTATATTTTACTATTATACGAACTTTATACCAAAAAGCACTTTAAACAGAATAAGAATTTTATTAGAAAATAGGAGATGTATTACAGAATGGCAAATAAGAAATCACTTGCTCTAACCAAGGAGCAATATGAAAATTTGATTGGATCGATGAGAAAAGGAGGTAATACTTTTAGGGCAAATGATAGGATTGCGACAGCACTTGTCCTAGAAGCAAACCTTGGACTTAGAATAGGAGATATTTTAAAGCTTAGACTGCAGGATATTGTGTTGGATGGAGGACGGTATCGCCTTGATATTACAGAGGAAAAAACACAGAAAAAGCGTATATTTACAGTCCCACAGCCGATTTACCAGTATCTGAGAGTATATTGTATTGATCACGACATAAAAACAGATCAGACTATTTTCCCGATTACTGAGCGTACTATACAAAAATATCTTGCAAAAGTGACATCTGAACTCGGATATCCTAATATTGGCACTCACAGCTTTCGTAAGTTTTTTGCAACGGAAATTTATGTAAACAACAATTATAATATCATTCTTGTACAGCAGCTTTTACAGCACAGCTCTGCGGCTATTACGCAGCGCTATATCGGTATTTCAAGTAAGGAATTAGAGGATGCACTGGCAGGCCATATTGAGCTTTTATAAAAATTAAAAGGCTGTTTTGATACTCATACATACAAACACCAAAACAGCCTTCTGCATTATTTATTTTATTCCATGTTTTAATATAGGATTTTATTTAGTGAGATGTATTGTCGCGCTTTCTGTTCAGGTAAATATCCAGCTTTTCCTTCATATTTTCCGGAATTTCCTTGGAAACAGGACAATGCTTTGCACATGCCATATGCTCAGTAAATGCTGTGATAAAAGCAACATCCTTTGCCATATGCTCCGCCTTCATGACATCCATTGTGTCATATCGATTGTGGATGGTAGCTGTATTTCCAGATGCAATACGTGCAAAAGAAACAGCAGGAATACCCTTATCAGCGAATGGAGTAGAGTCACTAGAGTAAACGCCCTGTCTTGCAGCCATTCCAAAACCTGTCTCAGACGCAAGGTATTCAATATAGTGAACAAGCTTTTCTTCAGAAGTACAGCAGGCAATAAACTTACCCATGATACAGCCGATCATATCCAGATTGATATTTAAAACAGTCTTCTTTAAGTCCTCTTCATGAGCTGCAACATATGCCTTAGAGCCAAGAAGACCTCTTTCCTCACTGCCGCACCATAAGAAGCGAAGGCTATAGTGATGTGGATGCTGTCTGAAATAATCTGCAATACCAAGAAGGCCAACACTTCCGGACATATTGTCGTATACACCCTGTGACAGAGGGGTAGAATCATAATGTGCACTCAAAACGATCATCTCATCAGTTTCACCAGGAAGATCTAAAATTACATTATGAGAATCACCTATCCATTCATCCTGGTTTAAAACAATTTTTGCATTAGCTGCATTCTGATTTACTAGCTTGATTGCAGATTTTGCATTGATATTGACACAAGGAATTTTTTTATTGTCGCTTCCTTCACGAACAAAGCTTCTGAGCTCACGAAGATCAATATCTTCATCTGCATAGTTTGCATTTCCGTCATATGTAATAATGCCAACAGCGCCATTTTCAATTAAATCGCGATAGCCCCAGTAGCCAACACCGCCGTCGAGCATAACAATCTTTCCCTTACACTGAGCAAGTGAGCAGGCATCAGTATTTGGCATATAATAAAATGGTGCTTCAACAGTACCGCTTCCAGCACAGCGATATCCCTTGCAAGGAATTTCTTTGCCATCAACAGTCAGTACTGCTTCGTGGATATCACACATTTCAACCTGAAATGCCTCCAGACAAGTTTCAAATCCCATTTTTTTACAGCATTCCTGCAGATAAATTGCACAATCTGCTTCCTCTTTTGTGCCACTGATACGTACATGCGCCATATCCTTAAGGATATGCATCATTTCTTCCTGATAATTTTCTGTAAACAAGGCCATTTTTTCCCTCTTTTCTGCAACGCCTTCTTTTTTTTAATAATTTCCGCGTATGCTTGTTTTTGTATTGTCACAAAGTCCATTATAAGAGCTGAAAAATATAAAGTCAAGCATTGACAAAAAGTGCTGCACATAAAAAATAATCTTACAGAATAGAGTGGTAGCAATCAGATGTATATAATAAGGAAGTAAGGCTTGAGCAAAAAAATCAAACATGGATTTACAATCATTGCCCTTTTTTGTACTGTTTTTTTTATGGGTCGTGGGGCAGGCTATTTGCAGGAAACAGCTGCTGCCGTGTCATATTCAGAAAACTGGGGACTTGGCTTTGGTGCATCAGGTACACAGCCAACAGGAAATGCCTCTGCTAAGGAGCTCGCAGAATACGATGCTTTTTATATTGGAAATGCAGATGAAAAAACAATTTATTTAACATTTGACTGTGGTTATGAAAATGGAAATACTGGTGCCATACTAGATGCGTTAAAAAAACATAATGCAAAGGCAACCTTCTTTGTAGTTGGCCATTTTTTAGAGTCTGCATCTGATCTGGTGAATCGTATGGTGCAAGAAGGCCATACAGTAGGAAATCATACATATCACCATCCTGATATGTCCTCTATATCAACAATAGAAAGCTTTAAAAAAGAACTTGATGATGTACGCAGTCTGTATAAAAAGATAACAGGGTTGGAAATGGCATGGTATTATCGTCCACCGCAGGGAAAATACAGTACACAAAATTTAAAAATGGCGCAAGAATTAGGTTATAAAACATTTTTCTGGAGTCTTGCCTATGTGGATTGGAATGCTGACAATCAGCCAACACATGATGAAGCATTCTCCAAACTAATTCCAAGAATCCATCCTGGTGCGATTGTACTTCTGCATAATACCTCAAAGACAAACGGTGAAATTCTAGATGAGCTTTTAACAAAATGGGAGGAAATGGGATATTCCTTTAAAACACTTGAAGAATTTTAGAAAGAGCTTGATATTTAATGCAATTTTTGCTATACTTTTTAAGTATTAGGCGCGTAGCCTCGATCCACGGCTGTCAGGGAAAATCTCTCTGGCAGCCGTTTTTTTAAATTAAAATTCAGAAAGGAGCAGCATATGTTCAAAAAAATCTTTCCGCTGCTTCGCGATATTGCAATCGTGATCGGCGGAAACATCATTTATGCCTGCGGTGTCGCCTTTTTTATTCTTCCAGGCGGATTAATCACAGGAGGAACAACAGGAATTGCCCTGTTTATTCAACATTTGTTTGGTGTTCCCATTTCCACCTTCGTACTCTGCTTTAATGCGGTGATGTTTTTTCTGGGACTATTAGTACTTGGCCGTAAATTTGCCGCGACAACCATTTTGTCTACATTTGTATATCCGATTGCACTTGAGATGATACAGCGCTTATCAAACGGATTTGTCATAACAACTGATCCCGTTCTTTGTACTGTATTTGGTGGATTATGTATAGGAGCTGCGATTGGAATTGTTATTCGTACAGGCGCTTCAACAGGTGGTATGGACATTCCTCCTCTTGTATTGAACAAGCTGTTTCGTTTGCCAGTATCCGTAACGATGTACTTGTTTGATTTCGTGATTTTAATTTTACAGGCATTTTCATGTACAGGAGAAGAAGTACTATACGGAATTTTACTAATTTTGATTTATACGATTGTTCTGGATAAATGTCTAATGATAGGAACAGAAAAGGTTGAGATTAAGGTAATCAGTCATGAGCATGAGAGGATCCGTCAGGAAATTTTACAGGAAATCGACAGAGGCGTCACCATTTTAAATGGACAGACTGGCTATATGAGAGAAAACACAGAGCTTGTCTTAAGTGTAGTGTCCAGCCGTGAGGTGGGACGTGTCAGAAAACTTGTCCACAACATTGACAGCAGTGCATTTTTAATCATCAGCCGTGTAACAGAAGTGCGCGGCCGCGGATTTACTCAGGAAAAAGAATATAAATAATTGTCGGAATAGGTAACTTTATGTGAAATTAGCAGGAATTGGAACTTGTTTTGATTTGTTTTGTTGTGTAATATACTGATTGATAAGCTTAGTGTGTCAAACAACTAAAGACTTTGAATTTTTATAATAGGAGGATATACCACATGGTAGAGACAAATATTGCAAATAGTCAGCCAGTAAGCGATGAGTACCTGGAAAAAATGAATGCATATTGGCGTGCTGCCAACTATCTGGGTGCTGCTCAGCTGTATCTGCTTGATAACCCACTGTTACGTGAGCCGCTGACAATGGAGCATGTAAAGAAGAAGATCGTAGGTCATTGGGGAACAGTTCCGGGACAGAACTTCGTGTATGTTCATTTAAATCGTGTAATCAAGAAATATGATCAGGATATGATTTTAATTTCAGGTCCTGGACATGGTGGAAATTTCTTTGTAGCAAATACATATTTGGAGGGTACTTACAGCGAAGTTTATCCGAATATCGGTGAGGATATGGATGGATTAAAGAAGCTGTGCAAGCAGTTCTCATTTCCAGGTGGTATCTCCAGTCATGTCGCTCCTGAAACACCAGGATCCATCAATGAAGGTGGTGAACTTGGTTATTCCATGGCACATGCATTTGGTGCTGTATTTGATAACCCAGATCTTATTGCTGCATGTATAGTTGGTGATGGAGAGGCTGAGACAGGTCCTCTTGCAACATCATGGCAGTGCAACAAATTCTTAAACCCAATTAATGATGGTGCCGTTCTTCCAATCCTTCATCTGAACGGATATAAGATCAGCAATCCTACCATCTTCGCACGTAACACTCATGAGGAAGTAGAGCACTTCTTTGATGGATGTGGTTGGAAGCCATATTTCGTAGAAGGCAGTGATCCGATGGAAATGCACAGAAAGATGGCAGATGCTCTTGATCAGGCAATGGACGAGATCAAGGCAATCCAGAAGAATGCCCGTGAAAATAATGATACAACAAGACATAAGTGGCCAATGATCGTTCTTCGTACACCAAAGGGATGGACAGGACCAAAGGTAGTTGATGGAAAGCAGATTGAAGGCTCCTTCCGTGCTCATCAGGTTCCGATTATGATGGATCAGCCTGAGCATCTTCAGATGTTAAATGACTGGTTAAAGAGCTATCATCCAGAAGAACTGTTTGATGAAAACGGCAGACTGATTCCAGAATTAAGAGAATTGGCACCAAAGGGTGACAGAAGAATCGGTTCTAACCCACATGCAAATGGCGGAAAGCTTCTTAGAGATCTTCGTCTTCCAGATTTCCGTAAGTATGGCATTGATGTGCCAAAGCCAGGTGCTGTTGAGGCACAGGATATGATCGAGCTTGGAGGATTTGTAAGAGATATCTTCAAGATGAATGATGATTCTAAAAACTTCCGTATTTTTGGACCAGATGAGACTATGTCAAACCGTCTTGGCAAGGTATTTGAAGTTACAAATCGTGACTGGAACGATGAAAAGTATGATACAGATGAGTTCTTAGCTGCTGATGGCCGTGTTATGGACTCTATGTTAAGTGAGCATATGTGCGAGGGATGGCTTGAGGGTTATCTGTTAACAGGACGTCATGGATTCTTTGCAAGCTATGAAGCATTTATTCGTGTTGTAGATTCCATGTGTGCTCAGCATGCAAAGTGGTTAAAGGTTTGCAATCAGCTGCCATGGAGACAGTCTATTGCATCTTTGAACCTGATCCTTTCCTCAAACGTATGGCAGCAGGATCACAATGGATTTACTCATCAGGATCCAGGCTTCTTAGATCATATCGCAAATAAGAAAGCAGATGTTGTTCGTCTTTATCTGCCGCCAGATACAAACTGTCTGTTATCATGCTTCGATCACTGCATCAGAAGCCGTGATTACGTAAACGTACTTGTAACATCCAAGCATCCAAGACAGCAGTGGCTGACCATGGAGCAGGCTGTAAAGCATTGCACACAGGGTATCGGCATCTGGGAGTGGGCAAGCAATGATCAGGGCTCTGAGCCGGATATCGTTATGGCTTGCTGCGGTGATACACCAACACTCGAGACATTAGCAGCTGTTACGATCTTAAGAGAGGCAATTCCAGAGATCAAAATTCGTGTTATCAATGTTGTCGATCTTATGAAGTTAGAGCCGGCAACTGAGCATCCACATGGTCTTACTGATGCTGATTATGATGCTTTGTTCACAAAGGACAAGCCGATTATCTTCGCATTCCATGGTTATCATACACTGATTCATGAGTTAACCTATACCAGAACAAACCGCAACATCCATGTTTACGGCTACAAAGAAGAGGGTACCATCACAACACCATTTGATATGCGTGTTCAGAATGAGATCGACCGCTTCCATCTGGTAAAGAATGCAATCCAGAATCTGCCACAGTTAGGAAATCGTGGTGCTTATCTGATTCAGAAGATGAATGATAAATTAGTAGAGCATAAGCAGTATATCCATGAGTATGGTATTGATATGCCAGAGATTCGCGACTGGAAGTGGAACTTGTAATTATTCAGAGCCATGCGAAATTGCAGAAAAGTACGAGTCATGCTTGCATGAGCGAGTACGTTTTCTAGCAATTTCATATGGCGAGAAGCCACAACGAGATGAAGCGTAGTGGAATCGAGGTGCGGCTCTGAATAATTACGATTATAAATCAAATAAAAAGAGACAGGGAAGTATTATAGTCTTTCCTGTCTCTTTTTTCTATATTGAGCCGGCGTACAATTGTTTCGCTCTATGAATATACGGTAAAAATATCCCTTGTTATGATATCCGACCTCTTCAGCAATCTGTTCAATAGTATTATTTGTCTCGGTAAGCAGCAACTCTGCACGTTCTAAACGAAGCATCTGCAAATACTCGATATATGTCATTCCTGTTTGAACCTTCAAAAGACGATTAAAATAATCTTCATAAAAATGAAATTCCTGTGTCAGCATCTGAATTGAGATATGATTTAAGTGAAGCTTTATGAAATCAGTAAGCTGATTAAAAAGAATGACATTCATACGTTGGCGCTGCTTTTTAGAAAGTGAAAATTCATATTGGGAACCCAACATCTGAAAAACGCGTGTCATAAGTCCGCTGCAAATAATCGGTGTTGCAATGTCATGACGTGACAGCTCATATAATACAGAACGCAGCGTATCTTCCATATCTTGAATTACATGTGTTTCACGCGGTCGGAAGGTTAAAAACTGCTGTAATGCTTTTTGCTCCAATAGTGCCATATGAAGAAATGATGCAATATCTTCTGGTGCGGTATGATTATCACTGATACTTGTAAACATTGCATTTGTAATACCAAAGAATACAATCGTGCACTCATTTTCATCTAAAATTTCCTGATGCAGACAATTTTTATCAATCAGACAAAATTCACCAGGATGAAAAATATATTCTGTTTCCAGAATCTTCTGGTGATATTCGCCTTCCAAAACATAGAAAAATTCAAGATATTCGTGAGAGTGCAGCTGTGTGCGTGTTCCAGACAGGAAACTTCTTTCATAACAAAATGGGTAAGGTGTCGGAAGAATTGTAGCTGACAATAAATGACCATCATGAATATTCCAGAGGAGAGCAAATAAATGCTCATCCTCTGGAAGTGGAAATGGGCGAATGCCCTGTACACTTGATGAAGCTTCCGGCATAAGGATTCCAAAGCTGTCATATGCCTGTGGAATCCTTACGTTATCAAAGCCCTTTGCTTTATAAATAATGTCTTTTACATATTGAAGCAGTGACATAATAATTATTTCTTCTTCTCAGCCTCTGCCAGCTTCATTGCGCGAACCTTTAAGGAAAGACCGAACAGGTTAATGAAGCCCTCTGCGTCATGATGATCATACATATCTCCAGTAGCAAAGGAAGCAATGCTTTCATTGTACAGGCTGTATGGAGAAGTAGTTCCCTGCTTAATGATATTGCCCTTATACAGCTTAAGATTAGCAGTACCAGTTACATATTCCTGGCTCGCCTTTATGTAAGCGCGAAGAGAATCACATAAAGGTGTAAACCACTTGCCCTCGTAAACAATATCTGCAAAACGGTTGTCAACAGTCTTCTTGAATGCCATGGAATCACGGTCAAGAATCAGCTCCTCAAGCTGCTTATGAGCTGCCATAAGGATAGTTCCGCCAGGTGTTTCATAAACACCACGAGATTTCATACCAACAACACGGTTTTCAACGATATCAACGATTCCTATTCCGTTTGCACCACCAATCTTATTTAATTCAGTAACGATTTCAGAATACTTCATTTCTTTTCCGTTTAATGCAACCGGAATACCCTTCTCAAAAGAAATAGAAATCTCAGTAGCAACATCTGGTGCTTTCTCAGGAGATACGCCAAGAACAAGCAGATGATCATAATTTGGTGCCTGAGACGGATCCTCTAACTCAAGACCTTCATGGCTGATGTGCCACAGATTGCGGTCACGGCTATAGCTGTTATCAACAGAGGAGAATGGAAGATTAATGCCATGCTTCTTGCAGTATTCAATCTCATCTTCACGTGATTTCATATTCCAGGTTTCATTACATCTCCAAGGAGCGATGATCTTTAAATCAGGAGCAAGTGCCTTAAATGCCAGCTCAAAACGAACCTGATCATTTCCCTTTCCTGTAGCACCATGACATACAGCAACAGCTCCTTCTTTTCTTGCAATCTCAACAAGCTTCTTTGCAATAAGCGGACGTGCCATAGAAGTACCTAACAGATATTCATTCTCATATGTAGCGTTTGCCTGAACACATGGAGCAACATACTCATCGCAAAACTCATCTACTACATCTAAAATATAAAGCTTCTCAGCGCCAGAGAGCTTTGCACGTTCCTGCAGACCATCAATCTCGTTGCCCTGTCCTACATTAACACAGCAGCATACAACGTCATAATCATAATTTTCCTTCAGCCACGGAATAACAGCAGTAGTATCAAGACCGCCAGAATATGCTAAAACAACTTTTTCTTTCATAATAGTATCTCCTCTGTTTTTTTCACTTTTTGTTGAAAACCATATCAAAACGATATGCGTTGTTTGTTTTCTGTACACCACTATACAACATTACTTTTTGAAATGCAATAGGAAAAACAAAAAAAATCAAAAAAGCGCTTGCATAAATGCAAATATATGCGTATAATACTGAATATTAGCCGGAAACACGGTGCATATATTCAACTACTGTGTATAAAATTATAGCACATGACTATTTTATCATAGTAAAGTAAAATAGTGGATTATACTTGATTTGACCTCAAAGTGTGTTATACTTGGCATAGAAATTACAAAATCAAAGAAAGGATACAAAAATGGCAATTACAAAGATAAATGGAGGCATAACAGCTCCAAAAGGTTTTTTGGCATCCGGATTAAATGTCGGCATTAAGAATCAGACAAAAAAAGATATGGCAATGGTTTTCAGCAGCACACCATGTGCAGCAGCTGGTGTATTTACCTCAAATCTTGTAAAAGCAGCACCTGTCAAATGGGATAAGGAAATTGTAACAACATCTCCTTATGTACAGGCAGTCGTTGTAAACAGTGGTATTGCAAATGCATGTACAGGTGCAGAGGGGCTTGGCTATTGTGCAGATACAGCAGCAGAGGCGGCAGCAGCTTTAAACATTCCTAAAACTGCAGTTCTTGTCGCATCAACAGGCGTAATTGGCAAACAGCTTCCTATTGATAAGATTAAGTCTGGTGTAACAGCTCTTTCTAAGGTACTTGGAAGTAGCAGAGAAGATGCCAAGCTTGCAGCAGAGGCAATTATGACAACTGATACTAAGAGCAAAGAGGTTGCATGCACATTGGAATTAGACGGTAAGCAGGTTACAGTTGCAGGTATGTGCAAGGGCTCAGGCATGATTCATCCTAATATGTGTACTATGCTTTGTTTTGTAACAACAGATGTGGCAATTTCTCATGAGCTGCTTCAAAAAGCATTAAGTGAAGATGTAGTTGATACCTTCAATATGATTTCTGTTGACGGTGATACTTCTACAAATGATACTGTACTTGTAATGGCAAATGGACAGGCAGAAAATACACCAATCACAAAGGAAGGTGAAGACTACAAGACTTTCTGTGAGGCCCTTCATTTTATTATGCTTGAGCTGTCAAAGAAAATTGCCGGAGACGGAGAGGGCTGTACATGTCTGTTTGAGGCAACTGTAATTGGCGCAAAGGACAAAAATCAGGCACGAACAATCGCAAAGTCTGTTGTATGTTCTAGTCTGACAAAAGCAGCTGTATTTGGTCATGATGCAAACTGGGGACGTATCCTCTGCGCAATGGGCTACTCAGGTGCACAGTTTGATCCTGAAGTGGTTGATATCTGGTTAGAGAGCAAGGCTGGTACTATTAAAATCGTAGAAAACGGAATTGCAACAGATTACAGTGAGGAAACTGCAACAAAGATTCTTTCTGAGGAAGAAGTAATTGCAAAAATGGATATTAAAGAGGGAAATGAGACAGCAACAGCATTTGGCTGTGATCTAACCTATGAATATGTAAAGATCAACGGCGATTACCGCAGCTGATAAAAAGCTTGTAACAACGACTACCCATAAAAAAGAGGAGAACACAAAATGGAATTAGACAGCAAAATTATGGAAAAGGCCGCTACCTTGATTGAGGCACTGCCTTATATACAGAGATTCAACAGAAAGATTATTGTCGTAAAGTATGGCGGAAGCGCAATGGCAGATGAGGAGTTAAAGCGAAACGTCATTAAAGATGTTGTTTTGTTAAAGCTGGTTGGTTTTAAACCTATCATTGTGCATGGAGGAGGCAAAGAAATCAGCCGTTGGGTATCTAAAGTGGGCATGGAGCCGCGCTTTGTAAATGGACTTCGCGTAACCGATGCTGATACGATGGAAATTGCAGAGATGGTATTGAATAAGGTTAATAAAAGTCTTGTCTCTATGGTAAATGAGCTTGGAGTAAAGGCTGTCGGTATCTCTGGCAAGGATGGTCAGCTGCTTCGCTGTGATAAGAAGCTGTCTAATGGACAGGATATCGGTTTTGTAGGTGATATTAAAGAAGTAAATCCAAAGATTTTATTTGATCTTCTTGAAAAAGACTTTTTGCCAATCATTTGCCCAATCGGATTTGATGATAACTGTCAAAGCTATAACATCAATGCAGATGATGCAGCTTGTGCAATTGCACGTGCCGTTAAAGCTGAAAAGCTTGCATTTTTAACAGATGTTGAAGGTGTTTATGCAGATCCAAAGGATAAAGATACGTTAATCTCTGAGCTGACAACTGATCATATGGAAGAGTTGTTAAACAGCGGCAATATTGGAGGCGGTATGCTGCCAAAACTTCAAAATTGTCTTGATGCTGTCTTAAATGGTGTATCAAGAGTTCATATCATGGATGGTCGAATTGCTCATTGCCTGCTTCTTGAGATCTTTACAAATAAGGGCATTGGTACCGCTATTTTAAAGGCAGGCGATGACCATTTTTACACACCTGACGAAAAGTAATTTATTTCACAGAAAGGCACTTTAATTATGGAAACACAGACAATTATTCAGACAGCAGAAAGCAGTCTGCTTCATACCTACAATCGCTTTCCGATCGTTCTTGATCATGGCGAGGATGTTTATCTGTATGATACTGATCAGAAAAAATATCTTGACTTTGCAGCAGGAATTGCTGTATTTGCACTAGGCTACAGCAATGACGCATACAAAACGGCAGTTAAAGAGCAGGTTGATAAGCTTGTACATACCTCTAATCTGTTTTACAATGAGCCAGCAGCCAAGGCAGCAAAAAAAATCACACAGCTGACAGGAATGAACCGTGTATTCTTTACCAATAGTGGAACTGAGGCAATTGAAGGAGCTATCAAGCTTGTTCGTAAATATGCCTATAATAAAGATGGACGCACAGATCATGAAATTATTGCCATGAAGCATTCATTCCATGGAAGAAGTATGGGAGCTCTTTCAGTAACAGGAAATGATGCTTATCAGGCACCATTCAAGCCGCTTATTGGTGGTGTTCGTTTTGCTGAATATAATAACCTTGAAAGTGTAAAATCACTGATTACAGACCGTACCTGCGGTATTATCTTAGAGGCACTTCAGGGAGAAGGCGGAATTTACCCGGCATCAAAGGAATTTATGCAGGGACTTCGTGCCCTCTGCGATGAACATGATATTTTACTTGTCTGCGATGAAATCCAGTGTGGAATGGGACGTACTGGAAATATGTTCTGTTATCAGAGCTATGATATCTTGCCAGATGTTGTCTGTGTAGCAAAGGCTCTTGGAAATGGTCTTCCAATCGGTGCATTTTTATGCCGTGAAGAATGTGCAGCACTTGTACCTGGCGATCACGGTTCTACTTATGGCGGAAATCCACTTGTGTGTGCTGCTGCTAATGCAGTTATGGATCAGTTTGAAGAATTGAACCTGACTGCGCATGTAAAAGAAGTGGGTGCATATTTGTATGAGCAATTAGAGCAGTTAACAGCTGAATTTGACTGTATTAAGGATCATCGTGGCATTGGACTTATGCAGGGAATTGAGCTTACAATTCCTGTAGGTGATGTGATCAAAAAGGCTCAAAAAGAGGGCTTAATTATTATTTCTGCATCAGGAAACGTAATTCGTTTTGTTCCGCCGCTTGTCATTGAAAAAAAGCATGTTGATGAGATGATTGCAAAATTAAAAAAATGTCTCCAGTAAATGCATGATTGTTCCTTTCGCGGATACACTCTTATTAAGCAGCAAAATCAATTGGAAAGTGTATCCGATGGAAAGTGAGGTATTATGTGGGGTATCATTCTTGCTCTTATTTCAGGGGCACTGATGAGTATTCAGGGGGTATTTAATACAGAAGTGACAAAGCAAACAAGCCTGTGGGTATCCACAGGCTTTGTCCAGTTAACAGCATTTTTCGTGTGCGTTATTGCGTGGCTTTGTACAGGACGTGAAAATGTGGCACTTCTTACAGAAGTTCGCCCATGGTATCTTCTTACTGGCGGTATTTTGGGAGCCTTTATTACGATAACAGTTGTTCAGAGTATGAGATCACTAGGCCCCGCTCAGGCTGTCATTATTATTGTAACTTCGCAGGTAGCAGTTGCATATCTGATAGAGCTGTTTGGCTTGTTTGGCAGCAGTCAGGCATCATTTTCATGGAGGAAAATCCTTGGACTTTTGATTGCCATTGCGGGGATCGTGTTGTTTAGATGGGAGAAGGCTTAAAATAAGAAAACGAAAGTTTTTCAGAAAATTGCAAAAGCCCCTTGCATACTGACGCATATTTTTGTAGAATGATAGTATCGGTGCAGCAGTATGCCTGCCGAAAGGCGGGATAGGATGAAAAAGACACATCAGTGGATGCTGTTTTTTCTTTTTCTGTTTTTTGTGTCTGAAATCTTGGCATGCACAAAAAAAGAAGAAAAGCTTGTCTTTTATCAGACAACACAGATACAAAAGATGGACGATTCCAAAGAGGATACGCAATTTTTTCAGGAAGAAGCACAGACAAGTCAGGTGTCCGAATCCAGTTTGCATGAAACAACACAAGCAGCAGTCGAGACTATTGCTGTTTATCTGTGCGGTGAAGTTTGTAAGCCTGGTGTCTATGTACTGCAGGCAGGATCACGTCTTTATCAGGCAGTAGAAGAAGCAGGTGGTCTGACTGCAAATGCTCAGGCAGAGGCAGTAAATCTCGCTCGGATTCTTGCAGATTCGGAACAGATTTATATTCCAAATATTTCAGAATCAATCGACCAGATTGAAAACGAGACACAAAATGTCATATCATCTGCAGCAGCAGTTCCCTCTGCATCATCGGATGGCTTACTTAATATAAATCAGGCATCTGAATCTGAGCTGATGCAGCTTCCTGGGATTGGTCAGGTTAAAGCCGCGGCAATTGTGACATATCGAAACAGCAATGGTCCGTTTTCTTCTATCGAGGAAATTAAAAATGTACCGGGGATAAAAGAAGCAGCCTTTGAGAAAATCAAAGGCATGATTACAGTTTTTTAGGTAAGACAGAACAGGAGTGGCTCGAAGGTGGCAAAGATATTAGTGGTAGACGATGAAAAGATTATAGTAAAGGGCATCCGGTTCAGTCTGCTTCAGGATCAAATGGAAGTAGACTGCGCCTATGACGGAGAGCAGGCAGTCGAGATGGCAAGAAACACAGAATACGATGTGGTTCTTCTTGACGTAATGCTGCCTAAGCTTGATGGTTTTCAGGTGTGTCAGGCAATCCGTGAGTTTTCCAATATGCCTATTATTATGCTGACAGCAAAGGGAGACGATATGGATAAGATCCTTGGTCTTGAATATGGTGCGGATGATTATATTACAAAGCCATTTAATATTCTTGAAGTTAAAGCACGCATCAAAGCCATTATGCGAAGAAGCAGCAATACTATGATTCATCCGCCGCAGCCACCGGAAAACAGTACAGATATTGTCACTGGTGATCTGCGTCTTGATGTTCAGGGCCGCCGCCTGTTTATTTTAGGCAGTGAGATCAATGTAACTTCAAGAGAATTTGATCTTCTTAAAATTCTAGTGCTTAATCCAAATAAGGTCTACAGCCGTGAAGAACTGTTAAACCTTGTTTGGGGGTATGAATATCCTGGTGATGTGCGTACTGTTGATGTACATATCAGAAGGCTGCGTGAGAAGATTGAGCGTAATCCAAGTGAACCGAAATATGTATTTACAAAATGGGGAGTGGGATATTACTATAAGGCATGATAGCAAAACGGGATCATAATTTTTTCTGGGGAAGCTTTCGCTTTCGTATATTTTTTCTTCTCATGATTATGGGATTGCTTCCGCTTCTTGCAGGCTCAGAGATGATTAAGCGTTCCTATCGAAGTTCCATTATTGATCAGAAGCTTTCGGAGCTGCGTTATACATGTCAGACTGTAGCAGGACAAATGAGCGGAAATTCTCTGGCGGAAGCAGTAGATGATGAGATGACACGGGAATTAAATTTCCTTGCGGAATACTGCGGTGGACGTCTTCTTCTTGTAGACAGCTCTTATCGTATTTTATTTGATACATACGGTGTAACGCAAAATAAATACTGCATTTCTGAGCAGATTATTGATACATTCAGCAGTCGTCCGTATGAACATTATTCACAAAAGACAGAGTATCTGGAGCTGGCTGTGCCGCTTCGGACAAGGACGATGCTCACAGATGGTGATGATAGTATTACAGGAGTGCTGCTTCTTAGCTCGTCTGGTGCTTGGATTGCCAAAATGATAAATTCCATGAATCGACAGGTCCTTTTGATTGAAATCACAGGCTCTATGATTTTGTTCGCACTTAGCTTTATTTTTGCTTGGACCAGTTCAACACCGTGGAAAAATCTTGTAACGACACTCAATCAGGTGCTTGATGGAAACCTCGATGTTACATTTTCGACAGAAGGCGGCTATAATGAAACAAAAGAGATCATTAATACATTTAATCAGGTATTGGGGCGTCTGCGTGCAATTGACCAGTCGCGACAGGAATTTGTTTCTAATGTCTCTCATGAATTAAAAACACCTATCACATCAATGCGTGTGTTAGCTGATTCGTTGATCTCAGGTGACAATGTGCCTGTTGATATTTATCGCGAGTTTATGCAGGATATTTCAGACGAGATTGACAGAGAAACAAAAATTATCAATGATTTGCTTACACTTGTTCGTATGGATAAAAATGCAACTGAGCTTAATATCAGCCAAGTTAATATTAATAATCTTGTCGAACAGATTTTAAAGCGCGTGCGTCCAATCGCAAAGACGCGTTCAATTGAAATCATTTTCGAAAGCTTTCGTCCTGTAACGGCAGATGTTGATGAGACGAAGCTTAGTCTTGCTGTTACAAATCTTGTGGAAAATGGTGTAAAGTACAACAATGACGGCGGATGGGTACGAGTATCTGTGAATGCTGATCATAAATATTTTTATATTAAGGTATCTGATTCAGGTGTGGGTATTCCAAAGGATGCGCAAACAAGAATTTATGAGCGTTTTTATCGCGTAGACAAGGCTCGTTCACGTGAGACTGGCGGAACAGGTCTTGGTCTTGCTATCACACAAAATGTAGTGAAGCTGCACCATGGTGGTATTAAGCTAAACAGTACACCAGGAGAGGGAACAACCTTTCTTGTTAGAATACCGCTCAAATATATTGAGTAAATTAAGTAAATGGAAAGGAAACAGAATATGAAGAAAAAATTAAATCTGGTGCTTTTTCTTTTGCTTTTATGTATGGCAGCTGGATGCGATAAAAAAACTGTATCAACAGATGGAATCCGTATTTACTATAGGGCTCTGTCAGAAAATGGCATTAGCTCCTATTATTATAAGCCGACAGGTACCGATCAGGAAACAGTTATAAATGAACTGTGGGCAAAGCTGATTAAAAGTGATACTGAAAAAGCACGTATAAGTCTTATTCCGTCTGATTTAAAGCTTGTGCGTTTTTCAGTGGAAAACAGCAGCCTTGGGCTTTATTTTGACAGTTCCTATCAAAATATGGACACTGTGTCAGAGCTGTTATTTAGGGCAGGTATAGTACGAACCTTTTGTCAGGTTGAAGGTGTGGAGTCGGTAACATTTTTTGTAGACGAAAAGCCACTTACAAATAGTTCCTTTGCACCTCTTGGTGCTCAGACAGCTTCTGATTATGTGGATATTATAGAAAGCGGACTTAGCAGTCAAAAAAAGACCACACTTACTTTATACTATGCAAATGAGAAAGGGGATGCTCTTGTAAAAAAGATTCAAAATGTTGTATATGAGAGTTCCTATTCCATTGAAAAAGATGTAATCAACCGCCTGATTCAGGGACCTTTTGAAGATGGATATTTTCGAACACTGCCTGCTAATCTGCAGGTGATCAGTATAAGCGTTAAAGACAAAATTTGTTATGTCAATTTTGATTCGTCATTTCTGACTGATGCGCTTTCTATTGATGGCAATTTGATTGTATATTCGATTGTAAATTCATTGACGGAGCTGCCAGATGTCCAGCGTGTTCAGATCATGGTGGACGGCGACAGCAATATCGTATTTCGCGATATATCACTGAGCAGTCCACTAGAAAGGAATTTAAACTATTGAAACGACCACTCCTTGTTCTTGTAGTTTTTTTTCTTGCAGGAGAACTTCTTTGTATAAAGAGCCTTATAATATCAATTATTTTAAGCGCCGGCATTTTGATGCTGGCGCTTATTTTTATGCTGATACAAATTGTATGCAAAAATGTCTTTTTCAAAAAAATGCCTTTCTTTTTGTGTATCTGCGCTTTTTCTTTTTTTACAGGGGCAGTCTGCTGTTTTAGCGCAAATGCACATAGTCATATTTATGATACACTTTTATCAATGCAGTACTCAAAAGAAAATACATTGGATGACGTGCTTGTCGAAGGCAACGTGACAAAGGTAGAGGAAAAATCGAAGCTTTGGATTTACTTAAAAAATGCCTCTATTAATAAAAAGGCAGCAGGGGAGGGTGTTATTGTGCAGATTCCTGTCTCGGCACATTCCAACCAAAAGCGTCCTCTTGCCGGAAGTAAAATTTCTGTTTATGGGAAATTATCATTATTTTCACAGGCTTCAAATCCTGGCGAATTTGCTTCAAGAAGTTATTATCATAACTTAGGGTATGATTTTTGCCTTAGTGGTAAGACGTGGACACAAAAAGGCAGCCTCTATGATCCCATTGCTGAGTGTCTGTGGCAGCTAAAAGATGCCATAAAGATGAGACTCTCACAGCTTTTAGAAGGAAATATTGCTGATTATGGCATTTACTGTGCCGTGCTTTTGGGCGACAAAAGCGAATTAGACAAAGAACAGAAAGAACTTTTTAAAGATCAGGGAATAGCTCATATCCTTTCGGTATCAGGACTTCATATATCAGTAGTTGGACTAGCTGCATGCGGTTTGCTTATGAAATTAACAGGATCATTTGCCATTTCCGGTATGGCTGGAAGCATTATTGTCCTTTTTTATTCTGCCTTTACTGGAAATGCAGTCTCGACGATTCGTGCTTGTGTCATGTATCTTATTTTAATGATCGGGCGACAAAAAGGCCGTATTTATGATATGCCGACGGCAGCGGCAGCAGCAGCCCTTTGCCTTCTTATTTTTCAGCCTCTTGCCATTTTTCAGGCCTCTATGCAGCTTTCATTTGGCGCAGTGCTTGGAATAAGCCTTGTTGGAGATATTTTTAAAAAAATTTTAATGCCTTCTTCTGATAAAACAACTGTAAGGATTAACCGCTTCTGCAGTGTTATGGGACTTTCTATTGCAATGCTTCCTGTGCTGTTATATCATTATTACCAATATCCTCTTTATGCAATTTTACTTAATCAGCTTGTCATACCTTTTGCTGGTATTTTACTTGTATCACCGGCCGTGGCACTTGTACTTTCTTTATTTGCACCGGCTTTTGGTGCTGTATGCTTAAAGGCAGGCCATCTTGTCATTTATTTTTACACTGTGCTTTGCAAACTTTCAAAAAGCCTTCCAGAATCAGCACAGTATACTGGAAGACCAGCTTTATGGCGAATTGTATTATATGTTACACTGTTATTCACAATAGGCATGGGAACTAGGCTTATATATGAGAAGCAAAAAAGAAAACAGACAGATGATGATAAGGAAAAAAGGAAAAAAAACAGACGCCGCTGTCAGATTGCTGCTGTTTTTCTTGCCATAGGTTGCTATATATTCGGCTGCGTTTTTTTACATGCAGATCACACAAACAAATTGGAAATTACTGTGCTTGATGTAGGTCAGGGAGATGGTATTTTTTTAATGCTTCCTGATCATACGACAATTCTTTCAGATGGCGGAAGCACGAGCAAATCTATGCTTGATACGTATGTATTAGAACCTTTTTTAAACTCACAAGGCATTCGCCGGATTGACTATGTTTTTGTATCGCATGCCGACAGTGATCATATTAATGGGATCATAGGATTGATTGAAAATGATGCAGATCGGATAGGAACGCTTATGCTGCCGCAGAGCCAGTCATCAAAAAAGCAGTTTGAACAGCTGTTAACAGCAGCAAAAAAGAAGCAGATTCCCGTTAAGTGGATTTCAAAAGGAGATGTTTTTTCATTAAAAACGCTGCCAGATTTGTCTTTTGAAGTGCTGTGGCCGTCAAAAAACGAAAAATCAGATGACACAAATGAATCATCACTAGTGTGGCGCCTTAATTATCATGATTTTTCTATGCTTTTTACGGGAGATCTTCCAGGTGACTGCGAGGATGAGCTTGTTAGCTTAAAGCCAGTAACTGTCTTAAAAGTTGCACATCACGGCTCTGATTATTCAACAACTAAAACATTTCTGCAGCAAATAACACCGCAGCTTGCCGTGATTTCCTGCAGCGAAAATAATAGGTATGGTCATCCTGGGAAACAGCTTTTAAAACGCTTAGAAGAGGCAAAAATACCGTCAGTTTTGATTACAAAAGACTGCGGTGCAATCATAATACAAACTGACGGTTATCGTGTAGAAGTGGAAACTTATCTGGCAAAGCAGTCTTGATATTCGCTGTCTGTCAGTCCGGCACCATTTTTAGCAACAACATGGGCAGAAACCTTATTCGCCTGTGAGAGTGCCTCTGCCCAAGAGCAGCCATTTGCGCGGCTGGCCATGATCTGACCAATATGACTGTCTCCGGCACCAATTGTATCTGCAACAGTTGTCTTTATGCCATCAACCTCTGTTAAATTATCTTTTCCTGCCTCCAGACAGCAGGAGCCATCCTTACCTTTTGTGATAATTACAGTATTAGATGTTGCATTTTGAAGAATCTTTGCCGCCTCTAAAAGAGATACAGCGCTAAATTCATCTACTCCACATTTAAAATCAGAGACCGTTAAGCTGCTTAGCTCAAATGCCTCCTCATCGTTTATATGAAGAATAGGATTTAGATTATATAGGCGCTTCATTTTCTTTTCACCAATCTGTCGAATACGAGGACCTGGTGCAAAGAAGATCTGCGGACCGCGGTGCTGTTCAAGCCATGAAATTAGATCGTCACCTGTTGGCTCCTCGATTTCAAGGCCGCATACATAGATCATAGAAATCTGAGAAATGTCAATATTTTCCATCCACTCATGATTAAAGGTATATTCTGCACCATGCACCGATAAAAATGTACGTTCTCCGTTTTCGTCGACAAGACAGTAGCAGCAGCCATTTTCTGCATCTACATTCACATGAATAGGAAGTTTACGTGCCTGAAACGACTTTCTTATATAATCGCCATATACACCAGTTCCAATAGGTGTCACAAACATATACGGGACACCTGACTGACGTACAATATTAGCTGCGTTATAGGCACAGCCGCCAAGTGCGAGTGTCTGGCGCTTTGGCTGAATATCCTCTGCTGTTTTGGGTAGATGATCAATTTCAATGATTACATCGACACATGTACTGCCGATCAATAAAATTTTAGGCATTGATGATTGCATTAGGTAAATCTCCTTATATTTTTCTTTACTATCACAAAGAGATTATAATTCCTTGACGATGTAAAGTAAACACCATTTGCTTGATTGACGGCAAAAAGAATGATACAATAATACAAAAAACATTAATAGGAGTCTTTATGGAAAAACTCAGACAAGATATTCGTGCCAATCAGTTTGAGCGCGTATATCTTTTATATGGTGAGGAACGATATCTGGTTCAGATGTATAAGAATCAGTTAAAAAAAGCAATCATCGGTGATGATACGATGAATTTAAATCAATATACCGGGAAAGGTCTGCCTGTACAAGAGGTGGAAAATGCGGTAATGACAATGCCGTTTTTTGCAGACAGACGTTTGGTTCTGCTAGAGGATACAGGGTTATTTAAAAGCAGTGATGAGCAGTGGAGTAATCTTGTTAAAACAATTCCGGATAGCTGCCATGTCCTTTTTGTTGAGCAGGAGGTAGATAAGCGAAGCAGAATGTATAAGGCTGTAAAGGAATGTGGCTATTGCGCAGAGATGACGCATCCTTCAATGCAGCAGCGTACACAGTGGATTTTAAAGGGATTTGGGCGTTATGGGTTAAAAATCACACAGTCTGCACTTGATTCGTTTCTTGAAAAAACAGGTGATGACATGGAAAACATCAGAAATGAGATGGAAAAATTGGCTTCTTTTTGTATGGGAAAAGAAGGCATCACAAAAGAAGATGTTGATTTTGTCTGTACGGAACAGATTGAAAATAGAATCTTTGATATGACACAGGCCGTAGCAGAGGGAAAGACACAGTATGCTCTTGAGTTATATGCTGATCTATTAGCATTGAAAGAGCCGGGAATGCGTATTTTATTTCTGATTGCACGTCAGATGAACCAACTTTTATGTGTAAAGGAGATGGAAGTCGGACGTCAGAATAAGGATCAAATTGCAGCAGCTTTAAAGGTTCGTTCGTTTGTAGTTAACAAATTGCTTGGACAGGCAAGACAATTCACAATTGATCAGCTGATACGCTGTGTTGAGCGCTGTGTTGAGCTTGAAGAAGCTGTAAAAAGAGGAAATATGAATGAAAGGATTGCTGTTGAGATGGTTTTATTATCAATTGCAAATCGTGAATATCATGCCTGACTAAAAAAAGCTGCCTGCATGAAGCAGACAGCTTTTTATGTGTACAAGACACAAATTAGTTCATAGCGTTAACAGCCTTGTTCATACGGCTGATCTTTCTGGATACAGTGTTATCATGATAAACACCCTTGGATGCAGCCTTTCTCATTACGGACTCAGCCTCAACAACTGCAGCCTGAGCAGCAGCCTTATCACCTGCAGCAACAGCGCTCTCTACCTTCTTGATGTAGGTCTTTACCTTAGAACGAGCAGACTTGTTTCTATCTGCCTTTGCCTGACTAACTAAAACTCTCTTCTTTGCGGACTTAATATTTGCCATGGGGCACCTCCAAAATTTCTTGTTTTTTAATCTTTTTATAGTTTGAAAACGATACTGTGTATCACTCGAAAACACCGTTTCAACACAAGTGGTATCATAGCCTAAAAACATTGATCTGTCAATACATATTTTCAAAAAAAATGCAAAAAATACAAAAAAGTTTTACATGTAAAACAAGTAGGAGTTTCTAATAAAGTTTTACATGTAAAACTTTGAATAATTTCATGAACCATTTTAACTAAGGAAGGTGAAAATATAATGCTCAATGTAAAAAACAACAAAACAATGATGTATACTGATCTCGCTGTTGAAATTCAGGAAGAATGCAGTGGCAGGCAAGGTGAGATTCCAGGCGTTGTACTGGAACAATACAAAGAAGATGGCAAAGGGATCCGTGTCACAAAAATACAAATCCAAACGGCAGATGGAGCAAAACGCATGGGGCGGCCCATAGGAAATTACATGACACTTGAGTCTGCAGATAAAGAACATTCTGATGAACATTCCGATAAAAATCTTTCTGGAACAAAGCTTCCTGATACAAATCTTCTTGCATCCTATATAAATGGGCTGCTTCCGTCATCGGCTCATTCTTTTTTGATTGTTGGTCTTGGAAATGCCAATATGACAGCAGATGCACTCGGACCATTAACAATTGAGAAAATGGCTCAGTCAGGAATGGCTTCATATACTTCAATGATCGTTCCCGGTGTATTTGCGCAGACTGGAATGGAAAGCTGTGAAATCATACAGGGCATTGTACAACAAACTTCTCCAGACTGCATCATAACTATTGATGCGCTTGCAGCAAGAAGTGCATTTCGGCTTGGTACAACAGTTCAGCTTACCGATACAGGTATTCGTCCAGGATCTGGTGTCGGAAATGCAAGAAAGGGCATAACTAAGGAAAATATGAAGATTCCTGTGATTGCCATTGGGATTCCAACAGTTGTAAGTGCCGCAGCAATTGTATCTGATGCAATGGATTCTTTAAAGCAGATAGGCTATAATGAAACGATTCTTGGAAGTATTGCGATGCTTGATAAAGAGGAATATTATCAGCTTATATCAGAAGTGTTTGCGCCAGAGCTTGGGAGTCTCTTTGTGATGCCTAAAAACCTTGATGAAGAATTAGATACGATGAGCAGCTTACTTGCAGCGTCATTGTCACAAGTAATATGTAAACGATAAAATGCTGTAATAAAGAAAACTGGCTGATGCATAGAATAGGCCAGAAAATAAGAAAGGATTTTAGAAATGTATAGAAGCTTTCATCCAAGGAAAAAAGAGAAAATAGTCACAACGATACTTTGGTTTTTGGCACTTGCCTGCTCTACCTATATTTTATGGAAAATTAATCCCTATCCAATTCAGCGCGGCATTGGCTGGACAAAACAAAAGACAGAACAGTTTTTAAATCGTTGCATAGACAATACAGTTTCTAATACACTTCCATCGCTTTCTATTTTTTTTGACTGTGAAGGATTATCTAAAGAAAATATAACTCAGACAAATACGTTTTTTTCAAGCGATCCCTTTTATCAGCAGTTCCAAAATAATATTGGTTGCTCTCCAGACAAAAAACAGGTATAATACTGAAAGATAATATTAAATAGTGGAGGTAACAAAATGTCTAAAACAACAAATGTTATGAATTCTGAAGTAGTAAAGCGTTTGCTTTGCTATGTTTCCTACGATACACAGTCAAAGGATGAAAGCAGTGAAGTGCCGAGCACACAAAAGCAGTTTGACTTGGCAAAGGTATTAAAAAAAGAGCTCGAGGAGATTGGAGCTTCTGATGTACGTCTTAGCGATCACTGCTATGTGTACGCAAAGATTCCGTCTAACTTAGATAAGAAGGTTCCGGCAATCGGTTTTATAGCCCATATGGATACTTCACCTGCATTAAGCGGAAAAGATATTAAGCCGCAGATAATACAAAATTATGACGGCGGTGTAATCAAACTTGGTGAAAGTGGCTTTTCTATGGGACCAAATGAGTTCCCGGCACTTGCCGAATTAAAAGGAAAGAGTCTTATTACTACAGATGGAACAACACTTCTTGGCGCAGATGACAAGGCCGGTGTTGCTGAGATCATGACAATGGCAGCATTCTTTTTGGCACATCCGGAAGTAAAGCACGGTGATATCTGCATCGCATTTACACCAGATGAGGAAGTGGGAAATGGTGTTGAATATTTTGACGTGCCGGGCTTTGGTGCTGACTTTGCTTATACAGTAGATGGCGGTTCTGTCGGTGAAATTGAATATGAAAACTTCAATGCTGCAAATCTGCGTGTTGAAGTGCAGGGATATGGCATCCATCCAGGCAGCGCAAAGGGCAAAATGAAAAATGCCATCCGCATGGCAATGGAATTTGAGCAGATGCTGACAGTATTTGATAATCCGGAATATACAGATGGCTATGAGGGTTTTCATCATCTTGGCGGTATCGAAGGCGATTCAGATCATACAACAATGCATTACATTGTACGTGATCATGACGCTGGAAAGCTTAACCAGAAGTTAGCTGAGATTGATAAGGCTTCGGAGTATCTGAATTTTAAATATGGCGAAGGATCTTTTAAGGTGGTGCGTACCGGTTCTTATCAGAACATGAAGGAAATGATTCTTCCTCATATGCATTTGGTTGAGTATGCAAAGGAAGCTATGAGAGAGCTTGGATTAAATGCTAAGAGTGTTCCGATCCGCGGTGGTACAGATGGTGCAAGATTATCCTTTATGGGACTTCCATGTCCGAACCTCTGCACAGGAGGCGCTAATTATCATGGCCGCTTTGAATATGCATGTATTGAGCAGATGGAGCTGTGTGTTGAGATTTTAAAGAAAATTGTTGAAAAGTATGCAGTTAAAGAAATCTGATATCCAGAAATCTATATTCAGAAACAAGAACTACTGAAAAGCAAAAAGATTAAAGTGAGGAATTTTGAATGATAACAAAGCAATTTAGCAGGCCATCAGTGAAGATGGCTCTGTCCGATGAGCTTTTAATGAAGGTAGAGCAGCCAGCTCGTTATCTTGGAAATGAGGTAAATGCGGCAAACAAGGATAAATCAAAGGCAGAGGTATCCTTCTGTATGTGTTTTCCGGATGTTTACGAGATTGGTATGTCTCATCTTGGAATCCAGATTCTATATGATATGTTTAACCGTTTTGAGGATACATATTGTGACCGCGTGTATTCTCCATGGATTGATCTTGATAAAATGATGAGAGAACAAGACATAAAGCTGTTTGCAGTAGAATCGCAGGAACCGGTAAAGAGTTTTGATTTTCTTGGAATCACACTTCAATATGAGATGTGCTACACAAATATCCTGCAGATTTTGGATTTAAGTGGCATTGCGCTTAGAAGCGCTGACCGTGATATTAATGATCCGTTTGTAATTGGAGGAGGACCATGTACTTATAATCCAGAACCAATTGCTCCATTCTTTGACCTTTTCTATATGGGAGAGGGTGAGACTCAGTATCGTGCACTTCTTGATCTTTATAAGAAGTGGCGCGCAGAAGGCGGCTCACGAGAAGACTTTTTACATGAGGCAGCTAAAATTCCTGGCATATATGTACCTTCTTTATACGATGTCACCTACAAGGAAGATGGAACTATTGATGCAATGACACCAATCTACGATGATGTGCCGAAAACAGTACGCAAGGAAATTGTACTCGATATGACAGGTGCAGTCTATCCGGAAAGACCGCTTGTGCCTCATATTCGTGCTGTGCAGGATCGTGTTGTGTTAGAGATTCAGCGAGGCTGTATCAGAGGCTGTCGTTTCTGCCAGGCTGGTATGGTTTACCGTCCTGTGCGTGAGCGTGATGTAGAGCGTCTGAAGCAGCTTGCAGTTACAATGCTTCATAATACCGGTTATGATGAGATTTCATTAAGCTCATTAAGCTCTAGTGACTACTCAAAGCTGCCGGAGCTTGTCAATTTCTTAATTGAAGAATGCAGCAAGCGAAAAATCAATATTTCTTTGCCGTCTCTTCGTATTGATGCATTTTCACTTGATGTTATGAGTAAGGTGCAGGATGTCAAAAAAAGCAGTCTTACATTTGCACCAGAGGCAGGTACACAGCGTCTTCGTGATGTAATAAACAAGGGCTTGACTGAGGAGGTAATTCTTCAGGGTGCAAGAGAAGCTTTTGAGGGCGGCTGGAGTCATGTAAAGCTGTATTTTATGCTTGGACTGCCAACTGAGACAGAAGAGGATATGAAGGGTATACCAGAGCTTGCAGAGCGCATGGCAGAGGCTTATTATGAGATCCCAAAGGAAAGAAGAAATGGAAAATGTCAGATTACCATGAGTACATCTTTCTTTGTTCCAAAGCCATGTACACCATTCCAGTGGGCAAGAATGTATTCTCCTGAGGATTACTTGGGACGCGCAAGAATTGTAAATCACACAATGAAGCAGCAGCATAACCAAAAGAGCCTCAAGTACAACTGGCATGAAGCATATGTAACAGTTCTCGAGGGTGTTTTGGCACGCGGTGACAGAAAAGTGGCTGATGCCATTGAGACAGCCTATAAGATGGGTGCACTGTATGATGCATGGGGAGAAACATTCCACTATGAGATTTGGACAGCTGCTTTTGAAAAATGCGGCTTATCAATTGATTTTTATAATACAAGAGAGCGCAGTCTTGATGAGGTATTCCCGTGGGATTTCATTGATACTGGCGTGACAAAGGCATTTTATAAGAGAGAATGGGAGCGTGCAATGCAGGAGAAGATTACGCCGAATTGCCGCCAGTCCTGTTCCGGCTGCGGAGCAAAGCGTTTTGGAGGAGGTGTCTGCTTTGAAAATCAGAATTCAGTTTGCTAAATACGGAAAGATGATCTATATCGGACATCTTGATATAATGCGTTATTTTCAGAAGGCGCTTCGCCGTGCAGATGTAGATCTTGCCTATACACAGGGTTACAATCCGCATCCTATTTTATCTTTTGCGGCTCCTCTTGGTGTAGGCATTACAAGCTGCGGTGAGTATGCTGATCTTGAGGTTAATTCAAGCGGTTCCTCTAAGGAAATGCTGGCGCGTCTCAATGAAGTTATGGTTCCGGGAATGGAGATTATTGACTATCGTGTATTGCCAGATGATGCAAAAAACGCGATGAGCTGTGTGGCTGCTGCAGATTATTGCCTGACATTTCGGGAGAAACACACACCGCTTGATACGTTTGGCATGACATCTGCTGCTTATTTAAAAGGCTTTGAAGAGTTTTTACAGCAGGAATCTATTGTAATTATTAAGGAAACAAAAAAAGGCACTCGCGAAATGGATATTCGTCCGCTGATTTATGATTTTTGTTTACAGGAAAAAAGTGAGACAGGAGACGGTCCGGCAATCTTTTTGCAGGTATCAACGGGAAGCACCGATAATTTAAAGCCTGAACTTGTATTAAAGGCATACCATGAGCAGACTGGTCTTTCCTGGAATCCTGGAGACATTTCAATTTGCCGACTTGAGACTTATACTAATACGGCAGTCTCTGCGCCAGACTGCATTGTAGCACCGCAGTTTGTGCCGCTTCGCGAGATGGGAAACGTATTATGAGCCGCCGACTTCTTTCTATGCAGGGGGACCGTGTGCTGACGGCCCTCTGGGATGATGGACGTATTATAGAATGCAATGTGGACGAGCGGGTACCTGCATTTTTAGGACGTATTTATCTGGCAAAGGTAGATCATATAGTGCCAAGCATTAGCGGTGCATTTTTGTCTGCGGGTGATCAGAAGCTTTATTATTCACTAAAAGAAAATCCGCTGCCTGTTGCTGTCTCATGTAAGCGTGAGGGAATGATTACACAAGGCGATGAGATTGTTGTACAGGTGACAAAGGAAGCGCTAAAGACAAAGGAACCTGGTGCTGGTTCTGCCCTTCAAATTGGAGGACGATATTGTGTCGTTATGATGGAGCCGGCAGGAAAACAGCCAAAGACAAGGATTCTTTTGTCGAGAAAGATTACAGAGGCTACATTTCGTGAAAAGATTTCTGAGGAGGCAGAGGCTCTTGAAGAAGTAAAGCAGCTTTTTGAAGCTGTAAGTCTTAGGGGCTTTTCATTATCTGTGATGATACGCACAAACGCGGCAGAGGTATCATCTGATCTTGTACTAGATGAAATATCAGTCTGCTGCAGACAGCTTCAGACTGTACTGTCAACAGCAGCTTTTCGCAGTAATGGAAGCTTGCTTTGGCAGCCGCTTCCAGCCTATATAAGTGCCATCCGTGATACTTCTTTAAATGGCTTAGAATCAATTGTCTGTGATAATGAAGAACTTTTAAACGAAGTAAAAAATGCCTTGGATGAATGTAAAGGAAGTGAGGGATTAACTTATTCGCTTTATCAGGATTCTTCATATCCTATGCGAAAATGTTACAACTTGGATACTACTATTGAAAAGGCATTAAAAAGTAAAGTATATCTGTCATCAGGCGCCTACTTAATTATTGAACAGACGGAAGCGCTTGTAGCAATAGATGTTAATACAGGAAAAGCAATTGCATCAGGACGCAAAAAGGAAAATCAGGATTCTTATTTTTACCGCATTAATTTAGAAGCAGCAAAGGAAATTTTGTATCAGCTGCGACTCAGGAACTTATCTGGTATGATTCTTGTAGATTTTATTAACATGACTGATCATGCGCTTGAGGATGCACTGATGGAAGAACTTTCCCTTCTTGCACGTAAAGATCCTGTGCATACAAGAATCGTTGATATAACAGCACTTGGTCTTGTTGAAATTACGAGAAAAAAAATAAGAGAGCCACTTGACAAACAATTAAAAATATGTTAAAGTACTAATCGTGTGCCGCACAATGAGGTTTAAGCGCTGCAATTTAGCAGACACCGTACTTGGCGAGTAATTATCTAGGAGGTGCTATATGTACGCAATTATTGCAACTGGTGGCAAGCAGTACAAGGTAGCAGAAGGCGATGTCATTCGCGTTGAGAAGCTTGGAGTAGAAGCTGGACAGACCTACAACTTTGATCAGGTTTTAGCTGTAAACAATGGTGAGATGATCATTGGTACCCCGACTGTTGCTGGAGCAACTGTAAGCGCAACTGTTATGGGCGAGGGCCGTGCTAAGAAGGTTATTGTATACAAGTACAAGAGAAAGACCGGCTATCACAAGAAAAATGGTCACAGACAGTCCTATACTGAGTTAAAGATTGAGAAGATCAACGCTTAATCAATGATTCAGGTAGAGATTATCCGGGATGCTTCCAAAGCGTATGTTGGTTTTTCTATAAAAGGACATGCCGGCTATGCAGAGCACGGGCAGGATATCATTTGTGCAGCGGTTTCCGTTTTAGCGCAGAATACCGTAAATTCTATTGAGCAATTTACGGATGATACATTCTCCGGTGAGATAGATGAGAAAACTGGCAGTCTTGCTGTTTCGTTTCCTCATGGTGTCGGGAAGGATTCCAGACTATTGTTGGACTCGATGGTACTTGGTTTGACAAGTATTGCCGAGGAGTATGGTAAGAAGTATATTAAAATCCGATTCAGGGAGGTGTAAATCATGTTCAAGATGAATCTTCAGTTATTTGCACATAAGAAGGGTGTTGGTTCTACAAAGAACGGCCGTGATTCCGAGTCCAAGAGACTTGGTGCAAAGAGAGCAGATGGACAGTTCGTTTTAGCTGGAAACATTCTTTACAGACAGCGTGGAACCCATATCCATCCAGGTAACAATGTAGGTATCGGCGGAGACGATACTTTATTTGCGAAGGTTGATGGAGTTGTCCGTTTCGAGAGAAAGGGCAAGGATAAGAAGCAGGTTTCTGTTTATCCAAAGGCTGAGTAAGATTAATAGTATGAAACGAGGAGAGACCGTTGCCGTTCGCAACGGTCTCTTTTGGGTAATGTAGATAAAAACAAGAAAAAAAGCAACAATATATAAAAAGAAAATCAAAAGAAAGGCATTGGTAACGTATTTATGATAGATAGTGCCAGAATATTCATTAAATCCGGTAAGGGTGGCGATGGACATGTAAGCTTTCGTCGTGAGCTTTTTGTTGCTGCCGGTGGTCCTGATGGCGGCGACGGCGGAAGAGGCGGAGACATTATTTTTGAAGTAGATAAGGGTCTGAATACATTAAATGACTTTCGTCATGTACGCAAATATATTGCGCAGTCTGGAGAGGACGGAAAGAAACGCCGCTCTCATGGTGCAGACGGACAGGATTTGATTGTAAAGGTTCCAGAAGGAACAATCATTCGTGACGATGCAAGCGGAAAGATTATTGCCGATATGTCTGGAAAAAATATGCGTGAAGTAATCTTAAAAGGTGGCAGAGGCGGTGCCGGAAATATGCATTTTGCCACACCTACCATGCAGGTTCCTAAGTTTGCAAAGCCAGGTCAGCCGGCTATGGAGCTTTGGGTTCGCTTAGAGTTAAAGGTTATCGCAGATGTCGGACTTGTTGGATATCCGAATGTTGGAAAATCTACCATTTTATCAATGGTAACAAATGCAAAGCCAAAGATTGCAAATTACCATTTTACTACGCTTGATCCGTATGTAGGAATTGTAGACCTTGAGGGTACAAACGGTTTTGCACTTGCTGACATTCCTGGTCTTATTGAGGGTGCTTCAGAAGGAATCGGCCTTGGCTTCCAGTTCTTAAAACATATTCAGCGTACAAAAGTACTCATTCATGTAGTAGATGCAGCCTCCACTGAAGGCCGCGATCCAGTTGAAGATATTCGCACCATTCAGAATGAATTGGCATCATATGATCCAGAGCTGTTAAAGAAACCAGCTGTCATTGCTGCCAATAAGGTTGACGTTATTCAGACAGAAGATGGCGATGAAGATCCTATTGAGCGTTTAAAGAATACTTTTGAACCAGAAGGCTTAAAGGTATTTCCAGTTTCAGCAGCTTCAAATCAAGGCTTAAAAGAGCTTTTATACCATGTATGGCAGATTCTGTCTACAATGGATCCAGAACCGACTGTTTATGAAAAGGAATATGTTCCGGAATACGATCTTGGAAGCAATCTTCCTTATACAGTAGAAAAAACAGATGAACATTTATTTACAGTTGAAGGACCTCGTATTGAAAAGATGCTTGGCTATACAAACTTAGATTCCGAGAAGGGCTTTACTTTCTTCCAGCGCTTCTTAAAGGAGACAGGAATCTTAAAGGAGCTTGAGGATCTTGGAATCGAAGATGGCGATACTGTTAAGATGTATGGTCAGCACTTTGATTATTATCACGAGTAAAGAAAAAGGAGACTTTAAATGACAAGTAAGCAGAGAGCATATTTAAAGAGTCTGGCTATGGATCAGTCTGCGATCCTTCAGATTGGAAAGTCTAGCCTGACACCAGAAATTACCAGATCAGTAGACGAAGCATTAGAAGCACGTGAACTGATTAAGATTCATGTATTGAAGAACTGTTTTGATGATGGTTCTTCTATTGCTGAGGTATTAGCAGAGCGTACACGCGCAGAAGTTGTACAGGTAATCGGAAAGATGATCGTACTGTATCGCCCGGCAAAAGAAGAGAAGAAGAGAAAGATCGTTCTTCCAAAATAATAATATACGGGAGGATCCATTTTATGGTTAATGATGAAATTCTTTACATCCGAAGACGCTTGAAAAAGAAGATGGATGAAGACCGCTTTGAGCACACCATTGGTGTTGCATACACATCTGTTTGCCTTGCAATGCGTTATGGAGAAGATCTTCACAAGGCAGAATTAGCTGGTCTTCTTCATGACTGTGCAAAATGTATCCCGGATGATATTAAACTTGATAAATGCAAGCGCAACAATATTCCAATCACAAAGGCACAAGAACAAAGCCCATCTCTTCTTCATGCAAAGCTTGGCGCTTTTATTGCAGCTGACCATTATAGGATTAAAGATCAGGATATTTTAAATGCTATTGAGAATCACACTACAGGACGTCCGGCAATGAGTCTTCTTGAGAAGATTGTTTTTGTTGCTGACTATATTGAACCAAGGAGAAATAAAGCGTCAAACCTGTCCAAACTGCGTCAAATGGCGTTTATTGATATTGATCGCACCGTTTACGAAATTATGGATCAGACGCTTCGTTATCTGAAGTCAAAAAAAGTTCCGATTGACAGCCTGACAAAAAAGTCCTGTGATTATTATCGTGCGCTGTGTGGTGAAAAAGACGTAGAAAATGAAACAGAAAGGAACTGACTTATGGAAGTAAAGCAAAAGGCAGCATTGATTTACAATGCAATTGAGGATAAAAAAGGAAGCCGAATCAGTGTTCTTGATATCAGCGGTATTTCTGTTATGGCAGACTATTTTGTGATTGCAGATGCTGAGAATAACAATCAGCTGCAGGCAATTGCTGATAATGTAGAAGAGCAGATGATGAAAAATGGCAATCATTGCCGTATTGAAGGAAAATCAGAATCTGGCTGGGTACTGCTTGACTTTGGCGATATTATTGTTCATATATTCAATAAGGAAGATCGTTTATTCTACGATCTTGAGCGTCTTTGGAGAGATGCAATCTCAGTGTCAAAGGAACAGCTTGGCATTAAAGAGGCCGCTTTATAATTTACAGCACAAAAAGACCGTATCTTTGGAGAAAAGTCTCTAAGGATACGGTCTTTTTAGCTTTTAAGAAACAATCTTTGGACGGAACAGACTGATTACCTTTCCTATGATCTCAACATTATCAACGATAATAGGTTCCATAGAGCTGTTTTGAGGTTGTAAACGATAATGACCATCTTCTTTATAAAAAGTTTTAACAGTAGCAGAATCATCTACAAGTGCAACGACAATTTCACCATTCTGTGCGGTGTTTTGCTTAGCGACAACAAGCTTATCACCATCAAAAATACCTGCGTCAACCATACTGTCACCCTTAACTGTCAATACAAAAACATCCTTTCCCTGTGGAATCATATATGCCGGGAATGGTAAATAGGCATCGATATTTTCAATGGCAAGAATTGGCTGTCCGGCAGCGACTTTTCCAACCTCAGGAATATAGACAGTCTCTGTGCGAACAAGATTAAAGCCATCATCAACAATTTCAATTGCTCTAGGTTTTGTTGGATCCTTGCGGATGTAACCATTTCTCTCAAGTGATTCAAGATGGGCGTGAACGGAAGATGTAGATTTTAATCCGACAGCATCACAGATTTCACGTACAGACGGCGGATAACCTTTCTGCAGAACCTGTTGTTTTAAATATTCTAGTACTTCACGCTGCTTATTTGTGATTTTTCCATATGTCATAAATAAGTCCTCCTTTTTCAAGCTAAGTTATATTGATAAGCATTGATTTATACTTGAAAGTAGTATAGCACAAATCAGAAGAAAATGCAAACAAAAGTTTGCGAAAATGTGTTCGCTGAGAAAACAAACATTTTTTTGATTTTGGGGTGAAATAAGAGATATATCAATTTATTCGCGAAACCCTAGTTTAACGAATAAATACATCTGAAAGTAAAATGATGGCTTAAACACCATCATTTTACTCGTTCTTTTAATAAATTGTCGCATGCAGTTTTTCAATGGTTTCTGGCCATACAGGATCCAGATTTTCTCCATTTGAAGTATATAATCCGTCATAAGGAATACGATCCATTACCACTGTATAATTTCTGCATTCCAAAGCAAGCGCGGCCAATCCAGCGATTTGCTCAGCTGTAAAATTATGCTGAATTGACAAGTTTGTCATTGATGAACCTAATTTCAATATTTCTAATGCATTCATGGTTTTAAGCTTTTCAAGAAGTTTTTGCAGAACAATTCTTTGGCGTTCGGTTCTCTGAAAATCGTTGCTTCCTACATAACGATCACGCATATATCCAACTGCCTGCAAACCATTTAAATGTAATGTTCCAGCCGCTGAAAGCTGATATTCTGACGGATCAAATCCTCTCAATGTTGCCATTTCATTGATATAACCGTTGATTACTGGAATCTCTGCATCTGTTATATCAAGATCAACGCCCCCGAATAAATCAATTATATCGGCCATGCTGACAAAATCAGTTGCGATATAATTATCAATCGAGATCTGAAAATTTGATTCAAGTGTGCTTTGTAACAATTCAGCTCCGCCTTTGGCAAAAGAACAATTCAGCTTTCCATATCCAACATTTGGAACATTTACACCAGTATCACGCATAAATGAAATGAAAGAAATTGTCTTTTTATTTCGATTTAATGAGGCTAAAATCATTACGTCAGAATTTCCATTCCAGGAACCATCACGTCTATCACTGCCAATTAAGAGTACTTGATACTGATCTGGAATTGCAAGCGTTTGTGACTTCTCTTCTGCTCCATGTTTTGCCAGATTTTCAAATTTGGAAAAAGTATTCTCAAGCCAATTCACAGATTTGGAAAATGTATTATCAGAATCTAATTTTCCTGCGACAAAAATGGCGGTTGGACCATTTTGGGAAAGAATTGTTTCAGTACAGCCAGATAAAATTCCGACAACAGTAATTGTACATAAAAGCAATATTATCCGTTTTGTTATTTTGTTAAGCATAATCTTCAACTTCCTCCTTTAGTAAGACTTGCATTGTCGCAGAGCGGCATTTTAACATGTCAAACTCTCACAAGTGTATAGTCTACCACAAAACAAAAAGCGCGGCAACGGTAAATTTCTTTACGCCCCTCTCTTTTTGTGATAAAATCATCGTATTGGAATCTATGAAAGGTAGACATATAGTTATGAAATTACAAAAATTATACCGCTATGTACGTCAGGCAACAGATGAATATAATCTAATTGAAGATGGAGATAAAATTGCAGTGGCAGTCTCTGGTGGAAAAGATAGTCTGGCATTATTATATGCGCTAGCCGGTCTCAAACGCTTCTATCCTGCTTCTTTTACCATTTGTGCAATTACTATTGATATTGGCTTTGGAATGGATTTTACGCCTGTTAAGAGGCTTTGTGATGAACTTGACGTTCCATTTTTTATTTGTCATACGCAAATAAAAAATATTGTATTTCATCCTGAAAATCCAAATGGATCTTGCTCTTTTTGTGCGAATCTTCGTCGTGGTGCACTGATTTCAAAAGCATTAGAACTTGGCTGTACCAAGCTGGCTCTTGGTCACCATAAAGAAGATATTATATATACAATGATGATGTCTATGCTGTTTGAGGGGCGTTTTTATGCCGTATCACCATATACTGCATATGATGATAGTCAAATTGCTGTAATTCGTCCACTTATTTATGTAAGCGAGGGTGAAATTAAAAACTTTGCACAGCAGTATCAGCTTCCCGTTATTAAAAACCTTTGTCCGCGCGATGGTCATTCTGCAAGAAGTGATATGAAGCCACTTATGAAACAATTAACATCTATCTATCCAGATGCCAAGGATCGCTTTTTTCATGCTATTGAAAATGGCAATATTGATGACTGGACAGCTGCACGCACGCATATGGATGTAAAACAGCTCATCAAAAACAGAAAAATGCAGGAAAAAACAATAAATTCTTCAAAGGCAGATAAGTCAGGAGGTGAATTGTAAATGGGAGCTAATTCATACAGTGAGCAGATTGATATTGATAATACATACCGCCTGCGAATGCTAATCAGTACTCTTCCGCCCTATGCAAAAGATTATTTTCGTGGTATCCAGCCTCATACAGAATCGCGCACCCGAATTGCTTATGCATACGATTTAAATGTATTTTTTTCATATTTGCATGAAAATAATCCTATTTTTGCTCAAAAGGAAATTCGTGATATTACATTAGATGATTTGGAGAAGCTTCGTCCCACTGATATTGAGGAATATCTTGAGTATCTGCAGGCATATACGGATCCTAAAAATGAAGGAAGCAATAATACAAAAACAAATCATGAGTTAGGATTAAAACGAAAGCTTGCTTCTCTTCGCTCTTTCTATCGATATTTTATTCAGCATGAAGATATTATGTATAACCCTGTTGATCTTGTAACTATGCCAAAGGTACATGATAAGGCAATTACAAGGCTAGATATCGATGAAGTGGCATTGCTGCTCGATCAGGCAGAAAGTGGGGATAAACTATCTGAGCGAGAACAACGTTTCCATGACAGGACAAAATTGCGTGATGTAGCGTTGCTTACATTAATGCTTGGAACAGGCATCCGCGTATCGGAATGCGTAGGACTAAATATTGATGACGTTGATTTTAAAAATGACGGTATTCGCATTCATAGAAAAGGTGGTAAGGAGGTTGTTGTTTATTTTGGAGATGAAGTTGAAAGTGCTCTTCTTTCATACATTGAAGAACGTAAAAAAACAGAGGCTGTAGCTGGTCATGAGGAAGCTTTGTTTTTATCACTTCAAAAAAAACGAATCAGTGTAAGAGCTGTTGAAAAGCTCGTAAAAAAATATGCTCAAACTGTTACGACAGTCAAACATATCACACCTCATAAGTTGCGCAGTACCTACGGAACAAATTTATATCGCGAAACTGGCGATATTTATTTGGTGGCAGATGTTCTTGGACATAACGATGTAAATACAACCAAAAAGCACTACGCTGCTCTTGAAGATGATAGACGACGCGGTGCGAGAAATGCGGTAAAGCTTAGAGATTAAAATAAAATTAAAAAGTAAAAAAAATTTTTTGAGAAAAATATAAAAAAGTGCACTTTATTTTTTGCGTGTGAGTTTGAATATTTTCAGTAAAGTAAAATTCGTTTTTTAAGTAAAGCATTAAAAATGCACTTTATAAGAGCCACAACGGTTGCCATGTTGCAATCAGTGTGGCTC